>OBAF01000049.1_pt1 | contig 163303 bp, 141 predicted proteins | sample 1517851 | NCBI WGS metagenome assembly OBAF01 (sample SAMN04571706, study PRJEB22368) | human gut metagenome | biome: human gut; material: stool | host: Homo sapiens | place: Luxembourg | collected 2012-10-19 | reverse complement strand
TCGAAGAGGTTGAGAAGCTCATGAGCGGTGATGCTTCCGGCCGCGTGTCGAGATAGTGCCGACAGTTCCAAAATAATAAAACGTACATAAATACACGACAATCATAATTATCCAAATAAAACAATTATGGCAAAATTTTCAAAAATCGAGGTTCTGCAAAAAATGGCCTCAACCGGTATGGTTCCGGTATTCTATCACAAAGATGTCGAAGTTGCCAAACAGGTAGTAAAAGCTTGCTATGAAGGTGGTGTTCGCGCATTTGAATTTACCAACCGCGGCGACTTTGCTCACGAAGTATTCGCCGAAGTAGTGAAATTCGCTGCCAAAGAGTGCCCCGAAATGGCCATGGGTGTAGGTTCGGTTGTAGACCCGGCCACCGCCGCTCTGTACATTCAGTTGGGAGCCAACTTCGTTGTAGGCCCGCTCTTCAACCCCGAAATCTCGAAAGTATGCAACCGCCGTCTTATCCCCTACACCCCGGGTTGCGGCTCGGTATCGGAAATCGGTTTCGCACAGGAACTGGGTTGCGATCTCTGCAAAGTATTCCCCGGAGATGTTCTCGGCCCGTCGTTTGTAAAAGGATTGAAAGCCCCGATGCCCTGGAGCAACATTATGGTAACCGGTGGTGTAAAACCGACCCGCGAAAACCTCGAAGGATGGTTCAAAGCCGGCGTTACCTGTGTAGGTATGGGTAGTAACCTCTTCCCCAAAGATGTCATTGCCGCCAAAGAGTGGAGTAAAATTACAGACCTCTGCAAAGGCGCCCTCGACATCATCAAAGAGATTCGCTGATAATATGTAAAGAAGACAGGTTTCACAACCTGCCTTCTTTACTTTTCTCTGTAACTTTTTTTCACTTATCATAAAAACACATTTTATGGCTCAAACCTCAACAACAACAAAACTAGCAACCAACTGGCGATGGTGGATGTGTGTACTGCTGTTCGTAGCCACCACCGTCAACTACATGGACCGCCAAGTGTTGTCGCTCACTTGGAAAGACTTTATCGCACCCGAATTTCACTGGACCGATAACGACTACGGAACCATTACTGCGACATTCTCTATCATTTACGCCGTTTGTATGCTCTTTGCCGGCAAATTCGTAGACTGGATGGGCACCAAGAAAGGTTACCTCTGGGCTATCGGCATATGGAGTTTTGGTGCATGCGCACACGCCCTCTGCGGCTGGCTCACCATGCATATCCAGGGATATGAAAGCGTAAAAATCATGACCGCCGTGCAATCGGGCACAACCGCAGCACTCGCCATTGCGACAACCAGTGTATGGCTCTTCATTGCTGCCCGCTGTATCCTCGCCCTCGGCGAAGCCGGCAACTTCCCCGCAGCCATCAAAGTAACCGCTGAATACTTCCCCAAAAAAGACCGGGCCTTTGCCACCTCTATCTTCAACTCAGGAGCTTCTGTTGGTGCACTTGTTGCCCCCGCCTCCATTCCTCTCTTGGCTCAATATTTCAAAGATCACGGCGTAGGTGGTGGTTGGGAAATGGCATTTGTCATCATCGGTGCCCTTGGATTCTTGTGGATGGGATTCTGGGTATTCATGTATGAGAAACCCGAGAAATCGAAACACGTCAACCAAGCCGAGCTCGATTATATTCTCCAAGACGATAAAGAAGCCGAAAAAATAGAAGAAAAGAAAAGCGAAGGTGCCGAAAAAACTATTCCCTTTTGGAAGTGTTTCTGCTACCGCCAGACATGGTCGTTCATCGTAGGTAAATTCTTTACCGATGGCGTATGGTGGTTCTACCTTTTCTGGGCACCTGCCTACTTCTCCGACCAATATGGTTATGAATCAAGTTCCGGAATGGGTATCGCACTCATCATTACGCTGTATGCCATCGTTACCGTACTCTCCATCTTCGGTGGTTACCTGCCCCGTCTCTTCGTCGAAAAGAAAGGTATGAACCCCTATGCCGGACGTATGCTGGCCATGCTCATCTTTGCCTTCCTGCCCCTGCCCGCCCTCTTTGCACAAGGAGCCGGAGCCATCTCGGTATGGTGGCCTGCCATCATCATCGGTCTTGCCGGTGCCGGACACCAGGCTTGGAGTGCCAACCTCTTCTCGACCATCGGCGACATGTTCCCCAAAGGAGCCATCGCTACCATCACCGGTATCGGCGGTATGGCCGGCGGTGTAGGTTCGTTCCTCATCAACAAGGGAGCCGGAGCACTGTTTACTCACTCTGAAAACATGGGTGCAGCATTCCGCTTCATGGGATTCGAAGGCAAAGAGGCCGGATATATGATTATCTTCTGCATCTGCGCCGTAGCCTACCTCATCGCATGGTTCATCATGAAAGCCCTTGTGCCCAAATACAAACCCATCGTTGTGGAATAACCAACAAGCAATATCTATTCATAAAAAAACCTCACCTATAAAGGCGGGGTTTTTTTGTATATACCCCCGGACTCACTTATAAAAGACTCCCAGCACAATAGTCACGATACTTGCCAAATGCAATTACGCAAAGATACAATAGAGATACAATAGAGATAGGCAACAGAAAATATGGTATTATTCAAAGTTTGTTGTATTTTTGCAAAGAAGAGAACATATTTTTTACATAACCTCATTCACACTTTAAACACACAAACCGATATGAGAAAATTTCTGTTCACCCTGGCTATGGTCGGTGTCGTTTTCTCGACCGCAGCCCAAGAGCCCGAAAAGAAAGAGGAGAAAAAAGCGGAAGGCTATGTCTTTACCGACGTAAAGGTACTTCCCACCAATGCCATCAAGAACCAATACCGCAGCGGAACGTGCTGGTGCTTCTCGACCCTGTCGTTCCTTGAAGATGAAATACGCCGCGCCGGAGGTGGTGAAATAGACCTCTCGGAAATGTGGATTGTGCGTAACATCTACTTTGAGAAGGCAGTGAAATATGTACGCCTGCACGGCAGCCTCAACTTTGCTGTCGGCGGAGCCGCCCACGACGTAACCAACGGTATTCGCGACTACGGCATCGTACCCGAAGAGGTGTATCCCGGACTGAACTACGGCACGGAACTGCCTGAATTCAACGAAATCGATGCCGTGCTGAAAGCCTATGTCGATGCCGTCATCAGCTCGGGCAACCGCGACAAGCTCACTACCGCCTGGCAAGAGGGTCTCAACGGTATTCTCGATGCCTACTTTGGCAAGATGCCCGAGAAGTTCACCTACAAAGGCAAGGAATACACTCCCAAGTCGTTTGCCGCTTCGCTGCCCATTAAGATGGAAGACTATGTCGATGTTACCTCCTACACACATCACCCCTTCTACTCGACTTTCGTACTTGAAGTACCCGACAACTGGTCGTGGGGATACAGCTACAATGTTCCACTCGATGACATGATGCGCATCATCGACAACGCCATTGAAAACGGTTACACCATCGCTTGGGGTAGCGACGTGAGCGAAAAGGGATTCAGCCGCACCAAAGCCATTGCCATCGTTCCCGAAGTCGACCTCGAAAGCATGGAGGGTACCGAGGCTTCGCGCTGGGGCGACCTCTCGCCGAGAGAACGTGAGAACATGCTCTACAAGTTTGACAAGCCCGGCAAAGAAAAGGTCATCACCCAAGAAATGCGTCAGAAGGCTTTTGACAACTATGAGACGACCGACGACCACGGTATGGTCATCATCGGAACAGCTGTCGACCAGAACGGAAATCCCTATTACAAGGTGAAAAACTCGTGGGGTGTAACAGCCTCGCCCTACGACGGCTACTACTACTTCTCGCGTCCGTTCGTGGCCTACAAGACCATGTCGTATATGGTAAACAAGAACGCCATACCCAAAGACATTCGCAAAGCGCTCAAAATAAAATAATTATTTCTGAGATTTCACTATCGCGGCGGAGGAATCAGCAAATTCCTCCGCCGCTTTCTTTCATCCGTCCTCGACAGAGCTCTCTTACCTACACACTATGATAAAAGGATGGGGCCGCGTCTCGAAAAAGACACGGCCCCGTCGCATTCATTCCAAGAAAAGAATTATTTGATAATATCAAGTCTCTTGAAACATTTCTCGATTTTCTCCAACGCATAGTCAACCTGCTCAAATGTATGGGTAGCCATGAGCGAGAAGCGGATAAGCGTATCTTCTGAAGGTACGGCCGGCGAAACCACCGGATTGACAAATATGCCCTCCTCGAAAAGGTCGCGCGTTACCATGAAGGTCTTGTTGTTGTCGCGTATGAAAAGCGGAATGATAGGCGTTGTGGTATTGCCTATCTCACAACCTATGCGGCGGAAACCGTCGAGAGCATAATGGGTAACGTCCCACAGATGCTGTATGCGCTCGGGTTCACTCTCGATAATGTCGAGGGCTGCCGATACGGCTGCCGTCGATGCCGGGGTGATACTGGCACTGAATATGTAGGAACGGGAATTGTGACGCAAATAATTGGCTGTTATCGAGTCGGTGGCAACAAAACCTCCCAGCGAAGCAAACGATTTGCTGAATGTTCCCATGATGCAATCGACATCGTCGGTCACTCCAAAATGGTCGCACACTCCACGGCCCTGACGGCCGAAAACTCCAATACCGTGTGCCTCATCGACATATATCGAAGCATTGTATTTCTTGGCCAACTCTACGATGACCGGCAAGTTGGCTACATCGCCTTCCATACTGAAAACGCCATCTACTACGATAAGTTTAATAGCATCTTCCTTGCACGATTTAAGCGCCTTCTCGAGAGAAGCCATATCGTTGTGCTTAAATTTCAACGAATTGGAGAAACTCAGGCGACGGCCTTCTATAATCGAAGCATGGTCGAGTTCGTCCCATATAATGTAATCCTCACGGCCTGTCAGGCAGGAAATTACTCCCATATTCACCTGGAAACCGGTAGAATAGATAATGGCCTCTTCCTTACCTACAAAACGGGCCAATCGGTTTTCTAGTTCCACATGAATATCAAGAGTACCGTTAAGGAACCGCGAACCTGCGCAACCGGTACCGTACTTCTTGATGGCGGCAATAGCAGCCTCTTTTATTTTAGGATGGTTGGTCAGTCCCAAGTAGCTGTTCGAGCCAAACATGAGGACTTTCCGACCGTTGATTATCACTTCGGTATCTTGTTCGCTTTCTATTTTCCGGAAATAGGGATACACGCCCAAAGCTTTGGCTTTCTGGGGAGCATCATACTTAGCGAGTTTTTCCTGCAAAGGCTTCATCATATCTATATTTTTGATTATCTATATATTAATACGTTTACTATATTTTTGTTCGATTTCTTTTAAGATAAAATTTAAGCCACAATTCAGGCAAAAGTAATTATTTTCTTTTATAAAACGGCCATTTACCACATTTTTATTTACATAAAAAGACAAATCGTCATCATAGGCACTCATTCTCTTAACAACGCATAAAAATATAAAGGAAGATTATTTTCTAATTTCAAAAAAAAATACGTACTTTGTCGATTTAAGAAAACGACCGAACAATCAAAACAAAATAAAATTATGGAATTTTCGGCAAAAGACATCGCACAATTTCTTCACGGGAAAGTAATTGGCGACGAAAATGTCAAAGTAAACAATTTATCCAAAATAGAAGAGGGAAAAGCCGGAACTCTGACATTTCTCGCCAACCCCAAATATACCCCCTATATATATACCACGCAAGCCAGCATCGTATTGGTGAACAAAGGCTTCGTAGCTGAGCACGAAATCAAGGCGACCCTCATCGAGGTCGACGACGCCTACTCCTGTCTGGCTCTCTTACTGAACATGGTCAATCAGGCCCGCCCCGAAAAAAAAGGCATCGAAGAAGGAGCACACATTGCAGCGTCAGCCACCCTTTCCGACTCTATCTATGTAGGAGCTTTCGCCTACATCGGAGAAAACGCCGTATTGGAAGAGGGGTGTAAAATTTACCCACAGGTATACATTGGCGACAATGTAAAAATAGGCAAGGGTACCGTAATATACCCTGGCGTGAAAATCTATCATGACTGTGTCATTGGCAACCATTGTATTGTACATGCCGGAGCAGTCATCGGAGCCGACGGTTTCGGTTTTGCCCCACACGATGGGTCTTACGTAAAAATTGCCCAAATAGGAAATGTCGTATTGGAAGACAACGTAGAGATAGGTGCCAATACAACCATCGACCGTGCCACCATGGGCTCGACGGTCATACACAAAGGGGTCAAACTCGACAACCTCATACAAGTGGCCCATAACGTCGAAATAGGCGAAAACACCGTCATGGCAGCCCAATGCGGCATAGCAGGTTCGACCAAAGTAGGCAGTCACTGCATGATGGGAGGACAAGTAGGTATAGCCGGCCACATCACGGTTGGCGACCATGTAAATGTGGGAGCACAAACGGGTATCCCCAACCACATAGACTCCAACAGCACCCTGCTGGGAACTCCCGCCATACCCGCTCGAGAATTTGCCCGAGTTGCGGTTCTTATGCGGAAACTTCCCGAAATGAACCAGACCATCAGACAATTACAAAAAGAAATAGATATTTTAAAACAATCAAAGGGCGAATAAAACTCCGGCCCTGCCCCCAAACGATAAGGAGATATGGAGATGAAACAACAAACACTCAAAAGCAGCTTTACCTTACGCGGAAAAGGCTTGCATACGGGACTAGACATCGAAATAACATTCCTGCCCGCTCCCGAAAATCACGGATACAAAATACAACGTACCGACCTCGAAGGTCAGCCCGTCATCGATGCCGTCGCCGACCATGTAACCAACACCCAACGCGGAACCGTATTGAGTAAAAACAACGTTACGGTAGGTACGATAGAACACGCCATGGCCGCCTTGTACGCTTCGGAAATCGACAACTGCCTCATACAAGTCAATGCGCCCGAATTTCCCATTCTCGACGGAAGCGCAAAGATTTATATCGAAAACATCTCACGCGTGGGCATCGAAGAACAATCGGCCGAGAAAGATTACTATATCATTCGCAACAAAATAGAAATCACCGACGAAGAGAGTGGTTCTTCCATCATCGCTCTTCCCGACGACCATTTCAGCGTAAGCACGATGGTTCTCTTCAACTCCCCCATACTCAACTACCAGTATGCCTGCCTCGAAGACATGAAAAATTTTGCCGAAGAGATAGCTTCGGCCCGTACATTTGTCTTCGTCAGAGAGATTGAACCGCTGCTGAAAAACAATCTTATCAAAGGCGGCGACCTCGACAACGCCATTGTCATCTACGACCAGAAGATAGAGCAATCAGAGTTTAACCGTATTGCCGACCTCGTAGGAGCACCCCATAAAGATGCCAACCAACTGGGATTCATCAACAACCGACCTTTGGCTTTCAATAATGAACCGGCTCGCCACAAACTTCTCGACATTCTCGGCGATTTCGCCCTTATAGGTAAACCCATCAAGGGCCGTATCATCGCCACCCGCCCCGGACATAAAATCAACAACCTCTTTGCCCGCGCCATTCGCAAGGAAGTAAAACGCCAAGAGGTACAGGTACCGTTCTATGATCCCAACAAAGAACCGGTCATGGACGTGAACCGCATCAAAGAGTTGCTCCCGCACCGCTATCCGATGCTATTGGTCGACAAGATTATTGAAATTGGGAAAAACTATATCGTTGGCGTAAAAAACTTCACCAGCAACGAACCCTTCTTCCAAGGACACTTTCCTCAGGAACCTGTTGTGCCGGGTGTGTTGCTCATCGAAGCCATGGCCCAGACAGGCGGTCTGCTCACCCTCAACAGCGTCGACGACCCCACCAGCTACTCAACATACTTCATGAAAATCGACAACGTGAAATTCCGCCAGAAAGTGGTGCCCGGCGATACCGCTATTTTCCACGTATCGTTCATGACTGAAATGCGTCGTGGCTGCGCCTACATGAAAGGCTACGTATTCGTAGGCGACAAAATCACGACCGAAGCCGAATTTATGGCACAAATCTCCAAAAATAAATAAAGACCTAACCTTCACAAAACACATGCAACATCCACTATCATATGTAAATCCCGAAGCCAAAATCGGTGAAAATGTAGAAATAGGGCCCTTTGTGACCATCGACAAAAATGTCGTTATCGGCGACGGTACCCGCATCATGTCAAATGCCACCATTCTCGAAGGAGCTCGTATCGGGAAAAACTGCACCATCTTCCCCGGAGCCGTTGTCTCGGCAATTCCCCAAGACCTCAAATTCAGAGGTGAAGAAACTACGGCCGAGATAGGCGACAACACCACCCTGCGCGAATATGTTACCGTAAACCGAGGTACCGCATCAAAAGGCAAAACCATCATAGGTAACAATTGTCTGCTCATGGCCTATGTACACATAGCACACGACTGCAAACTGGGTAACAACATTATCATCTCCAACTCTTCACAAATTGCCGGTGAGGTAATCATCGACGACTATGCCATACTCAGCGGCGGCGTACTGTGTCACCAGTTTACCCACATCGGCAGCCATGTAATGATACAGGGCGGCTCACAGGTCAACAAAGACATTCCGCCTTATGCCAAGATAGGTCACACCCCCATCGCTTTCGCCGGCATCAACACCGTAGGGTTGCGTCGACGCGGTTTCACCGACGAAGCCATCGCCGTGATACAAGAGGTGTACCGCTGCATCTATATGGCCGGAATGAATACCAGCGACGCACTCAAATACATCGACGAAAACATACCCGCTACTCCCGAACGAGATGAAATTGTGCATTTTGTACGCAATTCCGAACGAGGCATTGTACGCGGACTTAAATAACACAATCGTTTATAGTATAACAAACAATATGGTTTACAAATTTTTGATTCTCTCCGACGAAGTCGACCACTTTGCACGCGAGATAGAAATTGACTCCGAAGCGACGTTTCTCGAACTGAACGACGCCATACTCGAATCGGTAGGTTACACCAAAGACCAACTGACCTCTTTTTTCATCTGTGAGAACAACTGGGAGAAAAAAACCGAAGTTACTCTCATGGATATGGAGACAGACTTTGATGAAGATTCGTGGGTCATGGGCGAAACCCGACTGAGTGAACTTCTTGAAGAGGAAAAACAGCGTATGCTCTTCGTCTTCGACAACATGACCGAACGGGCTTTCTTTATAGAACTGCGCGAAATCATCACCGGTAAGAATCTCAAGAAAGCCGTATGTACCAAATCCGTAGGTAACCCTCCGGCCCAAACCATAGACTTCGAAGAGATGGAGAAAAACGTGAAGAGCAACGACCTCGGTATCGACGAAGATTTCTACGGCGATGACGACTACGATCCCTCGGAACTCGACGCCGAAGGCTTTGACGACCTCGACATGAGTGATGACGACCTCCGCTATTGACTTGACCAGCCGCACAAAGTCTCCCTCCGGACATAAAGAAGAAGAAGCCCCGTAACGGAGCTTCCTCTTCTTTTATTAATTACGGAACCGACTTATTTCCCGGCTTTGAGGGCCTCCATAATGAGGGCTTCGAGCTCGTCGGCCAGTTCGGGATTGTCTTGTATGCACTTTTTGGCGGCATCACGACCTTGTCCCAACTTCGTATCGTTGTAGCTGAACCACGATCCGCTCTTCTTGATGATACCCTTGTCGACACCCAAATCGATGATTTCACCCGAACGGGAAATGCCTTCACCGAACATGATGTCGAACTCGGCACGGCGGAAGGGCGGTGCCACCTTGTTCTTCACCACCTTCACTCGCGTCTGGTTACCGATAACCTCCTCGCCGTCTTTTATCTGGCTGATGCGGCGAATATCGAGCCGCACCGAGGCATAGAACTTCAAGGCGTTACCACCGGTCGTGGTCTCGGGGTTGCCAAACATCACACCCAGTTTGTCGCGCAGCTGGTTGATAAAGATGCAGGTGGTATTGGTCTTGCTGATGGTGGCCGTGAGTTTGCGCAGGGCCTGCGACATGAGTCGGGCCTGCAAACCCATCTTCGAATCGCCCATGTCGCCTTCGAGCTCGGCTTTGGGGGTAAGAGCGGCCACGGAGTCGATGACGACAATGTCGACGGCCGACGAGCGTATCAACTGCTCGGCTATTTCGAGCGCCTGCTCTCCGCTGTCGGGCTGCGAAATCCAAAGGTTTTCCACATCGACACCAAGCTTCTCGGCATAGAAACGATCGAAGGCGTGTTCGGCATCGATAATAGCGGCAATACCGCCGGCCTTCTGCGCTTCGGCTATGGCGTGTATGGCCAGCGTTGTCTTACCCGACGACTCGGGGCCATAAATCTCGATGATACGTCCGCGGGGATAACCTCCCACTCCGAGGGCGGCATTGAGAGCTATGGAACCGGTGGGTATGACGGCAATCTCTTCGATGCGGTCGTCGCCCAGTTTCATGATGGCCCCCTTGCCGTAGTTCTTCTCTATCTTGTCCATGGCGGCACGCAGAGCGTTGAGCTTCTCGGCCGGGACAGGAGTTTTGGCTGTTGCCTTTTTTTCTTCTTCTTCCATGTATGCGATTATTTATTGTTCAATATCTGGTCGGCATGGTTCTTGGTATCGACCTTGTCGATAATGCGTTCTACCACACCGTTTTCGTCAATAATAAAGGTGGTACGGGCCGTGCCCATATAGGTGCGTCCGTAGAGTTTCTTCTCGGCCCACACACCGAAGGTCTGGTTGAGCGAGGTATCGGTGTCGGCAATGAGGTCAAAAGGCAACGACTGTTTCTCGATAAACTTGCGGTGCGATGCCTCGCTGTCTTTGCTCACGCCCACTACCTCGTAGCCGGCTGCCCGCAGAGCGTCGTAACCGTCGCGCAGATTGCAGGCCTCGGCCGTGCAGCCGCTGGTATTATCTTTGGGATAAAAATAAAGAACCACTTTGCGACCCTGATAGTCGCTGCGGCGTATCTCTTTACCATCTTGATTCACACCCCATACGTCGGGGGTAAGGTCTCCTACTTTCATAATGTTTTATTTGGGAATGACTTAATTTTACAGATTCAGGAAAATATTTCACCACAAGTCTTACGCTAAAACAGACCTATGATTCTTGACAAAGATAGTGATAAAATATCGAGTTTCCCAAAATCCGAAAGAGTTATCTTTTATAAAACAATCCTTACTTCCTTTGAAATATGGGTTCTCAAAAGACAAAAAAAGACAGCACTCACTCCGAGTGAGTACTGTCCCATTCTTCTGATATAAACTTTACAGTTCGAGGTCGCCGCCGAAAATCTCATGCCAAGGCAACCCCTGCTTGTTGAGCTGCTCCATGAAGGGATCGGGATCGAACTCCTCGACATTGTAGACACCCGGCTTTTTCCAGATGCCTTTGAGGAACATCATGGCACCTATCATGGCCGGTACACCGGTGGTGTAACTTACGCCCTGCATGCCGGTCTCTTCGTAGGCAGCACGGTGCGAACAGTTGTTGTAGACATAATAGGTAAGTTCCTTGCCGTCTTTGAGACCGCGTATGCGGCAACCTATCGAGGTCTCGCCCTCGTAGTTCTCGCCGAGGTCCTGCGGATTGGGCAGCACGGCTTTGAGGAATTGCAGCGGCACAATTTCCATGCCGTTGTAGTTGATGGGCTTGATGCTGGCCATACCTATGTTCTGTATCACACGCAGGTGGGTGAGATACTCCTGTCCGAAGGTCATCCAGAAACGGGCCCGCTTGATGGTAGGATAGTTCTTGACCAGGCTCTCCAACTCTTCGTGATGGAGCAGGTAGCTCTCGCGGGGGCCGATGTTGGGATAGGTAAGCGGACGGTGTATTTCGAGGGGCTCGGTTTCAATCCATTTGCCGTCTTCCCAATAGAGACCCTTCTGGGTAATTTCGCGAATGTTGATTTCGGGATTGAAGTTGGTGGCAAAGGCCTTGTGGTGGTCGCCGGCGTTGCAGTCGACAATATCGAGATACTGTATCTCGTCGAAGTAATGTTTGGCAGCATAGGCGGTATAGACACTGGTAACACCCGGGTCGAAACCGCAGCCAAGAATGGCGGTGAGGCCGGCTTTCTCGAAACGGTCCTTGTAGGCCCACTGCCAGCTATACTCGAAATGGGCTTCGTCTTTGGGCTCGTAATTGGCCGTGTCGAGGTAGTTGACGCCGGTGCACAGACAAGCCTCCATGATGGTGAGGTCTTGGTAGGGCAAGGCGAGGTTCATCACGATGTCGGGGCGGAAACTCTCAAAGAGGGCGACCAGCTGCTCTACATCGTCGGCATCGACTTGCGCGGTCTTGATAGCCTTATTTCCTATTGCATCGACAATAGCATCGCACTTCGAGCGGGTGCGGCTGGCTATCATGATTTCTGTAAAAACATCGGCGTTCTGCGCCACTTTGTGCGCGGCCACGGTAGCTACGCCGCCGGCACCGATAATAAGGACTTTTCCCATTTTGCGTTGTTGTTTATGTATTGTGGATTTATACCGGTACAAAGGTAGTTTTTTCTACCGAATATAGGGCATGCCGCCGTTACATTTTACACAAATGTCATATCTTCTTCTCAAAAACGGCAGTGGGTCGCACACTTTTGCCATGCGACCCACTGTTTTTTCAGCCGGGAGCGGTCTTACTGATGCTGCTCGCGCAAGAGGTCGTTGACCGTCTTCACGGGATTGAACGTGGAGATGGGCACTTCGACAAAAAGAGTGTTCCAATCGGACATGGCTCCATTCCACAACCCGGGCAGTTCGAGAGCTTTCAGCTCCTTACCGTTTTTCGATTTATAGGAGATAAATCCCGTCTTCTTGTCGACATACTGCGGCAAGTCGTATTTCTCGCCTTTGCCATTCTTTACGGCACATACCAGGTCGACGGGGTTGAAGTGTGTCGACTTGTCGAACATGGCTTTGGACTCGGGATTCTTCAAGTCTATTTGCGAACTTTCGAGTATTTGCGGTGAGAAGGAGCCGTCACTGTTATATACAAGGAAGGGGCCGCCACCGGGTTCGCCCACGTTCTTGACCATACCGCACACACGCAGGGGGCGACGCAGTTTTTTGAGCAGGTAGACTACCAGCTCGGCATCTTCCATCTTCTTGATGTCGGGGTGCCGGGTGAAGAGCTGCTGTTGCAGGAAGAGTATGACATCGCGCACGTCGTCCATCGTATACTTCCCGCTTTCGAGCATGGCCACGTAAGCGTCTATTTGTTTTTTGAGCGATACGAGTACTCCACCGATGATTTTCTTGAAACGCACGGTCTCGGGCTTGATACGGTCGGGCACCACGTTGTCGATGTTCTTTATGAATATCACATCGGCATCGATATCGTTGAGGTTCTCGATGAGCGCGCCGTGTCCTCCGGGGCGGAACAGCAATTTGCCCTTGTCGCGGAAAGGCTTGTTTTCCATGTCGGCGGCAATGGTATCGGTCGACGGTTTCTGCTCTGAGAAACTGATATGGTATTTCACGCCATACTCATTTTCATAGGCGGCCTGCTTGTCGGCCACCAACTGCTTGAAGAAGGGCAGATGCTCATGCGACACGGTAAAATGCACATTTACATTGCCAGCTTCGTTGCGGGCATACATGGCCCCTTCGGCCAGATGCTCTTCCATGGCGGTGCGGTCGGTGGTGGCATAGTGGTGGAACTTCAACATGCCTTTGGGCAGGGAGCCGTAGTTAAGCCCCTTGTCGGAGAGGAGATTTTCTACCACGGCTTTGTACCGGCCATCGGCCAGCAAGGCATCGACTCCTTTTCCTTCATTTTTGAGACAGGCGGCATCGAGGTCGGAGTAAAAGGCAAAATTTTTCAGATGAGAAAAGAATTTCTTTTCAAAGTCGGTAGTAGGCTCGGTATAGTCGGCATCGAGAAATTCAAACAGATTCTTAAACATGCGGCTGGCAGCCCCGGAAGCCGGGACAAATTTCACAATCACAGGATTGGTGGCCAGGTACTCGTTCCACACATCGAGATAGTGGTTAACAGCCGTTTCGTCGAGCGACAAGATTCCGTTTCCCAACCCGGCCGGGGCTTCCAGTTTAAGATAGGGAAAACCTGTTTCAAAGCAATGCAATTGCTCCTTGATTTGCTGCTCGGAAATACCTTTTTCTTTTAGCAATTCTAAATCTTCGGGGGTAAACATAATATCCGTTTTTAAGGTTTATCTTATAATAAGAGAATTGGCAGGAATCAAAACTTTTCAAAGTTAAGATTTTTTTTCGAAAAACACAATGATAATTCAATTAAAGTCGATATGTTTGTATTCTATACAATTTTATAATAATTACAAATAAAGGATTCTTTCCATGAAAGCCGTAATTACCTACTACAGTCACAAAGGTCATACAGCAAACTATGCCCGTGAGATAGCCATGCATTTATGGTCAAGAGGTATAAACGTAAGTTTATGCTCACTTTCGGATTTTGACAGGAAGAAAGCCTTCGATGCCGACATTCTCGTTCTGGGCTGCTGGACGAGCGGATTTTTCGTTGTCGGGCAACACCCCCACAAGCAGTGGCGGGAATTTGCCCGTTCCATTGCCGGGGAATATTCCGCAAAAAGATTTATACTCTTTACTACCTATAAAATCAAGACAGGAAGCATGTTCCGTCGAATGCGACAAGCACTCAACTTGTCGGCGCCGAACAGTGTACTTCAACTGAAATCCCGCACAGGGAAACTCACAGACCAAGACCGAAAATACCTTGATAGCTACATCCAAAACAATCTACGCACCCCTTAAAACCAAAATGTCATGGAAAAGAAAAAACTGACAAGCGCCAGCGGCGCTCCCGTAGCCGACAACAACAATGTTGCTACTGCTGGAAAACGCGGTCCGATGCTGTTACAAGATGTGTGGTTTCTGGAAAAACTGGCCCACTTCGATCGGGAAGTCATTCCCGAACGGCGCATGCACGCCAAAGGGTCAGGAGCTTTCGGACACTTTACCGTAACGCACGATATAACCCGCTACACCAAAGCCTCCATTTTCTCGGAGATTGGGAAAAAGACCGAACTTTTCATGCGCTTCTCCACCGTAGCCGGCGAACGCGGTGCCGCCGATGCCGAACGGGATATTCGCGGATTTGCCATCAAATTCTACACCGACGAGGGGAACTGGGACATGGTAGGCAACAACACACCTGTATTTTTCCTGCGCGACCCGCTGAAATTTCCCGACCTCAACCATGTTGTGAAGAGAGACCCACGCACACACATGAGAAGTCCGCTCAACAACTGGGACTTCTGGACACTCCTGCCCGAAGCACTCCATCAGGTAACCATCACCATGAGCGACAGGGGCATACCCTACTCCTACCGTCACATGCACGGCTACGGCAGCCACACCTTCTCTTTCATCAACGCCGAGGGAGAGCGCACCTGGGTGAAGTTCCACTTCCGCACCCAGCAGGGCATCAAGAATCTCACCGACCAGGAAGCCGAAACCATCATCGGTAAAGACCGTGAAAGCCATCACCGCGACCTCTTCGAGAGCATCGAACGGGGAGACTACCCGCAATGGAAAATGTATGTGCAACTTATGACCGAGGAAGAGGCCAAGAGCTGTCCTTTCAACCCGTTTGACCTCACCAAAGTGTGGTCACAGAAGCAATACCCGCTTCACGAAGTGGGAATTTTGGAATTGAACCGCAATCCCGAAAACTATTTCGCCGACGTAGAACAGGCCGCCTTCAACCCGGCCAACGTCGTACCGGGTATCAGCTTCTCACCCGACCGTATGCTGCAAGGGCGTCTCTTCTCCTACGGCGACGCCCAACGCTACCGCCTGGGTGTGAATCACTATCAGATTCCCGTCAACCGCAGCCGCTGCCCTTTCCTCAACATGTACCACCGCGACGGCGCCATGCGTGTCGACGGAAACAACGGACGGAGACTCGGATACGAACCCAACAGCTACGGCGAGTGGCAGGAACAGCCCGAATACAAAGAGCCGCCGCTTGAACTCGACGGAGCCGCCTATCAATGGGATTTCAGAGAAGATGACTCCGACTACTATTCCCAACCGGGCGACCTGTTCAGACTGATGAAACCCGACGAGCAGCAGCGACTGTTTGACAACACGGCTCGGGCCATGGGCGACATACCCGAAGAGATAAAACTCCGCCACATACACAACTGCATGAAAGCCGATGAAAACTACGGGAAAGGGATTGCCAAAGCCCTGGGCATAGCACTAGAAAAAATTTCATAAAATCCTTCCCCGCTCCTTATATACGCCTCTGGACGACTTCTGCTCCAGAGGCGTAACTGCATATCACACCCAACAACATTCATTTTTTGAACGCATAAACAGTTTTTCCAAATAAATCATTACATTTGTTGTATCTTTGGAAATATTATCCAACTAAACACACAGGTGCCATGAATGAGGAACAATATTTTACGCCGACCGAGCGTCAAGAATTTTTAAAAGCCTATCGTGCCCTGTTCGCAACAGCACGCCCGCTTATCGGGGCCAAAGAATTTCTTTTCTTGCGTCAGCACATTACCGAAGCCGTCACGTCGGGTAGCTACCTGCGCGACAAAAACGGCCTGAACCGCCTGCTGCGCGACATCGAAACGGCGCTTATACTCTCACAGGAAGTAGGTCTCGACCGCAGCACCCTGGCAGCCGTTCTTACCTGCAACCTTGTCGTCGAAAACCGTTTATCGCTTGAAGCTGTCGAATTGCTGTTTGGCCATGACTGCGTAAAAATCATTCACGGGCTCATAAAGGCCAGCAGCCTTTACGCCAAGCAAGAAACTGTTCAAAGCGACAACTTCCGCAATCTGTTGCTCACTTTTGCCGAAGATGTACGGGTGATTATCATCATGATAGCCGATAGGCTGTGCCTCATGCGCATGATCAATCACCATCCCAATGCCCGCTTCCGCGAAAATGTCGCCTATGAAGCCTCGTACCTCTATGCCCCCCTTGCCCACAGGCTGGGATTATACCGCATAAAAACCGAGCTCGAAGACTTAGCCCTCAAATACACCCAGCGCGAAGAGTACGACCGCATCGCACACAAACTGAGTGAGACCAAAGAAGCCCGCAACAAATATATCGAAGAGTTCATCGCTCCAATCAAAGCCAAACTGCTCGAAGCCGGGCTGAAATTTGAGATAAAGGGTCGCACCAAGTCCATCTCGTCGATTCTGAACAAGATAAGAAAACAAAACGTCGACATCGAAGGCATCTATGACCTCTTTGCCATACGCGTTGTCCTCGACAGTCCTCTCGACAGAGAATCGGCCGATTGCTGGCATGTCTACTCCATCATCACCGACATGTACCGGCCCAACCCCAAACGGCTGAAAGACTGGCTGTCGGTACCCAAAAGCAACGGCTACGAATCGCTGCACATCACCGTATGGGGACCCGGCGACCGCTGGGTAGAGGTGCAGATACGCACCAAGCGCATGGACGAAATCGCCGAACGAGGTCTGGCCGCCCACTGGAAATACAAGGGACTGAAAAGCGAAAAAGGGCTCGACGACTGGCTGAACAACGTGCGCGACATACTCGAATCGGGCGACGGAGGCCCCTTGGAGCTGATGAAAGAGTTCCGCATGGACCTCTACGACAAGGAGGTTTTTGTCTTCACCCCCAAAGGCGACCTCTACAAGCTGGCCAAAGGGGCCACATTGCTCGACTTCGCCTTCCTCATACACAGCCAGCTGGGTTGCCGCTGCACCGGCGGAAAGGTCAACGGCAAGAACCAGACCATCCGCTACAAGCTCAAAAGCGGCGACACCATCGAGATCATCACCTCTCCGACCCAAAAGCCCAAACAGGAATGGCTCAACATAGCCTGCACCTCCAAAGCCCGGGTAAAAATAAAACAGGCCCTCAACGAAATACAACACAAAGAGGCCGAAATGGGTAAAGAGCTGCTGACCCGACGGTTCAAGAATCGCAAAATCGAAGTCAACGATGCCATACTCATGAAGCTCATACGCAAGTCGGGCTACAAGACTGTAACCGACTTCTACTGCGCGCTGGCCCAGGAACGCATCGACATCAACCATCTGCTCGACCAATATCACGAAATCGAACGAAAAGACAACGAAGAGTCGGGCGAAAACCGCACGGCCGAGAACTTCATCGCCACTCAATCGTCGGGCGAAGTTTTTGGTGAAGACGAGCTGGTCATCGACCAAAACATCAAGGGCCTCGATTACAAACTGTCAAAATGCTGCAACCCCATCTTCGGAGACAAGATATTCGGCTTTGTCTCCTCACAAGGAAGCATAAAAATACACCGCGAAGACTGTCCCAACGCCGAGAATCTGCGCACACAGTTTGGCTACCGTATTGTCAAAGCCCGCTGGTCGGGCAAACAAGGCTCACAATATACCATCGTACTGCAAGTCATAGGCAACGACGACATCGGTATCGTCACCAACATCACCTCGGTCATTTCCAAAGAGAAACGTGTATCCATGCGCAGCATCTCCATCGACTCAAACGACGGACTCTTCCAGGGACACATCACCGTTCTCGTCGACGATACCACGGCCCTCAACGCCCTCATTAAGAAAATCAAGACCGTAAAAGGCGTAAAAAGCGTAACTCGGGCAACAGCCCTATACTCACCCAAAGAACCATGAAAAAGTTCATTGCCGTCACAACCGGAAGCCTATGCATGGTACTCCTCCTGCTGTTATCCTCGTGCCACCGCCATGCTCGGGCCGAGGCCTTATACCTGCGAGCCGAAGAGGCCTTCATCGCCGGCCAATACCACACGGCACAATCTATTATAGACTCCATACCCTTGTGCGACTCACTGGCCTTTGAGTGGATACGGAAAAGCATCGTGCTCAACCAACGCATCACGCTGGAACAGAACCGGCGTAACCTCTCCTCCATCGACAGCCTCCTGCCTGACCTTTACTCATCGCGAGACAAATTTCTTCCCGAATTTGTCTACCACAAAGTCGACAACCAGACCTCCGACGGATATTATACTTACCGCTACGACCATAACGCCGGCAAGGCCGACCACTCCTGCCTGAGAGTACAGATAACCGACAACTTCGATGCCGAAATCATCAGCGTATATTGCGGCAAACGGCCGCTGAACCATGTGTCGGCCAAAGCCGAACTACCCGACGGTACCTACGCCCTCACCCCGACCACGCCTTATGATAGAGCACTCAACTATCGATTTACCTACCAGAACGGGAATCACTGCGAACTGGTACGCTACATCGGGCACGAGTTGCGCCCCATCTTTGAAATCGTCGTGACGTCGCCCGACCAATCCATAAAAATTTCATACGAAGGAGAATTTCCCTACTCCTACACATTAAGTTCCAACGACCGCAAAGCATTTGAGCGATGTTTTGACCTTATTTCACTGCAAAAACGCATAGCCAAACTCGAACGGGAAAAGAAAATCGCAGAAAAAACCATTGAACTGCTCCAACGTCAATTGGCCTCAGCAACCGAGCAATAGACTTAAAAAAATCGGTCATAAGTATTGCATGACAAGAAATATTGTCGTACCTTTGCCCCGCAATTGAAAAAAGTACTAACCAATTCAATCTCAAAATCATTATGAACCATTACGAAACCGTTTTCATTTTAACTCCCGTTTTGTCTGATGTTCAGATGAAGGAAACGGTAGACAAGTTCAAATCGATACTCACCGAGCAAGGTGCCGTTATCGTGAACGAAGAGAACTGGGGATTGCGCAAATTGGCCTATCCTATTCAAAAGAAATCTACCGGGTTCTACCAACTGCTGGAGTTTGATGCAGAACCTTCTGTCATCGAAAAACTGGAAGTAAACTTCCGTCGCGACGAACGCGTGATTCGTTTCCTCACTTTCAAGATGGACAAATTCGCTGCCGAATACGCCGCAAAAAGAAGAAATGTAAAATCTGCTAAAGAAGAGAAGGAGAATTAATCATGGCACAAGCACAATCGGAAATCAGATACTTGACCCCCCCATCGGTCGATGTTAAAAAGAAAAAATACTGCCGTTTCAAAAAGAGCGGTATCAAATATATCGACTATAAAGATCCCGAATTCCTGAAAAAGTTCCTCAACGAGCAAGGCAAAATCCTGCCCCGCCGCATTACCGGAACCTCTCTCAAATTCCAACGTCGTATTGCACAAGCTGTAAAACGTGCCCGCCACTTGGCTTTGCTGCCCTACGTAACCGATATGATGAAATAATCTAAAAGTAAGGAGGACACAAGCATGCAAGTTATATTGAAAGAAGATATTCTCAACTTGGGATATAAAGACGATATCGTTACCGTAAAAGACGGTTACGGTCGTAATTACCTTATTCCGCAAGGCAAAGCTGTCATTGCTTCGGAATCGGCTAAAAAAGAACTCGCCGAAAACCTGAAACAACGCGCTCACAAGATTGCAAAAATCAAACAAGATGCTTTGGATTTGGCTGCCAAACTCGAAGGTGTAAGCCTCACTATTGCCACCAAAGCCAGTGCCACCGGAAAAATCTACGGTTCGGTTACCAATATTCAGGTTGCCGAAGCCTTGGCTAAACTCGGACACGAAATCGATCGCAAGATTATCGTTGTAAAAGATGCCATCAAAGAAGTTGGCTCTTACAAGGCTGTTGTAAAACTTCACAAAGAAGTCAGCGTAGAAATTCCTTTTGAAGTAGTAGCCGAAGAAGCCACTGCCGAATAAGCGAGAAGCCCAACTTTATTCTCATAAAAAGAGGAACCGTATATCGGTTCCTCTTTTGTTTACAACCATTTTATCAACGCACCATCGTCAACATCATTTTGAAAGATTTATCGGCACGCACAGCATGTGGCAGCCCGGCCGGTAATCGTATCGACTCACCTTCGCTGACAGCATATTCCTGGCGATTGATAAAAACCGTGGCAGAACCCTCAACAACCGACAACAAAGCATCGAACGATGTCGTATGTTCGCTCAACTGCTGACCGGCATCAAAAGCAAAAAGGGTAACACTACCACCGTCCCGCCGAAGAATTTCCCGACTCACAATACTATGCCGGGCATACTCGACTGAAGAAGCCGGCACAAAAGGTTTTTGCTCAGAACTTGTTTCCATAACTTTGCTATTTATTCATAATTAAGAAAAGCAGGTACAGAGGAAACCTCTCCACCTGCTTTTATTTATAATGACAAAACCTTACAGATTGTTTACACAATCCCGTTTGAGCCTTAAATCAAGGGAAACATGTTCACTCAGCCTTTTCTTTTGCCTCTTCGCGAGGTATGAGTATCGCCGTGTAAACTTGTAATACGGTAGCCACAATAAAGAACACCACCCAGTCGACACCACCTCGCCAAAACATCATTGCGGCAGCTGCCATAAAAATAAGAGCCGAAAAAAGCTCCTGGCGATACAGACGGCGCAACCTCACATTCGTACCCTTATACCTACGGGTAAGGCGGGTGAGGAACATCCCCAAAGCTCCCACGGCCAGAAAATAGGCGGGAAGAACGGGTACAAACGTATAAGCAGCAGCTCCCAAAAGCACAGCTACCGCCGAACATTGAAACAACGTATCTGCTATACTCTTTTTCATGAAGGAATCAATCATCGACTATGACAAAAACATCTTCGTTGTCGCGCTTCATCTGATAAGTTTCGCGGGCAAACTTTTCGAGATTTTCATCACTGGTGCGCAACTCGTCAAGACGAGCCCTACTCTCATCAACAATCTTCTGATAATGATTGACACTACTGCGCAATTGCGAAATCTGTCGGCTGTAACGAAAGCTCTGAATGAAACTGTTCTCGTCAATAAATACCATCTCGAATATCAATGCACCGGAGATGTAGACAATCAAAGGTACACGACGTAACAACGACCATATTTTCACAAACTTTCTCTTCATCACATTGCTGGAATGTTGCTACAAACGTACATAAAGTTTTTTAAACAGAAAAGTTTTTCATCACGAATCACCTCCAAAGAAAAAGCAGAAAAGAGAGCAAAACAAAAATAAATGCCGGGCAACCACCGATATATAAAGGAGGTTTTATATCTTTGCACTCAAAATCGCTGTCATGCACCTTGTTATCGACCAAGGAAACACTACCATTAAAGCCGCCCTCTTTTCCGAGGGGAACAATCCCGACCGGATAGAACGGATACCTCGTCTCAGCCGGTCGTACATCGACAGGCTGCTCGCCCGCTACCCCATATCGGGCTGCATCTATTCGTCTGTAGCACACGCCGATGCCGACATGGCAGCATACTTGCAATCAAAGATTTCTCGCTTCTACTATTTTACATCCGAAACACCCCTTCCTATAGTCATCGACTACCGCACACCGGACACCCTGGGTAGCGACCGTATTGCGGCAGCCATCGGAGCCTATGGCGAAGCTCCCGGTAGAGACATTCTGGTTGTCGATGCTGGCACCTGCATCACCTACGACCTGATAACGGCCGAAGCGCACTTTCTGGGAGGCAACATCGCCCCGGGCATAAAAATGCGATTGAGAGCCATGCACAAATATACCGAAAGATTGCCCATCGTCGAAAAAAACGGAGATACGCCGCTATTGGGTTACGACACCGAAACAGCCATGCGTTCAGGAGCCATCTTCGGTGCCTGCCATGAAATCGAAGGATATATCGGGAAGTTACGACAAGAATATCCCGAGCTTTTGATTTTTTTAACGGGGGGAGATGCTTTTTTATTGGCAGACAAATTAAAAACCTCCATCTTTGTAGACGATTGTATTGTATTGAAAGGTTTAAACAGAATATTGCATCATAATGTCTACTTATAAATCGGTTTTACTCGCATTTCTTGTCGTCGCGCTATCCATAGCAACAATCCCCGTATGTGCGCAAAATAACATCGACAGCCCTTATTCCCGATACGGATATGGCTCACTCGACAGCCATGCCATAGGAGCTTCCCGGGCCATGGGAGGAGTAGGCTATGCCTTGCAGAGCGGAAAGCAGATAAACATAAAGAACCCTGCCTCCTACGCAGCCATAGACACGCTCACGTTTCTGTGCGATTTCGGAGTAAGCCTGCAAATTGACCGCATGAAAGAGGGCTCGCTGGAAGAGAGTCGTACCAATTGGAGTTTTGATTATTTTGCCATGCAATTTCCTTTGGCCAAATGGTTGGCTGCCAGTCTGGGTGTAATACCTTTCTCGACAGTAGGATATGATTACACAGGAAACATACCCAACGGTACCGTAAGACAGACAGGCGAAGGAAGCATCAATGCAGCATTCGCCGGCTTGGGAGCCTATCTTTTCAAAGGGTTTACTCTCGGAGTAAACGTCAACTACCTGTTCGGCGAAATCTCCAACAGTTCTACCTCCATATCTACCATAGACGCCACCAATGCCACCATATTCGACAACATTATCGACGTATCGGACTATCGTATTGAAATCGGCGCACAATACGTCATACCCATCAACAAGAAAAACCGTCTTACCTTGGGAGCCGTATACATTCCCGGCAAGAGTCTCTTGGGAAAAGGATACATCAGCGGAGGAAACTACAACACCTCGTCGAGCACTACCACCTACTTTCAGAACGACACCCTCTCGCTGAGAAACGGCTATTCCCTGCCGGCTCAATACGGCGCAGGCCTGAGCTATACCTACGACGAGAGACTCATGGTAAGTGCCGACTTCACTTATCAGCCATGGAGCAAAGCCAAATTTGAAAACTCCACGACCTATTTCAACAATTCGTTCCAAGCTGCTGTCGGAGCCGAATTTCTCCCACAAATCTATTCCAACAACTTTTTCCAAAGCGTACGCTACCGTGCCGGCGTAAGTGTGAGCCGCGCCTATCCGCGCATAAAATCGGACAACGGAGACAATTCGTTATGGGAAACGCAGATCACCTTGGGTGCAGGTATTCCCATGAAACGTAACAAATCAATTATCAATTTTACTCTGGGCTACACCAACCGTCGCACAACGCCCACACGCCTCGTGGGAGAAAATGAAATAAGAATATCGCTTGGACTGACCTTCAACGAAATGTGGTTCTACAAGAGCCGCCTGCACTAATCTCAATCGCATGCGACGCGTAGAAGATATGAAAATCAACGGTCATTCCATCGGCATATTCAGGCTGGTCCTTACAATCTTTATCATAGGCATCGGCCCCATATCCCTGCTCAGCTCATGCAAGAAAGAAAAGAAAGCCATCATCGGAAGTTTCAGCGACCCCAAAGAAGTACCATCTCTATCAACCTTTGATGTCAATACACTGATTTCCGACTCGGGTGTGACGCGCTATCGCATACAGGCCAAAGAATGGCGCGTATTTGATAAAGCCGATGAACCGTACTGGTACTTTCCGCAAGGCATCTTTGTTGAAAAATTCGATTCCAGTTTCAATACCGAATCTTTCATACTGAGCGATACCGCCATATTCTACAACAAGTTGCAACTATGGAAACTCAGAGGCGATGTCCGCATCGAAAATATGCAAGATGAGCGATTCTTTACCGAAGAGATATACTGGAACCAGCAGAAAAGAAGCATCTATTCCGACAGTGCCATACACATTGAAAGGGCCGACAGAATCATCGAAGGAGTAGGTTTTGTATCAAACGAAGCCATGACGCAGTATACGATACGCCACACAACCGGTATATTCCCCATCAACCAGAACAAAAACGACGAAAAGGGCAATCGGTCTTCTACCTCCCGATCACCCCGGAACAATGCAAAAAAATACGCGCCACACAAATGATACCTGCATTCATCGTCATATCACTTCTGCTATCCTTCTTTTTCTCTGGAATGGAAGCGGCTTTTGTCTCATCCAACAAAGTACGCATTGACCTCAATGCACAAAGCCGGTCGATTACCGGCCGCATACTTTCGCTCTTTGCCCGACGTCCCAAACAGTTCATTACCACCCTGCTGGTGGGTAACAACATTGCTCTGGTCATCTTCGGCATCAGCATAGCCGGTCTCACCCGCCCATGGCTGGCAGGAATATATGAACAGCCGCTCTTCATCATTGCGGGACAAACCCTCATTGCCACCCTTGTCGTATTGCTTACCTCGGAATTTCTCTCCAACACCTTATTCCGCATCAATCCCAACTTTTGGCTGCGCCTGCTGGCCCTGCCCTGTTTTATCGTGTACCTGCTCCTGTACCCGATAACCAGCATCTCCACTGCCATATCGGACAGCATCTTGCGCCTGTCGGGAGTGAAAGTCGAAGAGACCCCTGACGAAAATGCCGTAAGCCGCGACGAACTCGACGAGTTTTTACAGCAAAGTATCGATGAATCTAATGCTGACCCGACTGTCGACACCGAAGTAAAAATACTTCAGAACGCATTGGAATTTTCGAGCCGCAGCACACGGGAATGCATGGTACCTCGGCCCGAAATCATTGCCGTCAACATCAACGACATCTCCGAAGAGACCCTGATAAAACGATTCTCCGAAACCGGATTTTCAAAGATACCTGTATATCGAGACAATATAGACCATATCGTGGGCTACATACATTCGTCCGATCTCTTCAAACGCACGGCCGACCGCAAATCTCTTATACGCCCCATTCTTCAGGTAGCAGAAACAACCCCGGCCAAGAGTCTGATGAAAACGCTCATGCAACAGAAAAAGAGCATCGCTGTTGTCGTCAACGAATATGGCGACACGTCAGGTATCATCACCCTTGAAGATTTGGTCGAAGAGATATTCGGAGACATTGAAGACGAGCACGATACTCCCCGATACTTCTCCCGAAAAATTGACGATAACACCTATGAATTTTCCGGACGGATGGAGATAAGTAAAATCAACGAAATATATCAACTCGACCTGCCAGAGTCGGACGAATATCTGACTATCGCCGGATATATACTGTACAACCACCAGATGGTTCCCCAACAAGGAGAAATCATCGAAAACGGAAAATTCTCGTTTGAGATTACCGAGCTTAACAATTCTCGCATCAGCCGGGTGCTCATGCACATAAAGCAACCCGATACCGAAATGGGCACAGGTGCATATGAGAACGAAAAACAATAAAATTGACGACAAAATTCACAAACAAACACTTTTTTTTGTATCTTCGTGCGCTTTATCATGGGAAACACCCTATAACCGTAACTTAAAAACAACACACATAAATGGCTACTTTACAGAAAATCAGAAACAAAGCAGGACTTCTGGTCATCGTAATCGGTATCGCCCTGCTCGCGTTTATCATAGGCGACTTCCTCAATTCGGGACAAGCCTTTTTCAGAATGTCGCAAGACAAGGTCGTAGTGGTAAACGGCAAGAAGGTAACAACACAGGAATTTTCGGAATTGGTAAACCGTCGCACCGAAGAGATGCAGGCCATGTTCCGTCAACAATATGGAATGTCGCTGCCCGAAGGTTATTCGGCACGCATCAACAAAGAGGTCTTCGACCAGATTGTACGCGAAATGGTCATCAGCGATGCAGCAGCCCAAGTAGGTATCACCGTATCGAAAGAAGAGTTGACCGATATGCTGCAAGGCGACCACATCGCTCCCCAAATACAGCAAATGTTCTCCAACAAAGCCGAATTGCTCAACTTCCTGCGAATCATTTTCAGCGATGACCTTTCGCAATATTCCGACGACGTTGTTGAACAAATCATGGACTACCGTACCAAATGGATCAACCTCGAACAAGACGTGAAGAAACAACGTCTCTCGGAGAAATACCTCGGGCTGGTACTCAAAACCATGGCTCCCAACAAATACGACCTGCAAGCCTCTTACGAGAACGGTCGCGAGTCGGTAGCATTCAACTATGCCCTGCAACCCTATTCGAGCGTAGCCGACAACGACATCACCATTACCAACGAAGAACTGGCAGCCGCCTATAACAAGGATAAAGAGCGCTACAAACAAGATGCCCACCGCACCATCAAATACATTGCCGTAGACATCGTGCCCAGCGAAGCCGATTACAAAACGACCGAAGAGAAAATCAACGCCCTGCGTGAGACATTCTCCTCGACCAAAGATATGAGCGGATTCCTCACCTTCAACACCGACGTACCCTACACCGAAGCCTACGTTGCCGTATCCTCGATGGACGACGAGATGAAGAACTTCGTACAGAAATCACCGGTAGGCGACGTTTACGGTCCCTTCTTCGAAGATGAGTCCTACAAGATGTACCGTCTCATGGGCAAACACAACGCCCCCGATTCGGTAAAAGTGCGCCACATCATGTTCCCGCTCAACAGCGATGCTACCATGACTGCCCGCATAGACAGCATCTACACCGTATTGAAGAACGGTGGAAACTTTGCCGAAATGGCCTCCCGCTTCTCGGCCGAGAGAAACTCAGGTGCCAACGGCGGTGAAATCGGGTGGATTAGCGAAATCGACGCCATACAATTCGGCAAAGACTTCAACGACCTCTGCTTCAACAGCCGCAACAACGGCGTCACCCGCATCGAATCGCCCTATGGCATACACCTGGTACAGGTAACCGAGCGCAAAGCCCCGGTAGCCAAAGCCAACGTAGCCCAACTGGTCATGAACGTACGCCCCAGCTCCGACACTTACAGCGAACTCTATAACAAAGTGAGCCAATATATTGCCAACAACACCAAGTTGGCCGACTTTGAAGCCAACGCCACCGGCAACGGCCTGCAAGTCAACACCGCCACACTCACGGCCGACGACATCAACTTCGGAACCATCAACGACGGCCGCTCTGTCGTAAGATGGGCTTTCAACGCAAAGAAAGAAACGCTCTCAGAGATTTTCAACATCGAAAATAAATTCCTTGTTGCCATGGTGTCTGACATCGCCGAAGAAGGTTATATGCCCCAAACGGCCGTTGAACCCTATCTGCGTCAGGAACTGCTGAGAGAGAAAAAAGCCGAAAAAATCATGGCCGACCTGAAAGCCAAGAACCCGAGCAACATCGAAGCTGCGGCCAAAGCCATGAACTCCAAGGTAGAAGAGGCCAAATTCATCACGTTCAATACTTCGTCGATTGCCGGTCTCGGTAGTGAGAATGCCCTTATTGGTGCTGCCACCTCGGCCGCCAAAGGTCAATTGGCAGGCCCCGTAGCCGGAAACCGCGGCGTTTACATGTTTGCCGTAACCTCGCAAGAAAACAACACCGAGCCTATCGATGCCGCTGCCGAAGCCGAGAAATACAACCAAAAAGTATATCTGCTTCTCAATCAATTTATCAACGTACTCGAAGAGAACTCCGACATAGAAGACAACCGCATCAAATTCTATTAATACGGTTTCTACCATCAACAAGAGAGCGCAAGACCCATAGGCCTTGCGCTCTCTTGCCATAAAGGGCAACCGAATCGTTTCGGTGCTTTCTTATTTCGGAGCAAATCCCTACCTTTGTCCCACTCATTAGCATTCACCAACATGACTCAGAAATCATACCTGGCCGGGAAAACCATTGAAGAGTTGAAAGCTATCGCCGCCGCTTACGGCATGCCCCGTTTCGCCGCCACACAAATTGCCACCTGGCTCTACCGTCAACGGGTGAAGAGCATCGACCAGATGACCAACTTGTCAAAAGCAAACCGGGAGAAATTGTCGACCGACTTTGAAATTGGCTATACCGCCCCAATAGAGGCAAACCGGTCGGACGACGGAACAATAAAATATCTCTTCGCGGCCGGAGAAAGTTTCATTGAGACCGTCTACATACCCGACCGAGACAGAGCCACACTGTGCGTATCATCGCAAGTGGGCTGTAAGATGAACTGCCGCTTCTGCATGACCGGGAAGCAGGGATTCAAGAAGAATCTCACGGCCACCGAGATTATCAACCAGATTGTATCGGTACCCGAATTTGAGAAGTTGACCAACATCGTGTTCATGGGTATGGGCGAACCCCTCGACAACACCGACGAGGTGCTCAAAGCCCTGGAAATACTCACCTCGGAAAACGGTTTTGCCTGGAGCCCGCGACGCATTACCCTCTCGACCATAGGTGTAATTTCCAACCTGCGCCGCTTTCTCGACGAGAGCCAGTGCCATCTGGCCGTGAGCCTGCACGACCCTTTTGCCGACGAACGACAGGAGCTGATGCCTGCCCAGAAGGCATTTCCCATCGCTGCCACCATTGAGCTGCTACGCCAGTACGATTTCAGCCACCAGCGACGGCTATCGTTTGAATACATCGTCTTCGAGGGTATCAACGACAGCCCCGCTCATATTAACGAACTGGCCCACCTGCTGCACGGACTCGACTGCCGCATCAACCTCATACGCTTCCATGCCATACCGCAGGTCGACCTGCACAGCCCGTCGACAGAGAAAATGGAGGCCTTCCGCGACGCACTCTCCCGCAAAGGCATCATCTGCACGATACGTGCATCGCGTGGCGAAGACATAAAAGCGGCATGCGGCATGCTATCGACCGCCCGTAGGGAACAGATGCACTAAACCTCTCAAGAGAGGGCAACATGCCGCAGCAGCCGATCGGCACAGAAATTTGTATTATTGACAAAGAATTATTACCTTAGCGCATAACGGGGTGTTTCGACCCCGGCATTCAAAACGTAACGACATGGAACATAAACTGAAAATAGGCATCACGCACGGCGACATCAACGGCGTGGGCTACGAAGTCATCTTGAAAACCCTCTCCGACCCCCGCATCGTGGAACTTTGCACTCCTATCGTATACGGCTCGTCCAAGGTGGCCGCCTACCACCGCAAAGCTCTCGACCTGCCCCCGTTCAACTTCAACATCATCACTTCGGCCGAACAATGTGCTCCTGGAAAAGTGAACATGATAAACTGTTTCGACGACGAGTTGAAAGTAGAATTGGCCAAGGCTACGACGCAGGCCGGCGAAGCAGCCTTTCTTGCACTTGAAGCCGCAACCGCCGACTGGCAGGCCGGACTCATCGATGCCGTGGTTACCGCGCCCATCAACAAGCACACCATACAGTCGGAGAAGTTCGACTTCCCGGGACACACCGAATATTTTGAAAAGAAGACCGGCAAGGGTCGCAAGTCGCTCATGATACTGTTGAACGATCGCATACGTGTAGCCCTCGTTACCACCCACCTGCCGCTGGCCAAGGTACCCGAGATGATAACACGGGAAAATATTTTGGAAAAGTTATCCATCTTCAACCGAAGCCTGCACGAAGATTTCCGCATCGAGAAACCCCGCATTGCCGTACTCTCGCTCAATCCCCACGCCGGCGAAGACGGACTGCTGGGCACAGAGGAGCAGGAAATCATCATTCCCACCCTCAAAGAGGCCGAGCAACAGGGTATACTATGCTTCGGCCCCTATGCTGCCGACGGCTTCTTCGGCTCGGGACACTTCGCCCATTTCGACGGAGTATTGGCCATGTATCACGACCAGGGGCTCGCACCGTTCAAAACGCTGGCCATGGAAGATGGCGTAAACTTCACTGCCGGACTGCCCATCGTGCGCACCTCGCCCGCCCACGGTACCGCCTACGATATCACCGGCCAGAACAAAGCCTCGGAAGAGTCGTTCCGTCAGGCTCTCTATCTGGCCATCGATGTTACCAACAACCGGGCCGAACATCAGTCGGAACACATGAACCCCCTGCGCAAACAATATTTCGACAAGAGTGGCGACAAAGAGGTTCTCGACCTTAACGCGCCCGACAAAGAAGACTAAACAAGTATCTATACCCATACGACGGGGTGGTATCGCTTTGTGGATACCACCCCGTTTTGCCATTCCCCCTCTCTCACTGAATGTTCCCATTCACCTGTACAGAGACAGCCCGAAGATACGCTCTATCACGACATCGACCTCCTTCTGCCGCACCCATCGTCGCCACAGATGTCCCCCCACGGAAAGAAAGAGCTCTCCATCAATACCATTTTCAACAATCCTGCAAAACGGAGCTGCCACACTCTCCCTTTCCTCCGAAATCCTTCATGTGTTAATAATTATAAATTTATAGTACCATGTATTGCATAGTACCATATAACAATATATATTTGCCAAGGAAGAGAATGAAACGAGATGAACAGCGAAAACCTCAAATCACAAATGCGCAAGGGGGTACTCGAATATTGTATCCTGCTACTGCTCAAATGCAAACGGGCCTACGCATCAGACATCATCGGTGAACTGAAAAAGGCCCACCTCATCGTCGTCGAGGGAACGCTCTATCCCCTCCTCACGCGACTGAAAAACGATGGCCTGCTCACCTATGAATGGGAAGAGTCGCCCCAAGGGCCACCTCGCAAATACTATGTCATTACCCTCGATGGCGAGGCCTTTCTCTCAGAACTGGAAGGAACATGGAACAGTCTGAACCAAACAGTATGCCATCTAAAAGAGTTATCTTAATAAGTACAATCAAAGAGATACAATAGTTATGAAAAAGACCTCTATCTTCAACCTGGGTGGCAACGCTTGCTACATCGACGACGATGCAGCCGAGGTATTGCGAAACTACCTCGACGAATTGCGCCGCCACTTCGGCGACAACCCATCGACCGACGAAGTGATGAACGACATTGAAATGCGGTTGTGGGAAATCTTCAACGAACACAAACGATACGGCATGCAGGTCGTTTCGATGCGCGAAGTCGAAGAGGCCATGGCCATACTGGGCAAAGTCGACGACTTCGGGACCATCGAAGGAAACACGACCGAAAACGAAAACAAAGCGACCGAAGCCTCCGCACAACCCGATGAGCCCGCCAGTGGGTCCGGCAGCCAGGAATACTCCGAGAAAGATTTCATTCGCAAGAGACTGTTCCGCAACCCCGACGACAAAGTCATCGGCGGCGTGGCATCGGGCCTGGCCGCCTACCTCGACATACAATCGGTTTGGGCCCGCATACTGTTTGTGCTCTTCTTTCTGTTCAGTGGAGGAATCGTGCTCATCATCTACCTGGTCTTGTGGATTGTCATACCGCAAGCCCGCACCACCGCACAACGGCTCGAAATGCAGGGTATACGCCCCACCGCAGAAAACATACGCCAATACGTTTCCCAATCGATTGAAAGCGGCAATCTGCCTGAACAGAATGGTAACGGCTGCCTGCAAGCCTCAGCCATCGGGTGCGGAATACTCATTTTCCTCCCGGTAATTGTTCTAGCGCTACTCACTCTGCTCATGAGCCTGCCGTTTGCATGGAGCGCATTAGACGGGCTGTTCCACTTCGGGCCCGCCATGCACCACCTCGAACGTACTTTCCCGCCGGGGAATCTCAGCGACTGGGTATCTACGCTGATGCTCAACGTGCTGTGGCTCGTACCTCTGCTCGCCGTCATTTTCCTGTTTATCAACCGTCGGTGGCCGCAAGAACCGTCAGCCCTCCGCATCATAAAAATAGTCGCACTGGTTCTATGGTTGATTGCTCTCGCATGGATAACCGTAAGAGTCGTATGGCACCTGGTATAACCGCCACAAAACATTCTTTGCGTCCGGGGTCGGCAAAAGACACGGGGGTGCAGCCGTTGCGCTGCACCCCCGCTTGATTCAATAAAACGCATCGGGTTACTTCATGGCCTTGCACATCTGTTTCTCTCTATCGGCCACATAGTCATCGAAAAACCGCACGATTTCGGGCCAGAACGAGGTGAAAGTAGGATATTTCCTGCGATGCGATTCATAATAACGCAACGTCTGCACCAACTCGGGCATCCAAAAGAAATTGAGGTCTATCTCTTCTACGATAGCTCCGCGTACAGCTTTCTCATCATATTCATGGTCTATGAGGTAACATATCGTGGCGGCGCGCACCAACGACTCTTCCATGATATTTTTCCAGGTGTCGTATGCCTGCCGTTTCATCGAAAAACGAGTATATCCTTGCAGAATTCTTCCAGACTTCTGCAACGCCTTTTCGGTATCACCATTTATCTTTATAAACGAATGGCAAAACTCGTGAACGACAGTCTCAGCGATTTTTTTGTAAAAAATGGGCCGGCCGTTCTTGTCGACGGCATAGTTCATGATGGCAAATACCTCTTTGGGCCGATCTGCCAATTTGCGGCTGGGGCCGTAATTGCAGGGGCCGTTGGCAAAACCTATGACGATGCGATACTGCTCGACGGGAGGCATACCGTAAAAACGGGTGTACCACTCTTTGTCGAAACAGGCCATAACCGAGTCGTTGAACACCTGCAATCCGAGTGCATACACATCGGCATGGGCATGGAAAAAGTCGTTGAAGCGGCTGGTCCGGTAGAAATCGTTGAGGGCTGCCAGAAACCCGGGCGTATCTTGCTCACTCACGGGGCTAAGGCGTTTCTTCCCGGTATCGAGCTTGACGATACTGTCGCCCCGGCACTCAATCTGCAAGGCCATCGACATGACGCGGTCATATCCCAGCCCGTATTTTTCCTTGAACTGTTTCATCATTTCCACCGCCTGATGCGAACGGTATTCTCCCAAAACAGAGTCGATATCGGCCGTATAACGACGGCCATAATCAAAATTATACTCCTTGTATCCGGCCAGCCGGGCCAAGGACGACATGAGCTCGACCTCTTCCTTTACCTGGGGTTCGATTTTTTGGGCCCGCACGCCACAACAGCAGAGGGCAAACAAGCAGAACAGTGCAATACTTTTTTTCATGATTATATCCATTTTATACCTAACATAATAATCTTGACCATCGACTCGCGACAACGAGGGTAAGCACGGGTGGCAACTCTTCGGCCGGGAAGGGTCAAATCTCGCCACCGATTGTGTCGTTCTTCTTTTGGGATTCCGCTTTGTCGCGTTGCCGCAACACCTGCTGTTCTATCAAGAACGAACCTACCAGCGAAAGGCCTCCGAAGAAAAGCACCGACGAGCCGTAAATAACCGGCAACGACTCCTTCACCATATTGATATAGGTGCGATGCCGGGCTTGAAGCAACACATCTTCGTTGGTATAGATATTTATATCGGCAATGAAATATCCGACCATAAGACCCACTCCTATACCAAAGAGCAACATGCCTATGCGCAAAGCAACAAAATTCCACGGGCGTTCCAACTCCGGCACACGGGCAAATGGCATACGACCGGAGGAATCTGAAAGATGCTCTACCGGAATCTCGGACAGTTTTTCCACAAACGTATTTCTTTCTTTCCGACGGACAAACAGCTCGAAAAGCTTATATATCGTCAAGCAAATCGTTGCCGTCACACAAATAGGAGCCAAAAAAGAAAACATAGCGATAAATTTTATATGGTGAATAATCGTGTTTTTATCCTGTTAGACGCAACAGTACCAAAAAGGTTACAGTAAAGGTACAAAATTTCTGTCTATTTTTGTGTAACCATTTTCCAGCACCAGCGTCTAATATCATAAAAAGGAATAGTCAAAAACCGGAAGCCGGGAAAAACTTAGTGTCCCGGCACCCGATAAGTCCCGATGAATCCCGAGGAACAGACCTACATCAAGCGTATTTTGCGTGGCGAGACCGAGCTGTACGGCTACTTTCTCGACACCTACGGCCCGCGCATCTTTACGCTGGTGCAGCAGATTGTCTCCAACCGCGAAGATGCCGAAGACCTCACACAGGATATCTTTGTAAAGGCCTTCGAGTCGCTAAAAAGTTTTCGAGGGGATTGCCAGTTCATCACCTGGATATACCGCATTGCCTACAACATGACAAACAGTGCCCTGCGGAAAGTCAAACAGCGGCAGGAATTCCTGCCTGTCGACGAAAACATGCCGGAACCTGCTGACACCGACGACGCCTTCGACTTTGCCGACGAGAATGAACGCGACGAACGCATCGAAGATCTGCAACTCGCCCTCTCGTGGCTCACGGCCGAGGAGCGCGCCCTGATAACCCTCTTCTACTACGACAACAAGAGCATCGAGGATTGTGCCTACATTACCGGACTGTCCGAAGCCAACATAAAAGTGCGCCTACATCGCATACGTAAAAAATTATCTTCGTATATTTATCGCATCAAATATGGAAACAGACCGCTATCCTGACCTTCTGAAAGAAGCTCTCTCTCGCCAACAACGGGCCACGCTGCCGGCCGACTTCTCGGTCCGCACCCTGCAACGCCTGCAACGGGAGAAGCGCATCAGAGAGCAACGCGCCGAAATAATGGGCTTCGTCGTGGCCACCATCGTATCGCTGGCACTCATTGTCATGGCCGGTGCCATACTCCACCACTATGGCATACTACCTTCGCGAGAATCTCTACAAGAGATGTTTGCCTCCATGAAAGGACGGGCAAAATTCTTCATGACAGAAAGCTTGCCATACTACGGAGTGGCGTCGCTCGCCGGCATACTGCTCCTGGCCGACTATCTGCTGCGTCGCCACTGGTATCACAACCACCGGAAGCGTTTGGACTCTTAATCACAACCTATAAACGTGTGGCTATCACAAAAGAAAGATGTTGCCACACTCTCATCTTATCTTCGAGATGCCGTTTCGGATAAAAAAGGAGGCAAACCCTGCTGCGGGTTTGCCTCCTGATATTTTGAGCCGGGAAAATTTATTTTCCCAGAAGATAGCGTTTGAAGTGGGTAAAGTCGGCCGACAGTTCGACACTGCGTTTCTTCCCCTGCATAAACCGTTGCAACGCACTGGGCACGGCAACCGGTTCGCCGATAATCTCTTCGACCGTAGCCAAGAACTTGGCCGGGTGTGCGGTTTCGAGAAAGACACCGGTCTCTCCGGGCTTCAACCCTTCGACCAGGGCTCGGTAACCACATGTTCCATGCGGGTCGAGCAGATAGTGATGGCGACGGTAGACGTCGGCCAGTGTTTCGCGTATCTGGTTATCGCTATAAGCCGCTCCGCTGATATCGGCACAAATGGCATCGTGCGACCCTCCGTAGAGGTCGAGTACCCGGGCAAAATTGCTGGGGGCACCTACGTCCATGGCATTGGCCAGGGTGGCGACAGAAGGTTTGGGCTCATACACGCCCGTGCGGAGATAATGCAGGAAAATATCGTTGCGGTTATTGGCAGCAATGAACCGCTTCACGGGCAACCCCATGCGCTTGGCAAAAAGGCCGGCGGTAATGTTACCGAAGTTTCCACTGGGCACACACATCACCACATTGTCGGAGATGTCCCGACGAAGCAACTGTGCATAGGCATAGAAATAGTAGAACGACTGCGGCAGGAAACGGGCCACATTGATGGAATTGGCCGACGTGAGATGCATCATTTTGTTCAGGTCCTTGTCCATAAAAGCGTTCTTTACCAATGCCTGACAGTCGTCGAACGTACCGTCGATTTCAAGGGCCGTAATGTTGCGGCCCAGCGTGGTAAACTGTTTCTCCTGAATCTCACTCACCTTTCCTTTGGGGTAAAGCACATAGACCTGAATACCGGGCACCCCGAGGAAACCGTTGGCCACGGCACTGCCGGTATCGCCCGAGGTGGCCACCAGCACGTTCACCTCTTTCTCGCCCTCTTTACGGATAAAGTGGCCGAGCAACCGTGCCATGAAGCGGGCACCGACATCTTTAAAAGCCAAGGTGGGACCGTGAAAAAGTTCGAGACTGTATATCGAGTCGTGTACCGGCACCAAGGGTATATCGAAACTGAGGGTATCGTAAACGATGTTTTTCAATACATCGGCCTCAACATCTTCTCCAAAAAAGGCCTCGGCCACTATGAATGAGATTTCTTGCAAAGACATCTCTCCCATGTTGTGGAAAAAAGCTGGCGGGAGATGTTTTATCTTCTCGGGCATATACAATCCCTTGTCGGGAGCGAGCCCTTTAATCACAGCCTCTTCGAGTGAGGCAGGAGGTGTCTGTTTATTGGTACTGTAATATAGCATAGTGTCTTTATCTTATTTTTTCTGTGTCATGCAACCAAGGAGAAAAGATGGCTGAAATTCTCTTGCCACCGATACAAAGGTAAAATTTTTTTTGAGAACAGAGACTTAAAAGATTCTCTTTTTACGCCCGACCTGCGGCGTTAATTCTTGAAAATCTCCAACAAAGGTTTTCTTTCTTTCTTTATACAAAAAGCATTTAAATATTTATTAACCCATCACCATCGATTCTGGTCGCGGCATTTACGGATTTGAGCCAGGAGTGTCTTCCCAACAAACTTCTACTCACATAACGACATCTAAATCAAGAATGGAGGAAAAATTCGTTCATAAAAAACGCTTCATCTGCAAAAACCGGGAGCACACTACCAGCACAAGACTCGACACGTTGCCACCGACATACCTTGTCTCCATTTTTATTATCAAGCCGCACCCTTTCGATACAGGGCGCGGCTCAATAACACTTATACATACCTTTGCTTCTATCAGAACAATTATCGAATAATCAAACGTTCAATATATTATTCTTATGAATCGGGCTCTGCAAAAAAGGCACGGATAAACGCATCACCCGAGAGTGTTCCATAATAGCCTTCGGTCACGCTCTCCTCGTCATATACCTGTACGGCATCGGGAGTCTCTCCGGGCTTGTATATGACAAAAGGTATCGGAGCGTTGGTGTGTGTTTTCAACCGACAGGGAGTCGGGTGGTCGGGTAAAAGCGCAATGGTGAGGGGCTCACCAAAGCTCTCGGCGGCATCGAGCAGCGGACGCAGCACCCGACGATCGAGATATTCGACCGTCGTCTTTTTCAACTGGGCATCGCCTTCATGACCTGCCTCATCGCTTGCTTCAATATGCAGATAGACAAAATCGTCGGTCTTCAAGGCCTCAATGGCAGCCGCCACCTTTCCTTCGTAATTGGTGTCGTAGAGTCCAGTAGCCCCGGGCACATCAATGGATCGCAGCCCGGCATAGACCCCGATACCTTTGATAAGATCGACAGCCGAAATGACGGCTCCTTTTTTAATTCCATAATGTACAGACAAAGGCTCCATGCGGGGCTTGTATCCGGGCGACCAGGGCCAGATGCTGTTGGCCATGTCCTTGCCTTGCTCCCTACGACGTATATTTACCGGATGAAGCGGTAATATTTCCTGAGAACGCAAGATAAGCCGATTGAGCAGATATGCCGTAGCGGAGGCGTCGGGGTGCAGAGGTCGCACAAGGACATCACTAAACGGGGCTCCCGGCACATCGTGTGGAGGAGTGCAGTGCAGACGCTTGTCGCCGTCTTTGATTTTAAGCAGATGGCGGTACGAAACGCCGGGATAAAAATGCACAGTCTCGTCGCCCAACTCCTGCTGGAGATATTCGATAAGGGCATGAGCCTCTTCATTCGTAATGTGTCCGGCCGAATGGTTCTTTATTCTACCATCTTCGATACAAATAAGATTGCATCGCATGGCCATCTCGTCGGGAAGAATGTCAACTCCCATGCTGGCAGCTTCGAGCGAACCGCGTCCCTCGAAAACCGTCGGGAGGTCATACCCCAGAATAGCCATATTGGCAATTTCACTGCCGGGTTCAAAGCCGTCAGGTACCGTATGCAGCCGCCCGCAACGGCCGTGAGCGGCAAGCCAGTCCATGGCCGGCGTATCGGCCGCCTGCAAGGGAGTGCGTCCACCCAGTGAAGCGATGGGCTCGTCGGCCATACCGTCGCCCAAAATGATAATATATTTCATACTGTTGAGATTATCGTATGTTGGCTATTCCTATGATATCGGCAAACACACCGGCCGCCGTAACGGGAGCTCCGGCTCCATATCCCTTGATAATCATCGGGTATTCGTTATAACGGTCGGTTGTAATGAGTATGACGTTGTTACTGCCCTCCAATTCGTAGAAGGGGTGCTCACGACCCACGCCCTGCAATCCGATACGGGCCTTGCCGTTGGCCAGTGAGGCGACAAAACGGAAGCGTTTCCCTTGTGCAGCCACCTCGCGACGCCTTTGTTCAAATTCGGCATCGAGTTCGGGTATTTCTTTCCAGAAATTCTCCAATGAACCCTCAAAATATTTATCGGGAATAAACAGATTTTTTTCTACATCGGACTGCTCGATATGATATCCGGCTTCGCGCGCAAGGATAACCAACTTACGCAACACGTCTTGTCCGCTCAAATCAATACGCGGGTCGGGCTCGCTGTAACCAGCCTCTTGGGCCATGCGTATGGCCCGACTCAACGGCACATCTTCGCTCAGTACATTAAAGATATAATTGAGAGTACCCGACACAACCGCCTCAATGCGAAGTATGGTGTCGCCACTGTTTATCAAGCTGTTGATGGTATTAATAATGGGCAAGCCTGCACCAACGTTGGTCTCAAAGAGGAACTTGACATCGCGACGACGGGCAGTCTGTTTCAACAGAGCATAATTTTCGTAATCCGACGAGGCTGCTATCTTATTGGCAGCCACCACCGACACATTATGATCGAGCAGTTGCTGATAAATGGCTGCAATCTCGGCACTAGCCGTGCAGTCGACAAAGACCGAATTGAAGATGTTCATCTTGATAATCGAGTCGCGAATCTCTTCGGGCGAACTCTTCACAGAAGAATTCTTCAATGTCTCCTCGTAATTGTCGAGGGAAATGCCTTCGCGACAGAATACCGACTGTCTCGAGTTGGAGAGCCCGACAATATTGATACGCAATGACTTTTCTTTAAGAAGCCGAGGTTGCTGGCTGCGTATCTGTTCGAGCAGATTGCTCCCCACCTGCCCAATACCGGCGATAAAGACATTGAGTACTTGCGTATCGGACAGGAAGAAAGAGTCGTGTATCACGTTCAGAGCCTTACGTAGACTGCCCAACTCGATGACAAACGAAATGTTGGTCTCACTGGCACCCTGGGCACAAGCTATCACGTTAATACCGTTCCGACCCAACGTATTGAAAAGTTTTCCGGCTATACCCGGGGTATGCTTCATATTCTCACCCACGATGGCAACAGTAGCCAAGTCACGCTCGGCAAAGGCGGGACTCATCTCGCCCATCTCTATTTCGTGGGCAAATTCCTTGTCGAGGACAGCTATCGCCTTGTCGGCATCGGCATTGCGCACGGCTATGGAGGTATTATTCTCAGAGGCAGCCTGAGATACCAGGAACACGCTGATACCCGACTGTGCCAATGCCTTGAATATGCGGTGATTGACGCCAATAACACCTACCATACCCAAACCCGATACGGTGATAAGGCAGGTATCGTTTATCGACGATATACCCTTAATGGCCTTACCGTCGGTCGAGTGAGAATCTTCTGTAATAAGGGTACCGGGAGCCTGCGGGTTGAACGTGTTTTTGATGACTATGGGTATGTTCTTGTGATATACCGGATATATCGTGGGAGGATAGATAACCTTTGCGCCGAAATTGCACAACTCCATGGCTTCGGTGAAAGAGAGTCTTTCGATAACATAGGTATTGTTGATTACCCGGGGGTCGGCCGTCATGAAACCATCGACATCGGTCCATATTTCAAGACGAGAAGCGTCGAGAGCAGCTGCCACGATAGCGGCGGTATAGTCGGAGCCGCCCCGTCCCAGATTGGTGACTTCGCCTGTATGGCTGTCGGACGATATGAAACCCGGTATCAATGCCACCTGCGGCAATTGGTCGAATGTCTCGCGAATGAGCGCATTGGTCTTCTCAAAGTCGACAATGTTTTTCTCAAACTGGGCCTCGGTCTTGATAAATATACGCGAATCGTAATGTACTGCCCCATCAATGATGCGGCTGATGATAAACGACGAGAGCCGTTCGCCATAGCTCACAATAATATTCTGCGTCTTGGACGAAAGATCTCCTATAAGCGACACTCCTTTATAAATATTGGACAACTCATCAAGAAGGATATCGGTCTGGTCAAGAACCTCCTCCCGACGTTCCTCCGGAACCACTCCGGCTATGATATCGTGGTGACGGGCGATGATTTCCCTCATATTATCTTGATAATCGAGCGAACCAGAGGCTGCCTCTCGCGCTGTTTCCAGCAATTTATCGGTAATTCCGCCTAATGCCGATACAACTACAATGACTGGTTCCTGGCAGGATTCCACGATCTGCTTTACATTTTTCAAACTCTTGACAGACCCGACTGAGGTCCCTCCGAATTTCAAAACTTTCATAGAGATATATAGATGTTTCATGTTCCGCAAGAATGATCTTGCCGACCATTCCCTGCCAGAACTTTGTTTTAAAAGAAACTACAATAGGGAAAAACAGAAATACTCGTTCTAGATAAGAACGATACAAAAAGATACACGGAAAATAATAACTGACCCCCTAAGGGGTTGTCATCGTAAAATGAGTTGTTATGTTCCGGGTGTACATATTTATCAGATTATATAAATTTTGTTTTCGACGGCAATATTACGCAAAATATCTCAAAACTCCTACATTTTTTTATTTTTTCCACTACAAAGTCTGCATTTTATGAAAATTCCCAGCACATTATCTCTCCCCTGCTCCTTTCTCATGAGAAAAACAAAACCGACTCTTGGACAGTGCCAATTTTATAACTACCTTTGAGCAACAATGATAAGTCAATCATAAAAAATCTTGACATATCGGTTACACGACGACATCTCTGATAATTCTTTCACCCAAAATCTTATTTCATAGAATGAAAAGACAACTATTGAAAATCATCGTTCTGCTCACAGCCTGTGTGGCAGGGCGGCTTCATGCCCAACCGGGCAATGCCTTGCCGGAATCGGTCTATGAAGGCTTACCTTTTGAGATGAAAAAGGTAGAGCAACCCCGTTTCGCCCGACACACAGTGTCGATAACCGAATTCGGAGCCGTACCCGACGGCAAGACACTGAATACCGAAGCCATAAACAATGCCATTGCCACTGTGAGCCGCAAGGGTGGCGGTACGGTTGTGATTCCGGCCGGTTACTGGATTACCGGCCCCATCTGCCTGCAAAGCGGTGTAAACCTCCATACCGAAAGAAACGCCTTCGTACTCTTCGCCGAAGACCACAGCCTATACAAGCGAGAGGGAGCCCGAAAAGGAGAGCTGTCGCTCTCGCCCATCTACGCCGACCACGCTGACGATATAGCCATCACCGGTCATGGCATCTTCGACGGCAACGGCGACACCTGGCGCATGGTAAAACGCGGCAAACTCACAGCCGGACAGTGGAAAGAGCGAGTCGCCTCGGGAGGTGTCGTCAACAAAACGGGAGACATCTGGTATCCAAGCCAAGCCGCCATGGAGGGCGAAGGCCGCCCCAACATGGTACGGCTCTTCGAATGCCGACGCGTACTGCTGCAAGGCATTACTTTCCGCAACTCACCGGCATGGTGCATTCACCCCATTCACTGCGAAGACCTCACCGTACACGAGGTTTCGGTCATCAACCCGTGGTATTCGCAAAACGGCGACGCCCTCGATGTGGAGTCGTGCAACCGCGTAGTCATCTACGACTGCACCTTCGATGCGGGCGACGATGCCATCTGCCTCAAATCGGGCAAAGACAAGGCCGGACGCGAACGGGGCTGGCCCTGCCAGAATGTGATCGCCCGCAACAATGTGGTGTATCACGGACACGGCGGCTTTGTCGTGGGCAGCGAAATGTCGGGTGGCATAAAGAACATCTTCATCGACAACTGCACCTTTATCGGTACCGACGTGGGCATCCGCTTCAAAAGCACCCGGGGACGCGGCGGTGTGGTGGAGAACATCTACTGCCGCAACATCAACATGTTTGATATCGCCAATGAGAATATTCTCTTCGACCTTTACTACGGTGTCAAGAACAAAGACAACCGTCCGGTCGCCGTCGACGAGGGCACTCCTCAATTCCGCAACATATATATAGCCAACGTGAAAGCCATCGGCGGACGCTGCGCCATGCTCTTCAACGGACTACCTGAAATGCCCGTAAAAAATATTAAGCTGAAAAACATCTACATCTCGGACTGCACAACCGGAGCCATTATTCGCCAGTCGGAAAATGTCGCCATGGAGAACGTCGTCATCATTCCCCAAAAGGGCAATGCCGTCGTCTGGGAGCAGGTAAAGGATGCCTCTTTCAACGGGGAAAAGATAAAATAAACCGGAAGTGGAGCCATCACAATTCATACTATACCGACCATGAGTCGCGACGTTTACCGTCGACCAATTAAAAAAGAAGAGCGTAATACTATTATCGTATTACGCTCTTCTTTTATCGATACAGGGCTTTCTACAACCCCCAAAATTACTGAGCCAGTTTTTTCAGAATCAGCGTCAGGTGATTCCAGAATTTCTCGACCGCAGGAATGTGCATCTTCTCATCGGGAGAGTGTACACCGCGCAACGTAGGGCCAAATGAAATCATGTGCAAGTCGGGGTTCTTGGTCAGGAACAATCCACATTCAAGACCGGCATGTATGGCCTTTACGGCAGGAGTGATGCCATACAGCTCTTCATAGGCCTTTACGGCAACATCGAGCAGCGGCGATTTGAGATTGGGTTTCCAGCCGGGATAGCCGTCGCTATGGGTAGGTACAGCTCCTGCCAGGGCAAAGAGATTCTCGACCTGACCGGCAATGTCTCTTTTGAGCGACTCAACCGAACTGCGCTGACTGGTAGCTACGACTATCGTGTGATTCTCTTTCATCTTCACCGATGCCAAATTGGTCGACGTCTCCACCAGACCGGGCATATCGCGGCTCATGCCTATCACACCGTGAGGGCAGGCATAGAGTGCGCGCAGCAAGGCAACAGCAGTCTTTTTGTCGATGCATTCGGCAGGTGCGTCGCACGACGACAAGGCAACCGTCACGGCAGGATCGGTATCGGCCAACTCCGACTCAACGACAGACTGGAAGATGTTCAAATCGACACGCACAGCCTCTTTACTATCAGCCGACACGGCAATTATTGCCCAAGCCTCACGGGGAATGGCATTCCGCAGGTTACCACCGTCGATGGCACACAACTGCATATCGTATTTGGCCAGACAACTGCACAGGAAACGAGAAAGTATCTTATTGGCATTTCCCCGGCCCGCATTTATATCGCTGCCGGAGTGTCCACCTTGCAACTTCGACACCGAGATGCGCAATGCTACATGACCGGCGGGGAAAGGAACAGCCGTGTAGGTAAATGTCGATGTCGTGTCGATGCCCCCGGCGCAACCGATAAATACTTCGGCCTCATCTTCAGAATCAAGATTGAGCAGATATTTTCCGGTAATGAAACCCTCTTCCATATTAAAGGCTCCGGTAAGACCGGTCTCCTCATCGACCGTAAAGAGAGCTTCAATGGCCGGATGCACCAAATCGTCAGAAGCCAGCACGGCCAAAGCCGCAGCCATACCTATACCATTGTCGGCCCCCAGTGTCGTACCACGGGCTCTTACCCACTCACCGTCAATATAAGTTTCAATAGGGTCTTTTTCAAAATCATGAGCCACATCGGCATTTTTCTCACACACCATATCCATGTGCGATTGCAAGACAACACCGGGTTTTCCTTCACAACCAGGTGTGGCCGGTTTGGAAATAAGCACGTTACCTATGGCATCGGTGCGTGCAGCCAAATGATGTTTATCGGCAAAATCGAGCAGATAAGCTCTTATCTTTTCTTCTTTTTTAGAGGGACGAGGCACCTGGGTTATCTCATCGAAATAACGCCAAATCAGTTGAGGTTTCAAATCTTTGATTTTCATAGTTATTGTAATTTGCGAGACAAACTGGCACCTCAGAAGCCAATATCTGTTAAAAAGTTTTATAAATTAATATAAACCTCCAAATTGGCCGACAAAAAGTACCAAGTCTCTGTTTCTTCTTTATATTTGCATACAAATATAGCGATTAAATGGTAAAAGTCATTCTTCTTTCCATAATAATTGTGGCCTTTGCCGTATTGTTACTGGGCATAAAGATTTTTTTTGTCAAGGGTGGACACTTTCCCAAGACACACATCGGAGACAATCCCGAAATGAAAAAAAGGGGTATAACGTGTGCCGTATCGACCGATTTTGCCGAACGCAGAGCCAAAGGTCTTCATCACTAAAACCGAAACCAAAATTTATTATTCACCAAAAACTAAATTATAAGATGTACAAATATTTCATGCTTTCAACGGCCATAGCAGGAGTTCTTCTCTGCTCATCGAGTTGCCAGCAACAGACATCGGCTCCTGCCGCAGCCTCCAACAACGTGCAGGTGCAAGCGGTCGATTTTTCGGGACATCTTCCCATAGCCTATGTCGAAGTCGATTCCTTACTGAGCAACTACAATCTGGCCAAAGACCTCAATGAACAGATGCTCACCCGACAGGAAAATGCCCGTGCCACCATAAACGAGAAAGGCCGTCAACTGGAAAAAGAGGTTGCCGAATTTGAACGGAAAGTAAAAAACAACGCATTCCTCTCTCAGGAACGCTTTGAGCAGGAACAACAACGATTACTCAAAAAACAACAAGAATTGCAGGCTTATGCCCAACAACTCGAAAACGAGTTGCTGCAAGAACAACAGAAAATGCTCATACAGGTAACCGACTCGATTACCAACTTCATCAAAGAGTACAACAAGGACGGTCGCTACGAGGCCATACTCAACAACAGCAGCGTACTCTACATAAAACCGGCCTACAACATCACGCCCGAAGTAACAGAGTTGCTCAACAAGAGATACGCCAACAAGCAAAAATAGGGAAACACTCTACAACAAAGAGTAAAGAAGAAGGGGCGACGGATATCCGTCGTCCCTTCTTCTTTATACTAAAAGTTTATTCTCTACGGAAAATTCCCGACAGGAAACGGCCGAAAAGTTTGCCACCGGCTCGTCGGGAAGAGAAAAACAGATCATTCCGCTCATAAGTACAGAGACCGGCCTCAACAATGTGCGCAGGAACAACGCCCACCGCAACAAGGTCGGCCCGGTTGGCAGCCCATAAATCGATATGATATCGACCGTCGGCATCGCGCCGGGAAGAGACAATATCACGGGCATCGTAAGCCTCGGTAAAAGCCTCCACCACTTCATCGCCCACCTGAAAGGCTTCCGGCCCGATAGAAGGGCCAATCGCCGCCAGAATGTCGCCGGGGCGACTGCCATAAAAGCGCTGCATCACCTCGACCGTGCGTCGGGCTATATGCCCCACGGTTCCCCGCCAACCAGCATGCGATGCCCCTACCACGCCGTGGCAGGGGTCGTAAAAGAGCAACGGCACACAATCGGCGGTCGAGACAGCCACACACACGCCGGGCAGCGTGGTAACCAGTCCGTCGGCCTGCGAGAGAAAAGCAACGCGCTCCTCCTCTGTGAGTTCGAAAAAGTCGGGCAAGAGCGGCAACACCTCATTGCCATGTACCTGTCGGGGCTGTACAAGCGCCTCGGCGGGGAGCGACAGAGCGCGGCACAAGCGTTCACGGTTCTGCATCACACGCGACAATGCCTCGCCCGAATGGCGGCCCAAATTAAACGATGAGAAAGGGTCACCGGCCACGGCCTCTCCCCGAAGGGTTGTAAAGTGGATAAGTCCGGGAAAATGCGTCCAGGAAGAGAATACGCCCACTTCGACTCCGTCGGCCAGCCTCCGCCGTTCCCACTCAGACTTTGTCGTCGTCCCAGTCATACTCATCATAATTTTCTTCGCCCTCCTCGTCGGCAAAATCATCGTCATCGAAACGGGGGTCGAGATTGTGATGAGACAGCGCAACAACTCTATTGTCTTCGCTGTTGACGGCTTCCCACAAAGCGTCTTTCAATTCACCGATACCCTGACCGGTAACCGAGGATATATACACGACGGGCAAATCTTCGGGTACGGTCTTCTTCAAGTCGGACAACAGTTCATCGTCGAGCATATCGCATTTCGATACCGCCAATATGCGGTGCTTGTCGAGCAATTCGGGATTGTAGGCAGCCAGTTCACCGAGAAGTATTTCATAATCGCGGGCAATGTCGTCGGAGTCAGCCGGTACCATAAAGAGCAACACGGCGTTGCGCTCGATGTGGCGCAAGAAACGCAGACCGAGGCCTTTGCCTTCGCTCGCTCCCTCGATAATACCAGGAATGTCGGCCATGACAAACGAGCGGTTGTCGCGATAGGATACAATACCGAGGTTGGGCTCCATCGTCGTGAAAGGATAGTCGGCAATCTTGGGCTTGGCAGCCGATACGGCCGAGAGCAGGGTTGACTTCCCTGCGTTGGGGAAACCTACAAGGCCCACATCGGCCAACAATTTCAATTCAAGGACGACTGCCCGTTCAATGGCCGGCTCACCGGGCTGAGCATATCGGGGTGTCTGATTGGTTGCACTGCGGAAGTGCCAGTTGCCCAGACCACCACGACCACCTTTCAGCAAAATGACCTCTTGGCCGTCGTCGGTCAGTTCGCACAGATATTCGCCCGTTACGGCATCATAAGCCACCGTTCCGCAAGGCACCTCGATGACACGATCGGCCCCATCTTTTCCGGTGCTGCGACAATCACTGCCCGACTCGCCGTTCCCGGCATAGACATGACGCTCGTAACGTAGGTGCAACAAGGTCCAGTAATTGCGGTTAGCGCGCAAGATGATGTGTCCGCCGCGACCACCGTCACCACCGTCGGGGCCACCCTTGGGGGTGTACTTGGCCCGGTGCAGATGGGCCGAACCGGCGCCTCCTTTTCCCGAGCGGCAATAAATCTTTACATAATCGACGAAATTTGATTCGGCCATATCGTGTAGTTTATAAGTTTCGGAACAAACGGGTTCCCCTCAATGAAAAACCGTTGTACAAAGATAGAGTTTTCTTTTTCTTCCACAAAACAGGAAGGCTCCCGACAAAAAATCCCTTCACTCCGCAGTCGGAAAATGAAGGGATTCCTGTATCTCTGACAGCAACGGCTGAATATCGGCTGTTTATCAGCAGGCACAACCATCGAGGGCACGAGTGATAGACTCAAAGATAGAGTCGACCGAGCCCATGCCATGAATGGCTTTGTACTTGCCGTTGGCAATATAGAATTCTTTGAGAGGAGTCGTCTGACTGTGGTATACATCGAGACGCTTCTTGATGGTTTCGAGGTTGTCGTCGGAACGACCCGAAACCTGTCCGCGTTTGATGAGACGGTCGATCAACTCGGGCTCATCGACTTCAAGACCTATAACAGCAGAGAGTTCCATGCCACGGTCGCGCAAGAGAGCTTCGAGAGCCTCAGCCTGCGGAATGGTACGGGGGAAGCCGTCGAAAATAACGCCCTTGCGTGTCTCTGGCGTGGTGTCGAGCAACTTGGCCAGCATATCGATAATGAGCGAATCGGGGAGCAGTTGACCCTTGGAAATGTAACCGTCGGCGATTTTTCCCAGTTTGCTGCCGGCTTTGATTTCTTTACGCAACAAGTCGCCGGTCGAGATATGGTACAAGCCATATTTCTCGATGAGTTTCTCGCTCTGAGTGCCTTTTCCCGAACCCGGGGCACCGAAAATAACAATGTTCATCATAATTTTTACCTATTTCTTGTTTTCCTTTTTCACCTCGATTCCCGCATAAAGGGGAAATGAGGCCTATTTATCTATCACATAAATATCTTTAAGGTTTCGTCCCTCTTCGTCATAATCGAGCCCATATCCCACAATGAAATCGCGAGGTATCTCAAAAGCCGCGTAATCGACCGTCAGGTCGTAACGCAACGACTCGGGTTTGAAAAGCAGAGACGCAATCTTGACACACTTGGGGTTTCGCCGCTGCAAATGCTGCAACAAGGCATGCATTGTCGTGCCGGTATCTACAATATCCTCAACCACAATTACCGTGCGACCATTCACGTCGGCATGGAGGTCCTGCAACAAATCGACCGTTCCGGTTGTCTCGGTTCCCTCATACGACTTCATGCGCATAAAAGCCACCTCACAGGGCCGTCCTATTTCGCGCAAGAGGTCCGATGCAAACATGAAGGCACCATTCAGCATGACGACAAAAAGCGGAGAAGAATCCTTATCCATCACATCGGCTTCGATGCGACGGGCTACCCGTTTCACGGCACGGGCTATTTCCTCACCCGAGATATAGGGCTTGAATGTCTTGTCTTTGATATGTATCTTTTCCATCTGATTATGAAAGACCGACAAAGGTACAAACTTTACGCTACAAGTCCAGATTTTTTGGCGAAAATCGCAACACGATTCACTGTACAATAGAGGATTTTCGGCAGACAAGGCAGATATTCTCAAAAAAACAAATATCTTTGTTTGCAGGATGTCTCTCACCCATACGATAAAGGTCTTCCGCTTCTCTATACAAGGAGTGAGACGGTTTTCCGTTTTTTCAAAAACAGGCCACGATGAAAATATTTACGACCGACAAGATAAAGAAAATCGACCGCTACACCATAGAGCATGAACCGATTGCTTCTATCGACTTGATGGAGCGGGCCGCACGAGCCATTACCCACGAAATTTTGGGACGGTGGGGAAGCAGCCGACCGGTCATGGTATTTGCCGGGCCCGGCAACAATGGAGGTGATGCCCTGGCCGTAGCCCGTATGCTTGCAGAAGCAGGTTACTGGGTCGAATGTATACTTTTCAATCCCAAAAGCCGACTCTCTCCCGACTGTGAAATAAACCGTGACAGACTCTTGAAAACCGACGTGCGATTTCGAGAAGTCATACATGAATTTATGCCGCCTCGGCTTTCCACCGACATGTTAATCATTGACGGACTGTTCGGCTCAGGGCTTACCCGTCCCCTCGAAAATGCCTATGCTTCGGTGGCGCAGTACATCAATGCATCGGGTGCCGACATCGTGTCGATTGACATGCCATCGGGCCTGATGGGTGAAGACAACCAGGCATGCAACTGGCAGAACATCATACACCCCACCCTCACTCTCACCCTGCAATTTCCTAAGTTGGCATTCTTTGTGTCGGAAGAGGTTCCGCTCACCGGCACGTGGAAAGTGCTCGACATCGGATTACACCCCGACATCATAGAGACCGAAGACACCCTCTACCATTACCTTCCGCCACACGAAGTTGCCGACTGGCTGAAAGAACGGGAAAAATTCTCAAACAAATACGACTACGGGCACCTGTTAGTGGTAGCCGGGAGCCGGGGCATGGCAGGTGCTGCCGTACTGGCAGCCCGTGCGGCACTGCACAGCGGAGCCGGACTGGTAAGCATACACTCGGCAGCCCGCTGCGAGACCATACTCCAAACGGCCGTACCCGAAGCCATGTTCCAGGCCGATACCGACGAAAACATCGTAAGTGATATACCTCTCTCCCACCGATACGACTGCATAGCCATCGGTCCGGGGCTGGGTCGGAATCCTGCCACGCGGGAAGCATTTGTGAAACTGCTCGCACAAGTATCGTTGCCAATGGTAGTCGATGCCGACGCCCTCAACCTCATGCACGACGACACAACACTGCTTGGCCTGCTGCCGCCGATGTCGATCATCACGCCACACCACAAGGAGTTCGACCGGCTCTTCGGTGAGAGCGATACCTGTTACCAACGGTTACAAAAAGCCATGGAAATGAGCCGCCACTACCACATCGTCATTGTACTGAAAGGAGCCAACACCGCCATTGTATCACCCGACGGCAAGGTCTACTTCAATGCCACGGGCAACCCCGGTATGGCCACAGCCGGCAGCGGCGACACCCTCACCGGCATCATCGCTGCATTGCTATGCCAACATTATGCTCCGGTAAAAGCCGCCATACTCGGCGTCGAACTTCACGGTCTGGCCGGTGACATTGCGGCCGGAAAGGAGTCGCAAGAGTATATCACAGCCGGCGACATCTGTCACAATCTGGGACAGGCCTTTTACCGACTTCATACATTCAAACATACACAGAAACCCTAAAAACAACCATCATCATGCGAAGAATCTTTCTCACCCTCGGCCTTTTCGCGGCACTCGGCGTCTGCGCGCAGGAGACTGTCAAAGTGACGGCCAACAAGTTCAACGGATACGGCATCGTCTACTCCCTGCCGAAAACTGCCATCGACATACGGGTAACCCTCTCCCGCACGATCGAAAAACCGGGACCTTTTGCTCAATATGCCCAGAAATATCTCGGAGAGAACCCGACAATCACCAAGAAGCGTACCGTGTGGAAAATCGAACAGGTCGACATCTTGCCAAAGGGCATTGCCGACCCCGAGAAACGCTATGCCATACAACTGAAAAAAGAGAACCGCACCGCCTTCTACCTGAACAAGGAGGGTATGCTCGTGTCGATAAACTGCAAGCCTGAGGCTGCACACCGACACCCGCAACACCCCCTACACCCGGAAGCTCTAAAAAAAGAGGCGGCCGAGAAAGCTGCGGAATATGCCCAACTCTACACCGAGAGCATGCTCATCAGTTCGTCGGTACGCAATATGGCCGAGACAGCCGCCCAACAGATTTACCTGCTGCGCGAATACCGGCTCGACCTGCTCACGGGCAACAGCGATGAAATTCCGCAAGGCCAGTCGTTTGAAATTCTGCTCAGAGAGATGAACAAGCGTGAATCACTGCTCACCTCTCTCTTCCTAGGTACGGCCGAAAGCGAAACCTTCGTTGAAGACATCATTATATCACCCGAAAAAAACAGCGCCGTTGCTTTCCGTTTCTCGGAACAGAAGGGTATTCTCTCCGACGACGACCTCTCGGGCGAACCGATTTACATCCACGTCGACGCCAAAGAAATAGTTGAAGCTCCTACCGACGCAAAAGGAAAAGTTGTCGCTCCAGACAAGAACGCCCTGGTCTACATCACTCCCGGCAAAGCCGACGTGAGTGTATTGTACAAAGGTGAAAGCCTGTGTCGTAAAGAGATACCGATGGCTCAACTGGGAGCCGAGTTCGGTATCGACCCCTCGGTCTTCTCCGGCAGTGGAGCCGTCGAGGCTACATTCTGCCCCGAGAGCGGAGCCTTGCTGCACATAGGTATTACCGACGAAAAAACGGTAAAATAACTAACGTCCATACATAAAAGGACAAAGAGAGAGGAGAGTCGCGGTTGCTGACTCTCCTCTCTCTCTTTATTTTAAGAACGCCGGCCATTGGTCAGAAAGCCACTCCTACCCGCAACGAGAGAGCATGATGCAATGTCACCGAGGTTCCGAAATAGCGTTTGTACCCGTCGTCATAAGAGTAATCGGTACTCTGCGACTGCAATACATAAGCCACTCCTACATTGAGCGCACAGCGACCTACCAATGTAAACCGCACCCCGAGTGCGGGTGTGAAATAGGCGCCCATCGCCCAAAGCGAATCGTCTTTCTTTCCGGGCGAAAAGCCTACCCGTACATCGGCGTAAGGCGACAATTCACTGTCTCTGAACGTAAATCGTGCAGCGGCATAAACAGGTGTAAAAAATGCTTCGCGATACACATCGCAGGCTACACCTCCACCGATAAAAAGCCAAGGGTTGAACGCATAGCCGTGTGTCGTTGATACCGACACGGCACTCTCGCCGGTCATCGTGGCCAACAGAGAGACGTCGGCAAAGCCCTCATAGCCGGGACCTTTATAGTGAGAGAAAGAAGGTCCCGTAACACTACCGGCCGCATGAGTTGCAACCGGCTCGTCGGTATTGCAGCCCCAGAATTCCGACATGATAGAGCTGTTCTCGGACGAAACTTCGACGCATTTTGCAGCATGGGCAGGCCTAACCAGCAGAAAAAATGCGGAGCAGGCCGTCATAACGATGTATCTTTTCATAGGTAATAATATTCATGATTTAACAAATATAAATAAAGAGTCTCGAATACCAACGACAATATGACATAAAAAAGCCGCACGGAAAAAATTTCCGTGCGGCTCGTTGTATAAAAGGTTTACCTATCCGGGATTATTCGGCATCGGTACCCCATTGCTGTTTGGCCAGACGCTTGTAGTTGTTGTAACGCCACATAGCGTTTGCTTTGGCAGCAGCAAAGAGGTCTTCGGCCTCGGCAGGATACTGTTTCATAACCGATGCATAACGGACCTCACCTTTGAGGAAGTCTTCAAACTTATCCCATTGCGGTTCTTTGCTATCGAGGGTGAAAGGATTCTTGCCTTCGGCTTCCAACTCGGGGTTGTAACGCCACAAGTGCCAGTATCCACATTCAACGGCAGCAGCCTCCTCAGCTTGCGATTTGCCCATACCTTTCTTCAAACCGTGGTTGATACAGGGAGCGTAAGCGATGATAATCGACGGTCCGTTGTAAGCCTCGGCTTCGCGAATGGCTTTGAGGGTCTGTGCCTGATCGGCGCCCATGGCAACTTGTGCGCAGTAAACATAACCGTAGGTCGAAGCGATGAGACCAAGGTCTTTCTTGCGAACACGTTTACCGGCAGCGGCAAATTTGGCAATGGCACCAAGCGGGGTAGCTTTCGAAGCCTGACCTCCGGTGTTGGAGTAAACCTCGGTATCAAGTACGAGAATGTTTACATTCTTGCCCGAAGCAAGTACGTGGTCGAGACCACCGAATCCAATATCGTACGATGCACCGTCACCACCGATGATCCATTGCGATTTCTTAACGAGGAATTTACCGAGGTCGGCAATACCTTTACATACTTCGCACTTGTCGGCGTTAGCCTCAACGATAGGACGAATCTTGGCTGCGAGTTCAATCGTCTTTTCGGTGTTGTCGCGATTTTCAATCCACTCTTTGAAGAGAGCTTTGCTTTCTGCGGGGAAGGTCTCGTCGGCGATAGCCTGGTTCATGAGTTTCTCGATGCGGTCGCGCATTTTCTCAACAGCGAGAGCCATACCCATACCGAATTCGCAGAAGTCTTCAAACAGAGAGTTGGCCCAAGCAGGTCCGTGACCTTTTTCGTTGGTGGTGTAGGGAGTCGAAGGTATCGAACCCGAGTAAATCGACGAGCAACCGGTGGCATTAGCTACCATTTCACGGTCGCCGAAGAGTTGCGAGATGAGTTTTACATAAGGAGTCTCACCGCAACCCGAGCAAGCGCCGGAGAATTCAAACAACGGAGTAGCGAACTGCGAGTTCTTCACGTTGGCCTTGATGTCGACAAGGTCTTGTTTGCTCTTCACGTTGTTTACACAATATTCCCAGTTGGGAGCTTGGGCAAGCTGGCTTTCGAGCGGTTTCATGGCCAGAGCCTTGCCTTGTTTGTTGCCCGGACATACATCGGCGCAGTTGCCGCAACCGAGGCAGTCGAGTACATCGACCTGCATTCTGAACGTCATTCCGTCGAACATCTTTCCTACGGCCTTGATCGAGGGGAAAGAAGCGCCGGCCTGCTCGGCAGCATCGAGTACGAAGGGACGGATAGCAGCGTGAGGACAAACGTAAGCACACTTGTTACATTGGATACAGTTTTCGGGAGTCCATTCGGGAACGAAAGCAGCCACACCGCGTTTTTCATATTTAGCGGTTCCTTGGGGCCAAGTACCGTCTTCGATACCTTTGAAAGCCGAAACTTTCAGCAGGTCGCCGTTCTGAGCGTTGATGGGGCGAACCACCTCGTTGATGAAGGCAGGGTCGTTGTTGGCAACCACTTCATCGTCGGGCAGGTTGGCCCATTCGGGTTTAACGACGAGTTGTTTGTATTCACCACCACGGTCTACGGCTGCGTAGTTCTTGTTTACCACGTCTTCACCTTTCTTGCCGTAAGATTTCACGATGAATTTCTTCATCTGCTCGATGGCAAGGTCAACGGGAATAACACCGGTAATGCGGAAGAAGGCCGATTGCAGAATGGTGTTGGTACGGTTGCCAAGACCGATTTCCTGAGCAATCTGGGTAGCGTTGATATAGTAAACCGTGATATTCTTTTGAGCGAAGTAACGTTTTACCTTGTTGGGCAAGTGTTTTTCCAACTCTTCTTGGTTCCAGATGGTGTTGAGCAGGAAGGTACCGTTCTGACGGAGACCGCGGGTTACGTCGTACATACGCAGGTAAGCCTGTACGTGGCAAGCCACGAAGTTAGGCGTGTTTACAAGGTAGGTCGAGCGAATGGGGCTGTCGCCGAAACGGAGGTGCGAGCAGGTGAAACCACCCGACTTCTTCGAGTCATAGGAGAAGTAAGCTTGGCAGTGTTTGTTGGTGTTATCGCCGATGATTTTCACCGAGTTCTTGTTGGCACCTACGGTACCGTCGGCACCGAGGCCGTAGAATTTGGCTTCGAACATGCCTTCACCACCCATGGCAACCTCTTCGCCTACGGGCAGTGAGGTGAAGGTAACATCGTCGATGATACCGAGCGTGAAGTGGTTTTTGGGTTCGGGCAAAGCCAGGTTTTCATATACGGCAAGGATTTGCGACGGAGTGGTGTCGTTCGAACCGAGACCGTAGCGGCCACCGATGATAAGCGGGGCATTCTCTTTTCCGTAGAAGGCCTCTTTTACGTCGAGGTAGAGGGGCTCACCGTTGGCACCGGGTTCTTTGGTGCGATCGAGCACGGCGATGCGTTTTACGCTGGCGGGGATAGCAGCCATGAGGTGCTTGGTCGAGAAGGGACGGTAGAGGTGTACGGCAACCAGACCCACTTTCTCGCCTTTGGCTGCGAGGTGGTCGATGGTCTCGCGGATAGCTTCGGTTACTGAACCCATGGCGATGATGATGTTCTCGGCATCGGGGGCTCCATAGTAGTCGAACAAGCCGTATTTACGACCGGTGATTTTCGAAATTTCGTTCATGTATTCCTCTACAATGGCGGGAACGGCATCGTAGAAGTGGTTGCATGATTCACGATGAGCAAAGAAAGTATCGGGGTTCTCAGCCATACCACGAGCTACGGGGTGTTCGGGGTTGAGCGAACGGTCGCGGAACTCTTTGAGGGCTTTCTGGTCGATGAGCGGAGCGAGGTCTTCATTTTCGAGCATTTCGATTTTCTGAATCTCGTGCGAGGTACGGAACCCATCAAAGAAGTTAACAAAAGGCACGCGCGATTTGATGGTGGCAAGGTGGGCAACACCGGCCAGGTCCATCACCTCTTGTACCGAACCTTCGGCCAGCATGGCGAAGCCGGTCTGACGGGTCGACATTACGTCTTGGTGGTCACCGAAGATACAGAGGGCGTGCGAAGCCAAGGTACGTGCCGATACGTGGAATACGCAGGGGAGGAATTCACCGGCAATCTTGTACATATTGGGAATCATCAGCAACAAGCCTTGCGATGCGGTGTAGGTGGTTGTCAGCGCACCGGCTTGCAACGACCCGTGTACGGCACCGGCAGCACCAGCTTCCGACTGCATCTCTTGTACAAGGACGGTTTCGCCGAAGATGTTCTTTCTTCCGGCGGCAGCCCATTCATCTACATACTCGGCCATCGTCGAGGACGGAGTGATGGGGTAAATGGCGGCTACTTCACTGAACATATACGAGATATGCGCAGCTGCCTGATTACCATCACAGGTAATGAATTTCTTTTGTTTGCTCATACAAATTACTATTTGAGGATTAAGGTTATATTTTTATATGATGATTAGCAAAGTTAATATAAAAAACCGAATAACCATAAAGGAATCTTGTTTTCTTTCCCTACTTCATTATTATCCATGGCATAATAATAGTCGGGATTGTTGCGTCCCCGTAATATCTCGCCTTCGATTTTGAAATTGTACCGGCGATTTACCAGAAAATGGGTGTTGCGTATCCCTTCGTTGAGACGGTTGTCTTTGTGCAGAATATTGTAAAAGAATGTCTCTCTCACAGCCTGTGGGTCGACATGGTCGGGACGTATGGGGTACATGAGGTTGGTGTTGTGCAGGTACACCCGGGCCGGCTTGCGGGGAAACTCCTCATCGACAGGATAAAGCATATTGATGAGACGGGCGTCTTTAAGATATTTGATGTAGTTGACCACCGTGGCACGTGAGGTCTGTATCTCCTTGCTCAACTGGCTTACATTGGGCGAACAGGGCGACGAGGTGGCCAGCAGGTAGAGCAGCCGCCTGATTTTGGGCAGGTAAGTAAGCTCTATCTGCTTGATAAATAGTATATCTACCTCCATCATCATGTTCATCGTCTTCACCAGCGTCTCGGTAAAATTGTGTTGTTCGATAAAGAACGGATAGAAGCCGTGATGCAGGTACTCCCTGAAATAGCTCAGCGGATGAATGTGTGATAGCACCTCCCGGGCCAATGCCGTGTGGTCGGCCAGAATATCGTCGAGTTTCACGGCGGGGAAATCGGTACCGGCCATAAGATTGAGAAATTCCCTGAACGAGTAACCGCGCAGGTTATACGAGTCGACAATCGCATGAATGGGCGAATCTTCCTCTTTGAGCCGCATCACCGACGAGCCCGAAAATATGATATGAAGATCGGGATATGCATAGTAACAGTGGGCCAACTCCTCGGCCCAAAAAGGATACTTGAACACCTGGTCGATAAGCAGGCAGCGACCGCCCATGCGGTAGAACTCATCGATGAAGTCGACCAGTTTCTTGTCAGCAAAATAGAGATTGTTGAGGTTGATATACAAACAGGTACGGTCGTCGGGGCCAAACGTTTCCTTGGCATACTGCAGGAGGAAAGTTGTCTTGCCCACACCCCGACTGCCCTTGATACCGATGAGCCGGTGCGACCAGTCGATTTCCTGCATAAGCCCTCTCTTGACGGGAGAGTTCACATGCTCGACGAGGTATTTGTGGGTTTTAAAAAAAGTCTCCATCTCTATTGCCTGTAATTCGTGGCAAATATAGGATATTTCTTTTTTTTTGCAAAGTCAAGATAGCAACTTCTTCTTTTTATGTTCGTTTTTCGAGGAGCAGGGAGGGGCAGGAATATTCCCGTCAATCCAAGCGACTTTTCCAGTGCAGAAGAAACACACTACCCCATCGTATGTATCCTTTGACGCGAAAGAAAACTTTATACACCTTTCAAGTTTTATAAAGTTATAAATACTTAATATTAAACAGAAATGAAAGAATGATAAGAAATCTTACATTATCTTTGCCTCGTTTTTTAACGTAACGCTATGAAAAAGCTAAACATTCGCATTTTACTGTTACCATTTTTATTAGCCCTTCCTTTCATCACATACGGCCAATACCAACTGCCCAACCCGGGCTTTGAGAGTTGGGAAAGCAACGGCGAACCTACAGGGTTTCACTCTTATATAACAAGTACTGGAAGTTTTGCAGGAACAGGTCAAAGTAGTAATTTTGGAGATTTTTTGATAAAAAGTTCTGATAAACGTCCTGGATCAAACGGTGTCTATTCTTGTGAAATTCTTGCTCGAAAAATAATTATTGCCACTGCAAATGGAAACTTAACGACCGGCCAAATAGTAGCTGGGTCAATGACTGCAACTGATGGTAATAAAAACTACAACCAATCAGGGCCTGTTTACTCCGGATCACAGACATTTAATGGTATTCCAGATTCCTTAACATTATGGACAAAGTACGTTCCCAAAGGAAGTAGCGACGATATTGCTCGAGTAAATGCCGTCATACATAGCAATGCCAACTATCATGATCCCGAGGGTTCTGGAAATTATAATAATGTAAAACATTCTCAAGCAACCATAGAATATCAAGCTACAGCAAACAAGGGTTGGCAGCGACTAAGTGCACCTTTTTCCATAAAGAACTCTTCATTAACACCAGCATACATACTGATATCATTTACAACTAACCGCACAGCTGGTGGAGGAGAAAGTGGTGACGCAGTTTATCTAGACGACATCGAGTTTGTCTACAACTCCCGCCTTGCCTCGTTGAAAGTGGGTGGCAGCAACCTCAGCGGCTTCGACAAAAACACCTATGAATATACCTATCAGGCAAGTTCGCTCAATTCGCTCCCCGCCATCACGGCCACAGCCGACGGTATAGGAGCCACCGTAGAGCAAAGCATCTCGGGCGCTACCGCCACCATCACCGTGAAAGGCAACGACTACTCGTCGAACCCCGCCAACATTCACACCTACACCATCAACTTTGTGGCCAATACCAAAATATCGGCCTCGGACATCACTACCACCTACGGTACGGCAAAGGCCTTGTCGGTAACGACCAACAATGACCAGAGTGCCCTCGAATATGCCGTGACCGACCCCTCGATAGCCCGCGTGGAGAACGGTCAAATCGTTCCGCTGAAAGCCGGCTCAACCACTCTGACCATCTCGCAGAAAGCATCGAAAAACTACACGGCCGGCAGCAAGACCGTGAAACTCACCGTCAACAAGGCGACCCTCACCGTCACGGCCAACAACGCCACCCGCCCCTTTGGCACGGGAAATCCTGCCTTCACACTCACCTACAAAGGTTTTGTTAACGGCGAGAGTGAGGCCAACCTCACCCAGCAGCCCACCGCCACCTGCAAGGCAACTGCCACTTCGCCCGTGGGAGCCTACGACATTACCGTGAGCGGTGGCGCCAGCGACAACTACACCTTTATCTATATAAAAGGTTCTCTCTCCATCACCACAGTTCCGGCACAAATTTCGATAACACCCATCGGCAAGAAGACCTACGGCGACCCGGCCTTTTCCCTGCAAGCCAGCAGCACCAACAACGAAAGTCCCATTACCTACTCCGTGGCCGACCCCTCCATAGCCCGCATCAGCAACGGACAGGTTACACTGCTGAAAGCCGGCTCGACCACCATCACCGCCCGACAAGCCGCCTCGACCAACTACGGAGAAAGCGCGGCAACCACCCAGCTGGTGGTCGACAAGGCTGCACTCACCGTAACCGCCCTTGACGCCACCCGCCCCTTCGGCACGGAAAATCCTGCCTTTGATCTGAGCTATAAAGGATTTGTCAACGGCGACAACGAAGACGACCTCACCCGCAAACCCACCGCTTCCTGCACAGCAACGACCACTTCGCCCGTGGGCTCGTACGACATTACCGTAAGCGGCGGTGTGAGCGACAACTATATCTTCACCTACGTGAAAGGTACCCTCTCGGTTACCTCCTCCTCGGCACAAATCACCATTCCCGCCATCGGTGAGAAGAGCTACGGCGACCCGGCCTTCGACCTGCAAGCCAGCAGTCCCAACACCGAAAGCCCCATCACCTACACCGTCGACGACCCCACCATAGCCCGTGTCGACAACGGTGTGGTAACGATACTGAAAGCCGGCTCGACCACCATCACCGCCCGGCAAGCAGCTTCGGCCAACTTTGAGGAGACATCGGCTACCGTACAGCTCACGGTGAAGAAAGCCCCGCTCACCGTAACCGTCGCACCCGCCACACGGACCTACGGTTCGGAAAATCCCAACCTTACCCTCTCATACAGCGGTTTTGTACTTAACGAGACCGACGATGTTCTCGCCGTGAAACCCACTCTCTCGTGCGACGCCACCACAACCTCACCGGCCGGTACATACGACATCATCGTCAGCGGCGGCGAAGATGAGAACTACGACATCACCTGCCAAAACGGGACACTCACCGTAGAAAAGACACTGCTCACCATAACGGCCGACGACGCCACCCGTCCGTACGGCGAGGAGAACCCTGTATTTTCCTTCTCTTACAACGGATTTGTTCTTGACGAGACCGAAGAGGTTCTCACCGTGAAACCCACCGTCTCGTGCGAGGCCACGACAACCTCGACAACCGGAAACTACGACATCGTTGTCAGCGGAGGCGAAGACGAGAACTACCGCTTTGCCTATGTAAAGGGAACACTCACCATCACCGCCTCGTCGGGCAAACTGACCATCACTCCCATCGGCGAAAAACGCTACGGCGATGAACCGTTTGCCCTGCAAGTATCGACACCCAATACCGAGAGTCCCATCGTCTACACCATCGACGACCCCACCATAGCCCGCATCGACGACGGACAGGTTACGCTGCTCAAAGCCGGCTCGACCACCATCACCGCCAGCCAGAAGGCTTCGGCCAACTTCGGTGAGGCATCGGCATCGGTCGAACTGGTAGTGAAGAAAGCGCCCCTCACCCTCCGAGCCGAGAACAAGAGCCGGACCTACGGTGCCGAAAACCCGGCCTTCACCCTCGCCTATGAGGGTCTGGTCTACGACGACACCGCCGCCGACCTTGCCTCGCCTACCGTCACCTGCGAAGCCACCGCCACCTCGGTACCGGCCGGCTATACCATCGTCGTGGAACCAATCAGCGACGACCGCTATGAGATTACCCCCGTAAACGGAGAACTGACCGTCGAGAAAGCCCTGCTGCAAGTAAGCTGCCGCAACGAGTCGAGCGTCGTGGGACAAGAGCCGGCTACCGACTATGAGATGTATATCGAGGGGTTTGTCAACGGCGAAGACAAGTCGGTCATCGACCAGATGCCCACCATCACCTGCGAAGTTACCGCCGCATCGCCCATAGGCTTCTATCCGATGGTCATCGGCGGCGGTGAAGACGACTGCTACACCTTTGCCTACACCGAGGGTGTCTATACGGTGCGCTCGGCCACGCTGACACAGACCAAAATCACCCTCACCCCGATTGCCGGGAAACGCTACGGTGACCAGCCATTTGCGCCGGTCTACGCCACGAACAACACCGATACCGAAGTACAACTCATCATGGGAACTCCCGGCATCGTAGAGTATGAGAACGGACAACTCCACATTCTCAAAAGCGGCACAACCACGCTGAAAGCCTATCAAAAGAGCGGACCGAATTTCACCGAAGGAGAATCGGCCGAAATCACCTTGACGGTCGAAAAGGCACCGCTGCGCGTATCGGCCGACGACACCGTGCGCATAGAGGGTGAAGAGAATCCCGAATTTACCTTTACCATCAGTGGATTTGTCAACGGCGACGATGTCTCCTGCATCGACCTCCTGCCCACTGCAACCTGTGAGGCCGACACACACTCGGCCGGAGGATACTACGACATCGTGGTGAGCGGCGGTGAAGACGACTGCTACACCTTTGCCCAGTATGTGAGCGGTTCGCTGCTCGTCAAGGGCAGGACCCTTCTCACCTTGTCCGACATTACCGACAAGCGCTACGGCGACGAACCGTTTACCCCCAGTGTCATGACCAATAATACCGAAAGTGCCATCGACCTGACCATCGCCGACACCACCATCGCCCGTCTCGATAAAGGGAAAATCGTCATCGTCAAGAGCGGAACAACAACCCTCACCGCCCGTCAGGACGAGAGCGCCCATTTCTCCGAAGGCGAAGCCGTGCTGACATTCACCATCGGCAAGGCTCCGCTGCGCGTATCTGCCGACAACGCCGTGCGCATCGAGGGTGAAGAGAATCCCGAGTTCACGTTTACCATCAGCGGATTTATCAACGACGACGATGCCTCCTGCATCGACCTCCTGCCCTCAGCAACCTGCGAGGCCGACACCCTCTCGGCCGGTGGATACTACGATATCGTGGTGAGCGGCGGTGAAGACGACTGCTACACCTTCGACCAATACGTAAGCGGCACACTGCTCGTCAAAGGAAAGACCCACCTCACCCTGGCGGCCATTACCGACAAGCGTTACGGCGACGTTCCGTTTACCCCCGACATTGAGACCAACAACACCGAGAGCCTCGTACACCTTGAAATCGCCGACCCCGAAATTGCCGATATTGTAAACGGGAAAATCGTCATCTACAAAAGCGGTGAAACAACGCTGAAAGCCTATCAGAACGAGAGCGCACTCTTCTCGGCCGGAGAGTCGGAAGTCGCTCTCGTCATAGAGAAAGCGCCGCTGAGCGTGAGCGTCGACAACACCGTGCGCCAGGTGGGTGAACCCAATCCTGAATTTACGCTGACATACAGTGGATTTGTCAACGGCGACGATGCCTCCTGCATCGACACGCCTCCGGTGGCCCAATGCCTAGACGCCTCTATTTCTTCGCCGGCCGGATATTACAACATTACCGTGAGCGGTGGCGAAGACGACTGCTATACCTTCTCCCAATATGTAAGCGGCACACTGGTGGTAACCGCCGTATCGGGCGTGAACGCTCCGACACTCGACGGGGCAAGCATCTACCTGGCCAACAAACGACTGGTGGTAAAAGGCATATCGGCCGACATTGTAGAAATATTTGCCTTGAACGGACGTCTGGCAGGACGCTACCGTGCGGGCGACATCGTCGACCTGCCGGCCGGATTCTACATTGCCAAGGCCGCCAACGTCAAAGCCTGCCTGCAAGTCTCGGAATAATCCTCCCCTCCACACCAGACAACAAGAGCGGCCGCCTGTCGACAGGCGGCCGCTCTTGTATTACACACAGCCGGTAAACGAGTTTACCGAAAGAGGGCATGGTCGCGGTATATCACCCAAGCCATGACCCACACAAAAAGTCCGAGCAGAAAATAGAAGATGCGGGCACCCCGCGGCCCGAAGAAACGGGTCATCAGTCGACAGTTCTGTGTCTCGAAAAACCAGCGCCACCGAAATACCGCCGCCCCTACCGAAAGGGTTCCGGAGAGGAGGAACAGGAAAAAGATCATATAGGTGGCTACTCGCAACATCATGGGGCAGGGCGTTTTTTCAGGGTGTTATTCCATGACGACCCGACGCGACCCGTCGGGTTGCTCCTCCAAATAGACATTGACCGTATCGGGCGGCAACAGCTCCTCGATTTTCTCGGGCCACTCGATAAAGCAGAGCGCATCGCTGTAAATATAATCTTCGTATCCGAAATCGTAAGCCTCTTCGGGCTTGTTGATGCGATAGAAATCGAAATGGTAGATGAGCCGTCCGTCGTCGGTAGGGCCATACTCGTTGACTATGGCAAAGGTGGGACTGTTGATGACATCTTGCACGCCCAACTCTTCGCACAGGGCCTTGATAAAGGTTGTCTTGCCCGCCCCCATCGTGCCCCGAAAGGCAAAAACGGTGCGGTCGTCCATAGCGTCGAGGAAGCGGCGAGCCACCTCGCGTATCTCGTCGAGATGATGTATCGTAAACTCTTTCATATAACGGTTATCTGTTTTTGGGTGTGAGGGTTACAAGCGGCACCATCATCTCTTCCATGGAGATGCCTCCGTGCTGGAAGGTGTCTTTGTAATAGCTCACATAGTAGTTATAATTATTGGGATAGGCAAAGAAATCGTGATTGGTGGCAAAGATATAGGTCGAACTCACATTGGGCGAAGGCAATCCGAAACGGGCCGGCGCCTTTATCTCATAGACCTGCTTGGGGTTGTAGGTCATGTTCTTACCCACCTTGTAGCGAAGGTTGGTATTGGTGTTGCGGTCGGAAACCACCTTGACGGGACTGTCGACCGAAATCGTTCCGTGGTCGGTAGTGAGAATCACCTTGACATTCTTTTCGGCCATCTTCTTGAAAAGCTCCAACGCCGGCGAATGGCGGAACCACGACTCGGTGAGCGAACGATAGGCTGCATCGGTACCGGCCAGCTCGCGAATCATCTTGGAGTCGGTGCGGGCGTGTGAGAGCATATCGATGAAGTTGAGTACACACACGTTGAGGTCGTAACGGTCGAAGTGGGCAAAATCGCGCAGGAGTTTCTCGCCGAAAGAGGAGTCGTTGATCTTGTTGTAGGAATAGGTATAGCGCTTGCGATAACGGTCGAGCAGTGTGCCTATGAGCGGAGCCTCATTGAGGTTCTTGCCCTCTTCGGAGTCTTCGTCGACCCAAAGGTCGGGAAAGAGCGAGGCAATCTTATCGGGCAGGAGGCCCGAGAAGATGGCATTGCGGGCATACTGCGTAGCCGTGGGCAGGATACTGAAATAGAGCTCCTCCTCGACCACGAAGTAGTCCGAAAGGAGAGGCATCAGCACCCGCCACTGGTCGAGGCGGAAGTTGTCGACAAGCACGACAAAGACCTTCTCGCCGTTGTCGAGCAGAGGGAATACCCGCTGCTTGAAAAGCTCGTGACTCATCAGCGGGTGCTCCTCGCCCGAGAGCCACTTCTCGTAATTGCGCTTGACATACTTGACAAAAGCCGAGTTGGCATCGTCTTTCTGCATGAGGAGCATCTCTTTGAGATGACCGCCCGTCTGTTCGAGTTCGAGCTCCCAGAATACCAGCTTGCGGTACACCTCGTACCAGTCGTTCCACGAGAGCGAATCGTTTATCTGCATGCTGATGCGGGAAAACTCCTGCTGATAACCGCTCGATGTCTCTTCCGAGATGATTTCCCGGCCATAGAGATTCTTCTTAATCGACAGGAATATCTGGTTGGGGTTGACCGGCTTGATGAGATAATCGGCAATCTTGTTGCCGATGGCCTGGTTCATGATGTCCTCCTCTTCGCTTTTGGTAATCATGATGACGGGAATATGTGGCGCCACCTCCTTGATGCGGGTGAGGGTTTCAAGGCCACTCAGTCCCGGCATGTTCTCATCGAGAATTATCAGGTCGAAATGCTGTTTCTTCACCTGTTCAAGGGCATCGAGGCCGTTGTTTACGGTAACAACCTCATATCCCTTTTGGCGAAGGAAAATGATATGGGGCTTCAACAAATCGACCTCATCGTCGGCCCAAAGCAGGGTTTCACTCTTCATACGGCATACGTTGGTTTTCTTCGACAAATTCAAAATACTCCTCGAAGGAATGTCCCTCGACAAGCAGTCTGAAATTCTGTTCGCTAATCATGACCGGCCGCACCCCTTCGGGTATAGAGACCCCGTCGGGCGCACTGAGCATGCGGCGATACTGCATCAGCTCGTCAAAGTTATAAAAACCTTTGACAACTAACATACTTATTTCGTTAAAGCTCATTATTTCGAGGTCGAAATCGCGAATAATGAAATGGGCGAAATTGTATTTGGCGATATTGAAGAGCAGCAGATTGTCTTCGATGCTTCCCGTGGGGTAGACCAGTACCAGCAGATGCGGCACCTCCGTGTCGGCGACAAAGGGTGCCTTCTCGGCTTCGGCCTCGGCGGCAGCGCCCTCCTCATCGGCCGTAGCACCGAGCCGCACGCTCCACATATCGCCACGAGCAGCTCCCGATACCACTTCGCGACCCTGGGCAACGCCTTTGAGCATATCCGAGGCCAGGGTGCTGACATCTTCGGAGGGATAGGCATCGAGCAAGGCTTTCAGCCCTGACTTGAAGCGGTCGATGTCGCCCTCATTGACATAAGAGAGGGCGTCGATGAGCATAAACTTGGGCATCAGTTTCGAGAGCGGATAAGTGGTGCGGGTGTAGTCATAAAGGGTGTGCACCCGGGTGTTCTCTCCGGCCCGATAAGCATCGTAGGCAGCGATGTAGAGCGAATCCTGAACCAAATCCATGCGACGCAGGTTGTCGAGGTAGTTGGGGTCGGCCAGCGCCAGAGCATACTTACTGTCGGGGAAGAGTGTCAATATACGTTGCTTGTACCGTTCGGCCATGGCCTCATCGCCGATGCGCATACCTATCAGGTAACAGTTGTAATAGGCTTCGAGGCGGTAATCGTTCTCGGGGAAACGACGGTCGAGCTCGTCGAAGTTGGCCATGGCGGCTTCCATGTCTTCGAGTTTGTCTTTGAGAATCATCGCCATGTTGAAAAGGCCGTCGGCAATGATTTCGTTCGAAGCGGCGATAGCCTCCTCGGTAAAGGGCAACTGTTGGAGATAGAAACGAGGATCCTTGGGGTCGTTGCTGAACGTAGAGGTATCGGCTTCGGCCTCCGCTTCTTCATCGGGCAGGGTCTCGGTGTCGTCATACTCCTCCCCGCCCCCTTCGGTAATATCGGCCTGGGAGAACGAGGCCTTGTTGCTGCGGCGCCAGTCGTCTTCGAGTTTACGGCGTCCCCACTTGCGCTGGAACTCCGACTTTCCGGCCGTTATCAACGAAGCGTTGTAGAAATACCACGACGTGCTTCCGCCCGGCATGGTAGGTGTCGTTACCTGCTGTATCCGGTCAAGTTGGGGAGCATTGGCCTCCTGCTCGGCCAGTAGAGCGGCCCGGCGAGCCTCCTCGGCAGCGGCCTCTTCGGCAGCAATGAGGTCGTCGATAATCTTCTGGATATGGCGGTTGCGCTCCTCTTCGGGCATGGCGGCTACCCGCTGCAAGCTGTCTTGCAACTCAACATTGCCGGCGTACACCGACAACTCGTCGAGTACCGTCGAACGTCGCATCAGATTGGCATAGTCGGGGTAACTCTCGTCGACCAGCGGCAAGGCCTCGGCATAACAGGGTTGCGCCTTGGTGTACTCGCGGCGTTCAAAATAGATGCCGCCCAACGTCAGCTGACTGATGGCCAGCTCCACACCCCGGCGCGTACTCTTCTCGGCGGCAGTTACATAGTTCTCGATGGCCTTGGCCGTGTCGCGCCGCGAGAGGTATAGATTGCCCAGCGCATAATAAATTTGGTCGAGGTAGTCCCGGTTCTTGTAGTTGCGGGCCAACCGACGGAGGCGTTTCTCTATTTTCGACACATCGCCACCGGTGAATACTTCGGTCTGATTGATACGGGCATTCATCTCGGTGCGGAAAGTGGGGTTCTTCTTGATGACCGACTGGTAAGAACGGTAGGCCCCCGCCTTGTCGCCGGTCTTGGCCTGCAACTGGGCCAGCAAGAAAGTCATGCGCACCGTCTGGGCATGACCATCGGCCATCTTCAACGCCTCTTTGAGATAGGGTATGGCTTCGGCATACTTGCCGGTGCGTATCAGATAATCGGCATACACGGTGGCATACCACAAGCGCGCATCGCCTTCAAGCTTATACTCCTTGGAGACCTTTTGCAAGGCATCTTCGGCTTCGTAGAGCCAGCCAAGTTCGAGATAGCAGCGGGCGGTCCAGATGCGGACCTCGGCCATGAGCTCGGCATTCCACGGGAAGTGGCGGGTGATATAGATAAATGTTGCCATCGCCCCGAGGAAATCGCCCTGATAGAACTGCGACTTTCCCATAAGCACCCAGGCATTGTGTATGAAGGGGTTAAACTCTCCCCGCTTGACAAACTCCCGGTATGCGGGATTGTTCATTTTCTTTCGGTCGCGCTTGGGTGGTTTCTGCATCGAGTGCTGGCGTATCGCCTTCTGGCTCTTTTCCAGCGCCCGCGAGAAGTCGCCCTTGGGCTGAGGGTCGGAAGGTACTCCGTAGGCCGAAACGGGATGCATGTGGAGCAGATGGGTGAAATTGTCTTCGTAACCGTTCTGCATTGCATCGAGCTGCTCTTCAAAACTGGTTATACCGTTGAAATAGACATTGTAACGGGTCGTAAAGGCATGATAGAAACGGTTGGCCCGCGTATTCTTCTGGGTCGAACACGACGCAAGCAGCAGCACGAGGGATAACCCTATCCCCATGTACCGAAAAATGAGCCGAAAGTGGAAATGATTGCCCGGTTTCATGCGTATGTGTATAACGGCAATTCGCCTCTTTTATTGCTTCTCGCCGCCGGTTTTACGCCGTTGCAGGCGATGTACGACACTCCACCCGCACCGCGCCAGTGCATAGACGGCGATAAGCAGAAAGACGATGCAGGCACCTGCCGGCACGTCGAGCCAATAGGCTACCCACAGACCGGCCACTCCACCTACTGCAGTGAGAAGGCCCGAAGCGACAAGTATGGAGAGATAGCGACGGGTAAAAAGCTCGACCGTCATCTGCGGAATGGTCAGCATCGAGAGGAGGAGCATGATGCCCACGAGCCGAATGGTCAGCACCACACACAGAGAGACCATGACGACCATTGCATAGTCGATAAGACGCACAGGCAGACGGCGTGTGGCCGCAAAATCGCGGTCGAAAGCCACAGCCAATATCGGGCGATAGAACAGCAGAAAAAGCAGCACCAGCACTCCGGCGTAAAGGGCAAACCACACAAGGTCGGCCGAGGCAACGGTAAGAATGTTACCAAAGAGAAATTCGTTCAGCCCCGGGGCATATCCCGGTGTCTTGAAGATGCAGATAATACCCACGGCCATACCCAGTGCCCAAAGCGAAGCGATGGCCGAGTCTTCGCGCACCGTGCCGCGACGGGAAAGCCACCCCACTCCCAAGGCCGACCCTACGGCAAAGAGCAGGGCTCCCACCGTGGGACTGATGCCGAGAAAAAGTCCGATACCGAGTCCGCCAAACGAGGCATGGGTAATGCCGCCGGTTATGAACACCATGCGGCGGGTTACGATATAGGTGCCGATAATGCCACCGGCTATGCCGATAAGCAGTACCGCCCAGAGAGCGTTGCGAAAGAAAGCGTATTGCAGTATGTCGAACATCATTTATCGGATTTATTCCTGGTCTTTTTTCTTCGCAGCCGACTTTTGCTCCCGCTGTTCGCGCACGACAAGCCACACGGCGGGTTCGAGCGCCTCGGGCAGCTGTATGCCGCGCCGCTGCAAACTGATTCGCCACCCCTGCACATCTTCGGGAAGCAACGTAAAGAAAACCTCCTCAAAAGCCTGTATCTCGTCGGGTGTATAGGCATCGGCCGCCCGCCCGGCATAGGCATCGAGCTCTTCATCGTCGTAATAGAGCGTTTCGCTTCGGGGGTCGAGCAGCAAAGCGTCCCGCTCGCACACCAGATGCAGACCGCAGCAGGCGCCGCCGTCTGCCGTGGCATGTGGCTGCTCTTTCTCGGGTTCAGCGGTCGGTTGCTGCTTCAGATGTTTCCGCTCATAGAGATAACACGCCACACCGAGAGCGATGATAGCCAATACTATATATAAAAGACCCATCATAGGCACAACTTCATATTATAAGGTATGCAACTCAAATCCCGCCTGCCGCAAATGGTCCCAGAACGAAGGATAGGACTTGCTCACCACCTCGGGGTGGCGTATTTCGAGTCCCGGAAAAAAGAGGGCGGCCGGAGCAAAAGCCATGGCCATGCGGTGATCGTCGTAGGTATCGATAGCTATCGGCTCCGACACGTTGCCACGCTCTCCGTTCCACGACAAGACCGAGTCGTCGCTATCGGTTATCCGATAACCGAGCTTGGCCAACTCGCACTTCAAGGCGGCCATACGGTCGGTCTCCTTGATGCGGAGCGACTGCAAGCCGGTAAAGCGGAAGGGACGCTGCAACAAAGCACAGGTAACGACCAAAGTCTGGGCCAAGTCGGGTTGGTCGGTAAGGTCTAACGACAAAGGGGTCTTCGCGGTTTGCCCCGTGTGGCGCAAACGCACCCCGTCGGTGGTAAATTCGGTCTCTACCTCCAACGCTGAATAAAACTCAGCCACCCGGGCATCGCCCTGCACGCTCGCACGCTGCAAGCCGGGCAACTCTACCGATGCCCCGGGCATCAGCGCCACCATTTCGTACCAGTACGAGGAGGCCGACCAGTCAGACTCCACCGTAAACGGGCGGGGCACATAGGTTCCGCGCGCCACCTCTATGCAATTCCCCTCCCAACGGCTCTCCATGCCCCAAAGGCGCATGAGGGAGAGGGTCATGGCTATATAGGGTTTCGATATCATCTCGCCCGTAAGGGTGAGCCGTAGCCCCTCCTGCATAGAGGGTGCTATCAAGAGCAAGGCCGAGATGTACTGCGAACTCACCCCGGCACTCAACGTCAAAGCTCCGCCACGGAGGGGTCTGCCCTCAATGCGTAAAGGCGGGAAACCCTCTTCGCCCAGATAATCGACATGCGCCCCGAGCGAGCGAAGAGCATCGACCAGCAACCGGATAGGCCGGTGGCGCATACGCTCGGTACCGGTGATGGTCCACACACCCGGCCGCTGCGACAGATAGGCCGTAAGGAAGCGCATGGCCGTACCGGCCGCCATAATATCGAAGTCGGGGCCTCCGCTCTCAAAAGCCCGCACCAGTACCCGGGTATCGTCGCAATCGGAGAGGTTGCCAATAGGCATGGAACTCTCTGCAAGCGCATTCAGTATCAAGGCCCGGTTACAGATACTTTTTGACGAAGGCAGTACGACACGGGCATCAAGGCGACGAGGAGGAACGAGAGAAATCGACATGTCAGGGATTGTTGATATGAATACGCAAAAGTAATGATTTTTCGGCAAAGCAGCGCACAAGAAAAAGAATTGCATCGGCGATGATTCCGTCTGACAAACAAATGACGCGCAGAACAACCGACATCTTATGACCAAAGTAAAGGGAAAAAGCGCATAACAAAATTCAAATAAATATTCACAAAGCAAATCTTTTTGCAAGAAAAAAAATTTTTTTGCAGCTATTTGTCGTTTTTCTTCCCGAAATATTTGATTTTTTCCTACTCTTTATGTTATCTTTGCGGAAACAAAATACAAAAAGATAGAAAACAGAGCCCTATTTGTAGACAATGTAATTTATTTCCAACTTATAATTACAAATTAAAATGAATGCCCAAAAAGTATTAAGTGATTTGAAAAGACGCTTCCCCAACGAGCCCGAATATCATCAGGCCGTAGCCGAAGTGCTGAGTACCATTGAGGAGGCTTACAACGAGCACCCCGAGTTTGACCGTTACAACCTGATCGAGAGACTGTGCATTCCCGACCGAATCTTCTCGTTCCGTGTAACTTGGGTCGACGACAAAGGCCAGGTACAAACCAATATGGGTTACCGTGTACAACACAACAACGCCATTGGCCCGTACAAAGGCGGTATCCGTTTCCACTCATCGGTGAATCTCTCCATCTTGAAATTCCTTGCTTTTGAGCAGACATTCAAAAACTCTCTAACCACCCTTCCCATGGGCGGCGGCAAAGGCGGTTCCGATTTCAGTCCGCGTGGAAAGTCCGACGGAGAAATCATGCGTTTCTGCCAGGCTTTCGTAGCCGAACTGTGGCGCCACATCGGTCCTGAGACCGACGTTCCCGCCGGCGACATCGGCGTAGGCGGTCGCGAAGTAGGCTACATGTACGGCATGTACAAGAAGATGGCCCGCGAAAACACCGGAACATTCACCGGAAAGGGTCTCGAATTCGGTGGTTCGCTCATTCGTCCCGAAGCCACGGGTTACGGTAACGTATACTTCCTGCTCGAAATGCTGAAAACCCGCAACATCGACCTGAAAGGCAAAGTAGTAGCTGTATCAGGTTCGGGTAACGTAGCCCAATACACCGTAGAAAAACTCATCAGCCTCGGAGCCAAAGTCATCACCATGTCCGACAGCAACGGATACATCTACGATCCCGATGGTATCGACGCCGAGAAACTGGCCTACATCTTTGAATTGAAAAACATCTACCGCGGCCGTATCCGCGAATATGCCGAGAAATACGGTTGCAAATACGTTGAAGGAGCCCGTCCCTGGAACGAGAAATGCGACATCGCCATGCCCTCGGCTACCCAGAACGAAATCGACGGCGACGACGCCCGTGCTCTCTTGGCCAACGGTTGCTTCGCCGTATCGGAAGGTGCCAACATGCCTTCTACCCCCGAAGCCATCGAAGAGTTCCTCAAAGCCAAGATACTCTACGCTCCGGGTAAAGCAGCCAACGCCGGTGGTGTTTCGGTGAGCGGTCTCGAAATGACCCAGAACGCCATCAAGTTGAGCTGGACCAAGGAAGAGGTAGATGCCCGTCTGAAACAAATCATGTTCGACATTCACACCCAATGTGTAAAATACGGTACGCAAGCCGACGGCTACGTCAACTATGTAAAAGGTGCCAACGTTGCCGGCTTCATGAAAGTGGCCAAAGCCATGATGGCTCAGGGCATTCTCTAAGCGAACCCACAGCATCAATACTCACAAAGGCTTCGACATGCGTCGAAGCCTTTGTATTTTTATATCGATATGATGATGGCCGCACCCATGCCGCAACATCACTCAGAAACTGTCGTTGCGGGAGGCGTCGATACACAAGAGGGTAAAGAGCAGTATGGTAAAGCCCCAAAGCGACGAACCGCCATAACTGAAAAAGGGCAACGGGATGCCGATAACTGGAAGCACTCCGATAACCATTCCGATATTGACGGCCAGGTGAAAAAAGATAATTGCTGCTACGGAATAACCATAGACGCGGCCGAAGACTGTCCGCTGACGTTCGGCAAGCTGAATGATGCGTACCAGCAGCAGGGCAAAAAGTGTCAGCACGAGTGTCGCGCCCCAAAAGCCCTGCTCCTCGCCTATGGTACAGAATATAAAATCGGTATCCTGCTCAGGCACGTAGCGTAGCTTGGTCTGCGTGCCTTCGAGGAAACCCTTACCCCAAAATCCGCCCGAACCGATGGCAATCTTCGACTGATTTACATTATACCCGACACCCATGGGATCTTCCTTGATACCCAATGCCACCTCGATACGGGTGCGCTGGTGCTGACCGAGCACATCGGTAAAGACATAATCGACCGACTCCAAATAGACCGTCGAGAAGAGGGCAAAGACTACGGCTATCCACAGCTTCCGCTGCAAGGTCTTGAAGTAGAGTACCCCGGTTGCAACGACAGCCGTCATCAGCAGGAGGCCTGCAACATAGAGCTGGTTAAAAGGGTAGAGATAATAAGAGATAATCGCCGCAGCACCCTGCACCACCGCTATCACGAGCAGCGAAATATACAGAAAACGGGCGCGTCGCAGATAACGTGCCACCATATATACCAGCACCAGCAGAATAAGCATCAGCACCAGCCACTCTCCCACCGGCGTGCCCAGCCATTCGAGCGAGGCATATTTGACCGCCACAATAAAATAGACAACGGCACACAAGGCGGCAAAAAGGAACAGGCTGCTCATTCCCTCGCGATAGAGTATGCAGATGAGCGAGAGATAGACCAGAGCCGACCCCGTCTCCTGCTGCATGAGAATAAGCAGCACGGGCAGAAGTATCAAGGCACAGGCCTTGAAGAAACAGCGAGGTTTCGTCAAATCGAAATCGTAGTTGTCGAGCATCTTGGCCAAGGCCAGCGCGGTCCCGTACTTGGCAAACTCGGCCGGCTGCAAATGTACCGGGCCAAGCACCAGCCAAGAACGGGAACCCTTGATATCGGGTGCCACAAAAATGGTTACAAGCAGCAAGACAAGAAAGACGATGTAGAGCGGATAGGCAAGAGAGACAAACGTACGCGGCTCGGTCATGAGTAGGACAAAAGCGATAGCCAACGAAAAAAGTATCCATAGCAACTGCTTGCCCGAACGGGCATCGAAGTTGAAGATGGTCGATGCTGCATCGAAGTCGAAACTGGCCGCATAGATGCTTACCCAGCCACAAAAGACCAGCAACAGATAAAGCGCGACCGTGTACCAGTCGAGCGAATACCAGACATTATTCCTGCGTGGCATCTTCTTCGTCCTCCTCCTGTATCATTGTATTGGCGTTCAGCATACGCTCTTCGAGCCATTTGCGCGAAGGGGCAATCTCGCCGGTTAAGTATTTTTCCATCATAAGACTGCCGATGGGCACCCCGTAAGCAGCTCCCCAACCGGCATTCTCGACATAGACGGCAATGGCGATACGGGGATTTTCGCGAGGGGCAAAGCCCATGAAAGCCGAGTGGTCATCGCCATGCGGGTTCTGCGCCGTACCGGTTTTTCCGCAAGCCTCTATACCGGGAATTTCACCTATGCGGCAGGTTCCCTTTACCATAGACATGCGCATACCTTCGACCACCATCTCGTAATAAGAGGGGTCGACTCCCACATAGTGGGGCCGGGTATAGTCGTCGCCCAGGTAGGTATCTTGTACCGATTTCACCACATGGGGGGTGAAATAATAGCCGCGATTGGCAATTGTGGCACCCAGATTGGCAATCTGCAACGGCGTGGCAAGAACCTCGCCCTGCCCGATGGAAACCGAAATCACCGTAATGCCTTTCCAGCCTTGTGGGCCATAGATCTTGCCATAGAAATCGCTGTTGGGAATGAAACCGCGACTCTCGCCGGGCATATCGACGCCGAGCCGGTAACCATAACCCATGTCGACGATATATTTTTTCCAGGTTTCAAACGCATTATAGGTGCTGCCGTATTTCTCAACATCATCGATCATCGAACGGAATGCATAACAGAAATAGGCATTGCACGACGTAGACAAGGCCGGGACAACCGAGATGGGCGACTCATGGGCATGGCAGCCTACCCGTATGCCTCGGGCATAAAAGCCCATGTTACATGGATAGGCCGTATAGCGCGACACGACTTTTTCTTGCAGGAAAATAAGCGCCTGTGTAGGTTTAAAGGTAGAGCCTGGAGGGTAAGTAGCCATGATGGAACGGTCATACAAGGGCTTGTAAGGATTCTCAAAAAGCTGGGTATAGTTGTGTCCCCGTTCGCGACCGGTCAGCATTGAAGGCTTATAGGTAGGACTCGATACCAGCGCGAGAATCTCTCCGGTCGAAGGCTCGATAGCCACAATGGCTCCGACCTTGTTCTGCATGAGCATCTCGCCATACTGCTGCAATTCAATGTCGATAGACAGTGTCAGATTCTTTCCCGGTACGGCCTCGTGGTCATAAGCGCCATTTTCGTAACGGCCCTTGATGCGACCATAGGCATTACGCAGGAAATACTCCTGTCCTTTTTCACCACGCAGGTAACTTTCATACGACTTTTCCACACCCAGGTCGCCGGTATAGTCGCCCTGCATATAGTAACTGTCGTCGCGCAATTCTTGGAGCGAGACTTCTCTCACATTACCCAACACATTTGCCCCCACATCATAGACATAACGGCGTATCGACTGGTTCTGAATGTAAAAACCGGGATAACGGTAGAGTTTCTCCTGCAATACGCCATACTCTTCGACCGTAAGACGAGAAAAAAACAGTTGGGGCGTAAACGAGGAGTATCCGGGATTAAGCCGGCGATTACTCATAGTACGCCACCGCTCCTTATACTCGTCTAGGGTAATACCCAAGGTACGACACAGGTCAAGAGTATCGAATGGTGCCACCTCACGAGGTATCACCATCAGGTCATACGCAGGCTGATTGTCGACCACAAGGCGTCCGTTGCGGTCATAGATAAGTCCGCGCGACGGATATTGCACCTTGGTAAATATCGCGTTGTTGTCGGCCAGTTGGTTGTATCGGTTGTCGAGGACTTGGAGAGAGAAAAGCCGGATAACATAAAACAGAATCACCGCGAGCATAAATGCCCCGATGATGTACTTCCGCCGTTCGTAGGTATAGTTTTTTCTCACCGCTTTCTCTCCATCAACAAGTCGACAACCAGTATGACCAGCAACGTGAGCAACGAACTACTCACTATACGCCCCACCAGAAACGACGGGGTAAAAAACGAGAACGACTCGGTCCAGAAAAGCACCGTGCAAAAAATAAGTGTGAGAGAAAAGGCATAAAGCATATACCGCCACACTCCCAACGAAGCAAACGACGGCACATATTTCTCCTCTCCCCGATCACGATATTGTATACGCGTCAACAACGGATTATGAAGGAATGCCACCGTTAACGAAGCCAAGGTATAAACTCCCGGGGTATTGGTAAATATATCGACAAGAAGGCCCACAAAAAAGGCGAATGTCATGAAAAGATGTGCATTCAGGCCCGATGGAACCTTTAAGAACAGATACATCAACACAAACGGTGTGGCTACACCCCATAACGCGATGCGGTTGCACATAAGAATCTGCAACACAACGACCACAACAATTCCCACCACACGCCATATCCGATGTTTACTCATAATTCTGTGCCTCTTCTTCAATGTATATTTGTTCGGACGGTTTGTGGTACTCAACAACCCGCACAAAATTCAACGCCGAAAAATCGGCTGCCAAACGTATGGTAAGAGCGTAGAAATTGTTTTTCTTCACCTTACGGGTATCTTCAACATATCCTACAACAAGACCTTCGGGAAAGGCTCCGGAATAGCCACTGGTGACAATCGTGTCGCCTACGTTGACGGTGATATACTCGGGCAACTCTTCCAACTCGGCATGATGGATACTTTTTCCATCCCAAGCCAATGAGCCGATATGTTGTGTATTTTTGATTTTACAACTGATGCGTAAATGAGGATTGAGCAACGACAAAGCCACTGCATATCCGGAGGAGGCCGATGAAACAACACCCACCACTCCATTCTGGTCGACAAGTCCCATCTCGGGAAAGACACCATCGCGCATACCTTTGTCTATGGTGATGCTGTTGTTACGACGGGCCACACTGTTGTTGATGACACGAGCTACAATTATCCGGGAGGTGTCGATATTCACAACAGAGAAAGGGAGTTGCGACAATGTATCGCGCGCCTGATACTGGGCAAGAGTATTACGCAGAACGGCAAGCTCGTTTTGGAGCTTACCGTTCTGAACCAAAAGTTCATTATTTGCCTTCTGTAATCCGAAATATCCGGTAACAGCACCCGAAAGGTCATACAAGCTGCCGGCTATACGGCTGGCGGAGCTGAAATAGACACTTTGCTGGTAGGGATTGAATCCAAACAGCAAGATGAGACAGAGTGCCGCATAACAGAGATAGACAAAGAGCGAACTGTGTTGTCGAAAGAATTGTAGCAGTTTTCGCATCTGAACAGTCTTCCCCGGATTTCTTCATCAACGCATCAAAAACGAGAACTTATCGACATTTTTCAAAGCGATACCCGTACCACGCGCTACGGCAAGCAACGGCTCGTCGGCCACATGGAACTGAATGCCAATCTTGTCGGTAAGTCGCTTGTCAAGACCGCGCAACAGTGCGCCGCCACCGGTGAGGTAGATACCGTTGCGTACAATGTCGGCATAGAGCTCGGGGGGTGTCGAGTCGAGTGCACTCAGTACAGCGGCCTCAATTTTCGAGATAGATTTCTCGATGCAATGGGCCACGTCCTGATAAGTTACCGGCAACTCCATGGGGAGAGAGGTCATACGGTTGGGGCCGTGTACGATATAGTCCTCGGGAGGATTCTCCAATTCGTTGAGCGCCGAACCGACATTGATTTTTATCAGTTCGGCCGTACGCTCGCCCAACTTGATGTTGTACTGCCGACCCATATACTCGCGAATGTCTTCGTTGAGTTCATCGCCGGCCACACGTATCGACTTGTTGGTAACGATACCTCCCAGCGATATAACGGCAATCTCGGTTGTACCCCCACCTATATCGACAATCATGTTGCCTTCAGGTGCTTCAACATCAATGCCCACACCGATAGCGGCAGCCATCGGCTCATAAATCATATAGACGTCTCGCCCGCCGACATGCTCGGAAGAGTCACGTACGGCACGTATCTCTACCTCGGTACTGCCCGAAGGGATACATACAACCATTCGCAGCGACGATGAGAAAAGAGTGTGACGCATGGATACCATCTTCATCATACCGCGCATCATCTGCTCAGCGGCATTGAAGTCGGCAATCACACCGTTTTGCAACGGGCGTATCACGCGTATGTTTTCGGGGGCGCGGCCATACATGGCCTGCGCCTCATGTCCTACGGCTTTGAGTTTGCCGGTGCGGTTGTCGAGGGCTACCATGGAGGGAGCGTCGACCACGATTTTGTCGTTGTAGAGAATAATCGTGTTGGCCGTTCCCAAATCGATGGCTATTTCCTGATTGAAAGAGAAAAATCCCATTGTTTTCTGAACGTTGAAAAGTGATTAGTGTTTGAAATGGCGAATGCCTGTGAATACCATGGCTATGCCGTTAGCGTTGCAATAATCGATGGTGAGATTATCGCGCACCGAACCGCCGGGTTGTATCACCGTATCGATACCCTCTTTGTGGGCAATTTCCACACAATCGGGGAAGGGGAAGAAGGCATCAGATGCCATGACAGCCCCTTTGAGATCGAAATTGAACGATTTGGCTTTTTCGATAGCCTGACGCAACGCATCTACACGCGAGGTCTGCCCCACGCCACTGGCTAGAAGTTGCTTACCTTTGGCCAAGACAATAGAGTTTGACTTGCTGTGTTTCACAATTTTATTGGCAAACAGCAAATCCTCTACTTCTTCGGGTGTTACCGCTTTCTCGGTAATCTGTTTGAGTTCCTCGGGTTTTTCACGATACAGATCTTTTTCTTGCATCAATACACCATTGAGCAACGAACGGAACTGGATTGTGGCCTCAGGAGCTTTCTTCTGTACCAACACGATGCGGTTTTTCTTCTGATAGAAGATGTCGAGAGCGGCCTGTTCATAACCGGGAGCAATGATGACTTCAAAAAAGATTTTATTTATCTCTTCGGCCGCAGCTGCATCAATAACGGCATTGGTTACCAGCACACCACCGAATGCCGAAACGGGATCTCCGGCCAAGGCATCGTTCCAGGCTTGAAGAAGGGTAGGCCGCGAGGCAATACCGCAAGCGTTGTTGTGTTTCAATATGGCAAATGTCAACTCATCAAATTCGGAGATAAGCGACACGGCGGCATCGATATCAAGCAGGTTGTTGTAAGAGATTTCTTTTCCATGCAACTGCTCAAACATCTCGTCGAATTTACCAAAGAAAAATCCTTTCTGATGGGGATTTTCACCGTAACGCAAAGGTTTGGAATCGTTGCAGGCAGCCCGGAATGCCGTATAATTGCCTCCGTCGAAATAGTTGAAGATGGCGGTATCGTAGCCCGAAGATACGGCGAAGGCCTCCTTGGCAAACCAATAACGGTCTTCGATCGAAGAGGCAGCGCCTTTTTCGTTAAGCATTTCCAACAGAGGAGCATACTGTGCCTTGGAAGCCACAATGACCACGTCTTTGAAATTCTTGGCAGCGGCACGGATAAGCGAGATTCCGCCTATATCGATTTTCTCGATAATGGCGCTTTCATCGGCACCCGAGGCCACGGTCTCCTCAAAAGGATAAAGGTCTACAATGACCAGGTCGATTTCGGGTATTTCATATTCGGCGATTTGTCGACGGTCGCCCTCGTCGTCACGACGGTTGAGGATACCGCCGAAAATTTTCGGGTGAAGCGTTTTTACGCGGCCACCCAATATCGAGGGATAACCCGTGAGACTTTCCACGCTGCTGCACGGTATGCCCAACGACTCGATAAACGCCTGCGTACCACCGGTCGAAATAAACGACACGCCCTCAGCATGCAGTTTTTTCAGGATTTCGTCCAAACCGTCTTTGTGATAAACCGAGACTAATGCGGTTTTGATTTTCTTATTTTCAGCCATATCGTTGTGATTTTGTTCATTTTTTGGAGGTACAAAAATAGACAATTTGGCGAAAAATCACAAAGATTTTCCGCCACAAAAAAGAGGGCTTTTTCTTTTTTTTCATTTCACGGGTCCAAGCCGCTCAAAAGATTGTAAGACAAGGGCTGCAACTCAACGATGTTCGCCCCGCGACAGGCTGGCGCGATAGAGCCTCATCTGACACTGCCGGCAATCAAACTCCACGCGCAACAGCGTGTCGCGATATTGTAGATAGAGAGGTTCTTTCCAAGCATTCTTATCGGGCGATACGGCTCGCTCTCGCGGACATTTTCCCCACTGTTTCTTGATACAAAAGCGTGTGAACATCAACGCGGCATCATCGACGGGCCGGCACTCATAGGCCGGCTCTATGTTTTCCACACCATGGTCGCGATAGAAGGTCCGCGCCAAATGGTTGGATACATTTCCCAGATAACTCAGCGAAGTGGCGGGAAAAGGGGCAGACCCTTCGTTCCGGCGACGGGGCCGGCGATAAGCCATGCGCCGCACCCGGTTCAAAGCTTCGACGGCTTTCCGTCGCAAATCGGCCAACAGCGATACGGGCACAAAACAACTACGTGTAGCGACAACATCGACCCGACGGGCAACATAATGGCTATCGCCCAGGCGGGAGAGCTGCCGCACCTGACTTTCGTCCTGCGGAGTGCGGGCCGCCTCCTTCTCTACCCGACAAGCAACGACAGCCGAAAGGCCGGTATCGTCGGTAATTTTCAGAGCCAGCCCCCGTGGCGTCTCATACAACCGCATATCGACAGGAATACGCCGCTCGGCACTCTTTTTCTGCAACTGCTGTTCGAATGAGTGGTCGTAGTTGCGGTAGAGCAACGTCCTGGGTTTCACATCGCGTTTTTCAAGCGGATAGACCCAATCGCCATCGACCCGGTTGACACGAAATCCCTCAAAGGCTCCCTGGCGATTCAAAAAGCAGAGGCCGTCGCCATTGTGAAGCATACGGGCATTCTCCACCTTCAAAGCCGCACCGCGCACCCCGGTTACACGCCCCACGGGAACACCTTGCGACTTCGGCGTGTCGGGTGAGCCCAAATGCTGTTCGGAACGGCCATCAAAGAAATAGCCGGTAAAACCACGATTGAAACTCTTCTGCGGGTCGGGCGTAAAAAAGAGTTCCACCCGACCCGATGCGGCAACGACATACTCGGGCCGACGGGCCAGTATCTCATCGAGTTGCTTTCTGTACCAGGCCGTTACGTTCTTAACATAAGAGAGGTCTTTGAGCCGCCCCTCGATTTTCAGCGACGTAACCCCGGCATCGAGCAACGCCTCCAAACGGTCGGAACGGTTCATGTCTTTGAGCGAAAGCAAATGTTTGTCGCGAATGAGCGGCCGGCCATCGGCATCGAGCAGCGTATAGGGCAGACGGCAATACTGCGCACACTCGCCTCGATTGGCACTGCGCCCCGACAATGCACGACTCAGATAGCACTGCCCACTGTAAGAGACACACAACGCTCCATGCACAAAAACTTCCAGCTCTACCGGCACCGCATCGGCAATGGCCCGTATCTGCCGACCCGACAACTCCCGGGCCAGCACCACTCGGGAAAATCCGCTCTCATAGAGAAACCGAGTCTTTTCGACCGTTCGATTATCGGTCTGAGTACTGGCATGAAGGGCAATGGGTGGAATGTCAAGCCGTAAAATTGCCATATCCTGAACGATAAGCGCATCGACGCCAACCCGATAAAGGTCACCGATAAGACGTTCAACGGTACGAAGTTCGTCGTCGTACAGTATCGTATTGAGAGTTACATACACACGGGCATCATATCGATGGGCAAACTCGACCAGTCGGGCAATATCGGACACACTGTTTGCCGCGGCAGAGCGGGCTCCAAAACCGGGGCCGCCAATGTACACAGCGTCGGCACCATGCACAATAGCCTCGATGCCGATGTCGGCCGTCCGTGCGGGGGCCAGCAGTTCGATGGGTCGCGGTGTCGTCATCGTATCTCTTCGATGTTATAGGGTGTTTCCTGATAAACGTAGTAGTTGAGCCAGTTCGAAAAAAGAAGATTGGCATGGGCACGCCAACACACCAATGGAGGCTGCGACGGGTCGTTGTTGCGGAAGTAATTTTGCGGCATCTGTATAGGCAGCCCTTTGGCCAAATCGCGACGATACTCATTGCCCAACGTATCGGGAGCATACTCCGAATGTCCGGTAAGGAAAATTTCCCGACCGTTACGGGCCACAATGACAGCCGGCCCCGATATTTCACCTTCGGCCATAATGGTCAATTCGGGGCAACGACGCACATCATCGGCACAAATAGCCGTATGGCGGCTGTGGGGTATATAGAACTCATCGTCGAAACCACGAAACAACGGCGCCATCTTCCCCTCGGGCGAAACCGAATGCTTGAACACGCCGAACATTTTCTCCCGCAGCGAATGCTTGCATATGCCATAATGGTGATATAGCCCCGCCTGCGCCGCCCAACAGATATACATGGTCGAGGTAACGTGTGTACGGGCCCAATCGAATATGGCAGAAACTTCGTCCCAGTAAGAGACCTCCTCAAAGGCCATCTGTTCGACCGGCGCTCCGGTAATAATCATACCATCGTAACGCTGTTCGCATACGGCCGAGAATTCCTTATAGAAAGCCATCATGTGTTCGGCCGGCGTGTTTTTGGAAACATGACCGGAGATTTTCAGAAAATCAATTTCAAGCTGCAACGGAGTGTTCGACAACAGACGTATCAAGTCGGTCTCGGTTGTTATCTTCAACGGCATGAGGTTGAGTATGATGATGCGCAACGGCCGTATATCTTGCGAAGAGGCTCTTTGAGAATCCATCACAAAGATATTTTCCGACTTCAATATCTCAACAGCCGGCAATTTCGAGGGTATGTTTAACGGCATATTACATGATTTTGAAGTGCAAAGGTAGTGCAAAAAAATGAGAATTGAAACAAAGCCGGCCGCGCCACCCTTAAACGAGCAAAAAAATCGACATTCTTTCAAATAGGATAGCAAAAAGATTAAAAAATAGCTATTACTATTGACAAAATAATTATATTTGCCGAGAAATAAACCTTTGGTACTCGACAATCGACTGTACAACAAATTGTATGAAATAACCGATACAAATTAAAGAAACAAACACATCCTCAATACTATGTCTTTAATCATACCCAAACATTACACACTGAAATTGCTTCCCGAAACTACCGAGCAAGCAATCAAATCTCTGAAAGACAGTTTTCAGCGTGCATTGGCCAAGAACCTCAATCTCCGCCGTGTAACCGCCCCCTTGTTTGTACTTTCAGGTACCGGTATCAACGACGACCTCAACGGCGTGGAACGAGCCGTCAAATTTCCCATAAAATGCATGGGCGACCGCCAGGCCGAAGTTGTTCATTCTCTGGCAAAATGGAAACGCCTTAAACTGGGCGCTTACCGCATTCCCGCCGGATACGGACTATACACCGACATGAACGCCATACGCTCCGACGAAGAATTGGACAATCTGCACTCACTCTATGTCGACCAGTGGGACTGGGAGAAAAGCATCAACGAAAGCGACCGCAATCTTGACTATCTCAAAGACACAGTACGTAAAATCTACAAAGCACTGAAAGACACAGAAGCCGAGTTGTACGAAATTCACCCACACATCACACCGACCCTCCCCGACGACATCGTCTTTATCCACTCCGAAGAGTTGCTGCAAATGTACCCCGGTCTTTCACCCAAAGCCCGCGAATATGAGGCAGCCCGCAAATATGGGGCCATCTTCATCATAGGCATCGGTGGCAAACTATCCAATGGGGAACCCCACGACGGACGCGCTCCCGACTACGACGACTGGACAACCCTCAACTCCGATGGATATTATGGACTCAACGGCGATATTATTTTATGGAACAAAGTCCTGGAATGCCCCTTTGAAATATCTTCGATGGGCATCCGTGTCGATGAAAAGGCCTTGCGCAAGCAACTCGAAATATGCGGCTGTACCGACAGACTGAATCTTGACTTTCACAAAGCCCTCATTCACGGCGACATGCCCCTCTCAATCGGTGGCGGCATAGGCCAGTCACGCCTGTGCATGTACCTGTTGCAGAAAGCCCACATAGGTGAGGTACAAGCCAGCATTTGGCCCGAAGATCAGATTGCCGAATGTGCCCGTCACAACATACATCTTCTTTAAAACCATACAATTCCAAGATGTCACGAGCCGCAAGTTTTTAGACTTGTGGCTCGTGATATCTTTAAACTCCCTTCACCACAATATTGCACCTATACACCTATAAACATACCATGAAGCCATATGGCAAACTCTGCCATTAAGAAAACGACAAACAAACTTTTTCTCGACATCAATCTTTCGACTTTACAATACAATGCATGAGCCTTTTGGGTTTTAAAAACAAGATCCCAGACAAAACAGAAAAAAAATATTCCCACAAAGGGAAATAAAATCAAAGCATTTGCATTATAAAAAATAGCCGAACGTACATCTCCATGCATTATGGCATCAAACGCCCGAGTCATACCGCAACCCGGACACGATATGCCTAATACTATTTTAGACGGGCAAACGACTAATATTCGCCCGCCCAAAAAGTAATACAGCAACCAGAATCCCCCTACAACAAGAAGGATTCCCGATAAAAAATAAAACTCTTTTTTAGAGTATGGAGACCAGTTTTTCGTAGTTTTTCTCACGCGTAGCTTTGGATATTAAAAACCAATCAACGATTGTCCATATTCCACAGCCTCCACACGTTATCAACTTGCCTATTCCCATGCCTATCGAACCGATATAAAATCGATCGACACCTATCGAGCCCAAGAAAATAGACAAAATCAATGCCGTTATGGGACTTTTAAATTGAACAGACGATATCATCGCCCACCTATCATCACTCTCGTTAAGCAACTTCTCTCTAATAATTAAAGCTTTATCTTCCTGAAAATTGGAGATATTTGCCATCATGAACATATCCACTTTCTGTTGTTCCATATCACAAAGTTTTATATTTCGTAAAGTAAACAATAATTTATTAAAAACCAAATTAAATCAATTATTTAACAAAAAAAACGATTATTCTCCACCCAACCATGAATAAAAAAACGCGAGCCTGTGCAGTTTTACACAAGCTCTCGTTTTAAAATAATTAATTTTACTTGCAAGCCATATATGCATTGGCCATGGCCTTGTAAGCCATCAGACCAGCCTCAGACTTTTCAATCGTGACCATATTATCTTCGCCGGCATATACACTCACGTGTTCATCATCAACGAAAGTCAAGAATGTAATTCCATCGACCGACCAAGAATTTTCTTCCTGGTTATAGGTCAATTCTATTTTCTCCTGGGTGGCTTCGTCGGTAATGACATAGCCGTTCTGATTCGACTCAACGAGATAGTTGCCATTCTCGCCTTTGATGTGTTTTACATTGTCGGCCATGGGGTTACTTCCCGTCCAGAATTCGATGGAATTGATTACCAATGCATCGGCAATAAGTGTTATCTCATAAACCGGCAGGATACAAAATGCCAAGAACACAACTTCATTCACCCATTTCTCTCCGACGCTTCTATTCCATGAAAACACTTTGTTTGTCAGGCCAAAAGAACCGATACAAGATGAAAACATGAGGCTTCCGCTCAAAAGAACAGCCACAGCCATAATCCATTTCTTTTTCATAACATAGGATTTAAAGATTACTTAAACAAAGATAATGATTTTATTGCAAAAAAATGTCTTACCTCACATTTTTATTTCCCTTCCGGGATAATTTGTCGGTTTTGTAACCATCGCCACATCAACTGCGTCCACTGCTCATAATAAGCAAACGTGGGTCGACATCCCCAACCGTGCCCACCTTCGGGGAAGATATACATTGCAGCCGGAATGCCTACTTCTTTCATACGTAAATACATCTGCACGCTGTTGGCTGGCGGCACACTCTTGTCGTCGTCGCTCAATAGGAAAAGAGCGGGAGGCGTAGACTTCGAAACCTGCAACTCATTGGAATAATAGGCCACAAGATCGGCATCATCTTTTAAATCGCCCAAAAGATTATCGCGAGAGCCCTGATGAGTCAACGGCCCCATGGTCACCACGGGATAAAAAAGCAGCATGAAGTCGGGACGAGACGTCGCGTCAAAATGGGTACCCAAGGTCGAAGCCACATGGCCTCCTGCCGAGAAACCGGCCACACCCACTTTCGCAGGGTCGATATTCCATTCTGCCGCATGGGCACGGACAATGCGCATGGCTTCCTGAGCATCGGTCAACGGAATGGCATGATGACCGTTTGGCAGCCGATATTTAAGAATAATGCCGGCAACGCCTTTCTGTGCCAACATCTCGGCAAAGAGCGTCCCCTCGTGCTGCATGGCCTGACGGGCATATCCTCCGCCGGGACATATCAGCACCGCAGCGCCGGTATTTACCTCGTTCTGAGGCAAGTAAACAAACAGCTCGGCTGTGCGAGCATTCAACACGCGACCCTCTTTGGTAATTTTTTCTTCGGCCGTAATGCCGTTGTCTTCGGCCGGACCATTGGGCCATACGGGCACCGTAAAAGGTTCCTGGGCCCATGTCGTGGTTCCGAGAGCCAGAGCTACCAGCAAAGCCGATATTTTTCGTTTTGTCATAACACTAAATTTATACCGTATTTATTATATCAAAAAAAACTTTTACTTTTGCGATAGTCGTTGATATGGCGAATATAATAAAATTTTATGTCATGATTAAACATATAGTCCTTTTTAAGCTAAAAAAAGATATTCCAGACAGTGAAAGAACAGCGATAATGCAAAATTTCAAAAATGCCCTGGAAACCCTAAAGACAAAGATTCCTTGCCTGCTATCCATCGAAGTGGGACTGAATGCCAACACAGAAGAGACATACGACATTGCTTTGACAACAACTTTTGAAACATTTGAAGACCTGCACCATTACGCCTCACACCCCGACCACATAGCAGCCTCGTCTATCATCAAAGATGCCAAAGAATCGAGAGCCTGTGTCGACTACATTATTTAGCCTCTTATGAAACAGGAAAAAATCATCATATACCAACTCTTACCCCGTCTCTTTGGAAACACAAACGAAAAATGCATTCCCAACGGTAGCCTGAAAGAAAACGGAGTAGGGAAATTCAAAGACATCACCGACAGAGCACTGCGCGAAATAGCTCGTTTGGGAAGTACTCATGTGTGGTACACGGGAGTTATCGAACACGCCACGCAGACCGGCTATTCGGCCTATGGCATCGCAGTCGACAACCGATATGTTGTCAAAGGAAAAGCCGGTTCACCCTACGCCATAAAGGATTATTACGATATCGACCCCGACCTGGCCGTAAACATTTCCGAACGTATGGCCGAGTTTGAAGCCCTGGTCGAGCGTACCCACCGCAATAAACTGAAAGTACTTATCGACTTTGTTCCCAATCACGTAGCACGCCAATATCACTCCGATGCCAAACCTTCGGGAGTCAAAGACCTGGGCGCCGATGATAATCCGGAGCACGCCTTCGACCCCCACAACAACTTCTACTATCTGCCCCAACAACCATTCTCACCACACTTCTACATAGGTGAGGGGGCAGAACGATACAACGAATTCCCGGCCAAAGCAACCGGCAATGATTGCTTCTCGGCCTCACCCGGTGAGAACGACTGGTACGAGACCGTCAAGTTGAATTACGGCGTCGACTACCTCAACTGCATGCGAAGAAACTTTGACCCCATACCCGACACGTGGATAAAGATGCGAGACATACTCCTCTTCTGGGCCGGGAAAAACATAGACGGTTTCCGCTGCGACATGGCAGAGATGGTGCCTGTTGAGTTCTGGGGCTGGGCCATACCGCAAATCAAACAACATCACCCCGACATCATCTTCATCGCCGAAGTTTACAACCCCTGTGAATATCGCAACTACCTGAACAGCGGCCACTTCGACTACCTATACGACAAGGTGGGTCTTTACGATCTGCTGCGCAACATCGTGAGCGGGCATGCCTCGGCCTTGCAGATAAGTCACTGCTGGCAATCGCTCGAAGGTATCAACACCCGCATGGTAAACTTTCTCGAAAATCACGATGAACAACGGGTTGCCTCGACACAGAATACTGGCGACCCTTTCAAAGCCTACCCAGCTCTCATCGTATCGGCCATGATGAACCGCAACCCTTTCCTCCTCTACTTCGGGCAGGAATTGGGTGAAAAAGCGGCTGATGCCGAAGGGTTCAGCGGGCAGGACGGACGTACGACCATTTTCGACTATTGGAGCGTCCCCTCGGTGCGTAGCTGGTACAACCGGGGCCGATGCAACGACGAAAAGCTTACCACCGACCAGAAACGGTTGCGTACCCTGTACCAGCAGGCCCTCACGCTGTGCAATAAAGAGGCCGCACTGAGAGAAGGGGAATTTTTCGACCTGATGTATGTCAACTTCGACAGTGAGCAGTTCGACGCCAAGCACAACTATGCCTTTTTGCGGAAATTCAAAAATGAAATGCTTCTTGTCGTTGCCAACTTTAACGCATGGGCTACCGAAGTCAACATCTGCATTCCACAACACGCATTCGATTTCTGGAAGATAACACCGGGCACATACCCCTGCGAAGAGTTGCTCCGAGGAGAACAACAAATGAAAACCCTGTCGCCCGACCATCTTTTCGACGCCACCGTTCCGGCATACGGAGCCGCCGTGTGGAAATGCAAAATAAAAACAGCACCCGCCCGCTCGAAAAAAACCGACACAACCCACACATAATAACGATATTCTTTCTACCTTTGCAGAAGAATATCAAAAACCTTTCCAAAGAAAGAAAAAATGATTCAGAGACCGCCATTCAAGGTTTTCGCCGGAACCAACACCCGTTATTTAGCAGAAAAAATTTGCAACTCATTGGGTTGCGAATTGGGAAAAATGAACATTCAGCATTTTGCCGACGGCGAATTTTCAGTATCATTTGAAGAGTCCATTCGCGGCTGTCAGGTATTTTTGATTCAATCGACCTACCCCAACGCCGACAATCTGATGGAGCTTCTTCTCATGATTGATGCCGCCAAACGGGCTTCGGCCGAGTCGATTATCGCCGTAACCCCCTACTTCGGCTGGGCACGACAAGACCGTAAAGACAAGCCGAGAGTATCTATCGCCGCCAAGCTGATTGCCGACCTGCTGAGTGTTGCCGGCATCGACCGTCTCATCACGATGGATTTGCACGCCGACCAGATTCAGGGCTTCTTCGACGTACCCGTCGACCACCTCTATGCCTCGACAGTATTCGGCGAATACATCAAATCACTCAACCTCAAAGATATGGTCATCGCCTCACCCGACGTCGGAGGCTCAAAACGGGCCAACTCCTACGCCAAATACTTCGGTGTTCCTCTGGTATTGTGCCACAAATCGAGAGCCAAAGCCAACGAAGTGGAGAGCATGACCGTCATTGGCGATGTCAAAGACAAGAACGTAATTCTCGTCGACGATATGGTAGATACCGCCGGCACCATAACCAAGGCCGCCGACCTGATGATGAGCAAGGGCGCTCTCTCGGTACGGGCCATTGCCAGCCACGCCGTGATGTCGGATCCCGCCTCGTCTCGTGTAACCGAATCGAAAATGGCCGAATTGATATTCACCGACAGCATACCTTATTATAAAGACTGTCCCAAGGTGCATATCATCAGCATTGCCGACATGTTTGCCGACACCATACGCCGCGTGTACGAGAACGAATCCATCAGTTCGCAATATATTATCTAAAAAATATTCTCACTATCCCGACTCCGCCCTCTATCAAAGGGTGGAGTTTTTTTGCTAAAAACCAAACGATATACCAAAAGTTTTTTGAGTATATTTCTGTCGGCTCAAAAAAATAATGTACCTTTGCCCAGTCAATTAAGTCCCCTAAAAGGGAAATTGACACCGTCCGTTTTCGCAAAAATCCTTCATAGGGTTGGATGGTAATCATTTATTTTTTCAAAATTACACTCATGAAAAAACAGAATCGGGCCTTTTTCCTCTTTTGCGGAATACTGCTTCTGCTCTTCACATCAAGCTGCATAAAAGACGAAAAAGCCAATGTCGAATGCGATATCGAAGACATCACCGTCGCACAAGAAGACCTCATTACCTACATCAAGATAGACCGCAACCGCGCCACCGTATCCATGAAGCGAAAATCGGCCAACTTCGAAGAGGAAATAAATCCCACCTACATTGTCTCAGAGGGAGCCACTTATACCATCGAAAGGCAAACCGACCAAGATGCCGTACATACCGAATATGTAAAGGTAACCTCGGAAGACAAACAATACAGCAAGACCTACACCGTCATATACACCCCCACCGAGATACCCGACTACTTCGGCTTTGAATATTGGACTGTCGACGGCAAATATGAAAAGTCGTATGAGCACGGCATGACCATCTCCAACAGCGACGGGACAACCGAACACTACCCCGAAATAGACCTCTACCTGTGGGACAGCGGTAATCTCGGATTTTCGGCTGTCGCCAGTGGAAAAGGTCCGAAAGAGTATCCCACCTTCTCGACCGACGATGCCCACAGCGGCAGCAAGGCGGCAAAACTAGTAACCCGCAAGACCGGCACATTAGGAGCATCTCTTGGCAAGCCCATTGCCGCAGGGAACATATTCCTTGGTGAATTTTCGGGGAAAGGCATCAACTTGATGTCGGAACCGCTGAAAGCCACACGCTTCGGATACCCCTATGACAAAATTCCCACCTCCTTTGACATCTATTTCAAATATACCCCCGGCACCTATGCTTACACAGGCGAGACCTTTACCACACGCGAAGGCACACCCGATTTCTGTGCCATATACGCCGTCTTTTTCGACAATGTAAAGGCCAAAGCAGAGAACCCTCTAGACATACCCACTCTTGACGGCTCAAATGTCTTCACAAGCTCGTCAATTATCGCCATCGCCAACCTGCACACCTGCGATAATGACGAATACCGCCAGTGGGAAAAAGGCACGGGCGGAGAATGGAAATTTGTGAACATTCCATTCAAAAGTGTTGATGACGAAAATGTCGATTACCGCACCCTCATCGATCCCGAACGTCTTAAAAAGCAAGAATACAGCCTAGCCATCGTATGCTGTTCGAGCTACTACGGCGACTTCTTCGAAGGGGCCATCGACAGCGAACTTACGATCGATGATATTACCATACACTACGAAAAGTAACCTACAAACTCTGCCCTGATGAAAAAAACATCAATATACCGTCTCGTTGCCACGACTGTGGCCATAGTCTTCACACTTCCGACATTTGCCTCAAACATGGCCCGGGAGAATCAGCCCGAAAAACCGCTGGTCGAAAAATATAATGCCTACAAGGCCTCAAAGGTTTACGAATTCAGCGTAAAAGCCGGATTCAACATCGGCGGGACCTCGCCCATGGGTCTTCCCGCCGAGATACGACAAATCAACTCCTTCGGTCCGACACTTTCACTCTCGATAGGGGGCGATGTCATTCGCTGGTTTACTCCCAAATGGGGCGTAAATTTGGGATTGCGTTTCGAGACCAAAGGCATGGAAACCGATGCCACCGTCAAGAACTACGTCATCAAACTACTCAACGACGGCAGCTATATCGAAGGTATCTATACCGGCGACGTGGTAACAAAGGTCAATAATCAATATCTCACCATACCTATACAGGCGGCATACAAAGTAAATAATCGATGGAAACTAAAAGCCGGCGCCTATGTTTCTTTCCTACTCAGAGGAAATTTTGACGGTGAGGCCAAGAACGGCTACATGCGCACCCACCCCACAGAGCCGAAACTCGAAACCGATGCCCCGTATGATTTCTCGGTCGACATTAACCGGTTTGATTGCGGACTGGACGTAGGTGCCGAATTCGTAGCCTACAAGCACCTCTCGATTTACGGCGACCTGACATGGAGTCTTACACCGATTTTCCCCGGCGACTTCACAGCCGTAGGCTTCAAAATGTACAATGTCTACCTCAATATAGGTTTTGCCTACGTCTTCTGACACACGACATCAACCCTAAACCGGCCATCATCTTTGAATCTACCGATAGTCGGGATAAAGCAAATACTGGCGGCGCAGCACTCTGTATGCCGCCAGTTCTTTTTGCCACGAAGAGCTGATTTCGGCCTCACTCTTTCCGGCCAAAATATCGCGACGCACCTGCCGGTTACCCATGAGCCGGTCGAAGAAAGAGGGGTTGGAAAAGAAATCGGCCCGGCTGCCCGACAGCTGGAAAAACCGCAAGAGATACTTCAACGACAACCCTTTGGGGGGTATCGAGTCGCGCAAGTCCTCACCATAACACAAACGGTCGCGCTGTAACGGATTCTTGTCGTAGCCCGGCAAAGCCACCGGCGTAAAGGTAAACGAGCCGAATGTCGAGTCGGGATAACCTATCACCTGAAAGGGCATATACGTACCGCGCCCGACACTCACCCGCGTAGCCTCGAAAAAGCAAAGCGACGGATAGAACTGTATCGACTTGTCGTTAGGCAGATTGGGCGATGGCTTCACCGGCAGGCTGTATGGGTCGCCATGCCGCCAACCACAAAGCGGAACGACCTGCAAATCGAGCGCAGCAGTGCCTCCCCAGTTCTCGCCCCGAATCATTTGTGCCAACTCACCGACCGTAAGGCCGTGCAGCACCGGCAGGGGCAGCGCACCGACAAACGAGTGCAAAGAATCTTGCAGCACCGGCCCGTCGACATAATCGCAGGGATTGGGCCGGTCGAGTACCCACAACGACACCCCCTCCTCGGCCGACGCCTGCATGAGATAATAGAGCGTGGTGATGTAGGTATAAAAGCGGGCCCCCACATCCTGTATGTCAAATATCAGCACATCGACATCGGCCAACTGCTCAGGAGCAGGCTTCTTGTTCCGCCCGTAAAGCGAATAAACCGGCAAACCGGTACGGGAATCTTTTCCGTCGGAAAGAGTTTCTCCCGCGTCGGCCGTCCCGCGCAAGCCATGTTCGGGAGCAAAAAGGGCCACCACCTCTACACCGCGGGCCAGCAACGTATCGACCAGATGTGTAGAGGTGCCTGTCAGCCGTGAGGTGTGGTTGACTGCCAAGGCCACCCGTTTCCCTTCGAGAGCAGGCAACCAGGTTTCGAGCCGGTCGGCTCCCACTTGTACACGAGACTGTGCCATGCTCCAATGAGACAAACACAATATACCGAAAAGCAGAATTGGAATCCGTACATTCATAATCGACGTTTTTAGGTCATAAAGATAACGATAAAATAGATTTTTATTCCATATCTTCCGATAAATAGGCTACATCAGGCAGACAAAACCATCGACAAAAGAATCCCCAAATAAAAATTTCACTATTTTTGTTACACGAAGAGAGGAAGCGGTTCAGCATAGTCAATTTGAAAACGCTGTTTTCACTTGCCTCGGCCCACACCTTTTCGTATCTTTGTAGAAAGCCCGGTCGGCCTTTGGGCTCAAACGCCCGACGAGAAACACTCTGGTCTGCACCCGACCGCCCCCGTTATATAATTGACATACACTCATTTTCTCATGAAACACACTTTCGTTCTGTCGATAATACTTCTATGCAGCCTCTCCTCGCCGGCAGCCCAACTCCGTACCGAACAACAGCCAACAGCCCGAACGGTCGGACAAAGCGGAACCGTCAACAGGCCCTCCTTCGACCAGTCCATCATGATACTCGGCTTTGAAAAACCGCTTTCGTCGAAAAAAGAGTCGCTTCTCATACAGAACCGCACCCGGGAAACCGTCACCCGCATCGTACTGCGGCTCGTATACCGAACCCCACAGAACGAAATGCTCGACTATCGCGATGTAACAATCGACAAAGAGATTCTGCCCGGTATGACCAAGAAAATCACCATTGACAGTTTCGACCAGAACCGGCAATATTATTACTACCTGACCCCGCCCACGGGGAAAAGCATCGAATCGAGTTATGCATTCAAAATCACATTCACCCTGTTACGGTACGACATAGCCATCACTCGCCCCGATACCCCCGAAAGCGCGCGATAGAGTGTCTGTCGGCTCACCTATGATACAATGAGGCCCGAGGCTGTAAACCAGTCTCGGGCCTCACATATTCTCATGCGGCATTGTACCTATACTTTGAGGCTGCCCCAGGTATGATTCTCTTCTCTGCGACGGTGTACCGTGATGCGATAATATAAATCGACCAACGGGCGCAAACATTCATATCCTAATATACGCAGGCCCAATACGGGCAAATCCAAAGTCCGGGCAAATCGTTTATAAAACAACACCTGCATCACCCACCGCCACAACAACAGCAACAGCGTAACGGTCCACACCAACGGATGCCAAGGTTGCACACACCACATTGCAACTACTACTCCGTAAAAGAGATAGACCGACCATTTTTCTCCTTCAAAGAGCCATCGCCGGCTATGATGCAAATAGGGCTCGGTAAAGCCATAACGCATACGCCATATACGCCAAAGCGACACTGCATCGTCGGTATGTAAGTCGATCCAACTGTCGTGCGAAATCTCTACCCGAGTATTTCGAGGTGTAGCCACCTCGTTTATAAAGAGGTCGTCATCGCCATAACGAAGATTCAATGTACGAGAAAATCCCTTATGCTCGAAAAACAGGGACTTGCGATACATCACATTGGTACCTTCACCCATATAAGGACGCCTCCGCAACGCGCACGAAAGGTAACGCAACGAAAAGAGCAAACGGTCATAGGCCGCATAGCGGCTCTGGTCGGGATCCAACATATCAAAGCGGGTATATCCCAGCACAATGTCGACACCCTCGGAAAAACGGCTCATCATATTTCGCAGCCACTGACGGGAAGACGGTACACATGTTGCATCAATAAGCACGACATAATCGTTGCGCACGGCCTTAAAGCCGAGCGTTATGGCCAACTTCTTGCGGCTGAGAGCACACGCATCGGCCGGCACATAGGTCGAATACAGACGCGAATATTGCCCGGCATAGAGGCGGAGCAGGTCGCGCGTCTCGTCGGTCGAAGCATCATCGACGACCACCACCTCAAAATCGGGATAATCCTGCGCAAAAAGCTCGGGCAAATTTTGCCGCAATGAGGCAGCATTGTCGCAGGCATACACAATCAACGACACCGGTGGCAACGAAGATTCGGGAATATCGCTGTCCTTGGCGACAGCACGGCTGGCACGAATGACCCGACCATAATAGGCCTTGTCGACATACAACAGCAACAACAAGAGGAGTACCGCCACCACCGCACAGACCCCGACAACCACATTTACCGGCTGCAAAAACGCTTGAAGAATATATTCAAAAATCATAGTCAGACGTATTCAAAATGCGATACAAAATTAGACAATCTCGACAAGCTTCCCAATTTCCTTCCATCATTTTCTAACCTTCCACCGGCAGGTTGTAGAGAAGCGGGAAATGTTCCACAACACAATTAAAAGTCGATATACAACAAAAGGGGGAATTTGTCGTTAGAAATAAAAAATCTATTTTGCAGATAAGGTTCAAAGGGGCTATATTTGCATTCCGAATATCGAAAAAACGCTATTGCTTCATGGAGAAGAAACTCTTATTCGTGCTGCTGATTCTCTCAGTTGCCGTATTTCACTCATGCAAATCGTACAAAGACATTACTTATGTACAAGGTTTGGCATCGGGCGACACACTTGCCTTGGCAGAAAAATATGTTACCACCATCAACACCAACGATGCCTTGCTCATCACCGTATCGGCAGCCAATCCCGAAGCTGTTGTGGCATACAATCCACCGGTCACCAACTCGCTCAAACCGGGAGAAACATTATTGACATCCAACCCCACGCTGCAAAACTATCTCGTCGATCCCGATGGATATATCGACTTCCCTTCATTGGGACGCATCAAGGTTGCCGGGCTCACACGTTCACAACTGGAACAATACATCAAAAAAGAGCTGGAACCCTATGTGGCCGATCCCATTGTCAAAGTACAGCTTCTCACCAACAACATCACTGTCCTGGGCGAAGTTACCGCACCCGGCACTTATGAAATTCCCAACGAACGACTCTCTTTGCTCGAAGCCCTTGGCTACGCCAAAGACCTGACCATATACGGCCGCCGCGACAACATACTCATCACCCGAGAAGCCGCCGACGGAAAACTCGTGAGCATACGGGTCGACCTCACCAGCCCCGATGTATTCTCTTCTCCGGGATTTTACCTGCAAAAGGGAGATGTCGTCTATGTCGAGCCGAATGAATACCGCAAATCCAACTCGAGCTACAACAGCAACAAGCAATTCAACGTATCCATGATATCGACCATCATCAGTGGCGTATCTGTCATCGCATCGCTCATCATCGCATTATTTGTCAATTAGAAAAAGACCCATATCACGATTTATATGGAAAACTTCAATAAAAACAGCGCATTGATAGACATCGATTTCTCGGGTCTCATCAAGAAATATCTCAAAAACTGGTATCTGTTTGTCATCTCGGTTGTCGTATGCGGAGCGATAACCTATCTTTATACCAAGACAAAAAAAGATATTTTCCTGGTAAAAGCCGACATTCTCATCAGCTCCGAAAGTGGCGGCGAAAGCATGCAAAGTGCCATGCTGAAAAGTTTCTCTTTCGGCAACCTCGTGGGTGGTGGTGGAAAAGTCGACGACGAAATAAACCTTGTGTCGGCACACTCCACCCTGCGGAGAGTTGCCCAGGAACTGAGCATGAACAAGCAGCACATTGTCAAACACGGCCTGCTGGAAAAAGAAGATCTCTACAAGGAATATCCCGTCGAAATCTATGCCTCACCATCGGTTGAAGATACCTTGAGCAGCACACTCCGGTTCAAGGTGCGCATCAACAAGAACGGGCACATCGTTGTCAAACCAAACAAACCGATTGAAGGCCAGGAGAAAATAGAAAGCGATCGCTTCCCCATCATGGTGCCCACGCTGTACGGCAACTTCATACTCAACGCCACCCCCTTCTACACTCCGGGAGAGAAACTGGCCACCGACATATCCATCTGCGGATATGACAAGGCCGCCGAAGACATAAACACCAACACCTTTATTTCCATACCCGAGCGTCGTTCCAACCTGGTACATCTCGAAACACACGAAAGCGACATAGACCGGGGTAAAGACCTGCTCAACACCATCATCAGAATATACAACGAGCGGGGCATCGACGAGAAAAACAAAGAGGCCGACCTCAAAGCCCAATTCATCGACGAACGGGTGGAACTTGTCATGCAGGAACTGACACAGACCGAAAAACAGATTGAAGAGTACAAGAAGAAAAACAGTCTCACCGACATCGAGACCGAGGCCAAAATCATCTTGGAGCAAAATACCGTCCTGAAAGAGAAACAAATCGAAATCGAAGCTCAAAACCAGATGGTGGAAATTATCGAAGATTTCTTGCGCCAGGAAAAGAACCGCTACTCGCTCATACCCTTCAACCCCAGCCTGTCGGACAAATCGTCGGCAGCCGCCATACAACAATACAACGAGCTGGTGCTTAAACGCATGGAAATCGCTTTCTCGGCCAAAGGCGACAACAAGTCACTGGCCATTCTCAACGAGCAAATCGACGCCACCCGCGACAATGTGTTGAGTACCCTCGATGGTATCAAAGAGAGCCTGACCATCTCACAGGAAACATTGCTGGCGCAAGAAGACAAGTTTGGACAACGCATAAAAAACATGCCCACACAAGAGCGGGAATATATTGATATGCAGCGTCAGCAACTCATCAAGCAGGAGTTGTTCCTCTTCTTGCTGCAAAAACGGGAAGAGAATGCTCTCAACCAATCAATGGCTACCCCGAAAAGTACCATCGTGAACGAGGCCTACCACATGAGCGAGCCCATCAGCACGCCCAAAATCATCACCCTCTTCATAGGCCTCCTGATTGGAGGTATACTCCCCATCATCTACCTCTACCTTAAAGACTTGTTGCGCACCAAATTCTCAACGAGAAACGAACTTGAAGCACTCACGTCGCTGCCCCTTCTCGGAGAGATATGCACCCACAAGCACAGCAAAGACCATATTGTCATACGTGAAGGAGAGAACAGTTCCATCGCCGAGCTTTTCAGGTTGGTCCGCAACAACATACAATTCATTCTCAACAAGGAGAACGAGAAGGTCATTCTCGTTACTTCGAGTGTGAGCGGAGAAGGAAAATCGTTTATCAGTTGCAACTTGGCTATCTCAATGGCACTTCTTGGGAAACGGGTGCTGCTCATCGGCATGGATATCCGCAACCCGCAACTGGGTCACAACCTCAATCTACACAGTCCGAAAGGTCTGACCAACTACCTGGTCGATACCCACACCTCGGTCGACGACATCATTCTTCACGACGTAATACAAAAGGGTCTGGATGTCATTCTGTCTGGACCTGTTCCACCCAACCCTTCGGAACTGTTGCTGAGCGAGCGGGTAGACAAGCTCTTTGAACTGCTCCGCGAACGATATGACTACATCATCATCGACTCGGCTCCCGTAAGTATGGTGGCCGACACATTCAGCCTCGCTCGCATTGCCGATACCACCGTATATGTGTGCCGAGCCAACTACACCAAGAAGGAATACATTCGTTACGCCAACCGCATCGCGGCCGAGAAGCGACTGGGAAGAATCTCCCTCATACTCAACGGTACCGAAGCCCAACAAGGATACGGTTACGGGAAAAAGGACAAAGAATAAATCGGCAATAAAAGGAGTATGCGAGGTTTCGCGGACATGGCCCCGCATACACCTTTCCCGCCCGGGGGCTGCCCCTATCAGCACACATCCGGCAGCAACAGGGAAAGGAAGTGTAACAAGAGAAGAGAAAAACAGAATCTCTATCCGCCTCATAAAGGAGTAAAAAGCAGGAATGACTACCGATATATACACACCCACGGTAAGAACCGACAACTCAGAGAAAGAAGCGTTGAACCTCTTTCCTCAGGAGTTGTTTTCGGCCTTCATCTTCCTGATAACCCTCAGCCTGTTGGGTCTGGAATTTCCGGTAGCCTACCTGTTGCTACCCGTCATACTTTTCTCAACCTTCCTGCGCAACCGCTACGACTTTCTTATACAGTTCACCATACTCTGCGGTTCATACGGCTTCTTCTCCGAAAACGACGCCTTCCCGTTCAAATGGATGGACATAGCCCTCTTGCTGTCGATCATCACCGTTGCCATCTACCGCCGCGACAAGACACTGAACAAGCTTCTGCTCTTCACCGCCGGATACTTTGCCCTGCTGTTTGTCCTGGCACTTACCAGCAGCGAATCTATTTTCATACAGATACGCCGTATGCGCGAATATTGGGGTATCATATACTTCATGTTTCCGCTGTTGATTTTCGCACGCGAAGATTTCGACATTAAAATCTTCTATCGTAAAATACTCACCTACGCCTACATTATCTGCATCTTTTATATCATCGACGGACTCATCTTCGGAGGCAATATTCTGGTTCCCCGTACATTTGCCTACTCGGGCTATTACTCAACCTACTACAAGTTCTATTGCTATCCGGGGAGCTTCTTGAGAAAATATCCACCGGGTCTATATCTACTGGCACTTTGCATCTTTCCGTTGCTAAGATTTTATTCTATTCGTCTTAAACACCTCATTATATTCCTGCTGGCACTCCTTTCGTGCCGTACATTCTCCATTATCGGAGGGCTTCTGCTCACACCGCTCCTCTTCACCGGAAATGCCATAAAGACATTGAAGTATATAGGTTTGGGCATAATTCTCTTCATTGCAGGATATCAAGTCGACAAGGTCATAGGCGGACAGTTGCGTATAGCCCAACTGGTTGAACAGTTTGAGGTACTGAAAAATCCCGATGACCCTGAATTGCTCATCAAGTTCGGAACAGGCCGCATGGCTCAGATACTACCCAAGATTGACTATATGCTCTCCTCGGGAAAACAATACACGGGCTTCGGCTTCCTCCATGAGGAACTCACCACAAATAATGATTTCGTCATCACCAACGAACTCTATTCCGACATTACCCAAAGCGAAGAGACGGTGGCACGAGTCGAGGTCACACAGATACAGACTATTCTCGATGCCGGGCTCATCGGCCTGCTGATACAGACGTTTTACTACCTGGCCATCTACTTTTGGGTGCTCCGACCTCTTCCATACAGTAAATCCTATCTCATTGTTCTCGTCTGCATCTCCTTCTTCGGAATAGGAGGCTTTGCCGGACTCATCTCTCATCATGGTCTTTTACTGCTGGGGCTCACAACAGGTGCCATCTTACTGGCCGCCAAATCGAAAACAACAGAGACAAACCCGACAAGCAATTCATTATGAAGATAGTACATCTATTCTACAACCTTCGCATAGGAGGCTCGGAAACAATGGTCATCGACATTATGAACCATCAGTCTGAGAGTGAAGAGGTATATCTCATCATCATCAACAAAGAAAACGACCCACAACTTCTGCAAACCATCAGTCCGAGAATAAAGACGTATATCATCGGGCGCAATTTAGGTTCTAAAAACCCGCTGCCTTTTATCCGGCTCAACAGAGTCGTCAGCCAACTGAATCCCGATGTGGTACACATACATAATCACCACATCATTCCGGTTCTTTTCAAACGGAAGAATACCCGCTACTTCTTTACGGCTCATACCAATGGCATAAACATACTGCAATACAACCGGTTTGACAAGATATTCTCCATATCAAAATTTGTAGCGCAAGATATACACGACCGCTACGGTATCGCATCGCCCGTAATTTACAACGGTATTTCGACCCCCGACATTGTATATGAACCGCAGCCTGCCACTTACACAACATTCCGTATCGTGCAAATTGGCCGACAATTTGTGCAGCAAAAGGGACAGGACATCCTATTGAAGGCGCTACACCTACTTGTGCATCAGAAGAAACTGACGGGCCTTTCGCTCGACTTTATCGGCCATGGTCCCGATACCGAAATGTTAAAACGTCTGGCCAAAGAATTGGATATTCAAGACCATGTAACATTCCTGGGCGCACGCAGCCGCTCATTCATATATCAACACCTGCATCAATATCAACTACTGGTGCAAGCATCTCGACAAGAGGGTTTCGGGCTGACTATCGCCGAGGCCATGTGTGCCGGAGTGCCGGTACTAATATCCGACATCAAAGGACCCATGGAGATTATTGACAACGGGAAATACGGGACAGCCTTTGAAGCAGGAAATGCCGGCAGTTGTGCCGAGAAAATAGCCTACATCATGCAACATTATTCCGAATACGTTCAAAAAACATCTTCGGCCCGAGATTTCGTCTTGCGAAACTTTGACATCTCAACCACAGCCCGTAACTACATCAATGCCTACCAGAATACCTGAATACACCTTATAACCTTACCTGCCATGATACCTGATTCTATAGCCAAACACATTCTTACAATGGGAGTCGACTATCACGCCCCCAAAGGAGGAATTGCACAAGTACTGAACTCATACTCCCAGATATTTGAGACATTCCGATTTATTCCCACCACAAACACTAACAAGGGATTCCTGTCTCGCCAACTCATGGGCCTTTCCGCCGCACTGAAACTCATAAAACTCATAAGGCAGAAGGAAATAAAAATCGTACATCTCCACAGTGCAAGCGGTAAATCATTTTATAGGAAAAGTCTTTATATAAATATCTGCCGACTCTTCCATGTAACGGTACTATGTCATATGCACAGCGGACATTTTGTTCACTTCATACATAAATGTCCCCACTTTATCAAGCGCACACTGCGCAAGTGCGACGCAATCATCGTACTGAGTCCTTCTTGGAAAACATTCTACCGCAACCTCGGCTGTTCGCAGATTGATATCGTCGATAACATCATTCTGCCTCCACAGAAAACAGGAGAGAAAAAAAACGACAATCTTCTGCATCTAGTCTTTTTGGGAAATCTCACCCAAAAGAAAGGTTTCTACGACCTGCTGCAAGCCTTGGGCCGACATAAAGACCTCTTCGCTGGAAAGGTAAAGCTACATATCGGAGGTCTGGGCGATATGCAAGCCTTTGCTCAGGAAACCGAACGCTGGGGCATCGCCGATATGCTCGAATATCACGGTTTTGTATCGGGTGCAGAAAAATGCCGACTGTTCACCCTTGGCGATATTTACGTACTACCCTCCTACTTCGAAGGTATGCCAATATCGATTCTCGAAGCCATGTCGTATGGAATGCCCACATTGGCAACACGCGTCGGCTCTATTCCCGAAATCATCTCCGATGGAGAAACTGGCAGACTCATCAACGCCGGAGATATCGAAGAACTTGCATCCTCAATACAATGGTTCCTCGACCACCCCGAGGCACGGGCCACCATGTCGCGCAAAGCCGAAGAGAACAGCAAGAAATACTTCCCGCAGCATATCGAGCAAGAACTGATGGAGGTATACAAACGGTATCTGTAATTTCTCTTCTGCCGGACGAAACAAAACCGACCCGACCGGATACAGATTTTTTCCCTTCGGGTATAAATATACAGTTGACTGCGCTACTCTTTTCAAAGAGAAGTCTTGCACGAGCAAAACATATTTTCTATCTTTGGAGTAGCATAGGAACGAGCTGTTTCCCGAAGTGCCGAGCATGAAAAACACATCAAGAAAGGACAACCGGCACACGGCATATGGCCGGAAATTGCGCTTGTCTTGCTTCGCATAAACCTTAACCATAAACGACACAAACACACTCATAATGGAAAAATTCTGGCTCAACGGAATAGCTGTCTTCCCGTTCGGTTCCGAAAGGGAGATTATAGACTATGCCGATAAGCACAAAGGAATACTGGTTGCCGTAAATGCCGAAAAGACCATCAATGCATCGGCTCGACTGCGGCAGATTATCAATAACAACATTGGATACTGTGACGGCATGGGGGCCGTAAAAGCCGCTCAAAAAAAAGGTTTCGGAAAGGCCATACGCATTCCGGGGTGCGAACTGTGGTTAAAAATTATTGCCGCACACCCGAATGCATCGTTCTATCTGATAGGGACAACCGATGAGATTATCGCCGAGACCGTAGAGAAGCTGCAGGACGAATTTTCCGGTCTCAACATCGTCGGTTATCACAACGGCTTCTTGAAAAATGAAGATGAAAAATCATCATTAATCAACGATGTGGCAACAAAGAAGCCCGATTTTGTTTTTGTTGCCATGGGCTCACCCCGTCAGGAATACTTTATGGAAGTGTTATTGCAACACCATCGGGCTGTTTACCAAGGCTTGGGAGGAAGTTTCGACCTCTATACCGGACACTTCAAACGTGCTCCAAAACTATTTCAGCGCATCAACTGCGAATGGTTGTGGCGTTTTGTCGCACAACCTACTCGCATAACCCGTATAGGCCCGTATCTGAGATTTGCTTTCCGACTATATACCAATCGGCTGTAAAAACAGTCTTACAAAACGCCAGGAATAGAGCCCGTTCGTGTGCAACTGCGAAAAAATCATTACCTTTGTCGCACAAGCATGCCCGGCTGCGCCAGATACAGGGAAGCTTTGGGGATTGACATCACGCACATAAACGAGATTCTACTGTTATGAAATTTGATAAACAGCTCACCTCCTACATTCTCTTTATCTTGGGAGCCATCTTGCTGATTTTAGGGCTGACGAGCTGCCAAAAGAGCGAAGAAGACAAGCTTTACGGTCGCTGGCAACTGCGCTACTGCGACTACCCGTCGAGCGGGAGCTACACCAACGATTCGATTTATTACTGCTTTGACCGCGGCGTGTTTGAGTTGCAAAAGCGTAATGTGGGCAACAGCAGCAACCGGCTTTTCGGTCTGTACACGGTAGCCGGCGACTCGCTGGCGATAACCTTCCCGTCGGTCAGCCAGTTCGACCTCAAAGAGGCTCCCTATCACTTCGGCGACAAAAACGAAAAACACTTCCGCATCGACAAGGCCTCTCGCCGCGACCTCATCTTGTCGTGCCGCGACACCCTCTATTACTTCCACAAATTTTAGCCGCCATGACACTGTTTCGTTCTTTTCTTCTCGCGCTGCCCCTTGCTTTTGCCTTTCACTCGGTATGTGGACAATCTCAAAAGATAAAACTTGATTATAGTGTCGAAGCCAACATCATAGCCGGAGGTGGAGAATATACGCCGTTCTACCTGATGAACAACCGGGGCGGTACCGTATCATTCACCCCCAATACCGGTTATCTACGGGCTACGGTCATTCAAGACATAGATACCACTCGTCGTTTCTCCTACGGTTTCGGACTCGACGCCATGACCTCCTATAACGACGATGTACCAGGCTATGTGCAACAGGCCTATGCCGAGTTGCGCTTTCTCGCCCTTGGACTCATGGCGGGTAGTAAAGAAGAATATTCGCTGTTATGGGATAAAGCACTAAGCAGCGGCGGCTGGGTATGGAGTGGCAACAGCCGTCCCATACCGCAAGTGCGCGTGGGTATTCCCGAATTTGTAAACTTTCCCTGGACGCACGGTACGGTACAAATAAAAGGCGAACTCTCCTATGGCCGCTTTGTCGACGACAAATACCAATACCGGACACGTGGAGCCGGCCAAAACTATACGCGTGGGCTGCTCTATCACCGTAAGAACCTACTGTTGCGCTTCGGAAAAACGAGCAAGAAATTTTATGGCATCGTGGGTATCGACATGGCAGCCCAATTCGGAGGGAAGACATATAGAAACAACAAATTAGTCTGCGATTTTCCCGACGACATCATACAATATTTCAAGGTATTTGTTCCATTGGCAGGCGGCGAAGACTCCCCGGGCATCGACCAAGTGAATGTAACGGGCAATCACCTAGGCTCCTACCTTTTTGCCGTGGGTACGCGACAAAAAAACTGGGAAGGACGCATCTATCACGAACACCCATTCGACGACCATTCGGGCATGATATTCCGCAACAAGTTCGACGGTCTTTGGGGCATCGAGTACCGCAGTAAGCAGGCTTACCCCATCGTCGGAGGCGTAGTCGTAGAGTTCCTCGAAACCCGCGACCAAAGTGGCCCCTTCCTTTGGGACCAAAGTCAGCAGATACCCATACAGGTAAGCGCAGGCGACTGGTACTACGGGCACGCCGTCTATAATGGCTGGGTACACCGCGGGCACACCATAGGTAACCCGCTCGTGCTATCGCCGGGCTACAACGGCGACGGCTACCTGGGTTTCAAGAGCTCTCGGGTAGAGGCTCTGCACATAGGCCTTGACGGATACATCACCCGCGAATTTGACTATCGTTTCCTGGCTTCGCTGCAACGTGGCTGGGGAAACCCGTATGTTCCCTATATCCAGGTAGAAAAAGGCTTCTCGGGATTGCTCGAAGTCCATTATGCCCCCAAAGCATTACAGGGCTGGCGATTCGGGCTGAGTGTGGCGGCCGATGTAGGCACGCTTGTAAGCAACAACTGGGCCGTGCAGATGGGGGTACGAAAATCGGGACGTCTCTTCTAAGCCATCTACAACAGACTACACGCCATAATATTTCACACCTACCGGGCAGGCGACTTCTTTATACGAGTCGCCCGCCCGGCTCTCGTTATGAAAACATGTTACCCCAAATATATCGGCCTGCGATTTCATGCTGCATCGACGACCACTTGTACTCACGGGTCTCCCCTCTCCCATACCCAACGCTCCTCCCCCTGACGAAGGGCACAAAAAAACGAGAGGCGAAACAGTTTTTGTTTCGCCTCTCGTTTTTGGGGTAGAACCGATTTATTTTTTCTTATTCTGCATATGTTTTGCATAGCGGTTCATAAACTTGTCTACGCGACCTGCCGTGTCAACCAGTTTCTGTTTTCCAGTAAAGAAGGGGTGAGAAGAACTGGTGATTTCAAGTTTTACCAACGGATAGGTTACACCGTCAACCTCGATAGTGTCTTTGGCAGCTACCGTAGAACGGGTGATAAAAATCTCATCGTTCGACATATCCTTGAATACGACGGGACGATAATTCTCGGGGTGAATTCCTTTTTTCATTGTATATCTTTTTAATATTTACAAATCAAAGCACGATGGTAAAACGTGCAACTCTTATAATGGCCTGCAAATGTACGCATAACTTTTGATTTACAAAAATATTTTTCCGGTTTTTACATTGAAGCGCAGCCATCGGCCCGAAATAAGTGGCACGCTTCTCAATGGCCGACGTGACTCAAACAACAGTTATCTCTGACAGCGCTGTCTCATTTATACCGTCAAACAAATTTGCCGAAACAGCTCATTTGTCCTATCTTTGTAAAGAATTTGTCTATCTGGATAAAGATTCAATCGCACGCCACAGGCGTCTGTCCTCAAACAATCATGACACATGAAATGGTTCAATAAAGAAAAAAGTGACGGCAAGTTGTTTTACTGTACCGATCTGCACGCCCACATACTCCCCGGCATCGACGATGGTTCTCCCGATGTCGACACATCGCTCAAACTGCTCCATACCATACAATCGTGGGGCATAAAACACATTTTTGCCACACCTCACATCATCGATGATGTGTATGAAAATTCACCGGATACCATTGAGCCCGCTTACCAAGCCTTAAAAGAGAAGATGACCCAAGAAGGAATCGATATCGACCTGCACTACTCGGCCGAATATCGTATGGACGAGCATTTTAGAGAATTACTCCAGTGCGGTGTGAAAGCCTTTATTCCCCTCCCCGGACAGAGACTATTGGTCGAAAACTCTTTCATGCAAGCCCCCATCGACCTCGACGACATACTTTTCAGGCTTATGCTTAACGGGTTCCAGCCCATTCTGGCTCACCCCGAGCGATACCGCTACTATCACTCACACAAAGAGACATATCATCACCTACACAACAACGGGTGCCATTTCCAGATAAACCTGCTCTCCCTGGCCGGCTATTACGGCAAAGAGATAAAAGAAGTCGCTTGGTGGTTGTGCAAAAACGGTATGGTCGAATTTCTGGGCAGCGACCTTCATAACAGGGAACATGCCCAGGCCATAAGTGCATGGCTGACAACCAAAGAGTATAAAAAAGTGAAAGACCTGCTTCCGTCGCTACACAACGACCTGCTATCTGCCGGGAAGTAACCTTTTCCATCGGGGAAACCCCGAAAAAGAACGGCGCCTTCTTGTTTCAAGCTAGAAGGCGCCGTTCTTTCATTGCTGCTTCTTAAAAGGGAAGATCGTCGGTTGGCTCAGCAGGAGCAAAATCGACAGGGGGAGGCGGAACCGGACTTCCGGACGAAGCCGGCGCAGCGGGTTGTACCCGCTCTATCTTCCAGGCACGCACGTCGGTATACCAACGGCCTTTGGCCTCTCGACTTTCAAGGTCGAAGCTCACCACCACCTCATCGCCTACCGATACAGGGTACTGCTCAATGCGGTTGCCACTCACCTGGAAACATACCTTACGAGGATACTGCTCTTGCGTTTCCAAAATATATTCCTGTTTTTTCCACTCTTTTCCACTCACCTGGCCGATGCCGCTCTGCAACGGAAGGACTTGAATGATACGGCCTTTAATTTCCATACAAAAATTGATTATAAATTCGTTTCAACAAAGATAGATATATTTCTGAAAGATTGCCGTGCAATTTCCTTAAAAAGATATTCCGAGAAATAGAATATATCTAAAATTTTTGATTAAATCGGCTAAACTCCTTTACCATATCAAATTTCGATTTATCTTTGCATATAAAGAATTTGCATTATAATATCTACATGGAAGAAAACCAGCAATTGATACAAACCATCATTGAAGGAATACAAGAAAAGAAAGGTAAACAAATTGTTACGGTCGATCTCTCCGATATCAACGCCGCATCGGTACAGTATTTTATCATTTGCCAGGGTGGCTCTCCCGCTCAGGTAGCAGCTATTGCCGACTCGGTGCGAGAAACGACCCTGAACAAAATAGGCGTAAAACCGTTCAACTACGACGGATACAGAAATTCCCAATGGATTGTCATCGACTACGGCTATATATATGTACACGTATTTCTGCCCGAGCCGAGGAAATATTACAACCTCGAAGAACTATGGAACGATGCCAAATTGGCAGAAATACCCGATGTGGAATGATTTTTGCAGAGAATAACTAAACAGTATTTTCAAACCCCACATTTACATTTTTATGGGAAACAACAACCCGCAAGGAGGAAACAAAAAAATATTCCGATTCAACCTTTATTGGATGTATGCCATCATAGCTCTCTCGCTGATAGGGGTATACTACATGAACGACGGTTCCTCGTCGAAAGAGGTAACATGGTCGGAGTTTGAGAAAATAGCCCGGGAAGGAGGCATTAAACAAATTACCGTTTACACCAATAAAGACTACTTGGAGGCATTTCTTTCCGACTCAACCGCTCAGAAAATTTTTAACACGAGCGACCAACAGAAACTGGGTCGCACCCCCAAACTCTATGTCAACATTCCCGATGCTGCCACATTCACCCAAGAGGTGAGCAAATGGGAAGAAGAATCGGGATTTGACACACAAATCCAATACGAGAAAAGCAGCGATTTCGGTGATATGTTCTGGTCGTTTGGACCCATTATCCTGCTGTTCGTCTTCTGGTTTATCATCATGCGTCGTATGTCGAACGGCGGCGGTGGCGGCGGTGGCGTTTTCAACGTAGGTAAAGCCAAAGCCCAGCTCTTTGATAAAGAGGGTTCACCCAAAGTATCTTTTAAAGATGTTGCCGGACTTTCTGAGGCCAAACAAGAGGTAGAAGAAATTGTTGAGTTTCTCCGCAATCCGAAACGATATACCGACTTGGGCGGCAAAATTCCAAAAGGAGCCTTGCTGGTAGGCCCTCCGGGAACGGGTAAAACCCTACTGGCCAAGGCTGTGGCAGGAGAAGCCAATGTACCTTTCTTCTCCATGTCGGGATCTGACTTTGTCGAGATGTTTGTGGGCGTAGGAGCCTCACGGGTACGCGACCTCTTCCGCCAAGCCAAGGAGAAAGCTCCCTGCATTATCTTCATCGACGAAATCGATGCCGTGGGTCGTGCCCGCGGACGTAATCCGAACATGGGCTCGAACGACGAACGGGAAAACACTCTCAACCAGCTCCTCACCGAGATGGACGGTTTCGGCACCAACAGCGGTATCATCGTACTGGCGGCCACCAACCGCGCCGACATTCTCGACAAGGCCTTGTTGAGAGCCGGACGTTTCGACCGACAAATCTATGTGGAACTCCCCGATCTCAACGACCGGAAAGAAATTTTCAAAGTACATCTGCGCGGAGTAAAAATCGATAACACGGTCGATATAGACCTGCTGGCTCGTCAGACGCCCGGCTTCTCGGGTGCCGACATCGCTAACGTGTGCAACGAAGCTGCCCTCATCGCCGCCCGCAATCACAAACAGTGGGTTCAAAAACAAGATTTCATGGATGCCGTCGACCGTATCATTGGAGGACTGGAAAAACGCACCAAAATCACTACCGCCGAAGAAAAACGTTCTATCGCCATACATGAAGCCGGACACGCCTCACTCAGCTGGTTCCTGCGATATGCCAACCCGCTGGTAAAAGTAACCATAGTACCCCGAGGAAAAGCGCTCGGTGCTGCATGGTACCTTCCCGAGGAACGACAAATCACCCCCAAAGAGGCCATGCTCGATGAGATGTGCGCCACTCTGGGCGGACGGGCAGCCGAGGAACTTTTTATCGGTCACATCTCGACTGGTGCCGCCAACGACCTCGAACGAGTAACCAAGCAGGCCTACGCCATCGTAGCCTACTTTGGCATGAGCGAAGAGTTGCCCAACCTCTCCTACTATGATTCGACCGGGCAAGAATACGGATTTACCAAACCATATAGTGAAGAGACAGCCCGCATTATCGACAAAGAGGTGAGCCGCATCATCAACGAACAATACGAACGAGCCAAGAAAATATTGCTCGAACACGCCGAAGGCCATGCCCGACTGGCTCAGGTACTTATCGAGCGTGAGGTGATATTCACCGAAGATGTAGAACAAATTTTCGGAAAACGTCCGTGGGCGTCTCGCAGTGAAGAAATCTTGCGAGTGAATGAGCAAACCCAGAAAGATACTCAGAAAGCCAACGAGACAAGCAGCAGCGATGAACCAGCCACATCTGCATCTTCCACCGAAACCAATTCTGCTCATGAGGAGGAGAAACACGAAGCGTCTGAAGACAAACACGAAACAGCATCGGAAGAGGCTCATCGTGAAAATCAACCCGACAATAACAAAGCGTAACTTACCGACAACCGCAGTCCCTCGTATGGGCTGCGGTTGTCTTTTTATAACCTGAAATACTTGATAGCATGAAAAATCTCATTACCCGCAGCATTACAGGCCTCATTTTTGTCGCCGTCATTTTAGGTGCGGCATGGTACAGTGCCATATCGTTCAGAGGGCTTATCCTCATCATCACCATCCTCAGCCTGCTGGAATTTTACCGTCTTGTCAATGAAAAAGTCTCGCGATGGGCTCTCTATGCCGATATACTGGGCGGCACCTATCTGGTAGGCATACTCTTTCTCCTGCACAACACACAGCCTGGAATACCGGGCATCTACCTGTTCAGCCCCTACATCATCTATCTGCTCTACACATTCGTCGTGCGGCTCTATCTCAAAGAAGAAAATCCCATCGAATCGTTGAGCCGATCGCTTTTGGGACAGATTTATGTAGCGCTTCCCTTTGGACTGCTCAGCTATATTGCCTATCCACCTCTTGCGCCCGAGTATCTTCTCATGCCATACAACAAACTGATGGTCATCGCCTTCTTCTCCTTTATCTGGCTCAACGATACCGGAGCCTATATCGTAGGAAGTCTGCTGGGCAAACACCGTCTCTTTGAGCGCATCTCACCCAAGAAGTCGTGGGAAGGATTTTTCGGAGGTTTAATCTTCGCCCTAATTGCCGGTTGGGTATGGTCGACCCAATGCACATTTCTCAATACGGAACAATGGATAGGACTGAGTGCTGTCGTAGCGGTTTTCTCCACATGGGGAGACTTGTGCGAATCATTGATGAAACGTACCCTCAAGGTAAAAGACTCGGGTCAAATGCTGCCTGGTCACGGAGGTCTACTCGACCGATTCGACAGTGTACTCTTGGCCACGCCTTCGGCCGCTATATATTTATATATATTTGCGGCTTAAACCTTCGATAAACTTCTATCACAAAAGTGTCATTAATTTCATGGCGGAGAGAGGTGCTCATAGATATGAAATGCCTCTCTTCGCCATTTTTATTGACTATGCCGGCACAATAATACGACAGAAGGAGACTTGTATTTTGCGACAAATAACCGATGTATCGGAGCGGATTCTTAAACGGATGTAAAGAAAAAGAGCTATCGTGAATCGGAATGTCTTTATATGTATCCCGACTACCTGACGCAAAATCGTGAATAGAAATAACGACGGCGGCCGCATGTTTTATGCGGCCGCCGTCATAAAATATCGAGATGAGTCTCTTACTTAGCGAGAACTTCGTTTACTTTGTCATTGGGTACCATTTCTTCCTGGAACACATAAGCTCCTGTCTTGGGCGACTTCACAACTTTAATCACCTTGGAATAGGTACGACCCTCACCTTTCTGTATGGATGCGACGGTTTTCTTTGCCATGGGTTCTTATTATTTAATTTCTTTGTGAATGGTTACTCTTCTCAAAATGGGGTTGTATTTTTTCAACTCCAAACGCTCAGTGGTGTTTTTTCTGTTTTTGGTGGTAATATAACGCGACATGCCGGGCAGACCACTATTTTTCTGTTCGGTGCATTCGAGAATTACTTGTACTCTATTACCTTTTGCTTTCTTTGCCATGTTCAGGTCCTCTTAAATTTAAGCGTTCAAATAACCTTTGCTGGCTGCCTGTTTGAGGGCTGCGTCCAAACCGATTTTGTTGATAGTGCGGAGACCGGCAGCAGATATACGCAAGTTAATCCAGCAATCTTGTTCTACCCAATAGAACTTTTTCGTAAATAAGTTGACGTTAAATCTTCTTTTGGTACGTCTTTTCGAGTGGGATACATTATTGCCAACCATGGCTTTTTTTCCCGTAATTTGACAAATCTTCGACATCTCTGTATCTATTTTTATTATTTCCGAGGGGGTGTTTACAAAACAGAGTGCAAAGTAAGTGATTTTGAAAATACCCTCCAAATTTTATTCGTAAATTCTTTCAAATAAATTGTTTTTCATAGAGAAAATCTTTTCTCTACAAAGAGTCAAGGGTGCAACATGTCAATCATCTGCAACAAAGCGGCATGAGTAAATCTATCAATATTGCGCTCTCGTTGCGAACCGACTGTCAACATGTATGAGGCCAACTGTTCACCACAAGCCACGGCAAAAGCCAGCGTACCTACCGGTTTACCGGGTGTGGCTCCGTCGGGACCGGCTATCCCCGACGTAGCTATGGCACAATCTACGTGTAAAGCCCGCTGCACTCCACGAGCCATCTCCTCGACAACGGGTTGGCTTACCACTCCGTATCGGGATATCGTTTCGCCCGACACTCCCAATAATGACATTTTTACTTCGTTGGCATAAGATACTATACTGCCCTTATAATAAGCCGAACAGCCTGGTACGAGGGTTATTTCGTGAGCTATGTTTCCTCCGGTGCAACTCTCGGCGGTGGCGATTGTCAGGTTCTTTTCCTTCAAGATTTTTCCTAAAGCACCGGCCAGTGTGGCATCTTCGTGACAAAAGGCATGAGACCCCAAAAGAGACAGTAGCTTGTCAAACTGGGCATTCAGAGCAGCCGTCACCGCAGCATCATCGTCGCCCGTGGCCGTAAGGCGCAACCGTATCACCCCCGGCTTGGGGAGGTAGGCCAGATGAACCGACGCGGGCAACTCATTCTCGAAATCGGTGAGAAAAATCGCCAGGGCCGACTCGGTAAATCCTTTTACCAGGCAAGTGGCATGATGTACCGACGTATGGTCGCAGAAACGGGCACGCAAACGGGGCAATACCTCGTGCGTAACGGCATGTTGCATCTCCGACGGCACGCCGGGCATCGAGACCAGCACCTTTCCATCGCGATCAAACCACATGACGGGTGCCGTTCCTACCGGATTGTATATGACCGTACAGGCATCGGGTACCAGAGCCTGGTCGCGCGTAAGAGTATTCATGGTAAAACCCTTGTGTGCAAATCGTGCCTCATTCATGGCTTGTACCTTTTCGTCGCGATGCAGTGAACACCCATACAGTTCACAAAGAGTCCTTTTGGTAATATCATCTTTTGTCGGGCCCAACCCTCCGGTCATCAACACGACCGATACCCGCGTAAAAGCATCGATGACGGCATTTTTTATTTCGTCCTTACGATCTCTCACCAGCGTGACTTCGGTCAACTCCCAACCCATCAGGTTGAGTTGGCGGGCAATCCAGCCTGAATTGGTATCGGCAACTTGACCGATGAGCAACTCGTCGCCGATAGCTATCACTTCTACATTCATAGTCTCTATTTTTTACAACGCCACTCGCGCAAAGGGTGGCAGATCGATGGAACAAAAGTCCTTGTCCATATACTTGTAATATCCCGTTATGGCCACCATGGCTGCATTATCGGTCGTAAACGAGAAGCGGGGCAGATAGATATTCCAGCCATAACGAGCGGCATAGTCCTGGAAGGCTGCACGCACGGCCGAATTGGCCGACACGCCACCAGCCACGGCCACCTCTTTGATGCCGGTATCTTTAACGACACGGCGCAACTTGTCCATCAATATCTCAACAATGGTGGTCTGTAAGGAGGCGCAAAGGTCGTTTTTGCGCTGTTCTATAAAATCGGGATTCCTTTTTAGTTCATCTCTCAGCAGGTAAAGAAATGACGTTTTGAGTCCGCTGAAACTGTAATCGTAACCGGGGATATGAGGTTTGCTCAGGTGAAATGCCTGAGGGTTGCCCTCCTTGGCCAGACGGTCTACAACCGGACCGCCGGGATAACCCAGGCCCATGACCTTGGCACACTTGTCAAATGCTTCACCGGCAGCATCGTCGATGGTCTGCCCCAGCACCTCCATCTGGTTATAACGGTCGACCCGGATAATCTGCGAATTGCCTCCGGATACCAGCAGACAGATAAAGGGATAGGACGGTTGGCGGTTTTCTTCGCCCTCCACCTGTATAAAGTGAGCCATGACGTGTGCCTGCAAATGGTTGACATCTATAAGGGGAATATCAAGTGCCGAGGCAAACCCCTTGGCAAAGGAGGTTCCTACCAGCAACGACCCCATGAGTCCCGGTCCGCGGGTAAAGGCCAGCGCGTCGATCGAAATCTTGTCGATGCCTGCCCGGCGTATCGCTTCGGAGACAACAGGTATGATGTTTTGCTGATGCGCACGTGAAGCCAACTCGGGAACTACACCTCCAAAGGCTTCGTGCACGGCTTGCGAAGCGATAACGTTTGACAACATCACCCCGTCACGTATAACGGCAGCCGAGGTGTCATCGCACGACGACTCTATGCCCAATATGGTAATACTCATATACTCATTTTTTTGTGTGGCGAAATTACACAATAAAAAAGAATTATATACTTATTTATTCTGCGAAAAATCATAAATTTGTCCTTGATTGGCGTATGAAGTATCTATTTAGAATCATCAAGATATTAATTGTCAGCGTATTGACAATATTTCTCATTTCAGTAACAGTCTCTTATCTGTTGCTGAACGTACCCTCGGTACAACGAGAAATAACCCGTATGGGTGAGGCAGAACTGGCCCGGTTGCTTGGTGCACGCCTCACCATCGGCAGCAGTCACGTCTACCCGTTCAATCGCATGCAACTCTCTGATGTATGCCTCTACGACCAACAGGGCGACAGCCTGCTCTACGCACAAAAACTCATTGCGGGAGTAGCCTTGCAAGAATTGTTCAGGAAAAGACTGGTATTTACCAATGTCCAATTATACGATTTCAAAGTCTCTCTTCGTCGCGACAGACCTTCTGCTCCACTCAATCTGCAATTTATCGTCGACCGCTTCAAAAAAGAGGGTAACTCCTCCATCGACATACACTCCCAAATCAACACCATTCTCGCCCGCCGTGGAGAGGTGCTTTACAACGTCGACTCTGCGCCACGGCGACAACCGGGAGTCTTCGACCCGCACCACATAGCTGTCCGGAACTTTCTGGCCACCGTTTCGCTCAAATCACTGGCCCGCGACTCCATTAACGTAAACATCAGGAAAATAAGTTTCGACGAACAGTCGGGGTTCTCTCTTTTCAAATTCGGGGCCAAAGTCATCGGTAACCGTGAAAGCGTCGTACTGAGCAATTTCAGAATCACCTTGCCTCACACCGACATATCGATGAGAAAGACCTCCACCGATTTTCTGTCGTATGACAATCTGAACGATTTTTTCCAGAAAAGCACTGTTGACGTACACTTGGAAGAGTCACATCTCATGCCGGCAGACTTCGGAGCCTTTATACCCCGATTAAAAAACGTGCGACAGACGCTGAACCTTGAAACGCATCTGCAAGGTACTCCTGACAATCTCTCGGGCAACCTGCGTATCGATTGCGGAAACGAGTTGCATCTCTCGGCCGAAGCTGCGGCACGAAATCTTTCCCGACCGGCTGAAACATTTTTTTCGGGAAAAGTGAACGAATTAAATGTCAGCAGCACCCTCTTACCGCTCTTGCTTCAAGAGATTATTCCCGAACGTCCCGGCCTAGCCCAACGATTCATGCCATTGGGAGCCTGGCAATTCAGTGGGCAGGTTGACAAAACTGGGGCCGGACTAAATGCCGACGGTCGCCTCCTTTGCGAACTGGGCGAGATAGACGGGAACGTCAACATGAACATATCGACAGGCCAATCAAACGATGTGTTTACACTCAACGGCGAGTTGACGACAGCCAACTTCGGGATAGGAAAATTCTTCGCAGTTGAGCCTCTTCTGGGCGACGTGGCTCTCGACATCAAACTCAACCTGAACCAACATACCCGAGGAGGAGATTTATGGGGCCGTATCGAAGGGGAGATTGATCATGTCGACTTCAAAGGTTATACCTACCGCAATATTATTCTCAGCGGAAACTACAACAATACCAACTACGACGGCATCGTCTCCATTGACGACCCAAACGGCAAACTGCATCTCATCGGAACAATAGATCTTTTTGACACACATCCTCTGGTACGCGTCTTTGCCGAAGGACAAGACATTCGTCTGGGTGCGCTGAATCTCGCCCCGCAATATGCCGAGTCAAAAACCAGTTTCAACATTACCAGCAACTTCTATGGCAATCACATCGACAATATCGAGGGCGAAATCGTCATTGACACGTTGAGTTTTGAAAACGAAGGCAAAGTATTCTCTACGGGGCAATTCACCATTACCGCCGAACACAACGACAGCATCAAGCGACTGCACGTCGCCTCCGACGTCATCAACGGAGGTCTCGAAGGCGACTATTCATTCAAGCATCTCAAAAATCAATTGGTAGGTCTTCTCGCCCAATACCTGCCCGACTTGGCAACAGAAGTCTCTCCCATAAACAGGGAAGAGACAAACAAGAACAACTTCCGCTACGGATTCACCGTAGAAAACAGCATCGAGCTTTCATCGACGTTAAACCTACCGGTAACCTTGCAAGAGCAGGTACAGATATCAGGATTTTTCGACGGCGACAAACGCCGCATCGGGTTGAATGTATATGCGCCCGACCTTAAATTCAACGCCAAGCACTTGTTCAACAACGAGATAAACATTGAGAATAACGACTCTATCGTCAACCTGTCTCTACGCACACAGACCTACAACAAGAAAGGCCAGTACACCGGTTTCTCTTTCGATACCGAAGCCAAGAACAACCACATCTTGTCACGAATCAATTGGAGCAACAACAGTGACACCACCTTCTGCGGAGAGATAAGTACGCTGGCTCATTTGGCTGGCCGCGACAGCATGGTCGACTGTCATATAAACGTGCTGCCCACCCGCATCATCATCGGAGACTCGATATGGCAGGTCAATCCGGCGACCATCGACATCGTCGATGGCAAAGGCCGTATCGAAGGCATTGAAGTACATCACAAAGAGCAATATTTGCACATCGACGGAGAGGTGTCGAAAGACCCCTCCGACAATCTCAATCTATCACTCAACGACATCAGACTCGACTACATATTCGATGCCCTTAACCTGAAAAACGTTGTCTTCGGCGGTCAGGCAACGGGCGACATCGTCATCGCCGACCTGCTGAACGGGACCCCCCGGCTCAGCACCAAAGAGTTTGCCGTAAAAGACTTCTCCTACAACCACGCCACATTCGGCGACCTGAGCCTGTTCAGTCGATGGGACAACGAGAACAAAGGCATTTTCCTCAACGGTACCGTTTCGCAACCCAATTACCCCGACACACGGGTCAACGGATACATCTTCCCCACCAGAGACTCGCTGAACCTGCACTTCGACGCCCAACACATCTCGCTGGCATTTCTCAACCCCTTCACCGAGAAGATACTCAAAAACGTAGATGGACATGCCACCGGTAAAATCAATTTCTACGGCCGGTTCAAGGCTCTCAACGTCGAAGGCTCGGCCTTGGTCGACCGCTTCGGCTTCGGTATCGACTATCTCAACACTCGATTCTATATCTCCGACTCGATACGCCTCACTCCCGATGCCATCATCATCGACAACATGACCCTGGCCGGCGAAGACAACCACCTGGGCAAAGTAAACGGTATCATGCGACACAAACATTTCAAAAACATTGAATACACTCTCAGCGCTTCGGATATAAACAACATGCTGGTCTACAACACGACCGAAAAACAAAACGCTGTGTACTACGGAAAGGTCTACGGCAGCGGCTCGGTGAGCATCGAAGGTAATACCCAATATACCGGTATCGATATCAACATGATAACCAACGACCGGTCTAAATTCACTTTTGTCCTGTCGGATAACGCCGAGGCCGAAGAATATCAGTTCATCACTTTTGTAGATCGCTCGCGAGATTTCCACAAGAGTATCCAGAAAGAAGAGCGACCTCCGCTGTCGGCCGTCTTACCCGAAACATCGTCGCACCTGCTCTCACTCAACCTGCAAATCGACGTCAACCCACAGATGTCAATGAACCTGCTCATGGACCCTGCCACCGGCGATATGATACACGCCACGGGCAGCGGCAACATACGGCTCGAATACAATACATTCTCCGACATGAAACTCTACGGGACCTATACCGTAGAAAAGGGAAACTACAATTTCAGTCTGCAAGACCTCATCACCAAAGACTTTATCATAAAAACCGGTAGCAGCATATCCTTCTCGGGTGCCCCCCAAAACGCCAATCTCAACATCGAGGCCTACTATGCCCTCACGGCCAATCTCGAAGATCTCGACGAGAGTTTTGCCACCGAGCCCGACCTGAACCGTACGACCATTCCCGTGCGAGCCTTGCTCTTCCTCACCGGAAACCTGCAACAGCCCGACTTCCGTTTCGACCTTGAATTTCCCACGGTTACGCAAGACATCGACCGCCGCATACGCAGCATCATCAGCACCGACGACATGGTCAACCGGCAGATTATCTATCTGCTGGCCCTGAGCAAATTCTATACCCCCGACTACATGAACGTGGGCCAGACCCGTAACAACGAACTGGTATCGGTAGCCTCCTCGGCTCTTTCGAGCCAGCTCAACAACCTGCTGGGCCAAATCAACGAAAATGTCAACATCGGTACCAACCTGCGCAGCGACAAGGGCGACTTTTCCGATGTGGAGGTAGAAGTGGCTCTGTCGAGCCAGCTGCTCAACAACCGTCTCATCATCAACGGCAACATAGGCTACCGCGACAATGCCGTCAACAACAACACCTTCATCGGCGACTTCGACCTGGAATATCTGTTGAACAAGAGCGGAAACATACGACTGAAAGCCTACAACCACTACAACGACAAGAACTACTACATAAAATCGGCCCTCACCACACAAGGGGTGGGCATCATGTACCGCAAGGAATTCAACAAGTGGAGCGAGTGGTTCTCGTGGTTGCGCCGCCGCAAAAACAAGGCCGAACAGCAGACGCCATGACCGCTACACCCTCCATCACTCTCGTCCCGCTCGGTGGACTGGCCAACCGAATGCGGGCCATCGTATCGGGCTATACCCTGGCTCTCGACACGGGTATGCCGCTCCATGTGGTGTGGCTCCGCAACCACGACCTGAACTGCTCTTTCAATACCTTGTTTCGCCCGCTTGGGCACGACATCGCTCTTACCGAGTGCAGCAAAGCCGATGCACGGGTCAAATACAATGTCCCCCTGAAAAGAAATTTTTTCCTCTCCGCCTTTTACCAGAAGCGTCATTTTGCACCGAGGCTCTACGATACAGAGTTGTGCCGGCTGAAAGACGACGGCGAAGCATTGCAACGCCGGATATCCGGCCACAACTGCCTCATCGAGAGCGGGCTCTCATTTTATAAGACCGACAAGGAGTGGTTCAGGACGCTCTTTGTTCCCACCGACGAAATCGCTGCACTGATAGCTCAACGCTGCACGGCCTTCACCGCCCACACGGTGGGGCTGCACATTCGCCGCACCGACAACCGGGTCTCTATCGCAGAGAGTCCGCTCGCACTCTTTACACAAAAAATCGACGACGAACTGTCGCAGCACCCCGACACGCTCTTCTACCTGGCCACCGACAGCGAAGAGGTAAAAGCGGAACTGCGGTCTCGCTACGGGGCACGCATCTTTACCTCACCCGTCAAGGCCGACCGTGACTCAACATCCGGTATGAAAGAGGCCGTTGTCGAACTCTATACCTTGGCCCGCACCCAACATTTCTACGGGTCGTATTACAGTTCGTTCTCCGACTTGGCCGCGCTGCTCACCAATCGCCCCGCCGACATTCTGCGTGTAAAATAATCCACACCTATTTTTTCCGCCCTCTTTTCAAAAAAAGGGGCAGCCCGATTAAACTTTCCCGACCGACAGATATCTAATCGATATCTAAAAACTCATTACCATGAAAACGTCATCGATTCAAAAAATGGGTCTGGCGGTATATCTGCTATGTGCATGGCTGATATCCACCTCGGCCATTGCACAAGCACCAGCAAGGAGAGTCTCTCTGCGAGAGCGTAACCCCGAATTTTTCAAGACCGAAGAGGCCCGCCGCATCGGCGACCAGATAATCGCCTACCAGCGCTGCACCGGCGGGTGGCCCAAGAATATCGACATGACACGGGAGATGAGTCGAGAAGAACTGGATGCAGTCATCAAGGAAAAGAACCGTCGCAACGACTCAACCATCGACAACAACGCCACCACTTCGCAAATGACCTTTCTGGCCCGCCTCTACCGAGCCACCAAAGATACACGTTACCGCGATGCTTTCCGTGCCGGCGTCGAATACCTGCTCAGCGGCCAGTACGAGAATGGAGGGTGGCCCCAGTTCTGGCCCGAGAAACGGGGATACCAGTACCACATCACATTCAACGACGATGCCATGGTCAATACACTCACGTTGCTGCGCAGCATCATGAACGAACAAGAACCCTACGACAAGGGGCTCATCGACCGAGCCATGAAAAAACGCATCAAAAAGGCTTTTGACAAAGGTATCGAATGTATACTCGCCACACAGATTGTCGTCGACGGACAGCCCACCATCTGGTGCCAGCAATACGACCACGTCACCTTGAAACCGGCTGCGGCCCGTGCCTACGAGTTACCCTCATACTGCCCGCAGGAGAGCGCCCACATCGTGGCCCTGCTCATGTCGCTCTCCCACCCCGATGCCCGGGTGAAGGCCTCCATACACGGAGCCATGAAATGGTTCGACACCTACAAACTCACCGGGCTGCGGTGCGAACGCCCGGGAAGGAACAGAGCCCTGCGCACGACCCGTCTCGTCAGCGACCCGAAAGCAGCCCCTATATGGGCCAGATACTACGACTTGAAATATACCGAACCTTACGTCTGCGACCGCGACGGCATACCTCGCCGCCGCCTGGAAGAGATAGGCTACGAACGCCGCAACGGATACAGCTGGTTCAACAGCCGGCCGGCCGAACTTTTCGAGCGTTACGACCAGTGGGCCGACCGTCATGACCCCAAGCACAAAGTCGCCATCAGCCTCCATACCCCGGGAGCCAACGAGAACGGGCTTATCGACATGTACCGCCGTCCGACCATCGACCGGAGCCAATTCGACGTCATCGTCAATCCGGGCGAAAGCATACAGGCTGCTCTGGAAAAAGCGCCGGCCGACCCGTCAATCGTTTTCAAGGTACTGATTCGTAAAGGCACCTATAACCAGAAAGTCGTCATCGACCGTCCCAACGTCGTATTGGTGGGCGAGCAGCGAGACAGCACCATTATCGTCTATGCCGAGACCGCCAAGAGCCGCACCATCAGAGAGTATCGCGGCAAACTCGTAGGCAACGGCGTCGTCGTATTACAGGAAGGTGCCGACGATTGCATCATCAGCGGGCTGACCATATACAACAACTACGGAACGACCGTCGAAAAGACCACCACCCATCAGATGGCTCTCTTCGGAAGAGCCACCCGCACCATCGTCATCAACTGCAACATCTGGGCCGACGGCAACGACGCCCTCGCCCTTTGGGCACGAGGCGGCAACGGCATGTACCACCACGCCGACCTGTACCTGCGATGCCCCGGCGTCGACTTTCTCTGTCCACGCGGCTGGTGCTATGCCACACGCTGCCACTTCTACGGCGACGGGAGAGCCATTATCTGGCACGACGGCCGCGGCGACAAGAGCAAGAAACTGGTCATCACCAACTCCTCATTCGACGCACAGTCGCCCACCATACTCGGCCGTTACCACCACGACGCACAATTTTTCCTGATACACTGCCGGATGTCGGACAAGATTCTCGACAACAACATCGGGTATGCCTACACCGACAAGGTTCTCGACCCTTGCCCCTGGGGACAGCGCACCTACTACTACGGCTGCTACCGTGAAGGCGGGAACAGCGGTTGGCTGAACAATAATCTGAACGAGGCCGAACACGCACCGGCCTTCTACGGCATAACCGCCGCCTGGACCTTTGGCGGGAAATGGAACCCCGAAAAACGCATACGTGAGCTGTGGAACATCCTTGCCTATTAACCTCCTTCAAAGAAACAAAGAGAGAGGCTGCCCGACAAAGGCAGCCTCTCTCTTTGAAAGGGTATAAAAAGAATCTATCTATATCAATATACACAACTGCGCACGACTCCATCTACCCGTACATAATAAACGCCGGGAGTTGGAAGTTGAATCGCACAATCGGTCGAGCTAACTACTTTCGAGACAAGAATCACTCCTCCGGTAGTAATCACCTCCATGCGAGAACCGGGCATCAACCCGCTCACCACAATACCGCCATCTGCCCTTAAAATTTCAAAGTCGTCATCGACTTGCGACTGAGCGATGCCCGACGATGCCGAAAGTGGATCTGAAAGCTCTCCGAGACTACCATAATCGTTGACAGCCTGTACCCGATAGACATCGGTTTCAACCCATTGCGTCGGCGTATACGCAGGCTCCGTAGTAAAGCCCACAACCTTGTCGTTGCAAAGCACGACATAACACATGGCATAGTCGACGGCTGTCCATGAGAGCGCATTATCTTCGGTGAAAGTCAAACCCTCTGGTTTGGCCACAGCCTCCATCAGTTCACGAGGATTCCAATAGTCGCTACCGTTCAACACATTGGCATAAGTATAGGTGGCAGCCTCCTCATCGGTCAAACTATTCTTTGCCGTGCCATATACCCTCTCGCCATTGTCGTCGACATAATAGTAGGTATCGCGGCGGTTGCTCAGGTCGAGCAGATTACCGTCGGCGTCGGTCGTCTTGTAATCGGCAAAGATAGCCGGTATCGTACCCATGGTTTCATACCAGCCGGCTGCCGGTATCGTAATCTCGGAACGTGTATAGAGGAATACCGTCTTGCAGGCGTTGTGCCACGGACGCCCCAACCAAACCTCGGTTGCCGAAGGCGGATTGGTGGGAGCCGTTATGGTATTGTGGTCAAAAACATACCCCCACTTGGTCGATGAGCCATGCGAAGGAGCCACAATGTACCCACCTGAACTGCGTACAATATTGATGACACATTCATCAAAATAGACATCACCTCCACCATAGATAAAATCTACTGCACCTTCGATAAAACACTCACGGAGATAATGGCGATGGGCATCGGAGGTCGTAGAGGTAAGGTAGGTGTCTTGGTACGAGCGCAACTTACAATTATACAGGCAGGCACGGTCGTTATTGGTAAAAAGCGCCAAAGCCTGCGGACCAGCATTCTGTTTCACGCCATATTCATTCTCAAACGATATATTTTCGGCATAGAAATCTGCAGCTTGAACAACGACCGAGGCACCTTGACTCACATGCAGGGCATTCTCGCCACCGGAGAGTCTATCGTCGGTTATGGTCACTTTTTCTTTATCCTGACCGATAAGATAAATATACGGTTTGTTCTCGGGAATTTCGATATGTTCTTTGTAGTAACCTTCCTTGATAAATATGAGCCACGGAGCTATACGGTCGGAAGGAGCTGCCTTGACGGCTTCGGCCACAGAAAGATAATCGCCACTGCCATCTTGCGCTACAACAGCATCGAACAGTCGGGCCTCGGGCTGACGACGGTCCATCGTCGTAAAGATAAATGAAGCACCGGCAAAAGAATTACCCGAACGGTCGACTATGGCTCCGGCCGGAATATCGACCGTGTAAGTTGTGTTATAGTTGAGGTTGGCATAACGGTACAGTACCGAGCTGCCGCTGATGGTTACATCGGTCAACGGTTCACCATCAAGGGTAACGGTGCCGTTCCCGGCTTTTACAATTTCATTGAAATTAAGAATGATGGAGCCCTTTGCCATTGCATCGGTAGCCTTGTCGGCCGGAATAGTCGACAACAACAGAGGAGCCTCGAAATCATCTGGAGCAACCTGATCGGCCAAAATAAAAATGTCGCAGATTGAGGTTCCATCTTGATCGCCAGCCGTTCCGATGAGCGGAGATTCATAATCGGGATACCATCGAATCCACAGTTTTTCCTGATTCTCGGCAGCTTCGGGCAATTTAATCTCACTCTCTATCCATTTCTTGGATTCTGTGATTTTGATGGTATCGGCCGTGATGAAGTTTTCGCCATCAGTAGAATATTGGAGCAACTGCACCGAATAGCCGTTGAACGAGCAAAGCATCTTTGACAAGACTCGTATATTGTAATAGTTCGCCGATGAGAGTGATACCTCGAAATAATATTTCTCGGCTATCGTTGCCCAATTGACCCATGCATAACGTCCTTCATAGGTAGGATTGTTCGACAAGGCACTACGGTCAAGAGCGCCTTTGGTATCTCCGGCTAGATTGCGTTTGGTAAGCATACCGGTATTGGTCGACTCGTTGTAAATATCTCCCATACGGTCAGAAACTCCGGCATTCCAAAAATCCCAGCCGCAAATAAACGGTTGGTTTCCGAATGTGGCCACGACATCGACATCAGAAGTCATTTTGATGGTACGTGTCGTCTCGGTAGATGCATTTTCCCAATTGAGGAACGTATACACCTCATTGGCCCATGCCGTAAGAGATACCTCGGCACCCTCTTCGTACATACGTTTACCATCAATCACTACACCGGGATCGGACAGCTGGATATAATAATCATTGGCGTTCTCGACCGTAAGATTCAGCGTATAGGTATTCACCGGTTCAAAATTGGCGGTAAACTCTGCATCGGAAGTCAGTGTATGAACAAAGAGCGGCATCTCGGCCACCACCTGACCGTCTCCATCGGTCCAATTTATGAAGTTATAGCCGAAGTTCTCGACAGCCTCTAATGTAACCTGTGTATTGGCATTGAAAGAGTCTCCCATAGGTATCTGCTTGATGGTTCCGGCCCCGTCCAAATTGGGTTTGGCTACGAGACTATATACGGGAACACTTTCGGGAATACCCTCAAATGTCCCGGTCAGCTTGATATTGGCCAGTCCCACCTGCTTGTTCGAAGCCAGATTGTACAAATATATTTCGAGAGACACCTCCTCACTTGTGCCATTGACCGTCGTAACATCAAAAGAGTAATGCGACGTCTCATCATTGCGATTTGGATTGGCTCCTTTTGCCAAACTGATGCGTTGGTCACCACAAACCAGATAGATATCAAGATTTCCGCCGCTCGTTCCATATCGGCAACCATCGAGCGAAACATTGGTAAGAGTAAATGTCACACCACTTTGGGGCTTGAAGGTAAACGTAATTTTATCGTTTTCGGTAGGAGAAGCATTCTGCGACACGGGCTGAAACTGGGTAAACTTTATGCCGTTGGTCTCTCGCATGGCAAAGTATGGCACATTACTGCCGGTTGTATGCATGTCGTATGCAAAAAGAGATTTATCGCTGTAAGTTGCTGTATGGGTCCCCGTTCCTTCGTCAAACGGCCACTGAATATACCATTCGCCCTGTGAAGCGATTTTTGTACCGATAAACTCGACTTGTTGTATGCGTGTGTCGAACGTGGCATGCCCGCTGCCGTTTACTCCATTGAAAATGCGTACAACCACACTGTCTCTGTTGGTCGCCATAGGCAGGGAAATGGTATCGGGGCTATATGCTTGAAACCAGGCCTGGTCGGTTGTAAATTCCGCAACCGGAAACCATGTCTTACACGTATCGACCGAATAGGCCACATACCACTTGGTGTTGGTATCCGAGGCATATACAAGCGACAGTTTCACATCGGCATAAGAGGTGGCCGAGAATGCATATTGCGCATAATTGTCATGCTTGGAGACATCGGCAAAATCTGCCAATGAAAGGCCCGCATTTGCCGGAGCATTCATCATGAGGCTGTTGCTTGGATACTCGTTGGCACTGAGTTTGTATCCACCATTCGCCGAGAAAAGAAGCAGACCACTGCCACTGTGCGCCGGCACCTGATTGTCGGCTGGCGGAGTGTTATTCTCGGCATTGAATGACCAACCGGCCAACACCTTCCGGGCTCCGGGGGCAACGCCATCGTCGGGCGTTGCGGCAAATGTCGTTAACGGCACTGCCAAGACGGCCGCCAAGAGCAACCGTCTCCCAAAAGAAAAGTTTTTCATGTAACAAGAATTTAAGGGTGTATTTGTAGGTTATCGAATATGCTTGGTTACCACCACACAGCCGTTGGCATATACTGCTTTCTTGACATAGATTCCCTGCTCGGGAACAGCAGACAAAAGTCTTCCGTAAATATCGTAATAAAGTACCTGGGACAATGCAGCGCCGGAAACCGACGTCTCATCGACCGAAGAGGCCGAAGAGGCAACACCGTGCAGCGTAACATGGCTCAGACAGATGGTCTTGCCCGTCGCCTGGGAGCTGTACCACGGATAGACACGCAAAAGCAGTGTCTCGCCGGCCTGCAACTCCACGACAGGCTGGTACTGCACGGCATACATGGTATTGGCCACCATCGAAGAGGTGTATTCGGCAATAGATACGGCCTGGGCAAAATCGGGGTCGGTCGAGTAGGAAACACGACAGCGCATGCCGTTACCGCCGGCTCCACACACATAAAGGCCTATCGAGTCGATATGCAATACCGTACCTTCGGAGGCAGTGATACCGAACTGTATGTAACGGGTCGACACCTCATCTATCTCGCCGGCCGGCCATACCTCGCCGACAATCAGATTGCGTTGCGTCAGTTGACCATTGACAAGACCGCTCCACTCGGGCCACACCGTATTGGCATTGGGTGAGGCATAACGTTGCACGGTCATCTCGCTCCAACTTTGCGGTACGGCCAGGGCAGGCCCCGTGAGGGTATAGGAGTCGTCTTTGTCGAGCGGCCATTGCAGAACGACCTCTTCACCTCCGGCAAAGTCGATACCTTCACACACCAACGGTATATTCTTGGTATAGTTTCCGTTGGAAAGCGACAGAGAGCCGGTCATGCTTCCGGCCCGGGAAACGGTAGCGCGCACACGGATAGTGGTAAAGTCGAGATTACCGCCGGCATAATCTATGGTAGCCGACGATACATAGTTCTGCCCATCGACCGACAGGTCGAAGCCTTCCGAGGCGGTTATCGAGAATGTCCCGTCGGCTGGCGACAGGTCAAAGCCCGAAACCGAAATCTCGCGCACCAGCTGCTGGCCGGTATAAGCCCGCCCGAAATCGAGAGAGGTAGGGTTGACCAGCAAATCGGTATTTTGCAGAATATGGTCGGCGAGAATACCCTGTGCGGCCATCTCCTGCGCCACTATGCGGGCCATGAGGGTGGCACCCAAGGCGATAGGGTGGGTATTGTCGTTTTCCTTAAACAGCAGCTCGGTACAAGCGGCTTCGCCATAGCTGATAAACAACTCGGCCGATTTGGTGGTAAGGTCGATATAGGAAACGTCCATCTCCTCAGCCACCTGCTTCATGGCATAAGGATAGTCCATCGAATGGTCACTCTCGGGAATCTTATTCCCCGTCGATATGGTACCGTCGTCGTTGAGAATCGAGAAAGAGTCGCCCAAATCGTGGCGCCCGTTTCGGCGTATGGTGTTGCCCGAGAAATATTTGCGGCACATCGACGATACCAGTATGGGGGTAGCTCCCAAAGCCCGAGTCTCTTCGACATAACGTCTTAAATAGGCTTTATATGTGCCTTGGGGTGTCGTTCCGCGGTAATCAGCCGTCATGTCGCCGGTCTTGGCACGCACCGAGTCACCGTCCATACCATTGTTCTTCTCATCGTTATGAGCAAACTGTATGATGACATAATCACCTTGGGAAATCTGCTTTTTTACCGAAGGCCAATAAGCGCTCTCCTCGTAAAAGCTCTTGCTGCTGGCACCGCTCTTTCCCCGGTTGTTAACGGTTATGGTTTCGTCGAAAAACTGTTGGAACATCTGTCCCCACCCTCGCTGGTCGGTGGTAGATTCGTTGTAGTCGGCCATCGTAGAATCTCCGATGGTGTGTACCGTCTGTGCCTTCATCGGACACATCGATGCCATAGCCCACAGAGTGGCTATAAAATAGATGGGTGTTTTCATTTCATGGTGTATTTTTGGAAAGAATGTTTTCCAAAGTTATAAAATCTTATTTTTATATATTTATGCATTTGCAAGGAAAACCAGAAAATACACCCTTTTGATACAATTGTCAACCTCTGTTTTTCAAGGAGAAAATTTGACGGCCAAATTATCCTCCCGTTAAACAAAAAGGAGAGGCCGCCGAAAATCCGACTGCCTCTCCTTTTTTAGTAAGCACTGTTCTACTTGGTGGAGGTTCCTCCCGATGGTTTGGCAATAGCATCACGCATCGACGTATCGGCCTCTATATTTTTCATGCGGTAGTAATCCATGATTCCAAGATTTCCCGACCGGAAGGCTTCGGCCATGGCACGCGGTACTTCGGCTTCGGCCTCGATAACCTTGGCCCGGGCCTCCTGAGCCTTGGCTTTCATCTCCTGTTCGAGGGCAATGGCCATGGCACGACGTTCCTCGGCCTTAGCCTGGGCAATGTTCTTGTCGGCCTGCGCCTGGTCGATTTGCAGACCTGCACCGATGTTCTTGCCTATGTCAATGTCGGCAATATCGATGGAGAGAATCTCAAAAGCGGTTCCCGAGTCAAGACCTTTTTTAAGTACGAGTTTCGATATGGAATCGGGATTTTCAAGCACCGACTTGTGCGACTCCGACGAACCTATCGACGACACAATACCCTCGCCTACACGGGCCAGCACAGTATCTTCACCGGCACCACCCACCAACTGCCTGATATTGGCACGCACCGTAACACGGGCCTTGGCGATGAGCTGTATACCGTCTTTGGCCACAGCTACCACGGGTGGGGTATCGATGACTTTGGGATTGACCGACATCTGCACCGCCTCAAACACATCGCGGCCGGCCAGGTCGATAGCGGTAGCCATCTGGAAACCAAGATCGATATTGGCCTTGGCAGCCGACACGAGAGCATGCACCACACGCTCTACCCGACCACCGGCCAGGTAGTGGGCTTCGAGTTCGTCGCGGGTAATCGACTTCAAGCCGGCCTTGTGGGCTTCAATCATCGCCCGCACGATAATTTGGGGCGGTACTTTACGTATGCGCATCAGAAAGAGTTGCACCAGGGATATATGTACGCCCGACACGAGCGCCGATATCCACAACAGGAAGGGCACAAAGTAGAAAAACACGGCCAGAGCCACGATACAGAGTGCCACGACAAGTAATACAAATAAATCCATAATTTTCGCGATATTAGAATGTAAAGGTTCTTGACTTGTGAGGAGGGTTGCTTCTATCTATATTCCCTGCAACAGATGCGACATCTCGGCCTGACGGCTCTGGTTTTCATAGTCGTCGGGCTGGGGATAGAGGGACTGCAAGAGCTTCTCCAACTCTTGTATGCGGGTAGCCGTCTCGGAGAGATTCTTTCCGGCGGCATAAGCTTCGCGCAGGCGGCCGAGTTCATTCTCATTGGCCGATATCAGCCGGCGCAACTCCCGGGCCTTGACATAGAGGTCTCGCGCCGTCTTGTTCTTGAACTGAGAGAGAGAGGTATAGACAACGCCATCGGAAACGACAAAGACCATGGCATTGCGGGCCGGACGTTCTTCGCGGGGCGTTTGCATACGGGCTATCTTTTCCAACAAAGGCTGGTAATCGGCACCTTCGGCCCAGGTGTCGCGTATCGAGGAGAGACGGGCCAACGGCAGGAGCCGTTCGGGAGCCTCCTCGGGAGCCAGGAACTCCGGCTCTTCTTCGTAGATAAAGAGGTAGAGACACACCTTGTCGTCGGGCTGGTAGCGGTTGCTGGCAAACCAGCCGACACGATTGACCTCGTCGACAGCCATCATGTAGTCGTCGTAGGGCGAGTTGAACGGCATGGGCAGCGGCTCGGGAATGGAAAATTCGTAAGTGTTGATGTTGTAGCGGGAAACAAAAATATCATAGCCCCCCAATGTGCGGTCCTCCTCATTGGAGGCAAAATAGAGGGTAACGCCGTCGGTGAGCAGGAAGGGATAGTTTTCGTCGTAAAGTGTATTCAAGTCGTCGAGCGACTCCTCTTCGCTGTAAGTACCATCGCCAAGCCGTATGCGGGAGACGATTTCATAGCCAGCATCACCATCGGGCACGGCATAGAGAATCTTGTCGCGCCGCTGGGCCTGGAACACGGGGCCCGCTTCGGGCCGCTCCTCGCCTACCAGACTTTCGTAGGTGTGCAGAGAGCCAACCTCGGGCGACAACTTATAATGCAGAAAAAAATCATCCTTGTCGACCACCATACTGTCAATGACCTGCACACGCTGCACCTTGGAGAGCATCTGCGCTCCCAGCTCGGCCTGCGTAGCCCACAATTCATACGTCGATACATCGGCTGCCCCGTCCTTGCGGCTACTGAGGTAACCGATATAGCGCGAAAAATAATTTACAGCCTCGACAAAACGATACTGTTCAAAACATACACCCGCCAGGTAACGGTACGACTCGGGTATCTTGCCCGAAGCTGCGATTTTAAGATATTTCTCGGCTTCGGCTTTCCGACCCGTCTCGTACAGGCACACGCCGTACCACTGATTGAGCGAAGGGGTCTTTGGCTTCTTTTTGAGATTTTTCTCAAAGATAGGCAGGGCCTCCTCATAGAGCCCGGCCCGGTACATATTGCGGGCATCTTCGAGAGTCTGCGCATCAAGAGCAAGCAGGGCAGATGCAAGGAAGATAACGGTCAGCCAGAGTCTTTTCATAGCAAATCACGGGATTATTCTTCACAAAGATAAACTTTTTTTCGATAAAACAACTACGCCTCTCCCGATTCGATAGACAAGGCCAGTCTTTCAAAAGCCCGACAAGCCTCCTCACCCTCGAAAGCCTCCTTGGGCAGATACAGGAAGGGAGGTTCCTCGTCAAGAACCAGGAGATAATAGCGACGTTTGGAGGTACACGACAGTATCGACTCCCACGGATAGTAGAGCGACAGGCCGTCGTCATAGGTCAGGACAATGCCTCCCCGGTCGATGGTGGCAGAATGTTCGCGCAGTACCCGTCGCTCGTCGGGACGGGTGAGCCGTGTTACAAAGAAATGGAATATCCCCGCAGGAATGGCCGCGAAGAAAAGTATCACAGCCACATACACCGCCTGGTCGGTAAAATATCCCAACCCCACAAAAAACGATACGATAACGATGCCCCAAGCCCAGTTGCGCCGGAGAAATGCGGTAAGCAAAAAGCGCAGGTAGAGCGTAGCCGGCATCATAAATTTCTGCGTTACAACATGTTGGACAGACATATTCAAAAAGAGAATGGCATTCGGAAGTAAAGATAACGATTTTTCGGCAAATATGTCCTACTTTTGCAGCCGAAACAGCCGGGGCGGAGCAAGCCCGCCGGCCGACTGTAACAAACCTAAACAATCCATATTTTCAAGATGAAAAAACATTCTGCATCAAGACCCGCCCTCTGCCCGCAACGGTGGAGGAGGTGGAGCCGGAAAAAATTCGGCGCCTTTGCGAGCCTCCACCAGGAGGTCTCCATCGGGGTTCTCTCCTGCACGATGTCGCTCGTCTTGCTCTCTACACCGACCGAAACCTTTGCCCAGCAGTTCGACACCGACTCGGTAAAGGAACTCGACATCAGCGAAGTGGTGGTTACGGGGAATATACTCCCCCCCACCCGCACGGCGGTGTTGCCCATACCTGTTCTCGACAGAAGCGAGGCGGCGGTCGCCCCGCTGCAAAGCATCGAGGCCGCCTTGCGGCTCTGCCCCTCTGTCGACTTGCGGGAAAGGGGGAGCAAAGGCGTACAGGCCGACATCTCGGTACGGGGAGGCTCGTTTGACCAAACCATCGTCATGCTCAACGGCATCGACTTTTCCGATGCCCGCACCGGGCACCAAAGCCACTCGTTGCCCATCGACCTCGACATTGTATCCGACATCACTATCGAAGACGGTACTGCCGGCATCGGCGCTTTTGCCGGTGCGGTCAATATCCGTACCCAACCGCTGCGGCCCACCTATGTGCGGGCCGAAATCTCGGGCGGGCAGTATGGCTATGCCTACGGCAACCTCTCGGGAGCGGTAACCCATGGACGGTTCACGCTTTTCGGCGCCGGCTCATACCGGGCCTCGGACGGATACACGCGCAACACCGACTTCCGTAACTACAACGCCTTCGTGCGGGCCGGCTACGACAGCCGTCGGGCCGGGTACTTCGACTTCCAATCGGGCTGGCAGACACGAGATTTCGGAGCCAACGGCTTCTACTCGCTCCAATATCCCGACCAATACGAGGCTACCCGCACATTCCTCTCCTCGCTCCGCTGGCAAAAAAGCCTCGGGCGCTTCTTCATCGAGTCGAGCATCAGCTACCGTAAAAACTTCGACCGGTTTGAGCTGATAAAGGGCGAGGCTTCCATCGTACCGTTCAACTACCACAACACCGACCGTCTGGGGCTGGCTCTGCGGGCCGACTACTCGTGGCTGTGGGGAAAGACATCGCTATATGCCGATTACCGGTACGACCACCTGCTCAGCTCGGTGCTGGGCGAGCCGCTGAGTACCCCCCGGCGGGTCAAAGGTGAGAGCGACGCCTACTATACCAACGGAAAGAGGCAGAACAGCGGCGACCTGCGCGTGCGGCACATCAAGCAACTGGGCCGCTTCGACATCGAAGGTTCGGCCGGCTGCGTATTCTCGCCAGGCGAGACAACTCCCATTTGGAGCCTCTCGGGCGGATACCGCCCTGTCGACGGTCTGCACATCGGCATCGCCGCCGTACGGTCGATGCGACTGCCCTCGTTTACCGACCTCTACTACACGACAACCGGATACATAGGCAACCCCCATCTCAAACCCGAGAAGGCTACGACCTACCGGTTGCGCGGCTCCTATGAGAAGAGTGGTTGGAAAACCTCGGCCGAGGTATATTTCCGCGACGGACGAGACATTATCGACTGGGTACAGAAGAGCGCCGACAGCGAATGGGAATCGTTGCAGCTGACCCGCCTCCGCACCTTGGGTGTCGAATGGACGGGCGGCTACTACGGCAAAGGGGTCCTCAGGCAGGCAACCCTCTCCTATGCCTACCTCACCACCGACAAGCAGAGCGGCGACTACATTTCAAAATATGCGCTCGACTACATGCGGCACAAAGCTACGGCTACCGTGAGCGTTCACTTCTTGACGTACATGACCCTCACGCTCATCGGCGGCGTCTACGACCGTAACGGAAACTATATCGACGCCTCAGGCCGACGCACCGGATACGACACCTATGCACTGCTCGACGCCCGTCTCTCGTGGGAACGGCGCCACCTACGCATCTATCTCGACGGCAACAACATTACCGCCACCCGCTATTGCGACTTCGGCGGATTGAAGATGCCCGAGGGGTGGTTCAGCGGCGGTATTGTCGTAACCTACTGACGCTGACAGCACGACAACAACACGGGCGAAGACGGAGCTTGCACGTCTTCGCCCATTTTTTTACACCGGCATCAAACAGGAGAACGAGCCACGTATCGACACGAAAAAAGAGTTGGCACCCCGATAACGATATGAAAATTTGCGTACTTTTGCAGCCGCAAAACTCAAAGCCATGCTCCAATCCTCATCGCCCGAACGGGAAATTCTGCTGCGCCGTCTCGACCGCCAGGTAAAGAAAGCCATCGACGACTACGGCCTCATCGACGAGGGCGACCACCTGCTCATCGGCCTGTCGGGCGGGAAAGACTCGCTGGCACTGGTCGAACTGCTGGGCCGGCGTTCCCGCATCTTTGCGCCACGGTTCACCCTCACAGCCGTCCACATACGCATGAGCAACATCGCCTACCACAGCGACACGTCGGCCCTGCGCGAACATTGCGCAGCATTCGGCATCGAGTATGTGGAGCGGGAGACCGCCTTTGACCCGTCGACCGACCGGCGCAAGACGCCCTGCTTTCTATGCTCCTGGTATCGGCGCAAGGCACTCTTCGACATCGCCCGGGAGAGAGGCTGCCACAAGATAGCCCTCGGCCATCACCAAGATGACCTCTTCGAGACTTTGCTCATGAACATGGCCTTCCAAGGCTCTTTTGCCACCATGCCTCCCCGGCTGGCCATGAAGAAATTCGACATGACAATAATCCGCCCGCTCTGCCTCATCGCCGAGAACGACCTTGTGGAGTTGAGCCGCTCGGGCCACTATCCCCGGCAGGAGAAGAACTGCCCTTATGAGAAAAGCTCGCACCGCCCCGAAATACGGAACATTCTGCACCAGTTGCAAGCCATCAGCCCGCAACTGCGCGGCCACCTGTGGAACAGCATGACCCACATACAGGAGGAGTACCTGCCCCGTCCGCTCCCCTCCCGCAGAGAGAGAGAAAACAACTCCGACCCCATCTGAAATTCTTACACACATCTTTATATACATTTTATAATACCCTTTAAACCATGCAAGGAATATACTCTGTACTGCTGCTCGTCGTATCGAACATTTTCATGACATTCGCCTGGTACGGCCACCTCAAACTGCAAGAGATGAAACTCATATCTAACTGGCCTCTCTTCGGTGTGATACTGCTATCATGGGGCATCGCCCTCTTTGAATACTGCTTCCAGGTACCTGCCAACCGCATCGGATTCCAAGAAAACGGCGGACCCTTCACCCTGGTACAACTCAAAGTAATACAAGAGGTCATCACACTCACCGTCTTTGCCGTCTTTTCGAGCCTGGCCTTCCACAACGAATCGCTGCAATGGAACCACTTGGCTGCCGCCGTATGCCTCGTGCTCGCGGTCTACTTTGTCTTTATGAAATAATTATTTTGACGGTTTACTTGCGTTTTCGATTTTTTATGTTTACATTGGGCCGATTCTTTCCTTTCCCAAAAACATAAATACATCATGAAAAACGCAAAACTCTGTTTCCTGGCAACGGCACTTGCTGTGTCACTTACGACCACAGCTCAAGTCGGCATACAAGAAGCCGGCGGTTGGTTTGAGTCGGGTTATGTAACCTTCACACCGGTCGACGAGGCCGCCTCATACCATGTGTACTGCAAGGAAAGCAATGGTACCTACCAGAAAATCGACGATCAGCTGGTACGGAACTACGGGCTCTACGGTCGCGCCGATGCCATGGGTCTCGCAGCCGGCACATACACCCTCAAAGTCGTTCCCGTCGGCAGCGAAGGCACCGAAATGGAAGAACTCGCCGCCGAGTCTTCATCGTTTGAAGTGCGGGCCCACGACCGCACGGGATATGCCTTCTTCAACGGCAAGACACCCGGCGTCTACAATGCCGACGCCAGCCTGAAAGCAGGTACCGTCGTACTCTACCTCACTGAGAAGAACAAAGACAGCCTCACGCTCGACGTAACCACCAGTTCCAAAGGTGCCGTAACCTCCTGTACCGGTTTGCAGGAGATACTCTACGGCTACAAGAAGGGCTATGAGTCGCGGCCGCTCCTGATACGGGTCGTGGGGCAGATTACCGACCCGGCGGTTACCGACAAGGGCGACATCGTTATCGACCTGGGGGGTAAAACCGCCTGCCCCGGCATCACCATCGAAGGTGTAGGCAACGACGCCACCCTCGATGGCTGGGGCATACGCCTTAAAAACGCCTCTTCCATCGAAATCAGCAACCTCGCCACCATCAACTGCGACAGCGGAGAGGGCGACAACATCGGTCTGCAACAAGACAACAGCTACATCTGGGTGCATAACTGCGACTTCTTCTACGGCCACGCCGGCAGCGACGCCGACCAGGTAAAAGGCGACGGAGCTCTCGACTGCAAAAAGTCAAACTATGTAACCTTCTCCTACAACCACTTCTGGGACAACGGCAAGTGCAATCTACTGGGTCTCAGCGGCGAAAATGACCAGATGTACATTACCTACCACCACAACTGGTACGACCACAGCGACAGCCGCCACCCGCGCATACGTTCCTACTCCTGCCATGTATACAACAACTACTACGACGGCTGTGCCAAATACGGTGTAGGCTCCACCATGGCATCGAGCGTATTTGTCGAGAACAACTACTTCCGCAACACCAGCAAGCCCATGATGATTTCGATGCAGGGCACCGACATTGTCTCAGGCGCCGGCACGTTCAGCGGTGAGACCGGCGGTATCATAAAGGCCTACGGAAATCTCTTTGCCGAGAAATCGTCGAGCTTCCGCTTCGTCACCTACCAGGAGAACAACGTCGAATTCGACGCCTACGGTGCCACCACACGCGACGAGCAGGTACCGGCCGCCGTGAAGACCAAACTGGGCGGCACCTCCTACAACAACTTCGATACCGACCCCTCGCGCATCTACACCTACACACCCGATGCAGCCGAAGATATTCCCGCTATATTGTCGGGCCAGTACGGTGCCGGACGCATGCAGCACGGCGACCTGCAATGGAGTTTCGACAATGCCGTCGACGACAAGAGCTACGATGTGAACAGCGGTCTGAAAGCTGCCGTGACCGGATACCAGACCAGTCTCGTGGGCCTCTTCACCGATAGCGGCGACCAAGGCACAGGCGGTGGTGACGGTGGCGAAGAAGGCGGTGAAGAGGGTGGCGGTGAAACCCCGATAATCCCGGCCGAAGGGTATGAATGTCACTTTACCGGCATGACTCCCTCGAACGGTTTCTATACCTTCACCTCCTGCAACTATTCCAACTCCAAAGGGTCGGCCACGGTCAATGGCGTTACCTACACCGAATGTTTGAAGATGGAATCTTCGACCCAGGTATCTTTCACCACCACCGAAGAGATGGTACTCACCCTCGTCTTCAACGACGGGTCGTCGCCCAACATCAAAATCGACGGCGTAAAGGTTGCGGCCACATCGGGCAGCATCATTACCCAGACCCTCCCGGCCGGTACTCACACGCTGACAAAGGCCGACCAGAACTTCCTTTTCTACATCACGCTTACCGCCACGTCGAGCAGCGGAATCGACGAAGTGAAAGCCGACCTTCGCGACGATGCGGTTTACGACTTGCAAGGGCGTCGCGTTACCCAGATGCAACCGGGCCATATCTACATAACAAAAGGAAAGAAATTCCTGTACCGATAATCCCTCCACACCGAAAAAAACAGGCGGCTGCCCCGGCAGGGGGCAGCCGCCTGCCTTGTTCTACCCAAATGCGACAAGCTTCCGGGGTCCATATTTATTTTACGCATAATTTCGGAAGTACGCAACAAGAATCTCCCGACAGAGTTGCGTTTCTTCGCCGCCTTTGATTATCTTTGTCAAGAATAAACCAGCGTAAGCAGCTTGCCGCCTGAAAACCATACCGTGAAATGCCGTTTCGAAAACTTTTTCTGTTTTTTGCCCTCTTCGCACTGACGACCGCTTACGGAGAGAGCCGCCTCAGCGTGCGGCACTACTCGCTGGAAGAGGGGTTGTCGCAAAACAACATACAGAGTATTCTGCAAGACAGCCGGGGGTACATCTGGCTGGCCACATGGAACGGACTGGAACGGTTCGACGGCTACAATTTCAAAAATTACAAATCCTACCCCACCGACAGTGTGCGACTGAGCTACAATCGCATCACCCACATCGTGGCCGGTTACGGGTCGCACATCTGGTGCCAGACATTCGGCGGACACACCTATCTGTTCGACAGCGATACCGAGCAGTTTCTCAATCCATTGGACGAACAGGGGGATTTTGTCTCGGGAGAATCCTCCCGCATTTTCCCCTTGGAAAAAGGGGTTACCTGGATTGTTACTCCCGACGGGAAACTCTATCGCATCGACGAGAGTCTGTTACCCGAGCCACTTGCCATCACGGAACACGAAGAGACGGTTGCATCGCCCTCCGACATCTACTCCATCAACCAAGATGCCGAAGGCAACGAATGGATTCTCTCCCGGCAAGAGACCCGCGTGTACAACCTCACGCTCGATATGCCAGAAACATTCCGCCATATATGCGTTTCCGACAGCACCGTATTCCTGGCCACCACCAACGGAGAACTTTTTTCTTTCACCGGAGAAGGTCTGCAAGCGTGTACACTGCCCCAAAAGCCCAGATATATCGACGGACTTTACCTTCTGAACGACAGCTCCCTATGCATCATCACACCGCAACAACTCATTCTGCGGGGAAAAAAGGGACAATTCTCCTCCATCAATGCCCCGAACGGGATAACGTGGCACATCAACCGTCTCTACCAGTCACAAGAGGGCACGATATGGATGTTCGACGGCTTCGATACCATCTGGCGCATCGACCCGTCGGACCGTATTCCCCGCACCGTAACCTACGCGCGTGAGCCACAGAAAAAGAACCGTTTCATTCACGAAGATGCTTTCGGAGGGATATGGATACAACCCTATTACGGTGCGTTCTCTTATTACGACAAGGAAGAGAATGTCTTGAAACCAGCACAACACTTTCACAACAATCGTCAGGAGAGATACCGGGCAGCCGGGCTCGACTACCTTGTCGACAGCCATAAGAACCTGTGGCTGTGTGCCGAAGAAGGATTTGATTACATAACATTTTCGCCCCGTTACTACACCCTTCTCGGAGCGGAAATGGAGAAAGATAACAGGATACGCGGACTTCTCGTCGACAGCCGGGAACGATTGTGGTGTGCCTCCAAGAACGGCTCCATCGCCCTCTACGATGCCTCAAACCGATATATCGGCAATCTCTCCCCACAGGGTAATATCGTCGACAACCGGGAGACTCGCTTCGGAGCCAATGCCTACGCCCTGTTTGAAGACTCCCGCCACCGCATCTGGATAGGCTGTAAAGAGGGTGGACTGTTTATAGCCACGCCACAAGGCGAAAAGCGATACCGCATACAGCATTACCGCCACAACGAGAAAGAGGCATACAGCCTGAGCCACAACTCTATCTATACCATCTGCGCCGACAGGCAGGGCCGCATATGGATAGGCACCTACGGCGGCGGTCTCAACCTCGTGGAGAATGCCGATGCAGAAACGCTGCGCTTTCTGCATCAGGGCAATGAACTGCGAACATTTCCGTCGGAGGCTATCAAGATACGCCATATCTGTCCTACCGACCGGGGAGCCATACTGGTGGCCACAACGGGTGGACTGATCTCCTTCGACAGCCGCTTTTCCAAAGCCGGAGAATTGACGTTCCATCTCAACCGGAGCCGTCAGAACCAGGCATCGAGCCTGAGCAACAACGATGTGATGTATGTGTATCAGCGCCTGTGTGGCGACCTCTATGTTGTACCGTACAGCGGAGGCATCAGCCGCATTGTCTCGGACGACCTACTCTCCGACAGCATCGAGTTTGAACACTTCAACACCCGTAGCGGCCTGCCCTCAGATCTCGCCTACGCCATGACCGAGAGCAGCGACAGTGCGCTGTGGATTACTTTCCAGAACAGCATCTGCCACTACGACCCGCACGGCCGCACGGCCGAGACCTACGATCGTTTCGGCCTCTCGCCCCTGACCATCAGCGAAGTACCTCCCGTCATGGGCAAACGAAACGACTTCTACGTAGGTACTGCCTACGGCACGCTACGACTCGACTTGGAGCTTATAGGGAAAAGCCGCATCGTACCACCCATCGTCTTCACTCAGATACAGATACCTGGTACCGAGGGACAAGACATCACAAAACCCATAACCACCGATACCCTCATACTCTCGCCGGGTGAACGCAACTTCTCAATTACCTTTGCCGCTCTCGATTACACTGCACCTGCCGCCATACAGTATGCCTACCGCATAAAAGAGCGGAGCGACGGGTGGAACAACCTGTCGCACAACCGCACCGTGAGCTTTGCCGGCCTGCCGGCCGGCGAATGGGACCTGGAAATCAGGTCGACAAACGGCGACGGCATCTGGTGCAACAACAGCCGCATCCTGCATCTGTCAGTCACCCCCACCTTCGGAGAGACCCCCTGGGCCACGCTGCTCTACATCGGTGCCGCCCTGCTGCTGGCCCTGCTCATCGCAGGCATATACATCTATATTGCCAACCTGCGCCGCAGCATCACTGTCGAGCAGCAGGTATCCCGCCTCAAACTGAAATTCTTCACCGACATCTCGCACGAACTGCGCACGCCGCTCACCCTCATAGCGGCCCCCATCGACTGGGCCCTCCAACAAAAGGAACTGGCTCCCGAGCTCCGCAAGAACCTCTCCATAGCCAGGCACAACACCCGTCGCATGTTGCGACTTATCAACCAGATACTCGATTTCAGAAAGACCCAGAGCGGAAAAATGGAGTTGCACATCGCCCGCACCGATCTGCACCAACTGGCCCGGCACACCTATGAATCTTTTGCCTATCTGGCCAACAAACGGCACATCGGCTACACCTTCACGGCAACCGGTTCGCCGGCATGGGGATATACCGATGCCGACAAGTTTGAGAAAATCCTGTTCAACCTTCTCTCCAACGCCTTCAAATACACCCCCGACGGGAAACGCATCGAGGTATCGCTCGAAACCGGCATCGACCATCTGCAACTCACCGTGCGCGACGAAGGACAAGGCATTGCGCCCGAAAAGGTCGGCACGATATTCAACCGGTTTGAGACACTCGACAACCCGCCCGACACACTCTCCACCGGTATCGGGCTGTCGCTGGTACAAGAGTTTGTACAGCTCATGCACGGCACCGTCAGGGTCGAAAGCACACCGGGAGAGGGCAGCACATTCAGCGTCGCCCTGCCGACAGCCGAGTCGGCCTATCCTCCCGGCCGGCTCACCGACATTGTTGCCGACAAAGAGACCGTACACCCGGCAGCAGACGAGAACGCCACCCCCACCGATGCCGGCGACGAATCGATTCTTGTCGTAGAAGACAACGACGAACTGCGCCACTTCATCAAATACATTCTGCAAGACGACTACAACGTCGTAACTGCCGCCAACGGAAAAGAGGGACTCGAAAAGACCCGCACGATGCAGCCGGGCCTCATCATCAGCGACATCATGATGCCGGAGATGGACGGCATCGAATTTCTCAATGCCGTAAGACAAGACACCGACACCTCCCATACGCTCTTCATTCTGCTATCGGCCAAGTCGTCGGTCGAAGATCGCATCAAAGGATTGGAGTACGGTGCCGACGACTACCTGACCAAGCCTTTCAGCCCCGCCTACCTGAAAGCCCGCGTTCGTAACCTTTTGCAGAAAAGGCGGGAATTGAAGTCCTGGTACCTGAACCAGGAGGATATTCCGGGGAAAACGGGCGAGGGAAAAGCCGAAGAGACAACCGTAAACCCCTCGTCCCGACAGCTCACCCGCTTCGACGACGCATTCCTGCGGAAAATCATTCAGGAGATAGAGAACAACATACAGAACAGCGACTTCAAAATCGAAGACCTGGCCGATACCCAACACATAAGCCGCACGGTCTTTTACCGGAAAATCAAATCGTTCACGGGAAGTTCGCCTATCGAGCTCGTGCAGGAGATACGCATCAGGAAAGCCATCGAATACCTGCGCGAGGGCGAATGGCGTGTCTCGGAAATTGCCTATCGCTGCGGATTCTCCTCGCCCCAATATTTCAGCCGAGTGTTCAAGGAACGCACCGGACAGTCTCCCACGGAATACAAAGGTGGAAAAAACGGTTGAACGGTGGTCAGATTACACCCTCTCCGAAAGCAACGCCCCCCTTTGAATAATTTGTACAAGCAATAAACCAATTTTTGCAAGAACGGCATCTGTTTTTGTTGGATATTAGCCCTGTCGTCTTGTTTCACAGCCACTGCACGGCCTGCGACAACACCCCGACAGAAATCTATCTTACAAACACAAATGCCATGAACATGAAAAAACTGTACTTCTTCTTGTGCCTGTCCTTTTTATGGACAGTTGCTATCCATGCACAAGTTCCAGCCTTCCCGGGTGCCGACGGCTACGGACGCTATGCCTCGGGTGGACGCGGAGGCTCGGTCTACTATGTAACCTCGCTCGAAGATACCGACACACCGGGCACCTTGCGATACGGGGTAACCCACCTCTCCAAAGTTACCATTCTTTTCAAGGTATCGGGTACGATACAACTCAACAGCGGCCTGAATATCTCGGGCAGCAACCTGACCATCGCCGGACAAAGCGCACCGGGCGACGGAATCTGTGTGGCCGGGTATCCTGTATCGGTATCGGGCAGCAACGTCATCGTCAGATATATGCGTTTCCGCATGGGCGACTGGTCTCTCTCACCCGAGGAGGCCGACGGGGCCGATGCCTTCGGCGGACGTTTCTGCAACAACGTCATCATCGACCACTGCTCCATCTCCTGGTGTACCGACGAGTGTGCCTCGTTCTATGCCAACTACAACTTCACGATGCAATGGTGCATCATCTCCGAGAGTCTGCGCATGAGCCTGCACTCCAAAGGGGCGCACGGCTACGGAGCCATCTGGGGCGGCATAGGAGCCTCCTACCTGCACAATCTGCTCATACACCACGACAGCCGCACCCCGCGCTTCGGCACGGGTAACCTCGGTACCCCCTCCGACCACATGACCGACATGCGCAACAACGTCATCTACAATTGGAGCGGCAACGGCTGCTACGGCGGTGAAGGCATGACCATCAATATGATAAACAACTATTACAAACCGGGGCCAGCCTCAACGACCAGTTCCAAAAACCGGTTCATCGGCATCGACGACGCCACCAGCGCCGACGGGACCACTGCCATCTGGGGAAAATTCTTCATCGAGGGAAATTACAACTCGACCTATACCGGCATTAACGACAACAACTGGGACGGTGTCGTCATCAACACCTCCTCGCTCATCGGCGGAAAACCCTCAAAAAGCGACCTGAAATCAGAGACGGAACAGGGTGAGACACCACTGCTGCACCAGCACACGGCCGAAGGGTGTTTTCTGCCTGTCATCAACTATGCCGGCTGCTCCCACCGTCGCGATGCCATCGACAGCCGTCTCGCCACCGAGTGCCGCACCGGGACAACCACCTATAAGGGCGCATCGGCCAACAAGGGCGGCATCATCGACAAACTCGAAGATCTCATGCCGGCCGATGCCGGCAGTGACTGGTCGCCCTGGCCCGAACTGAAAAGCACAACACCACTGGCCGACAGCGACAACGACGGTATGCCCGATAACTGGGAAATCAGTAACGGTCTGGACCCCGAAAATGCCGAAGACCGCAACAACCGCAACGACGAAGGCTACACCATGCTCGAAGTCTACCTCAACAGCCTGGTGGCCGACATCACCGAGGCGCAATACCAAGGTGCCGAAGAGGTAGGCAAACCGGGCGAACCGTATGTACCGGGCGGCCTCTCGACCGACGTTACCGTGTCGTGGAGCATGAGTAGCGGGAAAGAAGGAGAAGAGGCTACGGTATCGAAAAACGGCATCGTTGCCCAAAGCGAATACACCACGGCTTCGGAGATAAACCGATACAGTACCCGAACGACCTTCGGAAAGACATTTACCACCTTCCGCCCCACCGTCGAATACAAAAACCCCACTTCGACCGGAGCCATCTATTTCGATTTTGACCTGGCCGAGGGGGTAACATTCCGTCCCACCGAAATATCCATCTCGGCCGTGCGGTACGGCACCAGTGGCGGTTATCTCGAACTGGCCTGGGTCGACAGCAACGGCGAAGAGAGTGTGCTGGCCACCGGTATCCATGCAGCGTCGGACAAGGAAGACGAATCGCTGGCCACCACGAAAATCGATCTCAACGAACTCATCTTACCCACCTCAACAGGGGCTTGCCGTCTGGTCGTATATGTGTACCGTCTGAGCCCCACCAAGGAACTGGGCCTGGCCGATGTCACAATAGGAGGCCACCTCGGCTACACGGCCGGCCTCACTCCCGTAGAGAATACGTCGACGAGCCACCCGACGGGCATCTACAATCTGCTGGGACAGCCACTCACCGCCCCGCAGAAAGGATTCAACATCATCGACGGCAAGAAGCTGATTGTACAATAACCTTAATACCATATTACCATGAACATGAAACCAAGACACCTTTTCTTCGCGGCACTCGCGCTCTTGACCTGCCATGTGAGCCAGGCCAAAGAGACAAGCGTCGATGTAAACACATTGTCGACCGCATTTGACCAGGCAGTCGACCAGGACATACTGCTGCTCGAAAGCGGCACATACAGCGGTCGGCTCACTTTTCCCAACGGCAAGACCCTCACGCTGAAAGCGGCTCCCGGAGCCGACGTCGTCTTTGCCGGCACCTTTACCGGCAATGAAAGCGACAGCGACGGCGGCATCATTCTCGACGGGCTGGACATTGTTACCGGCGAAAACTATTTTATCGACATGGCATACGGCAACGTAAAGACGATTGCCGTGCGCAACTGTTCCATATCCGATATCGGGCGCTGCTTCCTTCGCACCAACAATGCCGGGAAAGTCATCGACGCCATCGAATTTACCAACTGTATCGTCAGCGATTGCGGAACCAACGGCTACTGTTTTCTCTACCCCCAGCATGGCGTAAAATCGGTCTCGGTAAAAAATTGTACCCTCAAAAACTACACCTCGGGCGAGAGCTTTTTCGGACCCAAGAATACGACTGCCGACATCGCACTGACATTTGTATTCGAAAACAACACCGTGTACAAATGGTCCAAAAGTTCATCGTATGCCCTGTGCAAGGCCGACGGCAAATACAGCAATGAGTCGACCTACACCTTCCGCAACAACATCATCTCGACAGCCGGTGTGGCCGGACAGAAACCCCTTATCGTCGCAGCCAAGGGGGGCAACCTCATTGCACAGAACAACCTCGTCGACAACTACGGAGGTTACTCGGTATCGAACGCTGCCAGCTCGACCATCGAAGATCTGACGCTCGAAGCATTGGGTATCGACCAGATATTCCCCGACCCCGAAAACGGAGACTTTTCGATTGTGTCGACCTCGCCCCTGGCCACGGCATCGACCGAAGGGGGCGTGGTAGGCGACCCGCGCTGGCTGAAAACCTTCGCGCAAGCGGTAACCCTGACCACTAGCAGTCTGCCTCAGGAGGGCGGTACCACAACACCCTTGTCGGGTAATTATGAAAAAGGCTCGACCGTAACCCTGTCGGCCAGCCACAACTACGGATACCGTTTCGAGGCATGGAAAGATGAAGTCGGGAATACCCTGTCGACCGAAAACCCTTATACCTTCACGATTGAAAACGATACCCGCATAACGGCCACATTTACCCAACAGACACTCTACACGCTCCATATCGAGAAAGAGGGCGAAGGTGCCCCTTGGGGTGAATACCTGATTTCCCCGCAAAAAGAGGACAACCGCTATGAAAGCGGCGAAGAGGTAACCGTTACGGTCGTGCCCAACCCGGTAACCACCTTCTTGTACTGGGGCGACGGTACAAGCGAAGACAAACAGACGGTCGTCATGGACCAGGAGCAAAAACTTATCCTGCACTACGACGTTGTTCCCTTTATTGTAGGTTGGGACTTCGACACCAACAAGAACCCTGCTCGCAACGAACGCCAGGGCGACTACTGCTTCAAGAGCGACAACACGGGTGTGATGTACTTCTACAACGGCGACGGCTCCTCGACCAACTGGGGTGGCTCCGAACGGAACTTCGGAGGGAAGAATCTCTCCTGCGCCCGCCGCTACACCGATTATGCCCAGATGGGTAATCCCCGCTACTTCATTGCCAAATTTTCTGCCGCAGGATATGAAAACATCAAGATACACAGCTACGTTGCTGCCGACAACAACTGCGTACACCGGGGACAGAAGATGCAATTCTCGACCGACGGCATACACTTTACCGACCTGGCCAGCCTGACGCTCACAGGCATCAGCAGCGAATGGACGGCTTTCGACGCCATGCTGCCCGACACCCTATCCGACGATGCCAAGAAGAGTATCTATATCCGATGGATAGGCGATGCAACGACCGAACTTCTCGGCCCGTCATCGGCCGGCGACACCGAGGGATTCTACCTGGCCGATGTCTTTGTATATGCCGACGAGATACACGTCGACGACTTTACGGCTCCGCAACTGCTGTCGTCGACTCCGACACAAGGCTCCAACAACGCTTCGGCCAATGGTAATATCGTACTCACATTCGACGAGAAGGTGCAGGCCGGCACCGGCGAGGTAACCCTCAACGGCGAGGTACTCACCCCGGTATTCGGCAGCAAGACGGCAAGCTATGCCTACTCGGGTCTCACCTACGGAACGACATATGAAGTAATCGTGCCCGACGGTGCCATCACCGACCTGAGCGGCAACCGCTTTCCCGGCGTCACCCTGCAATTTACCACCATGGAACGGCCGCGACCCACAGCCAAGACTTTCGACGCCGTAGTCGCCGCCGACGGTACGGGAGACTATACGACCGTGCAGGCGGCCATCGATGCAGCACCGGAAAACAGAAGCAAGCCCTATTTGATTTTTGTCAAGAACGGCATCTACGACGGACTGGTGCGCATACCCGAGAATAAACCCTTTATCCACCTCATCGGTCAGGACCGCGACCGCACCATCATTCAATACAAAATAAACTGTGCCGCCGAGGGAGATGCCGGCTGGGACTTCTCGGCCAACAATGCCGCCTACTATCCGGCCAAAGACGATGGTACGGTGGTAAAGGTTTCGAGCAGCGACTTTTACAGCGAGAATATCTCCTACATCAACACCTGGGGATATGAACAGCAGAACGGCCCCATGGCCCTGGCCATGTACACCCGAAACGACCGACACGCCTTTTACCGGTGCAACTTCCGCTCGTTCCAGGATACCTGGCAGACCTCGACCAACCAGGTAAGCGACCGGCTCTATGCCAAAGATTGTTACGTCGAAGGGGCTGTCGACTACATCTACGGAGGGGGAGACTGTCTCTTTGAAACCTGCGAACTGTATAACCTGCGGTCTACGGGTAGCGTCATCGTGGCTCCGGCCCATAAAGAGGGCACCCGATATGGCTATATATTCGAGAGCTGCACCATCGACGGTGTGGTCGACAACAAGGACGCGTTGGGCCGCCCGTGGCACAACAGCCCCATCGCCGTCTATCTCAACACGACCATGAAACGCATACCCAGTGCCTCCGGCTGGAACAACATGGGCACCATTCCTGCCCTCTTTGCCGAATACAACAGCATGGATGCCGACGGCAACCCCATCGACCTGAGTAACCGACGCACGCAATACAGCTACACCGAAAACGGCGAGACCGTTACCGGCAGCTGCCGCGCCACCATCACTGCCGAAGAGGCCGCCCGCATGAATTACGACAACATCATTCCGGGCACAGACAACTGGAATCCCCGTCAGTTCTTCGAGCCCATTGCCGCCCCAGAAAATGTCCGTAAAGACAAAGACATCTTGTCGTGGGAGGCCTGCGACTATGCCATCTGTTACCTCGTGTTGCAAAACGACTCGGTGGTCGACATCACCACCCGGTGCCAAAGTGTGGTCGATGCCTCGGCCGAAAGCAACCTCTTTGCCGTAAAAGCCGTAAATGAATACGGAAGCCTCGGCCCGGCAGGCTTTGTCCAGGAAAGTACATCAGGTAACAATAGTCTTGCAGCCGACAGCCAACGCCCCGAGATGGTAGCCATAGGTGGTAACGGACACATCGAACTGCTGGTACAGGCCCCCCTTGCCGTAACGATATACAACGCCGCAGGCCTGCTGGTGAAAGAGGGGCGGTTCACACCCGGTGTCCACTTCGTCGCACCGCTCCCTGCCGGCTTCTATCTGGTCAACGGGCAAAAAGTCATCGTCAGATAAATCGAAATCCCGCACAACTGCCTTTTTCCGACGGCACCTTCCCGACAGAAGGTGCCGTTTTCTTTTCGGTCCCCCTCACCCGGGGCTCACCGCTGCCTATAAAAGCACCTCGGGAAAAAACTTTACTCCTCCATTCTTGTTAAGATAGAAAAACATCATTACAAAATAAAAAACGTGCGATTATGAAAAAGTGTATATGGGGAATACTTCCCTTGTTGTTATTCTCTGTCGCCTGCTCGAAAGACGACGACAAAGAGGTCGTTCCCGACAACAATACAGGTACCTCACCAGAAACGGCGGCACTCGTTACGCCACGGGTAGCCGTCTATGTCGACGACCCCGAAGGGAACCAGATAGAGATGACCGGCATACTCGAAATCTTTCCTTGTATCGAGAATACGGCATTCTATTTCGGCAACTACGTCAACAAGAAACTCGGTCCGTTCAATGGTTTCTACCCCCTTGAAAACGGAGAAATTCTCGACCAGTATTATCGACAACTGTCACTGCCAGAGGGTGAATACAACATGGTCTATTGGGGAACGCCGGTATATAACGAACCCGAATACAGCAATCCTGCCATTGTCACCCCAAGCGTAAGCATCGGTAGCGATATGTCTGCCCTCTATCTGCAACTTCGGGCCAACAGAGACAGTACTTATGCGCCAGTCTATGACATCGTTCATGCCGTAAAAGAGGCCGACATCACCTACGAAGACCTGAGTGTAGCACTCACTCGTGTCGTGGCCGGTGTGAAAGTATCGGTAACCATGAACGACAGCAGCACGTTCAGCCCCAACATCGCCTCAATGGAAGTACGCATAGGCAGCATCGCCGAAAAAATAAATTACTACACAGCACAAGCCGAAAACAAAACCAAAACGGTCAAATTCGGTCTGGTGCGCTCCGACGATGGCAAAACGATGAGCAATGCCACGGTCATGCTCTTTCCCTCTGCAGCCAATCCGCTCTTTGAACTGCGCATTACGATGCAAGACGGCACCCGACACACCCTCTCACAGAACCTTGGCAGCACCCTGTCGGCCAATACGCGCCTTACACTCAACATCGTCATGGGCGACATTATCGTGGGTGAGACATCGGGACACTTCACCATCGAAGAGTGGGAAGAGGCCTCGGAAACCATCGAATTTCCTGTGGCATACTGACACAGAAACCTACACAACAATATCGGGGCGCATCGAAAAAAAATATTTCGATGTGCCCCGTCGCATAACAGGCATATTGATAAAAAGCTTCTCCTCAACATATTACCATTCATCTCTGAAAAAAACAGGAAAATTATTTGGAACGCACATTTATTGTTCGTAATTTTGCAAACAACAAACAATCAGAAATGGAAAAGGATACTACACTCGCAAGCCGTCAGGAACAGCTGGCCCGCTTTGCCAAAGCTCTGGGACACCCCACCCGGGTTGCCATCATGTGCTTTCTGGCCCAACAGACGAGTTGCTACTTCGGCGACATACACGAAGAACTGCCCATTGCCAAAGCTACGGTATCGCAGCACCTGAAAGAGCTGAAAGAGGCCGGGCTCATACAGGGCGAAGTGGAGACCCCCAAAGTAAAATATTGCATCAACCGGGAAAACTGGGAGAAAGCCCGCTCGCTTTTCGGCGAATTTTTCGGTCAGTGCCTCTGTAAGTCGGGTGCGTGCTGCGGCTGACCGCCGCACCCCATTTTTTTTGAAAGTATTGTTCGTTGTTTTGCGAATCACATTCAACATCATCAATATTTACACAACTATGGAAATTAAAATTTTAGGAACGGGTTGTGCCGGCTGCAAGGCACTGTACACCCATGTAGAAGAGGTCGTTAAGGAATTGGGGCTGGAAGCTACCGTTGTAAAGGAAGAAGACCTGGTGCGCATCATGTCTTACAATGTCATGACGCTGCCGGCTCTTGTCGTCGACGGTAAGGTCGTGGCCAAAGGAAAAATCTCGGTCAAAGAGATAAAGGAAATACTCACCCGATAAGCGCAGAATCATGAAACCGTATCTTCTCTTTACACTCGTCGGCCTGCTGTCGATGTGCAGCGCAACCGGTATCGCACAGAAACAGCCGGCCCTCACAGAGAGCTATGTCGAAGTGCTCTATTTTCACGGTAAACAACGCTGCGCCACCTGCAAGGCCATTGAGAAAGAGACCCGCGAAGTCGTATTTACCGAGCTGGCCGAGAGAGTGGCCCGCGGAGAACTCCGTTTTCGCGAAATCGACCTGTCGACACCCGAAGGTGAAAAACTGGCCGACCAGTACCGGGTAACCTGGTCGTCGCTCTACGTCAACCTTTGGAAAGAGGGACGGGAAACACGCAACGACATGACCCGCTTCGGGTTTCAATATGCCCGAAGCCAAAGCGACGTTTTCAGAAAAGGATTGACAGAAAAAATAGAACAACTCCTGAAATAAGAGACCCTCATGGATTATCTGCAATCACTATTGGAATATAGCGAGACACCGCTCATCACCGCGTTTCTGCTGGGACTACTGACAGCCGTCAGCCCCTGCCCGCTGGCTACCAACATCACCGCCATCGGCTTCATAAGCAAAGAGATAAGCCATCGTCGCCGGATATTCCTGAATGGTACCTTATACACTCTCGGCCGCATGACCGCCTATACGGCACTGGGGGTCGTCCTCATCTACATCATACGCAGCGGTGCCGACACCTTCGACATACAGAAAGAGCTGAGCGTGTGGGGTGAGCGACTGCTGGCTCCCGCCCTGATACTCATAGGCCTGTTCATGCTCTTCGGCGACAAACTGCCCCTGCCGAAATTTGGGATACAGACCTCAGCAGACGACAGCCGGCCGAGAGGAGCCTGGGGGAGTTTCCTTCTGGGTGTACTGTTTGCCCTCTCATTCTGCCCCACCAGCGGACTGTTCTATTTCGGTATGCTCATACCCATGTCGGCCCTTGAAAGCTCGGGCTACCTGCTTCCACCGGTCTACGCCCTGGCTACAGGACTGCCGGTTGTACTGGCGGCATGGATTCTGGCATACAGCGTGGCACAGATAGGGCGGTTCTACCACCAGGCACAGCGGTTCCAGCGATGGTTTGGCCGCATAGTAGCCATCGTATTCATCTTCACAGGTATCTATTACGGACTGATAAACCTCAACATCGTATGAACATCTTGATATTGTGTACCGGAAACAGCTGCCGCAGCCAGATGGCCCACGGCTTTCTGCAATCGCTCGACCCGGGAATAAACGTGTACTCGGCCGGTACCAGACCGGCCCGCCAGGTCAATCGGCTGGCCGTCGAGGTCATGGCCGAAGCCGGCATCGACATCGGCCACCACACCCCCACTGACGTAAGCCGCTACCGGAACGACCCGTGGGACTATGTCGTAACCGTATGCAGCCATGCCGACAGGAACTGCCCGGCATTTGCCGGCAATGTCGGGAAACGCCTGCACATCGGTTTTGACGACCCGTCGGAGGCCCAAGGCTCCCCCGAATATATCTATCAGGAGTTCCGGCGCGTGCGCGATGAAATAAAACAGGCGTTCACAAGCCTCTACTTCGACGAGATAGCCCCGCGTCTGCACCCTGCTGGCTCCGACTCCGGACAAGAAGCCACCGACTCATCAACCCCTCATTCACGATAAACACTCTTGCACATGATACAGAACCTGGCCGACCTACTGGTCTACGAACTCATGGGTCTCAACGCAGAGACTCCCCTCGGCAGTGCCGTAAATTTCTTCTTCTACGACACCCTGAAAATCATACTGCTGCTCTTCTTCATCAGCATCATCATGGGCATCGTCAACGCCTACTTTCCCATCGAGCGGCTGCGCAACTTCCTCACGACACGACGGCTCTACGGCTTTCAGTACTTCTTTGCCGCCCTGTTCGGCGCCATCACGCCGTTCTGTTCCTGCTCGTCGATACCACTGTTCATCGGGTTTGTAAAGGGCGGTATACCACTGGGCATAACTTTTGCCTACCTGATAACGTCGCCGCTGGTCAACGAAGTGGCCATCGCCATGTTTGCAGGCAGCTTCGGACTGCGCGTTACCGTCATCTACGTTGCAAGCGGTATTCTCCTGGGTATGATAGGCGGATTTGTACTGGGGAAGATGAAACTGGAATCCTATCTGAGCGACTGGATAAAACAGATACAGCAGCAATCTTCGACGGCCACCGACACCTGGGAAGAGCAGCACACACCATTCCTGAAACGGTTGTCGGCTATCGTAAAAGGTGCCTGGGGCATCGTGCGGGGAGTCTTGCTCTACATCGTCACAGGTATCGGCATCGGAGCCTTCATGCACGGGTATGTACCCGAAGGTTTCTTTGAAAAATACATGTCGGAGAGCAACTGGCTGGCCGTGCCGCTCTCGGTGCTGCTGGCGGTGCCCATGTATGCCAATGCCGCCGGCATCGTGCCCATCATCGAAGTGTTTGTAGCCAAAGGTATTCCGCTGGGAACCGCTCTTGCTTTCATGATGGCTGTCGTGGGCCTCTCGCTCCCCGAGGCCACCCTGCTCAAAAAGGTGATGACCTGGCGCCTCATCGGCATCTTTTTCGGCACAGTAGCCCTGTTCATCATCATCTCGGGCTACCTCTTCAACCTCATATTATAAAAACAGTCAGGCCGGCATTGCCGGCCTGACTGTATACACTCAAACGGGGGGCAATAGCTGTCTGCGGAATTTCGGCTTTCAGCACAAGACCCTACCGGCTCACGCATAGGAACCTGCCGGTTTACACCCCTTGACAACAATGGCGCAAAAACCAACTTATAAGCACAAAAAAAGCGACTATCTGTTTAGATAATCGCTTGATTTTGGTGATCCGCCTGGTATCTGAAAATAGCTCTTTTTATTACCAAATATCAAGCGATATCTTGTTCTGTATCAGAGTCTTCCGACATTCAATAACGATGTTCGATTTGAGCGAGTAACACAATGCGGTAACACGGTTTATGATCACTCACAGTGGACTCTCTTAGTCCATCCTGATTGCAAAGATACATTTTTTCTTTTGATTTGCGGTTCTTTTCATGGGGCTAAATCTTGCTTTTGTTTCTTTTGCGACAACAATTTTCATGTTCCGCAGCCTTACTAAGCCATATTTGGGGATGTCTATTTGTTACATTAATGGACTGATAATTAGATTTTAAGTATGATTTATAGTATGAAATCATACTCGATTTATAAATAGCTATAAAATCCGGCAGTAAAGTGTTGTGAATTTTGTTTTTTAGCAGACTTACCATGTACCTTTGTGTCGCTGCCCGGCTGAAAGGTACCGCAATCGGAAGCAAATTGTCTCACTAAAATTACAGAATTATGAAACAAGAACATTATATTAAGGTCGTGAACGATGTGGTTCATCGGATGGAAAGACACGCCGATATCGTGATGAACGTAAAACAGGTGGCAGAATATCTCGGCTTGTCTGTCGGAGCCGTCCGCAAACGCTGCCAACGCAAACAGTTACCCTATCATCTCAATGCCAAGCATCTTTATTTCAGCAAACTTGAAGTGGATGCAGCATTACTTGACCGAAAATAAGATGGGCATACGTTCTTTTGACTATATGGGGCAATTCTGGAGAGAGAATGAAATGCAGACGTTCTCAGCAAGGGAAACGCAACTGTATTTCTTTCTTTTGGCAGAATGCAAACGCCGATATTGGCAAGCCTCTTTCGGATGCAGCACGCAACGAATTACCAACAATCTCGGCATAAGCCGCCAGACACTCTGCCGGTTGAGGAAGAAACTGCAAGACCGTGGACTTATCGCTTACGAAGAGGGAAAAAACAATTCCTCTATTCCCGGCTACACTCTTTTAATAAAGGTGGACACCAACAAAACGGTACAGCGAAATATGACAGCAAATGGAACACTGGATGGAACGGCAGCCGGAACCATTATAAACAGTATAGACAAAATAAATAAATCTATTATTCCTAAAGAGAAACCGCTCCATTTAAACGACTTGCAGGCTCTTTTGTACGCTGACAACAAATGGTTGGGCAACGTGAAGGAATATGCGAACCAGCATGGAATAGAAGTGGACGACATGAAGATACAGGAAATGCTTGGAGAGTTCTTTCTTTATCTCCGGACATGCGGCATCCAGTCTAAATCGCCAGCCGATGCGCAGCAGCATTTTGTAAACTGGTTGATGAAAAAAGGGAATAACAGAGACTACAGGCAGAAGGCTCATCCTGCTTGGCAAGTCGGCGTAAAACTGACTGACGACAATCCGGACAAATTCAAAAACACATCAGAATGGTAGATATTAATTCAGACAACAGAATAGATTTCAGAGCGGCAGTAAATTTCTTTGCCGAGCGAAAAGTGTGCCTGCAACCGCAACGGCTGCATATCCGTTTGCCCAATGCCAAAGAAGTATTGGATGCAGGATTGCGGCATTTCTTGGGCTGTAACTACATGTGGCAGCCCGAATACGATAAGGTTGTAGATTGGTTGACTGACAACAAAGGGCTTGGACTGTTCTGTATGGGCAACTGTGGCAGAGGAAAGACCACCATTTGTTTGCAAATACTTCCCTGCATTATACAGCACTATTTTCACAAAGTATTCTCCATCTGTCTGGCACGCGAAATGAACCGACATTACACCGAAGTGATGCGTAGCCATCTGCTTGTGATTGATGACATAGGGCGTGAAGAACCCTATCAGGAATACGGCAACCACTTCAATGTGTTCCCTGATTTCGTGGACGATTGCGAAAGGAAGGGCAAATTCCTAATCACGAACACCAACTGCACGAAGGAACAGCTTGCAGAGAAATATGGGGAGCGTACCCTTTCCCGACTGAAAGCGACAACACGGTTAGTGGTTTTTGCAGGAGAGGACTTACGGCATGGATAAATGCTGGGCTTGCCCAGATATAGCCCACTATAACTTCTCCGCTACGCTCCGAAGTTGTGGGCTCTCCCGAGGGGCTTATGGCTCTGCCCTAAGAACCCGGCAAGGGCTTTCAGCCCTGTGCAACCCAACCAAAGAGTGACCCTCTCTTTGGAAACTCCGCTTAGTGGCTTCCACCCCTAAGAACCCGGAGCAGGAAGTGACCCTCTCCCTGCACCCTCCGATTAAGGCTCCGCCCTAATAACCCGAAGTGAAACCCAAATACAGACAAGCCTATGGCACAGAAGACATCCATCAACATCAAGCCGTGCAACATCGGCAGCAGCGAAGCGCATAACAAGCGGACAGCGGAATACCTCGCCAATATCCGCAAGGAGAAGTTCTACATCCGTACCGACCTCATGGCAGGAAACGAGGCATGGGTATCACCTGATTTCGGTGAAGCCACGCTCACCGACCGCTACAATCAGATAGCCACTATGGTCAAGGAAAAGACAGGACGGGCGATGCAGACCAAAGACCGGGAAAGGGTGAACAAGAAGACGGGCAAGGTGACCATCGTCCGTGGCAGCACTCCGCTCAAGGAGGGCGTGGTTGTCATCAAGGACGACACCACGATGGAGCAGCTGCGGCACTTCTGCGAGGTGTGTAAGCAGAGTTGGGGAATCACAGCCCTGCAAGTGTTCATCCACCGTGACGAGGGACATTACGGAATACCCGGCGACAATGCCACATGGAAGCCCAACTTCCATGCTCACATCGTATGGGACTGGATGAACCACGATACGGGAAAGTCCTGCAAACTGGACGAGAAAGCCATGAGTGAGATGCAGACGGTTTTGGCTGAGTGTCTTGATATGGAAAGGGGCACCTCAAAGGAGGTGACGGGCAAGAAACATCTGGAGCGCACGGACTTCATCATCGCCAAGCAGAAACAGGAAGCGGAACAGGCGAAAGCCGCAAGGCAAGCAGCCATCGCCGCCAAGGAGGAAGCCGAAGCGGAACTTTTATTCGTGGAGGGCGAGAACAAGGCGAAAGAGCAGTACCGCCATTCCCTCGACAGCGAGATTGCCGAAAAGGAGAAACAGTTAAAAGACGAGCGAAAGGCAAAAGTGGACAGCATACTGGACAGCTTCGGCAGCCTTGTCGGGGTCGGCAAGTCCGCAGCGGTCGAAAAGGAAAATGCCAAATTGAAAGCCGAGAACGAGCGCATGAAGAAAGCCTTTGCCGAAGCCGTAAAAGAAAAGGCGGAAGAACGGACAAAGGCATTGGTCGCAGAAAAGCAGAAAGCCGAAGCGGAGCGTGACAGGGCTTTGGTGCAAAGCCGCTCTCTTGGCATGGAAAGGGACAAGGCACTGCGGCAGCTTCAGGAACAAAAGGACGGCGAGCGGCAGCGCATCATCCAAGCGGTAAATCAGGCCACGGCGGAGAAAGACAAGACCATCCGCCTGTTGCAAAGTACGCTCAAAGCGAGTAGGCATATTCTGAACGTGCTTGCCGATATGCTTTACAAGGCAAGCGAGGTATTTAGGCGAGCCATTGATGCGATTATCCATTTCGGCACGGAGCAGCACAAGTCGTTCTTCGCCCCGTCCGAAGCCGCCGACATCAAGAGCGTGATGCAGGAGTACGGAGAAACGACCGAACAGCAGAATATGGTCGGCGCATGGCTTTGTGACTATGCGGAGAGACGACAGCCAGTTGATGGAATAAAACATCGCCATACACTTAAAGAGGTTGGCGATGTGGCAGATGGAAAATATGACTGGAAAATCAATTCTATACAAAATAATATCAGAATGTAAATGAGATGATGTACCTTAAAAGTACACCACCAAACGTACAATATCTGAATAGATGTGAGTTTGCTTCTTCCACTTCAAAAAATGGGTACTTAGTAAAGTTTCAAATTATTTATTGCTTCCAAACACCTTGCTGACAAATTTATATGCCCTTCTTTCACCTGTTTCAGGATGTGTCCAGTCGGCATCCTTGGGAATAGATATGACAATAATGGCATACTTATAACAGACTTCTTCATTATCCAATATATCGTAAAAATCTTGGTCAGTCAAAGACACCCCTCTCATTGGATAACGCAACCCACTCCATGTGAAATCAATCTTAGCCTTGCCATAATCATTTTTATAAAGTCTGACATCTGAAACCAATAATATAGATTCAGACGGTTGAGTTACATTTTCCAGTTCATCCTCTCTCAAATACGAATAACCGTTATTCCAAAAGCCATGATAGCCATATTCCCTGAAAGCTTGCACAACTCTCTTCATTGACTCTGTACCAATCTTTCTACAAGAATGATTGTCAATCACCCAGTTCTCTTTTTGTTTACCCTGTGGCATCGAACGACCGTCAAACTCTATCACATCAAGCGGTTGGGCAAAATCAATCTCATGCCCTTGTACTGCACCAGCTTGACCGTCATCCCGTACAATACGAATCCACTCTTTAGGATTATCTAAATCAATGCCACCAGGGCATAATCCTCCGCTCTTGCAACTGACAGCAAGAAGAAAAACTCGCTTTCTCATTATAGGTTTCCTCCGAATTTAATATCGTTTCTAAATTTATCGAGAAGCATCTCGCTAAGAACTCTTCTATGGCACTTTTCGTTTGTCGGCTCAGAGCATAACAGCACAACATTTTCATACTTTCCAAACTCTTCAACAAAGTTGGAAATATTGGATTTGTATTCAAGTTGTTTCCTATATGCCACCTCAAATAATTTGTAATTCTTACTCATAGGACAAGACTTATCTCTAACCTCTTTCAGTAATTCCTTAGTAGGTGCCAAGTCCACACGGTGTTTATATTTACAGCCATTTGCCAATTCCGAAAGGAAATACGGTAAATCCTGCTCAAAAGCAAAACGTGATAATTGCCCATTAGGATTAAGTCGTACATCCACAAGGCAATCAATATTGTTCGCTTTGATGATTCCAAAAAACTCTTTTGCAGTTTTTTTTGTGAAGCCAATGTTGAATAAGTTAATCATAGTTCTCGGTATTATTGTAGTTAAACCTTTTCCATCCGTGTAATAAATTCCAATATCTATCGCAGAAGTCATAGATCTTTTCTTGCTCGGTATTTCCGAAATAATTATCAAGGATTTCTTCCTTGAACATCATATTCAGCACTTTTTTCTTTTCGCAAACAAAAATCTCAAGATGCTTATCCAAATCCGAGTTTGATATAAAGTGAATTCCACCATCAGGCTTTTCGACAATATGCCTTACTTCAAGCCAATCACCGTATCTTTGTTCAAGTGCTTTGCTCACCAAAAAATATCTGTGACAATCCATTGGTTTCTTTTCACTGCACATCAAGCACAATGTGTAATTTTTGTCATATGCATCTTCAATGCGTTTTAATCCGCTTACAAAATGCTCATCATGCCTAAATTTTCGAAAATCTACAATCTCATCTGAGCCAAGCAATTCTGTTTTCTCTGGACGATAACTTTTTGCTATGGGGAAAACCTCTTGCTCGAAGAATATGTCCGCTGCCTTAGAAAATACCTCTTGCTGACTATTGGCTTTGGCACCAATTTCCGGCATATTCATGTATGGTATGCCCAATTCCTTTCCTGCAATTTTCATATTGTCTGCATTACATTGTGGATATTGCTTGGAGAAGGGAACAGAACGCACATCTACTAAAAAGTTTATTCCATATCCTTTTAATGTTTGAAACATACGCTCAATTTCAATGTCAAAACCATTTTGAAACAGCGTATAACCCATTGTATAGATAATTTTCTTCATAATTACAACAATTTCAATCTTGTATTATTTTTCAACAGTTCTATACTACGCAAATCAAATTCTGAACTATAATATGAGTCAAAGTAATATACATTGAAAGCCTTTTTGCTTTTATGTATATTAAGAAGATGATTATAAAAACAAGGCTCATTCTCAAAATGCCTAAAAAAGACATCGCAACCTACAGGAACACTATCACCACTATCAGTAAATACTCGCCCATAATATTTGTTTATAAACTCCTGAATTTTTGTATTCTCATCATTGAATTGACAGGCAAACTGAAAACATTTTCTGGGAAAACTCTTTAATAAATATATGATAATAAATTCTTCTAAGCCAATCTCAAAATATCGACAACTTACTGCCCAATTAAGAATACTGCATATTGAACCATCTATGTCTGAATATGTAATGGCAGAACAAATACCTAAATTATCACCATTTGAACGATACATTTCAAAGAATAACGATTTGGTATTAGAAAAATCTATCGGTTCAGATACAAGCTTAAATTGGTTTGATTTTGCATACAGTTTTCTTGCCTGAATCTGGTTTATATCATCACTAACCTTGACAAGTAACTGCGGGAGATAACTTTTCTCACGTTCTTGCTGTAAGACCGCATATAATCGTTTACGACTTCTTGATTTCAATGAAAGCTCAAATCTATCAAAAGCACCACAAGTTAAAAGCAAAGTTAGAAGTTCATCATGATTATCCCAATCGGGCACAAACACCTCAGGCAAATTCTGTCTGACTTCTTCACGAACAATTTGGTTATCATCAATAAAGACACAAGCACTTGTTAATATTGATAACTTTTGTGCTATGGCTTTTATGTTTTTGCTCTTATCGTTATAATTAGCGACAATACAGTCTATTTGGCCTTTAAGAGGAAATTCCTCCTCATTGAGTCGGTCAATAGCGGACAGAACTTTTTCAATGTCATTGCGTGAGCATATTGCAATGTACAATCCCTGTTCTTTCGCTAAGGCTTGTATGAAACGCATAAATCCTACAAACGGAATTGCATCATTTGAACGGAGACTTTGTTTAATTGCATCGATACCATCTTCTGCAAGGGTTCCTTTCCATATCGTATCGTCTAGGTCAAGAATGATAGCTTTATACAAGGTCTTTGACTTGCATATAATCTGTGAAATGATTTGCATAACCAGTATTCCAACAATGGAAATTCCCGTTTTACTTGATAAATATATAGTTGATACAAGGTTTTCTATCTTGTATACAAGAAGTTCATCATTTGCGTTCCCTCTAATAGTATATTCTACCTGTATTTCATCTATGGTATCTTGCCCGTTGGATATTGTCACTTCAAAACCATACGTTTGCAATTTGCGAAGAAGAAAGGACAAATCATGGTCGTCTGTAGCAATAAAACCAGCAACACCACCTATATTAACTATGTAATTGCTTGTGATGAAGTTGCGAAATTGCCTTACATAGTTGTTGATGTAAACATCTATGTATTTGTTAACTGGTGACTCTATTTCTGTCATAATCAAAACATTGTCTCCCAGTCCCCGAAGACCTCATATTATTTTACACCAAAGCGTGGAACTGCGATGCCACGTCTGATTGGAGGTCGTAGGAAAAACCTGTGCACGGATATGGAAATAGCAGCCCACGCTATAGCGTGAGAACCACTATGCCATCTCTTGTGCACAATTGAAAATTTCCTACGTTTCCAATCACAAGACAAGCATAACGCTTCTTTGATTTATCGTATGTCTGGCAAGAGTCGCCTCCAGCCAAATACAAAGGTAGTAAAATTCTAAGATAAACCATTTTATTCTGGGAAAAATCAACTATTTAAGCCTTATTTTATCACACAGTGGGATTTTACTACTCATTTCACCTCATATTCACAATTCACTTGTTTTTATAGTCAGCCAATAATTCCTCAAAATCTTTGTTATCCCAGATTCAATCAAAGTGATTGATATCCAAGGGGGTGTCCATTTTGGTCACCCCCTATTAGAAAATAAGAATCATCTATTAAAATGCGAATGGAGAATTACAAGAAGGGGGGGCGTCATTTCAACGACCCCCTATCAATATCAGCACTTTAGACTTTTATGTGGAATGGTCATCTTTATTTCCATGCCCTGAACATCTTATCCCCAATGTTCTGCGAAACATATTGCATGGGCAGCTTTGCATAAATTTCAGTCGTCCTTATGGAAGTGTGCCCCATCATAATTTGTAGAACTTCTTTGGAAATGCCTTGCCCAAGAGCCACCGTACAGGCGAATGTATGACGGGCTATATGCATAAGTAGCAGGAAAGCAAGCGATAACAGAAATGAGTAGATAAAACTTAAATGGTTGGTATTTAGCATATTTGCTGGATTCTGCCAAATGAGTAAAACGCAAAAAAAGGTGATTTGTAGTATTAGTTCAGTTACCAAAGCGTTAGCTGTCCAGTTACCGAAGCATACAGGTAACGCAATGAGGAGTACAGAAGTTATCACGATGGGCTATTATTCACTGGTTGTCAATATTTTGCATATCAAAGAACGCTTATAAATTAGGTAATTTTGCAATTAAAGAATAAGCGTATGAAAGTAGAAAAATTCAAGGTGTTGCTCTACCTGAAAAAGAGCGGTCTTGACAAGTTCAGAAAGGCTCCAATTATGGGACGAATAACGGTGAACAACACGATGGCGCAATTCAGTTGCAAGCTGTCATGTACTCCAGAGTTATGGAATCCACGGGAGAGTCGGTTGAATGGGAAAAGTAAAGAAGCGGCGGAAACCAATGCAAAAATCGACAGGTTGCTATTGGCTGTAAACGCTGCCTTTGATTCTCTCGTGGAACGGAAAAATGATTTTAATGCAACGGATGTAAAAGAAATGCTTCAAGGCAGCAAAGATACCCAAATGACATTGCTCAAGCTGTTCGACAGGCATATCGAGGAAGTGAAATCCCGTGTGGGGATAGACATATCCCACCGTACACTTCCAAACTATATTTATACCCGTAACCGTCTTGCAGAATTCATAAACTGCAGGTTCAATGTGTCAGACCTTGCCTTTTGCCAGCTTAATGAACTGTTTATCCGTGAATTTCAGGAATATGTTGTAATTGAGAAACGACTGGGAGTCCAGACAGTGCGTCACTATCTGGCCATACTGAAAAAGATTTGCCGTATCGCGTTCAAGGAAGGACATTCGGACAAGTTCTATTTTGAACACTACCAGCTGCCAAAACAGAAAGAGACACTCCCGAGAGCATTGAGCAAGGATGATTTCGAAAAAATAAGAGATGTAGAGCTTACCGGCTGCCGCCCCGAACATTCTATAGTCAGGGATATGTTTCTTTTCGCCTGCTACACCGGGACTTCGTATGTTGACGTAGTTGCAATTACTCCTGATAACCTATCCAAGGATGATCAGGGAGCGACATGGTTGAAATACCGAAGAGGAAAAAACGGACAACTGTGCCGTGTCAAGCTGTTGCCGGAAGCCGTGGCTCTTATTGAAAAGTACAAGGATGAGACAAGGGCTACCTTGTTTCCTGTCATACCCTACCAGGCTTTGAAATGGTGTCTTACAAGCATCAAAATGAAAGTCGGGATAAAAGGCCGTTTGTCATACCACATGGGGAGACATTCGTTCTCGACCCTTATGACATTAGAAAACGGTGTGCCAATTGAAACTGTCAGCAGGATGCTGGGACACGCGGATATAGGTACAACCCAAGTGTATGCCCGTGTGACTCCCAAAAAACTTTTTGAGGACATGGACAAATATATCGAGGCGACAAAAGACCTGAAACTGATTCTGTAACTCATAAAATATTTAAACAATGCGAAGTACATTTTCTATTCTCTACTATATTAACCGAGGCAAGGTCAAGGCCGACGGGACAACAGCCATCATGTGCCGTATCACGATTGACGGCAAGAGCAGTGTATTTACTACCGGATATTATTGCAATCCTGAATGCTGGAATACCAAAAACGGAACGGTAAAAGATGGCAGGACAAACGGTCTTCTTGCGGACCTACGGGCAAGGCTTGAAACTTCTTACACGAACCTGTTAAAGGAAACGGGTATGATAACTGCTGAAATGCTGAAAAACGAAATAACATGTATAGGGACTGTTCCTGTAACTCTTTTGAAAACCGGAGAAGAAGAACGCGAAAGGTTGAGAATCCGTTCCGTAGCGATAAATTCTACCTCATCTTACCGTCAGTCCAAGTCTACTCAGGCATACCTGCACGAATACCTGCTTTCTATGGGGATGAATGACATAGCTTTTGAAGACATTACAGAAGATTTCGGTTGGGAATACAAACTATATCTGAAGGGCAAAGGTTGCGGTGCGAGTCACATCAACCATTGTCTTACATGGCTGAACAGACTGATATATATTGCCGTTGACAGGGAGGTTCTCCGTTTCAACCCGCTTGCGGATGTACCTTACGAGAAAAAGCCTACAGGCAAATTGAAACATATAAGCAGGGCTGAGTTGCAAAGGATTATGGAGCAGCCTATGCCAGAAAGATTACAGGAACTTACACGCAGGGCTTTCATATTTTCCTGCTTCACCGGATTGTCTTACGTTGATGTTAAACGGCTCTATCCTTCACATATTGAAACGACTTTAGACGGAAGAAAGTACATCCGTATCAACCGTAAAAAAACGGATGTGGAGTCATTCATACCTCTTCATCCCATAGCTGAACAGATATTGGCTATGTATAACACAACGGATGAAAGCAACCCCATATTCCCATTGCCCAAACGTGACATGTTATGGTACTGCATACATGAGATAGGTATCGTGGCTGGTATAAAGGAGAATTTGAGTTATCACGCCAGCAGGCATTCGTTCGGTACTTTGATGCTTTCTGCAGGTGTCCCGATAGAAAGTATAAGTAAAATGATGGGACACACGAGTATTAAAACGACACAAGGATATGCCAAAGTAACCGATGATAAAATATCCGAGGACATGGACAAGCTGATGAAACGAAGACAAAAGCAAAAGGACAATCCCAGACAGTCGCCCGTTCCCTCTGCCGTCCATAGAAGTTAGTACAGACTCTATTGAAAGCGAAAAGGTCGGGCGGCTATGCCGTTTCGGGCAGAATCTTCCTCTTTCAGAGCGTATTCAGCCCGAAAACCTTTTCCCTTTCACGTCTGTACAATGGACGCTGACGGCAGCGGAAACAAGCGACTGACGGAAAAGTCAGAAGAAAAAGACAAAACAGCATATAGATTGGTTCAAATAGGGTCCAATTCTATATGCTGTTATTTTATCATTTTGGAAGGCTATTTTATAGAAACACAAATAAAATGGGCAGGCGGTCAACTGCGCTCCCTCCAGAAAAATCAAAATCCTTGTATATTCTTTGCGGGGACGCTTGGGATGTTAGCTTCTTTTGTATCTGTACGCCTCCTTGTAGCCTTTCATCAGTGTCTTTTCTATGTCGGAAGCCCGGTAGAGAATCTTGCCGCCTA
>OBAF01000046.1_pt1 | contig 166344 bp, 169 predicted proteins | sample 1517851 | NCBI WGS metagenome assembly OBAF01 (sample SAMN04571706, study PRJEB22368) | human gut metagenome | biome: human gut; material: stool | host: Homo sapiens | place: Luxembourg | collected 2012-10-19 | reverse complement strand
AAAACGAGACGACCGAAGTCGCCTCGTAAAAGTCTAACTTTGAGGGGTCACCTCATTCTGTAAGTCTTTTATATTCTATTGGCATTTTGTTCTCCCTGACTTTTATGTGTATATTTTAATTAATAAAAGCAAACATGTAACAAAACGCAAAATGAGAACAACTTTCGCCATTCTCATTTCCACATAATTTCAGTTACTAATCTTCTATACTGTCTTTTGTATCTTGGATTAAATCGCTGAGAATCTTTTTAGCATTTTCAATGTCATTATTCTCAAACTCCTTTTCCATTGCCTCTAATTGTCTCATAAGATTTCGCAGATAAGCTTTAAAAATTACCTTATGTTCATTACTCACTTATTACCACCAACTTTCGTTATTTTTTATCTTCAAATAGTAATGTTCTCAAATCAGGGGATTTGCATTATAATGTACTTCGTTTTATAACTCTTCAAATCAACAAAGCTCTCAAACCAAAGGGAGATTTGGTAGTTGTTGAAGGGGTTTTACATCTTTCTGAATTAACAAAGCTCTCAAACTAAAATGCACACATGAGGGCAGAGGAAGCAGTTTTACATCTTTCTGAATTAACAAAGCTCTCAAACCGGTCAGATAAAGCTCGTAGAGGCACTGGAGTTTTACATCTTTCTGAATTAGCAAAGCTCTCAAACCTTTTTGCTGTTTTTTATTTTTTAGTGCCAGTTTTACATCTTTCTGAATTAACAAAGCTCTCAAACCTCTCACTTTCAAAGGAAACCATCCGTTCTGTTTTACATCTTTCTGAATTAACAAAGCTCTCAAACATTAATACAATATAAGTACAAATACCGTTAGTTTTACATCTTTCTGAATTAACAAAGCTCTCAAACTCATAATACACTTGTACCCTCCTGCAACGCGTTTTACATCTTTCTGAATTAACAAAGCTCTCAAACGTGAATGGGAGCAGAAATACAATGAATTAAGTTTTACATCTTTCTGAATTAACAAAGCTCTCAAACTCATACTATAGCATTTACTTACCAGGTGTCGTTTTACATCTTTCTGAATTAACAAAGCTCTCAAACTCGGTATAAATTCATCAAATATAATTTGCTGTTTTACATCTTTCTGAATTAACAAAGCTCTCAAACCGCCGATTGCAACTAATTTAAAACAAAAGGGTTTTACATCTTTCTGAATTAACAAAGCTCTCAAACAAGCCAGAGACGTTACTTTTAAAGGTATCGTTTTACATCTTTCCGAATTAACAAAGCTCTCAAACTGGCCGATCTGTGAAAAATGAACGCGCTCGTTTTACATCTTTCCGAATTAACAAAGCTCTCAAACAGATAATTTACAATCTCATTCACAATATCAGTTTTACATCTTTCCGAATTAACAAAGCTCTCAAACAATAGTTTTCGCGTCATCACCGCTAATAAGTTTTACATCTTTCCGAATTAACAAAGCTCTCAAACTTTGTAGGATGGAAATGAAATGAAATCTCCGTTTTACATCTTTCCGAATTAACAAAGCTCTCAAACGGTAAAATTGCACAAGTAGAAGACCCAACTGTTTTACATCTTTCCGAATTAACAAAGCTCTCAAACCAACTTATCATACCATTCGGAAGTACCTTCGTTTTACATCTTTCCGAATTAACAAAGCTCTCAAACCTCAAATTGCTTTAAGGTCATCTCCGAGCTTATACTATATTGCGAATATAGCGTTAATTCTTACAGTTCAATTATACATAAATCATCATCAATTATCCAGCTTTTTTCACCTTCCATATGCGGTGATAGTGTTGGTTCTATGACAACTATATAAATTTTATTATACATTGCAAACTGATAAAATTGCATGGTCTCTTCCGTTGAAAAATAGTACTTCAAATTCGGAATCACAAATATATCAATTCCACATATTTGATTCATGAGTTTTATATATTGGAGCATTTTTTCAAGTAACGAGTCACATTCCACATCCGTTTCTACTGATATCGCTTTCATTAAGCTTGATAAATCAACTTCAAAATTATATTTTAGATTATATGGTACCGTAGAAATGAGTTTATCAAAATATTCCATCAATTCCTGTTTAAAACGTATGCTTTCTTCTTGTAATAGTGCGTCATTTTGATATGTAAGTTCCTGATACAATTTAGAGATAATTTTACGATCATTGGTATTAATATTAAAAATATTATAAATGCACTCTATCCTCTGTGACATTTTCAGTTCCTTATCCCCATCTGACAAAATAAAATTTCCCGTTTCTCCTTTATATTGTTTCCACAATTCTTCCAGAATATTTCTATACGCCAAATGATTCTCTATTGATAAAACCAGTATCTGATTCTCCATTAAATCAAATTCCAGATTATATAAAGTATTTACTAACTTCATAAAATCACCAGCCTTTCGTCCGTATCCAATACCAGAGACTTATTTTCTCCTACCACATATTCCATCTTTGCAAACTGCTTTTCAGTCACTCTTAATATTTGCACCAGTCCTTCTCCCGGTTTATTCTTCCGGATACTCTCCTGAACAACATCTGCTACTCCTGCATTTTGAACTAATTTGCAATACACCGATTCCTGCATCATAAAAAAACCTGCTTTTAACAAGTACTTTCTAAACTCTCTATAATCCCTGCGCTGTTTTTCAGTTAGTACCGGAAGATCAAACAAAACCATTATTCTCATATACCTATAACTCATCTTTATAGAACTTAATCAATGAAATATCGCCCTCATTTAATGCATCAAAAATACTCCGGCAGTATATTTTCATTGCATTGTTCACGCACTCCTTTCGTCCGGCTATTATCATCTCTTTTTGCAGCATTTTTAATATTTCAACTTTTTCATCATGTTCAAACTTATCTGGATGCATCGTTTTTACAAGATTATCCACTATCGGTCGAAATGGTTCCATTAAATCAGATGCCAAATTAAATTGATTAAAAATATTATCATGAAATAATCCAATCTGCGTAATATACCCATTTAGGGCTGTTTCTCTGGCGCAAGTAGAAAGTAGTAAACTGTAGCCATAATTCAATGCAGCATTTATACTGTTTTCAGCTGTTCTCGTAAAATCCAAGCCAAACAATGCATTAAAATAAACTTTTGCCGCATGACCCTCTCTATTTGTTGCGTCACCAAACTCAATCTGTGTAATATATTCATAAAGCATCTGAGCTTCCGTTCTATCCCATCTTTCAAGATTTTCAGCCTGTTTTCTGATTTTCTCAGTAACTATTTCCGTCCATACCGATGTTTTTATATCCTCTGACCACGCAATTTGTTTCCGCACTTTCATACTCGTGTCATGGCTTCCGTAATATGGAATTAATTCAGAGGAAGGATTTCTTTTTTCATCACAAAATACCACTTTTATTTTCTTTTTCGTCAACTCACAAAGTAATGCTGCAGTAAGAGAAACGGATGTTGTTTCAATCATCAATATAGAAATTTCACTAATATGTATTTTGACAACATCCTGATTTCTCACTATCAGATAGCCCATCTGATAATCTAACTTTGCACTGCTTGAGATGACAACAGTCCGCCAGCTCATACTGTATGGAGATTGATTTTCTTTTCATACAATCCTGTTACAGATTGATTAATCAGATATATTTCTTCATCTCCAATTTTCTTACTTATCAACATTTTTCCACAATGTGCAGATTCGCCCAATAATGTCATATCACATTCACTTCCTAAAACAGCCGCTAATTGTAATATTTGACACAATACCGCACATTGCTCTTTGATTGATAAATTGCTAAACTTTTCACTGCCTTTTTCCAGCTTATCTCCAACAGGATTTGGCCTTTTTGAGAAAATACCATGTTTAAATTTCTGTATAAGTTCTGAATACAAAACCTCATTCTTTTCTTTTGTAATAATCTTATCTACGGCATCTATTTCTTTGACCTTTTCCAGCTTTGAAATATATTTTATCCACTCATTTTTTAAGCATAGATTTACTGCATTCCGTACAATCAATTGTTTTCCTGTTTTCCCGGTAATATAACAGAAATAACCATTCCGCTTTATCAAAGATCCTATTTTAATCTTTTTAAGCCTTATATCTGCATCAATAAGCCCCAATATTTCCTCACAGTATTTTTTAAGTTCATCCGGATTCTGTTCTATCTTTTGAGCCAAATACACCGGCACTGATTCAATTGTCCGGATTCGTTTCTTCTTTTCAGTATGTTCTACCAAAAAGAAATATGCACCAGTTACACTTGTAAATCCACCATACTTTGTAACATCCTGCATTTTATCATCTGATGACTTAAACGGAATATATCCCTCACCTTTAGCCTTTTTAGCGCTGTAAAGAGTCTCATTTGCCAATCCGCCTTTTCCTTCAAAACTATATCGGGTCATCAACGGGGTATTTCTGCTTAACATCTTCTTTACGGTAGTTATTGTTCCTGCCTCTCCATCCTTTCTCTGTGCAATCCATGCCACTTCACCATTACGTTTTACATCCCAGTCAAACATTTTTGACAAATTATAATCTTCTTTATACTTATCATAATCTTTTTTTATAAAGTTAAGCGGATTTTGAGTAAATTTCACATAATATACATTTCCAACTACAATATTAAGATATGCGTCATGAGCATGATGGAAATCATTAACCAGACGACTCTTCGGAATATCATCCCTTGTATGCCTAAATTCAGATACGTTTGACGCCTTTGCATAAACAATCTTACTACCCGGCAAAAGTTGTCGCAGTATATTTGCTACACCTTTTGTTCCCTGGCTGGTTTCTACCAGCTGTCTTGCAATAAATCCCGCTTTTTGTTCATCACTAAATGGATTTCTATCCATAAGACGATTATATTTTTCTTCTGTAATAAATCCAGATTTTCTAAGCTCCAGCCACATTTTTTTCTGTGATAAAAAGATTTCCTCCTCTATCGGGTAATGATCACTCTTATGCGCATTCTTTTCTTTGCAGACTAAAACCAGATTATTATCAATATTATCATCTTTCACAAAATGCCTTGGATAAATATGGTCTATATCATACAGATTATTATCGAATAAATCATCCAATTCTATATGCTTTCCAGTATACATACATCTTCCTTTTTGAGTGAGGTAAAGATACATTTTTTTACTTCTGATTTTTCCATCTTCCTCTGCATTAGCAATCACCTGCATCCAATCAGTAGTTTCATCTTTTACTTTTTTATATAATTCTTCAAATTTATTACGTCTGCTTGAAGTCCGGGTTTTATGTTCATCCGGTTTTCTTGTCATTTCAACAAATATACGCTCTGGTTCGCAGCCCAATACTTTAACCAACTCTTTAATCACGAGAATTGTCTGCCAGATCATTCTCCTTACCGGAGCAGAAAAATAATATTCATTCAAATCTTCCGCTTCAATCTCAGATAATGTTTTCAGCATTGTATTTTGATATTCTGCCAGGCATTCTTTATAGTTATATAAACTGCTATTTATAAGCTCCATTAAATTCAGATTATTGTTCCATAGTGCTCTGATAATACTTATTGATTCCCCTGTTGAAGTATCTGCTCCATTAAGTTCTAAAAATTTCTTTGATAAATTACCCCAATCTTTGAATTTAAATCCTAAAATTCTTTTAATCTGCTCTTCCGAAAGTTTATTTCCATATTTTTCTTCTATTCTATCTTTCAGGAATTTTTTAGAATCTCCGTAGACCGTACACCAAAATACTATATCCTCTATCATTTTCTGAACACTGTCTTTAGAAATATCCTCGCCAAATATCGGTTTGAATTTACCATATGTTGTTAATGCATTATTTATTGAAACATCCACTCCTGTAACCTGCTCTTCTGTTTCAATAATCCCTCTTGTATGTAAGTATTTACATAACTGCTTCTTTGTTACTTTTTTCCCTTTTTGAAATACAGCTTTGTATATATCCTGCTTTAACTCAACCGAGATTCTCTCCCCATCAATCTTAATATTATTAATTTCATTAAGAACGCAATAGCTTTGATATTCCAGTGAAGCTTTCGGCAATACCTGTTCTCCGCTAATATATGTGCAACGCCGCACCATCCGTGATATAAATGCTTCTGATGTCGCTTTCATATCTATCTTCTCATCAATATTCCATGGTAAAACCTGTCCATCTTCTCGTCTTACAACCCAACCATTTCCTCCATTTTTGCCACTATTTTCTGATGTTGGGCCAATATAATACGGTATTTGAAATGTAAAGAGTTTTAATATTCTTTCTGATACCGACAACCCTGTTTCATCCTTTTTCGTTAAAAATGGAAGATAATTTTCTGCATTTGAAAGTATTTTCTTCATTTCTCTTGCATGCACCTGATTTGGAATTACTCCGTTAGATGCTGTCAGCTGTTTCGGCAAAAATGTTTCATTTTCAATAGATGTAAGTATTTTCTGTACATTCTCATCTTCTTTTTGAGCATCTTTCAAAAGTTTCTTAATTTCCTTATACAATTCTTCCGAGGTTCTTTTATTTCCAACTCTTCTTTCCTTTTTTTTTGAGTTATAAGATCCTACATATGATGCATAGGAACCATCTGCATCACTATTAAAGAACTTATCATATTCCTTCTTACCGCAATATTTCTTTATAACCTCTTTTAAAAGTTTCAAATCTTCTTTATGCTTTGTATATGACGCAACTCTTGCCTGTGATAAGTAATTATGTCCTTTCATAATGCTTGCTAAAGATCCAATATCGAACATTTCTTTCATAGCCATAATAATTTCAAAATAATCTTCACCGATTATATTGGCAATTTCATCTGATTTTTCATCAAAAGTAGATTCTGAAAGACAGATATCAAGTTTAGTCACTTCTTCACTCTGTACATCTGGAAAAACAACACATGCATTGAATTTTAAACCACATAATCCTCTTATTAATTCCTTATATGGCTTGTTCTTTAAATCTACGTGCAATACCCCTGCAAGTTCTTCCGCTTTATGCGTTCTGCTCATATCTCTGCGGGACAAAATTGCTTCTATTTGCTTACAATCTATATCCTGACTCAAATGATATTCTGTTAATTCTGAAAGTAATTCTGTTAATTCAAAATACGCATTATCAATATTACTTTCACCATTATTTTCACCTAATCCTGCATTTAAGAAATGACCACGGTGTTTAAACATATTCAGCAGTGCTAAAAAAACAAGCCTGACATCATGTTTTTCTGTACTGCTTATTAATTCATTTCTCAAATGATATATGGTTGGATACTCATTAAAATAATCCTTGTCCGTATAATTGCTATCATTAAAAATATTATTTTTATATCTTACTTCAACATCCTTATCTTCCTCATGATATTTACTATTCTCTAATCTTTGAAAGAAACTAGGGTCCACTTCACATATGGCATCATGAAAATAGTCTTTTAAAATGCCAATTCTAACCTGCTCTCTTTGTCTTCTCCTTCTGCTTATTCTGTGTGTACGCCTTTCAACTGCACCAGATGCCTCATTAAATTCACGTATTCCCCATAAATCTTTTCCTTTTGCTTTCAACAATCTGTACTCTGGATCAGTTGCTGCCCAACCCACAGAATTAGTTCCCATATCCAATCCCAAATAATACTTAAATGCTGTCATAAAATTTCCTCCTGATTTTTATCATTTTTTTGTTGACTATATTTGTTTACATGCTATAATAAAAGAGAATTAACAAAGCGAGTGCAAATAAGGTTTATCCGGCATCGTCTTTTGACTCTGCATGGTGCAGATTAAATCAAGACCTAATGGTCTTTTTTTATTGCCTTTATAATTTTTCTCTGCAACATTCCTCCGTGTCCCTCTGTTAGATAATTCTATTATGCCAAATTACAAGTCCATAAATCTCCACTTGAATTTCATTTTTTATCGAATCTTTGTTCTATCATTTACTATACTCGTTCGCCAATCGATTAATTTCCTCTCGTATCTGTTCTACCAAGCTATCCGGTGCAACAATCTTCACTCCATCACCCAATGCCATAATCCAATGTACAAAATGCATGCTGGCAGCTACTTTTACCACAACTCGAAAATGTCCATTGTCCACTTTGGTTATTCTTACATCTTTTCCAAAACGATCTATCATAACTCCTGCCAAACTATTTTCGCACAGAATTTCCACATTCCGCTCTTCCCCATTAAACATATTAAACATCTTTTTGTCATATGTTACCATATCAGGTTCTTTGAATTTACATCTGCCTTCACGAACTTTATTTTCTACTTTTATGCTAAGCATTTTATCTACACGATAATGTTTAATAATTCCTGCATCTGAATCATATCCAATCAGATAGTAATACTCATCATCCCATGATAACCCCCATGGACTGACTTCATATCTCTTACCATCCCGCTTAAGCTCCGCCTCCTTTTTCACATTCCACTGAAAGTACTGAAAAGATATCTTTGAATTCTCAGCTATAGCCGTATGAATTGCATCGACATTTTCCATTATTCCATTGTTCATTGATTTTACACGCCCTGCCACATATACCTGACGCTGCAACATAGTGGCATTATGTTTACTCGTCAAATGTTCTATTTTTTTAATCAACTCATTTGATTTTTCTTCTGTAATAAACTTCGCCGCTGCAACAGAATCTACAAGAAGTTTTAATTCTGCCAATTCAAAATCTCGCTTAACAACCTGATAATGATATGTTTTTCCATACTGCGTCTTTTTTATCTTTATTCCGAATTCATCAAGCCGGGCAATATCATCATACAAACTTTTCCGTTCTGCCGTGACATTATTTGCAGACAGTTTATCTATAATCTCCTGTAATGTAATATCATGATTAGCATCTGTATTGTCCAGAAGAATTTTTGCAAGATACAGTATCTTAAGCTTTTGATTACTCCTAGCTCCGCGTCTTCGCTTTTCAACTAATATTTCCATTTTCTCTGCCATTAAAGCACCCCCTAATATTTAAATTATAACTATTATATTCTATCATTTTTATAATAGCAACATTCCTTTTCTCTAACACCTACAGAAAGTGTCACCAGTGACTTCTTACTAATATCTGACAATCAGAACAAAGAATGTGCCTGCAGCGGTCGCTTGCGACATCTACCTTATACGCCGCAGTGCATATTCTCGCGGAGCGTTTTTTACTTTACAGGAAAGCAATTTCCTGTAAAGTAAAAAAAGTTCCAACCAGCAACCATATTGTCTGCTGATTGGAACTCTTCCGTTATACGTGTCAGGGTTCGCCTACGTTCACGTTTAGTGGACTATACGGTAACGCAGTCGAACCCTTTTTTCCTCTGCGCAACCGTCTGTGTCTTCTGCTTTTCTCTTTCAGCTTAAACTCCCATGTGCAGGATGTCAACCTTTATTTCAGCAGTAGGCTTGGCAGTTGCTTCAAACGTCAAGGAGTTCTGCCCCTGCTCCTTGCAGGTAATGCCTGCTGCCACATATTCTGCCATGGTATCCTTATTCACATAAGTGATGACGCTCTTTGTCTCATTCATGATTGGCACCGTGACTGTATTCAGATATTTTCCCTCTGATGCAGACCATCCATTCACTGGCAGTGTCACTGTGACTGCCTGTGGAAGTGCATTGACCAGCTTGGTCTCGACATCCGTGTCGATGATATCCTGTAATCCGGCAAACCAGTCTGAAAAAATCTGTGTCCACTGTTCGAACAACGTCGTTGTGGATAGCTGCTCAATCAGACCAGTGACCCAGCCACACAGTTCTGTGTCTCCTCTTGTATCTTCGATGTCTGCTGCTGTAATCTGTGTCGCTCCAGCCTTAATATAAATATAGGCAAGGCAATACTCCTTAACTTCCTCCGTCCGTGTCATTTCCGGCTTTTTCGGGCTTGTGGCATATGCTCCGTATTTCAGCACCGGTGCGGATGCTCTGACTCTCTCCGTCCTGTCTGTCCTTATGACTACTGCGCAATACCGGTTTAATGTCACATCTGCGCTTTCCAGTGTCATAAGGTATTCTGAACTATTTTCTACCCATCTTTTATCGAACCATCCTCTTCCGGTGTCAATCTTAATGGTCATACCATCCTGTGGACGTACCGCCAGCTTATTGCCGACGCTTTCATATACTCCGTCCGAGATAAGTCCCTGAAATATCTCGCTCATCTCTTCCGCATCATACTTTCTATCCCCATTAATGCTATTAAAAAATCCGCTTTTCCACATATTCTTTTCCTCCTACAAATTAAATTGTGGAATCAAGGTGATTCCTGTACTTGATTCCGATTCTATTGTGCTGATTACCCTTGCATTTCTACTGATTCCGTATTTATTTGTTACGGTGACAATGTCTCCCATTGAAAAATCTTCCTCATAAGTAAATGTATTATTGCTTACCACCTCTCCGGAAAATCCTTCTGTCATGCTCAGTTCTGCCAACTTCTCCTTGCCACGTTCCTGGAGCAGCACCTTGTACTGTTCATCCGTGATGGTCTCATCCATGGTTGTCTGGCTGATGTCTCTTGCATCAGTGAAGATTTCATTCCTTTCCAGCCCTTTCAGGCTATTGCCTACGGATGCATACTTTCTATCCGTTCCTTCTCCCTCTCCACCGATTAATGTCACGTTTGAATACTCCTCCGTCCGCATCTGATAGCTTGTATTCACAAGATTGTCCAGAGCCTCACTGAATTCCACAAAAGGCCTCTCACTCTGTCCATGTGACCTGTCCTCGCCTTTGTATACTTCTAATATCATCTTTTTGTTTTTAATATAAATATCCCAGCCAATCTCATAGGTTGTGCAAATATCCTTTATAGCAAGGTCGAGGCTGTCTCCGGTGATCTGCTTTTCCACCTTTTCTGTGATTCCCACTTTGTCTCCCAGCACAAGGTTTGGGATGACCCTACTGCTATTTGACGGATTGATGGCATTTTGTGATACCAATGTCCTTATCCCATCTTCACAGGTTCCGGCAAGGTTGGTCTGCTTCCACACGATCCGCTTGTGAAGAATATATTTCAGCTCTCTTCCGGTCACTGTGATATAGTCTCCGCTTTCATTGTCCGTGACTATATTAAAGTTAAGTACAATCATGACCTTTTTATAAATCACTTCTGTCTCATCGCTATTCACATGGACATCCTGGGACCGTACAAGCAGCCTTTCTCTCTTTAACAGGTCTATTGCCTTTTCCGATGCTCTCAGATACAATTCGAAATCTCCCACACCATAATACTCCGGTCTCCAGATTGAGCTTTCATACGTATCTATCGTTCCGAGCAAATTAAAATTAAAATCAAGAACCCGTATCTCCATATTAAAGTCCTCCGTATAACTGCTGTGTTATGAATGTGATTCTGAGGTCACTATTTCCACTATCGCAATTATAAGTGAAAACATTATCTCCCTGCTCTACCTGAAGCCATGTGCTGCCCGGTGAAAGATGCCCCATGATATTTGTCTCTACACCGGCACGAATCAGCTTAATCTCTTTCTGGCCAGTATTTGTGTTAATCACAATCTCGTCATCCTGCTGCATGGTGTAGTTCAGTTTCAAATAGGTTTTTTCGTCTACGTCATAAATAATCGGATTGACCACTTCTCCTGTGGCATACAGTTGAATGATGATGCCCGTCTCTGTCTCTCCGGTGTTTATGATACTCTTTCTGATATTCCTTTCGATTCTTGAGATTTCAATTCCATTTTTGTCTATGGAAAATGGGAATTCAAACAGTGCTTCTGTATCTGAAAAATAACTTACCAGGTCATTTACTGCCCGGAAGTACGGTTGTGGACATATGATGCTTATCTGTGCCACTTCCCGTGCTGAAAAAATGTCACAGCTTATCAATTCAACCGCTCCATTAATAAGCACGTCTCTACTGTCCGTTTCAAAGTGCAGCTGCACATCCTTTTTTACCGGAAAATACCGGTACAGCTTCAAGCGGTTCTCTCCTATCTCTCCGTTAATGGTCATATAAATGACGATGTTACGGTATCCGATGCTCCGGCGGTTAATTGTAGCACCATCCGCTGTAGAATTCGCTGTAGAGGCTATTGTAGCCTCCACAGGGGTAATTCCGTCCACCTTGTATATGGTGTAGTCCTTATTCTTTGAAAAATCGATTCTGTCTCCTCTTTCATTTTCAGCAATTAAACTTATCATTGTGGTCCTCCTGCAAATCCGAGCAGATTTTTTGTGTTGCGATAAATCTCAAGCCTGCTCAAGCTCTTCGGGCTGTTATTTGTCTGGTAGAAATTCTGAATAATTGTCCTCTGCTCAGTTCCTGTCTCAGCGGTTGCACCGGTACAACTTCCGGCTTTTTTCAATGTGTTCGCTGTGGCACTGATTTCCGGAACATTAATATCATTTGAAAGCTCGCTGTTCAATGCCTTGAGTGAATCTGTAGCAAGGTTCTTTATTGCCTTGACAGCATTTTTTGTCTTGTCCACAATCGCATTTCTGAAGCCTGCCACGAAGAAATCTCCAGCTTCATAAGTCTCCTTGGATGGTGAATGCTCGTCCAGTCCTTCCCTAAATCTTTTCAACGTGTTTGCTGCCAAACTTGCCGCTGCATCTCCTGCGCCTGTCATGCCTCCTACAATTCCATTTGAAAATCCTTGTGTAAAGTCTGCACCGGCTTTCTGTGCATCTCCATTTCTGCTAGATATTCCGTCTATTGCATTTCCGGCAACTGTCTGTCCTGCCGTATTTGCTACGGCACTATTGTCCTGGATTCCGGATGCCAGCTTATCTACGATGCTTGTTCCACTTGAATATGTATCAGCACCATCAAGCTGTGACTTTGCTGTGTCTGCTGTGCCTGCTGCCGCATCGCTTACCAAGTCGTTTTTCATCAGCATTCCATTGGCAAATGCCGTTGCTCCGATGCCGCCTGCTTCGCTCGCTCCATCAGCATATTTGTCCAGTTCTAACTGTGCCTGACCTACCATGTATTGAGCCTGGTCTACCATCTCCTGTGTCACTCCTGGAGTGTTATTTTCAATGGCATCCTTCATGTCTGTATAGTTCTGCTCCAAATTAAATAGCTGATTCTTTAAGCTCTGCTCTGTTCCGTTTTCTGCTGTAATAAAGCTATACTGCGTCTTCAACATTGCATCACTTATTTTGTCTGCATTTCCCGAAATGGTAGCTTCTTTCAAATTCTCGTAATTAACTACCTCGTTGCAGTAGTTAATATAATTCGATTCTGATTCATCTACCGCTGCTTTGCTCTTTTTAAATGATTCTTTCAGTTCGTCATTTGCTAATATGACTTTCTTGTGCTGGTTATAATATTCTGCTGCGCCATCGATATCTCCACCGGCAAGTAAACGTTCATGCTCTGCAATCGCTTCATTCGACTCCTCATACTTCTGCTTTACTTCGTCATATGTACTGAGGTTCTTTTTCCACTCTTTCAGAGCTTCTACTTTGTTTGTAATGGCTTCCGTGTACGCCTCTTCATTTGCACTTAAAATGGCTTCTGCTTTCTTTTTCTCCATAACCTCATCAATGGTTTCTCCCAGCTTTCCATAAGTTGCGATTTCATTCCAGAGGTCTTCCTGTTCCACTCCTAGTGCTTCTGATAATTCATTTATGATAAAGTTTGCTCGGTCCTCATACCCTTCTTTTACCTTTCCATTTACATCAATCAGACCGTTCAATTCATCCTTTAATTCTTCCAAGTGGTTGTATTCTGACACAATTCCGGATACGCTCTCATTTCTGGCATCTTCTATCCGCTTATAAGCCTCGTAGCGTTCATTGATTGCGTCAATGTTTGCCTGCTGCGCTTCCGTCAGTCCATATTCCGCTTCTATCGCTTCCTTTTCTTTCACTGCCAGATAAGCCAATCCACCTGCCACTGCTGCAATTCCTGCCACAAGCCATGTTGTTGGCGATGCAAGAAAAGCAGTATTTAAGGCGAGCTGTGATGTTGTCTCGGCATCCGTGGCTACTTTCAGCAATCCGAACGTTGTCGCAAGACTTTTTACGCTATTTGCAAACGTAGCCACTTTATTTATGACAAATACCGTGCCAAGAGTAATTCCAAGGATTTTCAGGATCCGTATCACATCATCTGTATTTTTAATGGCATAATCTCCAAATTTTTCAAAATATGGGATTGCTTTCTCCGCCATCGGAATGAGCATTTCTGTTTTTAAAGTTCTTCCCAATTCCTTGAACCTGGTTCCCACGTCGTCATATCGGATTTCCTTCAGGTCTTCCATGGTGCCTTTCACGTCATTGTATGACGTTCCAAGCGTAGTCAGAGACTTCACCACTTCAAGGTTTGCATCCTCACCCATTGTTCCAAATGCTGTAGCTGCCATGTTTAATGCTTCCTGCTCGTCGGTGCACTTTGTGATGTCACCCACGATAGAATTTATGACATCCTTCATGGTGCCCTTTCCTTCTGACCAACTCTTGAATGCATATTTTGTCTTATCGCTGAATAAGTCAAGGTTATCTCCGATTGTTCCGTCACCAAGTCTGTTCTTTATCTCATTAATAGAATCATTCACTTTATCGAGGTTATAAGCTCCGCCCTTTGTTCCATTTTCCAGCAGCTGAAAATACTCCTGGGCGGAATATCCTGCCTGCTCAAAGTTTCCGCCGTACTCTGCAACGTTGTCTCCAAGCTCACTTGTGTAGTCAAGCCCATTCTGACTTCCTTTTGCGAACAAATCGAAGGCTGTCTGTGCATCAAGGCCAAAGTGTTTCATTAAATTGCTAACTCCTCGGATTGTCTCGTTGAAATCAGAGCCAAAAGTATCTTCCAATGCTATGGCATTTTCTGTTAATTCTCTAATTTTGCTTGGATCTACTTCCCCCGTTGTCTGTTTGACATAGGCCATTTTGTCTCCTATATCTTCCAGGCTTTCTCCATATGCATTATTATACAGGTCATCCATTTCAGCCTTGAATGCCTTCATTTCTTCTGTACTTGCTCCAGTCTGTGCCTGGAACTTATTGTATGCGCTTTCCGTTTCTGTCATCAGTTCTTTAAATTCTTCAATTAAGTTTCTAATGACATCTGTTGCCAGCTCCGACAGAGTTCCTTTCAGCACCGTGAAGCCTTCTGCACTTCCCTCTGCCTTTTCACCCGCTGACTTTGCTTCTTTTCCGCTATCCTGTAACCCTTTGCCTGCTGCCTGCGCACTATCTCCGGCATTTTCTTCTGCTGTTCGAAGTGTCTCAAGCTGATTTTCATAATCGGCAATTTCTTTCTTGGTACGGTTCACGGTTGCCTGCTGATTATTTATTTTAATTCTTAAATTCTCTGCTGCTACGGAATTTTCTCCGTATTCTTTCTCAGTAAGTGCAAGCTGTTCTTTTTCAGCTTTCAGAATGGTCTCCTGCTGCTCCAAAACTTTGTTCAATGAGTTAATCTTTGCGCTGACACCATCTGTACTGCTTTTCCAGTCATTCATTCCGGAACTGGTTGCTTTGAATTCAGAATTTACAAGCGTAATCTGCCGCTTGGCTTCCTGCATGGCTGCCTTTAATTCAGATATATCAACCTTGAACTTCGTCGTCGTTTCATTCTGTTTTCTTGCCATTTTTGCCTCCTAAAACCAATTGTCCCCGGCAGGTACACGGACTTCTTTTTCTACCGCCTTTTCTTCTTCTGCCCGGTCATTGTGGTCTATCATGTCGTTAATAAGCTGAAAAACGTCCTCTGCCGGATAGTCCAGTAATTCAATCGGATTCATCCCTTTGTACTGTCCGCACAATGACAGGTTCAGCTCTGCAAATGCCTGCGGTAATGTGAGCTTCACACCACCGCTTACTGTTTTTTTGGCTTGTGCATCCCACGGAGCTGAGCAATACACCATGCCATTAATCCTTTTACAACATCAATCAGCTCCGCTGCATTAATGCCATCCAGTTCTGTTTCTGTCAGTCCAAAGGTTGCTTTAAGAATCTTATTCAGGCATTCCGGTGTGCTTCTGATGGCCCCCAGCACATCCTCTCCCTCTTCTCCATCAATTGAAGCGAGCATATTTATTAAATTAAGGGAAGTGCGGTATGGGATTTTCAAGCTGTCCGCTTCTGCAATCCGCTTCACTTCCTGAAGTGATTCATCTTTATATACTGTCAATTTGAATTCCATGTTTTTTCTCCTTTCAAAAACAGGGACACCTTTTCGGTGTCCCCGTCTATTTTTACGCTGTAACCGTAACGCTGTCCGGTGTCTGAACTGTTTCGAAGAACTTCGCTTCTGTCTGTTTTACGGTTTCTGCCTTTACGACAACTGCTTTTGCAGTCTTTCCGGTCTTTTCGAAGACGTGAGTGGTGTTGATTCCGGTATAGGTCAGCTCCTGACCGCTTGCATCTGTACCACTGTCCTTTGTCTTATGAGTACTGGATGGAACTGCAAATTTTCCTTTTAATCTCCATACAAAAATCACCGAGCCGTCTGTCTTTTCAGTGACATAACCAATTGCATAGTATTTACTTTCTCTTTCTCCTTCCACCAGCATTCCGGTTGTCTCGTCATAGTACTGACCGGTTAATTTTGCTAAGACATCCAAATCCAGTGCGGATGCATTAATTTTTACGGTGTCTGCTCCGGTCGAATCGATTACGATTGCCGGGATATTATCATAATAATGTGTGTCTGAGCCTGTCTCAGTATCTTTGCTCAATTCTGCTACACCGGCAACCTGAAATGGTGTGCCAAATGTCAGCTCTCCAGCTTCATCCTTGGTCACTTCTGCTGCAACCAGGCTCTTGACTCCACGGTATTCTGTGTATTTCATTTTTTAAACCTCCTTATAAGAGACATCAAGGCCTCTTCCTGTGTGTGTCTTCTTGTCACTTGCGAGCGAATGTCCTCTTCCGCTCACCACAAAGCCCTCTTTCTTCAAGAGGTCTTTCACAGCGTCGAGCTGTGTCTGAATCAGTAAAGGGTCTGTAGAGTAAAAGTTCAAGCTGAACTCCCATGTGATGCTTCTCTCGTCATCATCATAAAAGCTGTCTCCTTCTGATGTGTCATTCCAGTATGTAAAGAAGCTCTCTGGATACGGTTCTTCCGGCAGTAAACTTCCTTGCAAATATACCGGATATCCGGTCTGTTCCACGATTTCAACCAGTTTTTTCTCCATGCTAACCCTCCATGATTCTTTTAATAACCTTTGAGATTTCAACTTCCTGAAGCTCTCCTATTTCTTTCTGTGTCTTTGTGCCATAAACGGCAGCTTTCAAGCCCTTAACCGGCTTCATGCTTGGTGTACCGTACATCAGAAATACGCTGACCAGTCCGGATTTTGAGAAGTCGAAGCCTACTCTAATGCTTCCAGTTCCGCCTTCCCAGTCAACCTTCATCTCCTTGTCAATGGACTTCTTGGTCTCTCCGGTTGAGAAGCGACCGTGTGCCGGCAAATTGCTCTTTTCAATAGCTTTTTCAAGTTTCTCATTTACTGCCTCTTTTGAAGCAGTAAGCCCGGCTTCCACGCCCTTCTTCATAGCATCTGAGCCGCCCAGCTTGTCCAGATTGGCAATCATCTCCTGCCATCCTTCGAATTGAAGTCCTACCTTATTACGCACCGCCTGCAATCCTCCTGATTTTAAACTTCATGTACTGATGCCGCTTTTCAATGTCTTCCGGTGTGCCAAGCACTTCATAAACATCTGTGCCATCCTTAAACTGGCATCCGGCCGTGATATCCGGTCTATACCAGGTTGTCACATCTGCCGTATCCATCACCGTAAACACTCCGTTCACTGTGGTTTCTGTTCCGCCAAACGTTCTGAAGTTGCAGAAGATTTCTCCTGCTTCCTTGAATTCTTTCTGCACCACACCAACCACCTTCCTGGTGGTCGGTGTGCACAATATTAAGCGATGATTAAATGGCTCTGTCTGGTGATACATTTACTTTTCCCCCTTATAACAAAGCTGAATAACCCGCTGCATGAAGTAGTTTGACAGATTGCCCGGTCCATATGTCCAAAGGTCACATACACCTCTTGCGATTACTCCAAAGGATGCTTTGTCCTTCACCACTTCTTCTGAGATACCGGCATCCTTCATGTACTCCTGTACCTCTTCAATGTAGCATCGCAAGGTGTTGTCCTGATAATCACCCGTGATTCCGAGCATAGCCTTGACTTTTTTTAAGACATCATCCATATGTCATTGCTCCTTACGCAACTGGTGTGGAGTTCTCTTTTGCGGTGGAGTTCTCCTTTGCTGCTGATTCACCCTTTTTAATGATGAGGACTCCATTCGGGTCGATGAGCTTTCCGTCAAGAGCCATAATGCATTTGTTCTTCAGTTCATTATTATCGTTATCCACCCATTTAACCGTTGTCATCTGCATGTTTGTATTAACACCGTAGTCTGACAATTTTACAAATACAGCAACTACGTCACCTACGTTTGCATCATCCCAAGACGCAATGCATTCATCTTCTACAGTCTCTACGGTTTTTCCCATGAAGCGGTAGTTTTCCTCTCCGTTCAAGCCGTAGTTAATTCTTCCGATTGGCTGACCGTTTTTATCGGTCATTCCATCGATGTGACCGTCAAATGTGCCCTGTGCCATGATAAATTCACCATCTCTGTAGGCTTTTTTCATCTTTGCCTTTACCTTTTTATGCCATCCGTCCCAGGATGCAAACTCTTCCGGTGTCATGGTGATTACGTTTGTGGAAGGTACTCTGGTATCTTTCAAGATACCTGTCGGCTGGGTTGTTCCATCACCGTTGAAGATAGTAATTTCAATTGCTTTAACAATTGCCTCTGTAGCCAGTTCAACAAACTGCTCCTGGAAGATGTCCAGTGTGGTGATGTTTTCAAGCAGCGACTGAGCAATTTTGCATTCTACTCCAAAGTAAGTAAATGTCACCTTCTCATCTGCCTTGATTTTCTGTGTATCACTTGGTGTTGTTTCACCAATCCATTTTGCTTCCGGTTTTAATGTCAGGACTGGGATTGAAACTCCGCCCTTAACATTGAGCTTTCTTACTTTTGCGAAAATATTTCCGTACGTAGACATCTTCTTGACAATTTCATTCAAGATTGTCTTCGGAATAACAGCGGACGCATCTGCTGTTGTTGTTACCTGATTTTCACGCAGTTCCGCCGGAATCGGCACGTTTCTACAGACATAATTCATAAATGCTGTACGGTATTCAATTGTGTCTGTAGGGTCTTCATTTCTTGTCTGCGGTGTCTGATTGAAGGATGCCACAAATCCATTTCTGAACTGTGCATTGTCTGGGATGCTTGGCACTGCCGTTCTCTGCTGAGGATCAGTCTCTCCCTGCTCTCCTCTCTGCTGTGGATCCTTCTGTTTTTCTTCCAGTGCTCTGATTTCTTCCATGGTGGCATTCAGCTCATCTCCCATGGAGCGGATTTCTGCTGCATCATTTGATGTATTAATTCTGTCTCTTAATTCCTGTGCCCTTTTTTTCAAGAGTTCTAATAACTTCATTTTCTTTCCTCCTTAAAAATTATAAAGTGCTTTTGCTCTGGCTCTTTCTACTTCCGCTTTCTCACTATCCAGTGAGCGTCTTGCACTATCCAGTGCTTCCTTTGCGCTCTCCAGCGCCTGTCTGTTTTCCTCTCTCGCTGAAAGCTCGGTAGCCTCGTAAGCCGGGAACGTTACTGCTGAGACTTCTAATACTCTTTCGATTTTTAAGATTCGTCTCAGCGGATGATCTGTATCCATCCGCTCCCATTTCTGTTCTTTTATATAAAACATAAACGACATTCCTGAGATATCGCCACGGCTTACTCCTGAATAGAGTTTTTTTGCATCCGGATTATTTTCAGTGTCAAGGTCTGCCCGGATGTCCATACCTTGGTCATTTACGGTAAGCTGCAATGTTGAATTTGCATTATTGTTCCTGCTTCTCGCCACCGGCACCATCTTGGTGTCATGGTTAATCAACATCCTGACGTCTCTCAGGTCTGCCTCGTCCAGTGCTCCAGGCTCTATGACCTCATCAAAGTACCCCATGTCGGTTACTGAATTAAATACAATCGCCCGGCCAGTGATATAATTGCCGTGCTTCTCATTGCTCTCTGCCCTGACTTCACAATCAAAGGCTCTCGTTCTTAAGATTGCACCCATGCTCTTATGCCTCCTTTTTTCCATCTACTTTTCCAAGCTGATACTTGTCTGCTATCTCTACATTTGCATAATTCAAGCTCTGCATTCTGACTCCATTTAACTCTTCTAATGGCATCAAGCCCAGAGCTGTTCTTTTTTCATTTTCATACAATCCACCGGAGTCTCCCACAAGCCGTATCATCTCAAGCGTCTCTGACATGCTCATGAAGATGAGTTCCTTCGGATAGAGCTTTATCAAATTTCCGTGTGACCGCTCTCCATCACTTAACAGCTTGTCTGTAAGGACCTGGCTGAGTGAAATGATAAGCGGCTCAATAGTCTTCTGATAAAACGCTTCATACTGTGCCTTTGTATAATCTCCGGTTAGAATTGGCAGTGGCACTCCAAATGTCCTCAATATCTTCTGGTCAATGAATTCAAGTGTGTCTTTATCGACCAGCTTGACCTCTTTTTTAATCGGGATGTACTCCGCTTTCATATCAATGGCTGCTAGTCCACTTTCTGAATTTTTCAGCTTCTCATTCAATTCCTTTATGGCATTTTCCGACTTTTCTTTTCCCATTACTGTCGGAATTTTTACCACTGCATTAACTGCATATGTAGCCTTCATTGCTTTTGAAACTCCCTGAAGAAGTTCATGGTTCAATGCAAGCGTCTGAAGGAGTGCATTGTGATTTGGTCTTCCAGACTTATCACCGCCCATCAGCAAGTTTGACGAATTCCGGAATTTCCAATGAATCACATCCTTGCAATTAATCATGTAGCTTTTTCCATTTTCAAACGTAAACTTCGTGTACGTTTGCCCTGCTGCATCCTCGATAAAATCTACCTGTGTAGGCACAATCGGATAGAGGCCATCATAAACCTTGTGGTACTGTCCATTGTCGTCGTACCATTCATAATAGGTTGGGATGATAAACACGTTGTAATTTAAAAATAACAGCGTTGTTATACTTTCCAAAAAGTCAGCCGTCGTCTGGAACTGATTTGGTTTATTTAATATCTTTGCGATATCGCCTTTTTTAACAGCATATACACCAGTTCCATCATCTCTGATATGAGCTGGGCGCAGTTTCTTCATTTCCTGTGCGATGCAGGATACAGCCTGCTGCACAACATCACTTGCGTAAATGTCCTGACCAAACTGTGAAAAAATCGGTGTCCCACCGTTTATGTCCATGTACCTTCCGGTTATTCTTTTTATCGAAATCTTGTCAAGTAAATTGCCAAACCAACCCACTTCTTACTCTCCTTCCACCAGCTTCTTGAATTCTGTTCTGTTCTGCCGGTATGTCTCATATAAGATGATGTCACATACTGCTCCATCGATTCTTTTTCTCTTGTCCTTCTTCACACACAGGCATCTTCCCAGATTGTCTACCTGAATGCCTGCATTCTTAAGGCACCATTTATCCATTTTATTTTCATCATAATTTACAAGGCGATGCTTAAAATCGGCTTCCAGCAGCTTCATGGCATTGCTTAATGTCTGAGCATTCTGGAGAATCATGATTAAATCTCCATTCTCCTTTGTCCAGCCGTGCTCATCCATCCTCGTGATCCAGTCTTTGGCAAACTTCTGGTCATATCCAACCCGCCACACTTTAATGCCCTTTTCTTCATAGAGCATCCGGAACCAGTCTGCTACAATGCTGAGGTCGATATCGCTTCCCTCTGAAATGGTCAGTAATCCGCTTTCCGCCCATTCCTTGTATTTTGCCCCAACCGTGGAATCATCCGATTCCTCCAGCTTGCTTTCCGGAATAAAATACTGTGAATAAATGTATTTTATTTTGTCATCCGGTCTCATCATGAGAACCTTTGCACTTGCAAGGTCTGTTGTCTCCGCAAGGTCAACTGCGCCAAGTGCATAGGCTCCCCGGAAGTCTTCTATATCGAACTTTGCCGGGTAATCATAATCTTGTAGATTCAACCAGCTTTCCGCTGAATTCTGCTTTATATTGAAATCTTTACACAAAACAAAGATTCTATCTGCCTTCGACTGTCTCGCCTGGTCTATCTGTTCGTCCAGATAGTCCCATTTTTTTACGATTCCAAGTGAAGGATTGCTTTTCATCCAGCTCTTGCGGTTCTGCCAGACCTCTTCCTCGCTGTCCTGCGTGTAGAGCCATGGCAATGTTCTTATGGCTGATACACCATCATCTTCTCCACTGATTATCTTTCTTGCTCTGACCAGTTCCCTATCAAGATATCCGTCTGCTGTAAATCCTTCTGTTGTTAAATTTACAAAAAGCGGCTCATCCTTCAACGACATACTCTGTTCAATCGGCTTTGCAATGACGTTCTCTTTCATTTCATGCGATTCATCCAAAAAGCCTACATCAATGTTCCGGCCTTCCTTGTTTCTTGTCCTTTCCGACATTTTGAAAATCTTGGTGTTTGTCACCTTATTTCTAAGAAACCGTTGATTTCTCGATGTGTACTTTTCCTTTGGATCTATCAGCAATCGCATAGTATCGATAGTGTCATAAATGATGCTTGCCTGCGAATCGTCATTTGATGCGCAAACAATATCCATTCCTGCTTTGCCTATGGCAAGCTCCGTGGTACCCAGTGCGCTACAGGTTTCGCTCTTTGTATTCTTTCTTGCAATCAGAAGCAGCACCCTTTTGAATCTCCGCCATGTGGTATCACTCATCTTGAAGCTGTAGACTGCCTCAATAAAAGCCTTCTGCCATAGCATTAATACCATTGGCTTGTTATAAAAGGGGCTCTTGGTCAACCGGATGCAATGCTCCATGAAATCCATCCGGATCAATGCGTCCTGTGTGTCATACAGGTATGCATCTGATATCATGTCCTCTTTCAGATTTTGAAGCTCCTGCCACAGCTCCCTTCCAACGATAATCTCACCGGCTTCAATCCTTGCTGCATACTCCAGCAGAAAGGAATTATCCGGTGTCCAAATCTTTTTTTCTGCTATCAGCATGATTCATCAACCACTCTTCCAGCGGGGAGGCTTCTTCTTCAATACCTTCCAGCTTTCTATTTCTGTAGATGACCGCCTCCAGTATCTTCACACAATTTGTGTACTGCTGGAGCAGTTCCTTGTACAGTTTTGCGGCAGGAGTACTCCTCTGGCGCATATTGTTCTTTTTGTCTACCTGAATAAATGGAAGCTCTTTTAATTCATCCATCTTTTTCTCTAAAAATAGGATTTTATTTACAACTTCCTCTGTGAGAACAATCGTCTCTGCCGGAAGCAGCTTAAGCAGGTCCTCTTTCCTACTCATCCTCTGCCGGTTTTTCTTCCGATTTTTCTTCCAGGATTTCAACCAGCTTGATTCCTGCCTTATTCTTTTCGGTGCTCAATTCCGTCGCTCTTTTCTTTGTGACCTCAAATACTTCTCCTACCTCTCTGACAGCATCTTTTTCAAGGTCTTTGAATCGAATTAATGTCTTTACTTTCATTTTTCTTTCCTCCGTAATTTCTTTTCCAAAAATCTCGTCAAATTTTCAATTCTGCGAAAATTGACACCTTCTCAACAGTCTTCCACACCTTTGATTTTTCCAAAGGGTGGGGGGGAGGTCAGAAGCCTCCCTCGAACTGCAACCACCAGTCCTCAATGTATTTACTCCATTCCTTTTTGTCTCTTCCATCTTCAGAGTATTCAAGCCGTTCCAAGCATTCCTCTTTCGAAGTGTCTATATGAATCAGCCTCGCTCCAAGCATGTCCGCCAAGCGATTCCGCTCGGCTTCGAATGGATAGCCACCAATGATATATGCATTACTCCACTTTCCTGTCCTGTGTTTCACTTGCTCAATCAAGGCATCTCTAACCTGAAAGACGTTGGCTCTCAGGCGCAATGGCTTTATGTATCTTTCGCAACCGGATAGAGCCTGCCAGATATTATCAATGTCCACAATAAGGTCTCCCTCATTCTGTAAACTCTTAACATAGCTGCTCTTCCCGCTTAGTGGTGAGCCATACACAATGTAGACCTTTTTCTCTACATAGCCCAGCTTGTCATGTATCAGGTTATGGCATCGCTGATGTACTAGGACTACATTGTCTGGGTTCAAGGATATCTCCGGATTCTCGTAATTCTCTTCTGTCAGCTCTTCCTTGTGGTGTCCTATGCAATCGTACTTTTTCACAATGGGCTTTCCACAATGCGCACATATTATGAATCCGTTTTCATCTGTCCTCTCAATTTTTAAAAGCTCGACAAACTCTCTCCAGCTCCTTGAACGGTAGAATTCACTTCTGCTCATCGAACGTATGCCTTGCCCTTGTAGTATGCAGCAATCCATCCGGATGGTGTTCTCATCCAGATGTCTTCTCCATCTTTGGAAAGTTCTTTACAGGTAACCCGTGTGCCTGCATCCAGTGCTCCATCTCCATCCTTGTCATGTTTACGTCCATCGGCTGTCAGTTCCTTGTGGCTCTTTGCTCTGTACTGTGTTCCAGGACCGGTTCTGACTTTCATCTCATTCTGAAGCGTATATGTATTCCCTACGCAATAAAGTTCTGGTTGCACCGGTGCAACTTCCGGCTTTTTCTCTTCTGCCTTGTACCATGATGCAAAGAACACATCCGGTGTCCCATACTGCATTTTCAATGTCTTTGGAGTCTTTCCCCAATCCGGAAGATACAAGTGTGGTCTGTCTTTTGGTTTTGTCCAATCGCCGCCCCATCCGAGACCAATGCTTTTTGCAATTGCCCCTACTTTTTCAAAGAACCCGTCTGTATTGTCAAAGGCTCCCTTTCCGTCATTTCTGTAAAAGTCTGCCGCAATACCCCACTGGTGCTGTGAGCTGTAGTCACTTCCCTTTGCATTTGTGACAATCGCCCCTGGTGCCGTCCTGCCTTTTGCATATAAGGCATTCTGCTCTTCCACTGTCCTTACGCATTCGCTGAATCCAATCTTAAGTCCCTGTCCTGTGCAGGCTAATACCAGCTCTCCAATCTTCCTTTGTAATTCAGGATGTAACTTTGTAATATCTCTCATCCTCTATTCCTCCTTTACTTCCGGGATTCCGGCTACTGATGTGAGAAGTGAAATGATTCCAGCCAGCGCTGACGCAGATATCACATACTTCCAGTCAACCTGTCCCATTGCTGCCGCCGTTCCGATTCCTGCGATTGCAGCCTGTGCTATCGTTTTTACTGCTCTAATTTCTGCCGCTTTCCACCACTTTTTTGTGTTCACATTCGGTTTAAGCACACTATTCTTTAATATCTTTGACATGTTCTTCTCCCTTCTCTTCCGGCATTGCCAGAAGTGTATTGTATAATTTTGTTGCAACGTCGTTTCCGCCCAGGTTGTGATAAGCCTTGTATGCCCTCTTTATGCTTTCTTTTGCATAAATAGGACAATACTCTTTGTCCTGGTATTTGTTATAATTCTGGACAATACTCTCTCTGAGCAGGCTTTGAACTCCATCAGCGATTGCATTGTTTTTCTGCTGCTCTTTCTTCATCCGCTTTCTGATGTCTCTGTAAAGGAATCCGAGGATTGCAGTTATTATTGTGAAAAGCCACTCCACCCAGTGGAGCTGTACATACTGCCATATCATCATTCACTCACCCCACGGCTTCTTTTAATTCTTTTTTCTCTTCTGGAGTCAATTTTGAATAGCTTTTCAGGATGTCTTCAATATCCTCTCCCGCCTCCATTCTTCTTCGAATGACTCTGACCATGATATTTTTTACTGCCTTACTCATTTACACCGCCCCCAATCAGCTCTGCTATTGCTTCCTCGCACTCTGCCTGGCCTTTTTCAAGTGTTCTTAATCTTTTTTCTGTGTCAGTCTCCATTGACAATGCTACTTTCACATTTTTTTCTGCATCAATTGTGGCTGACTTAAATTCCAATCCGCTGTAAACACCGATTGTCTCTTTGTTTTCATCCAGCACCGTAAGCTCCTTCACTTCTGAAAATGCCTCTCTCGCATGTTCAATTTTTAATTCATTCGGTGTGAATTCAATCGCATTCTGTGTTATCAGAACGTCGATGCAGGCGTATTCAACGCCCGCGATTTTTATGTATTTCATTATTTTTTCCTCTCTTTCTTTTTTAACTAAACACAAATTAATAACGAACAAATATCATATTGCAATATAGGTCATTAACAGTTGTAGCTCCACTTGAGATATTTTTGTAATGTAATCTTAATGTACCATCACTTTTTGGCACATCAGATGCCCTTACTGGGATAACGTAATTATTTGAACTAGTTCCTCCAATGCCTAACACACATTTATAGTTTTTAATAGAGGGTACGGAAAAATATATTTCTGCACCCTCTCCGGCACCAATTGTTGTGGCAGCATATATTTTTACTGTTTTAACGATTACTATGGAGCTTAAATTTGTGTTTAATTTACTAATCTGATTAGCCATGGTTCCAGATATGGAAGGATTCTTCTCCCTTGCGTCCAACACATACCCTTCCACGTTCACCGCCGAGCTCTGTGTTATCTTTTCTTTATCAATTTTTTTCATCACATCTTTAAAAAAATCAAAAATCATTAAGACCAACTTCCTTCCTCTATCTGTTTTTTTCGAAGCTCCATTTCTTTCTTCCGGAGCTTCACCGTCTCTGGCTCATTGCTGTATTTGCCCCAGTTTTTCAAAAGGAACAGGTTGAATGCTGGATTTGGTGGAAAGTATACTTCTTCTTCATACTCAACCATTTCTTCTTTCTCTAGTTTCTTTTTTCCATCCTCATACTCAACCCTTTTCACTTTCTGATGCTTTATCACCGTCATTGTGTAGCCTTTTGCGGCTTTGAAAGCCATGTTTTCAAGCTCAGCAACGGCTTCCCGCCTGCCCTTTTTAACGGTCTCCGATAACTCCGGCAATTCAGCTTTGTATTTATAAAGAGTGGACTCTGAAACTCCCAGTTTCTTGGCTATTTGTCCCATCGTGAGACCTTCCGCCGCCCACTTTTCAATATCTGCCTTATGCTTGCAGATTTCGTCTTTCTTTCCCGGACGACCTCTCGCCATGCCTCCACCCCCTTAACGTAAAACAACTCCTATATGCAGAAAGCATATAAGAGTTGTTTCTTTTTTTCTATTATTTGCACAACTGTAGTAAAAAAAAGAAAGCCACCCTTTCAGGTGGCTAATCTCTATAATTCATTTTCTTTTTCAAGTAATGGGAGTAGCTCCCCCATTGTCATCGTTCTGAAATACTCTCCCTTCTTAAGTTCTGACATCTTAATTGGTTTTTCTGTCCCTTTAAAGTCATAATTTGTGTAAAGTTCAACTCCATCAGTCTTCTTGCACCACACCATCACTTTTTCTGATGGTCCAAACTCTGCAATGTCTTCTCTCAATTCCTCCAGCAATTCCGAGCAATCCAGTGATATTCTTTTTCCGCTTTTTCCTAAAAATGCCATCTTTTTACTCCTCTCCTAACACTTTGCCTAAATTAAAATCTGTGGTATCCCAAACCTGCACATCATACAGCTCTTCTGCCAATTTAAGCTGCTCCACATGATCTTTAACGTCTGTACACTTGATTAAAAATGGCTTCAAATACTCTGCTGCTGATTCATAATCCGGCCCGCATACGATGATGTCGCCTGCTGCACAGATGCCTCCTTCCAGGACATCATACTTTCCGTCTTTCAGAAATCTGTTTCTCTCCTTGACCGCCTCGCTTCTGTACTCAATTTCAACCACACCTGCTGCAATGTTCTTATACATTTTAAATTCCTCCTTCTCTTATTTGCATAAACTCTTTGGACACCAGAATGAAATTGTTCCAAAATCAGATACCGCTTTGATGAAGTATGCTTTTTCTGTCTCTTTTACTGCTGTCATGTCAGATAAAGAAATGGCATATCTTTCATTCTGGTCGAATTTCTTTTTAATAAACCAGTCTGCGATTGCTTTGATTTCTTTTTCAATTGCTTTCTTTACTGGAGCAACAACTGTTCTTTTGACTTCTGCCTTAACAGCTTCCCATGCTTTGCTTAAGCATTTTGCAAAGCTCCAAAGACCTTTCTTGTAATTAAAATCCTGTGATTTGTATGTTCTCCATGCTCTTTTCATTACTTCTGATTTATCATATCTCATATCCTTTGCCCTCAACTTTCTGTGTTTGTTTTCCTCTTGTTGATATTATAATACACCTGTAGGTGCATAATGTCTATTGGCATAATACATAAAAATCATGCTGATTTTTTGTATATTTTATACACCCATAGGTGCATATAGATATGAGAATAACAGCCTTTTCTATTCCACCGGCTCCATCAGGTCTTCCATGCTACAATCCAGCGTTTTGGCCAGCTTGTACAGACTGTCTGCCTGCGCCTTATTAATATCCTTATAACCCCGCTCATAGTATGATATCATCCGGAGGCTGACACCGGATAGCTCGGCAAGTTTCGCCTGCGTCAATTTTTTTCTTTCTCTCTCATCTTTTAAATGGCTCATGATTTCTCCTTTCTCCAGTAAATCCGGTAAACGCACTTCTTTAATATCAAGATACATCTGTAGGTGCATATTGTCAACCGTTTATTTTAAGAAAGAGCAAGGTTTCAAGCCCTGCCCTTTCTCTGTGTCCTGTTCAATTCATCATATATCTGTACGATCAGTCTCTTCTTATGTCGATAAGCAGTTGTCTTGTCAATCTCCAACTGCTCCGCTATCTCTGACATGCTCATATCATCCCGGTATCTGCCATATATGATATCGATATATGGGTCATTACTCATCTTCTGAAGGACTGGATACATCTTCTTATTCTCCTGCTTAAAAAATGCCTCCAGCTCCTTCTCAACTATCCTTTCTATGAGCTTGTACGGCTCTTCCATCATCTCACTATCTATGAGCTCCCTCAACGTCTCTCTGACTATCTGCTTTACCACTCTACGCTCCATTCATACCTCCTCTCTAGCCTGCTGCACCTTTGACTTTACATAGCGTATTTTTTATGCGATGCATGGGTCTTTTCATCGTCAATGTCCAAATAAATCTGCGTAGTCGATAACTGCTCATGCCCCAGTATCCTCGACACGTCCTCAATCGGCATTCCGGCTCTTAATGCGAATGTTGCTCCAGTTCTCCGGAATCTATGAGGGTGGCAATTCTCCACTCCCTGCCTTCTTCCAATCTGCCGCACTCTTATTTCTATTGCCGATTTTTTCAATTGTTCATGTGGTTCGTCCAGCGCCACAAAAAGCCAGTCCTCCTTGTCGTTCCTCTGCGAAAGGTATTTATCTATCTGATACTGTGCTTTCGCATTCAGATACACTGTACGCTCTTTCTCTCCTTTTCCCAATACCGTCATGGATCCGTCCGGTTTAATATCACTTATTTTCATATTAATGACTTCTGATACCCTGCACCATGTGGAAAGGAGCACTTCTACAAGACACTTGTCCCTTTCTGTCTTGCATCCATCCCTTATTTTTTCTATATCTGTCTCTGTGAATGCTTTTTTCTTCTTTTTCTCTTTCTTCATCTTTTCCACTTTGAGCATTATGTTTTTTTCTGTGATTTCTTCTTTTTCCATCCAAGTAAAAAATGATGATAAGCATCTTTGTGTGTTCCCAACGGTCGTTTTACTGACCTTATCAATGGTCAGCTTCTTTGCTGTCAAGTAGCGTATGTCATCTGCCGTAACTTGCGTAAATGGCTTGTTGACAAATGCGTTAAATCTCTTCAATTCTGCTGCATAAAAGCGAATTGTCCTCTGCGTGCATCCCTGAATCGTCTTTGAAGCAAGGAAGCGTTTTATTAAGATCTCATTTACGTCTCCTTCATATTCCACGATTTCTGTCGTTTCTTTTTCAACTGCATAGTTATTTACCACTATGTAAAGCTCGTTTTTTATGTCCTGAATATTAATGTTTTTTGCCCCAAGATACATACAGATGTCTTCTACAAGCATCTCTCTCGCATCGCTCATATTAAAGCCCCCGTTTTCATTGGTGTCCTAAGGATCCTGTACTCAGGTGTCACTCCTTGCACATAAGGCTCACAGAGCGTATCTCCTTGTACTACTGTTGCCTTTGCTCCAAGCAAGCTAAGCTGGACATATGTCATGTATACTCCATTCCAATCAAGGTCCTGTGCTGTGATTTCAAGTTTTCTTTGGTAATCGATTCCTCTTTCTTTCAAAATCTTGCAAAGTGCAATCAGCATTCCTCCACCACCTGTGCTTGGCTCATTTACTTCTATTTTTTTCTCTCCATCATAGTCTTCAAGCTGATTCTCTATTATGAGCCTGGCATTTAATTCTGACAGATGAAATGGTGTGAAGAACTGTCCCAGCCTTCCGTTCCCACTGTTCTGGCTCATGTATATCTCACCGAGCACATCTGTAATCTTCCCTTCTTCAAACTGGTTTGTAAGCATTTCGAACATTTGAATAAATTTAATCCTTTCTTCTCTCTCGTATTTACTCATAATATTTTTATAATGCTCCTCTCTTTCCTGCCATATCTTGTCATGCCACAATACACAATTGTTTTGTATTGCAATTGCCATTACCGCCACCCAGTCCTGGAAGATCGTATGATAACTGTATCTTCCGGACATTCCAATCATCATTTTAACAATCTCTTCTTTCATTTTTTCACACACCCTTTATCTGAGAAGCTATCATATCTGCTGTGTGCGTCCACAGCACGTTAGGATATCTCTTTACTGCTCTTGTGTAGTAGCTCCACTCTTTCTTATCGGTGAAGGCTCCCATGTGGTAGCGGATACACATTTTCTCCTCTTCCGTGAGTGCTATGTAGCCCATCAGCATGATAAGGCTCTTTTCTCCGTGTCCTGGATAGAGGGCATCATCCTTTTTCCATTCTATTGACGTGTTGTCTCCAACCGAAATGCAATCATAATCATCCAGCTTGCACACATCATGTAGCAGTCCTATTATCATTGGACTTTCTTTCCTCTCCCACTTAAGCCCCAGCTTACTGGTTAAATGCATCAGCTCATAGCCTACCTGGATGGAATGTGCCAGTAAGCCGCCCCGGTATGCCCCGTGGTGTTCAATTGACGCCGGTGCGGTATAGTATCCTTTTTCTTCCAGCATTTTCATTAATCCGGGATGCCCTCCAAGGACATCCTTTACTACGTCTTTCAATGCTTCTTCCTCGCTTGCAGTTCTTCTCATACACTCTATCATAATCTACTCCTTCCCACATGCTCTCCGTATGTCATGCCTGCTTCTCTCGCTTTTGCATTTACCCAGGCAATGCTTCCTACCTTAAGCTCCGGCTTCTTATATGCCGCCTTTCTTCTTTCTGCTCTTTCCTTCATCCGTTCCTGCCGGCACTTCACTGAGCAGATTACTTCCTTGCCTACCGGCATAAACAGCTTTCCACACTGCTTGCATCTTCGTCTTTTCATTAAGCAAATCCCTCCGTCTCTCCGCATTCATACCATGTATTCCATGGTTTGTAATTACCGTGCTTATATACCTTTCCGCTCAGCGGATTTTCAGCAATCATGAGGATGTATATATCATCCTCTGCCAGTCCGTTCTTCTTGGCCAGATTATAAATGTCTTCAAAAGTTAATGTCTCTTTCTCTTCCTCTGTAGGCATTAATTCCAGGCATTTAAAGGTTTCATTCTCGCTGTGGAAAAATACTCTTATTATGTCTGCTTCAATTAACTCTTCATTTTCTACCGGTTTCATTCTGCATTCCCTCCATTCTTCTGTATCTGCTCTATTCTCCAGCATATGCTTGTTAATTCTTCCAAGCACTTCTCCAATTCCCGGTTTTCCCAGAGGCGGTCCAGCTTCTTAATGCTTGCGCTTACTGCCGCTGCATAACCTCTTAATACATTTTTATCTAAGCCTGCTGCCGCCGGAGCTTCCTCTGTTGCTTTTTCTTCTGGAATATGCTCTTCTGGTTCATTGTCTACCACTTCACCGGAAAGTACCTCGCATTCTGTTTTTTCAACGTTTTCCGGTTCTTTTGGTACGTTTTCCGGCTTTTTAGGAACGTTTTCTGGCTTTTCAGGAACGTTTTCCGGTTGCACCGGTGCAACTCCGAAGGTTTTTTCATAAGCATCCGGCATATCTGCTATCGGAGCAAATACCTCTCTGACCTTTGCTGCATAATCATCCATGCTTAAGGTGTGCTTTTCATTGCTCCTTACTGCCAGGATGTCCACCGGCTGTCCTTCTCCCTTGAAGGATGTGAATACCTTTCCGATTCCCTGTGGTCTGGAAGCCAGCACTGCGATTCCTGACGGTGCCAGAATACTCTCAAGCTCTTCTGAATCTCCATCTTTTTTCCACTTAAGCAGTTTTTTAAATATCTCCGGATTGTCTTTTGCGTACTGGAAGATAGCCTTCTGGCTTAAATCCATATCCGCCTGCTGCACATCCTCGCCCTCAATGGCTACCTCTACCGGTGATATGGCTTCCTCTGCTTTGACCTCTGCCTTGACTTCTGCAATCTCTTTTCTTGTCATTTCAGGCGATATGAGATCTACTACCTCAATTGGAAGGGTGAGCATATCCTGGAGCTTTGCCACGCCGTACCCTTCGTACTTATCCTGGAGGCGGTCAGAATAACCGCCCTCACTGTATCTGTCATTAATGGCTATGTACCGTGATACAATATCTTTTGAAAGACCATATTCTGCCTTTGCAAATTCAGCTACTGTACTGTATCCGGATGATGCAAGGATATCTGTGTCTCTTGCCTTTTTTAACAAGTAGCCGGTTCTTACGAAGCCTGCTGCCTGATTTGCCAGCTCCGTGTCCAGAGCCTGCTTGAACTGTTCATAGTTTTCAATATTCCTTAATTCTTCCATTACTGCCTCCTATCCTGCTGCCTGCAATGTCTTTTTTGCAGCTTTCTTTACTCTTTTCTCCGCTTCCTGTCTCCATATCCTCAATACCTTGTCTACTTTTTCTGCGTTCGGTCTTCTGTCATATGCTCCATAGCTCTGTAATATCTTCACCTTATTGTCTTTTTCAATCTTGACTTCCAGTGTGTAATACGGTGTTGTGATTTCTTCATTTTTTCTCAAAAACAGGATGTAGCTGTAGCCTCTATTGATGCTCTCAAAATACTGGTCTGATGATGCCACACAATGGTGCAGTGTTCTTCCTTCCCGCATAATATCTTTTACATTTTCCGGAACAATCACGCTATACTCTTTATCTTTCCATTCAAAAAAGTCTTGCTTGCTATCGTAGTTTTCTTTTATGTGCGGGTACTTCTCTTTCAATGTCTGCTCTCTCTTTTCGTCTGCCTCTCGATTCTTCTCATCTGTATATTTATCATGAAATTCTTTCATTCTTGAGCAAAGGCATATGATAGGATCTGCCAAGTCAGCTCCTCTTTCTTCTGCCATCAGAAGATAATCCTTGTAATGCTGCAATGTCTGTCTTGTTGTCCAGTCATTTATTTTTTTCTGCCTGCGTATGTAATTCAATGCTTTATTTGCGGACAACTTTGTTTTTCCAAGCATTAAATCCTCACTCCATATCTTCTCAGATTCTGCATATTCAAGGTTTTCTTGTGATATCTTCTTTCCTGACATAATCTCTTCCTGCAACATATCAAGGGCATGTCTGCCACCATTCATATCTCTAAGCCTGTTTACTCGCTGTCCGTCTAATTGTAACAAGTCATGAATATTATCTGCTCTTGTATCCAGAAGGTCATGGTCTCCTATGCTTATTATCTCTTTTGTCAGCTTTCCAAATCGACCTCTTATGAGATATTCCAGTAATACACAGACATCTTCACTTGCAAATCTGATTACTGCATTGTAGTCCAGGGAGATTTTTGTCTCAGATCCGGCTTTCAATACTCTTTTCATATCTACCGGCATTTCTATTTCATCCAGCCACTTTCCGTATACATAAAACTCTTTATCTATCTGGCATCCCGCATTTGTTTTTTTGTCCCACCAGTCTTGTGAAAATTCATCTGCTCCGTACTTCATATACTGTCCATAATAAATACGTTCTGTGGTTCCATCCGGTCTCATGAACATTCTGACTTTTTCCAGTTCTTCAATCGTAGACTTTGCTTTTTTCTCTTCTAATATGTCCACCTTTTTAAATTTAAAATGTCTCAGCATCCATCTGTCTTCATCATATTTAAACGGAACCATTACTTTAATTTCCTTGCACATCCGTTCTGTTCTCGTTTTTACAATTGCCGGATTTCCACATTTTTTACAGTTCATCTGAGAATTGTGTTTTGGTTTATCTTTTGTGTAAAAGCTCTCTCCACATGATGTGCAAGAGCATCTGTATCTTTTTTCCGTCGGTTTCACAAAAATATATGTCTCTGGCATGAGGCTGTGAATCCATTCCGTAAATTCTTCTGATTCAACCGGTGCTACCTCATCCATTAATCTTTCAATTCTTGCTTCCTTCCTCTTCATAGCCAATTCCTGCTGCCGGTATGTATAATTGTTTTCTTTTGCTGCAAGGTGATTCATTATGCTTCTGTACCGTTCCTTTTCTCCGACAAATTTTTCTACTACCTCTTTGGAACGTGGCGATAAAGCTATCGCACTGTCGTTAAAATAGCCATAGTAGCATCTTCCTGACTGGAGTACAGATGCAAGTTTTAATTTTGACCAGCTTCCTTCATATATGTATCTTCCATCCCAGCTCATTGTCTTTGTATGAAAAGTTCCATATTCTCCTGTTTCTTTTTCTACAAAATGACGTACCAGCATCTCTCTTTTTTCTTCATAATCCAGTGTATCCCAAATATCGACTTCCAATATTTCTTTTCCGTCTACATTCTGTATTACCGCCTCTGCTGCATATACATCCCTGCTCGGTTTGAATGCCAGAATAGCAGGTATTGTCTTTTCGAGTTTTTTCCGCTGCATCCTGCTACCCTCCTAGCTCATGTAATAGTCATTGATGATTTTCTTTGCCTGGCCCATTCCTGGGATGCCAAGTTTCACATTTGCCCCTTTTATGCCTGCTGCCTTTGATATATCATCCGGTATGCTATAGGCATTCTTAAAACTCCATTTCAGTAATTCTGCAATGCAGCCTTTCAGTGTCTTTCCTTTCTTACGGACGCATCTGGCTACCTCTTCTTTCTCAATGCACTGCATTTTTATATATTCTACCCAGTCAACCATGATTTCCTTTGGCTGAAGGTCTGCACTCTCTACCTTCAGCTTTCCAAGTGCTGCGGTGCTAACCGTTGCCAGTTCTTCCATTTCGCCTGCTGCATAATCCTCTGCATCTTCCTTATCCAGTCCGTTTTCCTCTGCCAGCACAATGAGGGATGCTACATCTCCCTCTTCTTTCAAGCCTGCTGCCGCTTTGTTCAATTCTTCTACTGAGTTTAATTCGCCAAATTTTTCAAACATAATACTTACTTCCTCCTTCTGATTTTTCTCGGCACATAAAATATGTGCGATTCTCTTAAAAATAAAATTCAGTTTGCTTGCTTATTAAGCTGCTCTTTTGCTAATTTAAAAGCAAGCATATAAAGTTCCAAAATACCTGTTTTCTTTTTGCCAAGGTCGTTTGCAAATTCAAAGACATCATCTTCTAAGTCGCTCAGCTCATCATACCCTTTTCCGCCGATTCCGTCGTTATCATCAAAATCATACAGAATATCATCGATGATATTATTCAGCCTTTCTTCATCATCTTCTTCATAAGAGTATTTATCAGAATGCAGCAACCAGTCATGATCTTTTGCCATTTCTAACAGTTCTTTTCTAGCCTGGTCTTTGTCATAGAAATAAATTCTTCTATTATGACAATCTATTTTTCCTTCGAAATAGCCAGTATCATTAACAAAATCAGAAAAGCCCTCATATGTCATGTTATTATAATTAGATGCAATTAACTCTCCTAAATCACCACTAATGTGCAGTCTACAGTAGTCTTCCTCGAACAGAAATCTGATTCTGTATTCCGAACTGTTCGGTTTTTTGAAATCTAATATTTTTATATTGCCATAATCCGTGAATGTTGCTATATGGTCCTTAAAGTTTTCTCTTTGTTTTTCCAAATCCATTATTATTTTCCTCCGTTAAATTCTAATTTATTTTTGGTTTCTCACACCGTTCAAACGATATTACCCATACATAAGGATTCGCATTCCAACCGTAGCGGTCAAGGTCTGATTTCTTAATGGTGGAGTTCCAAAGTTTTTCCCATTCCATCATCACTTCATCACATTGACTGCATTCTTCTTCTGTCCCATAACAGCACTGCGAACCGCTTTCTCCGTATGTATTAAGACAATCCCAACAATCAGGATAAGCCCCCTCTTTTATCACATCAACCGGCTTCATCTCCTGTAACCGTTTCATCCTCACACCTGTAACCTTAAGCCAAATACGTGCGGCTTCTTTCGGCATGTGGATAGACGGATGCCAAGTATCAGCAGAAGGATACTCGTTGTCCTCGCATGATGCACGGTACATGTAGCATCCGTACTCTTTTTCCTTGTAAATCTTATCTGTTTCATTACTGCATCCTCCTGGCTCGGTATCCAGTCCGCAATCCCAACACGGACTCCATGCAAATGTTTCCCGGACATATATAATATCTCCCGGCTCGCAAGGCAACTTAAAGAATTTCTCTCCATACCCATCTGCAAATGTACCTCTACACGATATGCACCCTTTAGGTGTAAAAGCGGTATATCCCCATTTTGCATCATTTGGAATGAATCCTTTTACAATTCGTCTGGTACAACTCTTTCTACCTTCCAAATTTGCCCTAACCATTTCTGTATTGAATAAAATCGGTTTAATTGCCATCTACTCCACCACCTTTTACAATCTCAATAGCCTTTTCATAGGCTATAAGCATTCCTAATTCCTTTGGTTTATCATTTACAATATCATCAAGTACCCTATTTACTGGGACAAGGCTTTTCAGCTTTTCCAACTGCTTCACAACCTTTTCTCTATTACAGCAATCCCAGCACTCATCCGGAGTCATCCCTGAATCTTCATAATCCTTCAGTTTTTTCAATGCTCCATATATCTTCTCTTGTACCTGCTGTGTTATCGTCTCGCCCACATGGAGCTGATTCCATTTAACACCTTTCAAAGCCCAGTTGCCTTGTTCATCCTTAATTGTCAGTCTTCCCATCACACTCTCCTTTCTCCGAAGCATGGTGTATATGTGTGGTCTTTTGTACCTCTTCCAAAAAACGCTCCGCATTCTGTGTTTATGCGGTTTCCATGCCCCGGCTGTGACAGATTTTCAAGTTCCTTCGTGTATATGTAAGTTAATCTTGGAGGTCAGTTTTTCTTATATACCAGCTTCTCCCGGTTCCAATCCGGGTACTGCTCTTTCAGGTAACATTCTGCAAATTCAAGCATTTCAGCTCTTAAGCCCTTGTTGCCGTTGTCCAGTAACTGGTGGTGACTCCGGCAGGCGGTGACACCGTTCTGCTCCACTCCGAGTCCACCCTGGCTCCGGTTCACTACATGGGCGATATCCCGGATGTGCGCCCCGAAGTCCTTCTTTACAAGCGGCCATCTGCCACTGGCACAGAATATACAGGTGTCTCCGTCTCTGCTAATGATTCTTGCGATTGTGCCCTTATCGAAGGTGCACGCTTTTGTTCTTCTGCTCTTGCTCATACTCTCTCATTCTCCTATCCTGCCACATGGAATACTTGGTGTGCTCCTCGTAGCAAATATTTATATTGTGCGGCGCAAGCAGCTCTGCCGCCCGCTGCCATAAAACACTGTTTTTCACCGGCTCTCCGTTCTGCTTTCTGAAGTCTGCCGCTATCCAGTCATCCAAGAACCGGTTCACACCGGATTCCAGATATTTACTGTCTGTGAATATCTCAAGGTCAGACGCTCTTCTCATATGCTCCATGGCTTTTATCAGCCCCAGCAAGGCTATCTGATTGGCTGTGCCGGTTTCACTCCCGGTCTCTTCCAGCGTCTGCTCTCCTTTACTGGTATCTGCTTCCAGGATGCCACAGTAGCACCCTTCCGCTTTCCGGAGTCCATGGTATGAAGTTCTTAAGTAAATCCTTGCTTCCATCTTCAAATTCTCCTATCCAGTTTCTCCTCGGTATATCGCATATAGGAATACCCGGTATACCGGTTTGTGCCGCTCCGGATGCTCTCCTGGACGATATAATATCCCGGTGTCGGTTTTGGTCCATAAATCAGCAGCTTTCTCATAGTCCACCGCCTGTATCTCTTTCTCTCCGGTTTTGGCCGGATTAAATTCCGGCTGGTGGAATAGCTGTATTCCTCTTTTGTCAGCTTCCGTGGGAGACCTTTCTTCTTTCTCTCTTCCTCATCCGGCACCTTCGCCATATACTGGGCGAGCTGTTCAAATCCACCCTCTTCATAGAGGTTTGAGAAAAAGATTCTTCCATGTTGCCAGCATTCCTTGATTAAGACATCCGTATCTGCTCCTCTGATTCTGTTCATGATCATGTGGATATGTATTCCGCCTCTAGATCCGATTTCAATAACTCTCATCCATTTCAGTTCTGCTCCGAGCTTCCGGTAACGTCTTGCCAGCTTCCGTAAAACGTTATTCAGGTCTTCTTTTACTCCCTGCATATCCTTCCTCTCTCCCTTCCGGTATGTGAAGGTCAGCCAGAAGTCATTTTCCACGAAGTTTGCTTTTATGGTTCGCCGGATTCTGTTTTTCTTATTAATCTGATTCTGCAATTCTATCTGCCAGGGGGAAGGTCTCTCTCTTGCGGCTCTCTTCTCTCCCTTGGCTCCATAGTTTCCTTCCCACTTATACTCATACTCAATCGAGCTGGGAAAGTTATAAATATCAACACAATATGCCATAGCCTTTGTCCTTATCTTTAATATTCCTAATCGAGTTGCGAAAACAGGTCTGAAATGCCCTGTTTCCTTGCATTTTTGCGGCTTTTATGGTATATTGTTCATGCGGGAAGTTTGCAATTCGCCAAATTACTTACAGCCCACTTGAGGACGTGCGCCACACGTTCTCTTTTTTTGTCTATCCTGCAGCATCCACCACCTGAATGTAGACATAATCTCCGTACATTTTTACCCATTCGTAACACCCCTCCAGCGTATCTCTGTATACATCAATGCTTGTCCCGTTCCGGATGGTCTCGCCCCTTCCGTCTCCGTCCAGGTCAATCCCATCTCCGGTGTCAGTAAAATCAAAATATCCGATAAATTCACCGATTCCGCCATCTTCTGCGACTGAATACATGATGATAGCCTTTCCAAGCCATTCTTCCTTACCGGCTACGGACAATCCCTCTACCGGCCAGCTACCGTTGCGGCACTGATTGCCAGTCCATGTGTAGCAGGTGCACCGGATGAGGAACGGTTCACCGAGTGGATTCTCCTGCTCCTGCGGTTGCACCGGTGCAACTTCCATCTCTCCGACTGCGTTCATGGTCTTTGCGGTGAAACTGTTCACTTCTCCAGATACTTCCTGTGGTGATGTCATCCACATGGTGAAAAGGAACACTACCACCGCTATTGCCATTAATGTGATTACTCTGATTCTGTAGCGCATCTTTTCTTTCTCCTTATCTCCTCACTCATTTCCCTTGTGGCTTTTATTGCTTCTCTCAATGCCGACTCCATCAGGTGGTCAGCGCTAACATCCTGCTTCTGGACCTCTTCTTCCGACATCTCAGATTTAATCATGTACCAGATGCATTCCCTCCGATACTGGCTTATCAGTTCATTAAGTCTGTCCGTAATCTCCTTGTCCTTAATTTCCTTTTCCTTCTTCTCTTTCCATTTTTTGAAAAACATATCTTTTTCTTCTCCTTTCTCTTTCCCGCTTCTGGAAGCCCTCGCCAAATATGAACGTTTCCATCGATACAATCTCACCGGTCTCTCTACGGTATCTTGTACTGTACCAGTACTCTCCGGCGGAATCCTTGTAGTAATCCATGATTCTTCCGTTTTCCTTTTCTGTTGAGCCGATATATTCAATGCTCCGGTTCTCAGCTTCCCAGCCTTCCCGGCACTCCATGCTATATGCTCTCTGGTATGCCTTGGTCAGTTCATTTTTCTGAATTTCTATGTACCGGCTTTCCACTCAGCCTCCCCCTCTCTTCTTTCCATTTCTGAAAAGCCTTTTCATGCTCCGGGTCGGCGAAATAGCTCTGCAGCTCTTCCAGGGTAGCTCTCGCTATGGTATTCAGTTTTATCTCGTCCATCCCGGCTCCTTTCTGCTTGTTATTTTGTCTTCACAATCCTATAATTGAGGTATCAGCTTATTTACACTGAAATACATCTGAAAGGATTTGATACTATGCCAAAAATCGACTTAACAATCTCTATCACCGTAATCGTTGCAATTGCTGCAATCATTTCTCCCGTTCTTACAACTCTTCTTAATAATCATCATCAGCTCCAGCTCAAAAGACTTGAGCTGCGGCAGGAAGAATACAACCGCACGATTCTTTACAAGCGTGAAATCTTTGAGAACTTCCTAAAGGGGTTAAGCCAGATTTCTCAACATATAACAAGGGAATCTCTTGATCTGTACTCCGAATACTATCCTCTAGCCTATATGTATCTTCCCCCTGACCTTCAGAAAAAACTCTCCGAGCTCAATCCTATCGTGCGCGAACATGATATGGACAAGCTCCTTCCCTACGTCGATTTTCTCAGTGTTGAGATACGTAAAGTGCTACAAGCGCTGTAAGTAGGATTAATACAACCAGGACATATATTGCGTAAGCAATCCATCCTCCTGGTTGTATTTTTTTCATCAGAAAAATACATCCTATTCCGATTACCCATGCAATAATTACTGCTATCATCTTTTCTCTCCTTTCTTACGCTACTGGAAGCTCTTCCTTTTTCTTTTCTGCCGCATCTTCCTTTTCCTCTACTCTTCCGAGAAGATAACCCAGCTCATAAGTTGACATCTTTGGAAGTGCTTCAATGAGTTTTTTTACTACCTCTTTTTTCTCTTTCATCATGTCTGTCATCTCCTTTCGTTATGTGATTATGTTGCTATTATATGTGTTATCTTTGCGATTGTCAAGCATTTTTGTGACTATGTTGCATTTTCTTATTGACGTGGCGCAATTATGTTTGTATAATTAGTACACGAAAGGGGGACAAAACATTGAGAGAACGAATTAAATCCTTGCGCAAAGCTCTTGGCTTAACTCAACAGGAGTTTGCAGATAAACTCGGCGTGAAGCGTGGTGGAATTGCCAATTATGAAATTGGTAGAAATGAACCTGCAGATTCTGTTATTTCATTGATTTGCCGTGAATTTGACGTAAATGAAGAATGGCTTCGTTCCGGAAGCGGTGAGATGTTCATTGAAAAGACCGAAGACGAAGAAATTTCTGAAATGCTCGCAGACATCCAGCTTTCCGGCAGTGGCTCTTTTAAACACCGTCTTGCTGTGGCTCTTGCCAGACTGGATGACGATGGTTGGAAGTGGCTGGAAGAATTTGTAAATTCTATAGCCCAGCAGTCAGACAATTAGACAAAGAACCGAGGACAGTGCGCAAGTCCTCGGTTCTTTCCTTTTCTTGACCTATTTTCCCCCTTTTACTATAATGTTTTTATAAAGCAAAGGAGGTATGGCTATGAAAAAAATATTAGCTATCATTTTATGTATTACATTTCTTTTTTCAACTGTTGCTTGTGGTTCTGAGGATCCGAACGATATGGAGACGTTCGATTTTACAAAAAAGGATTTCAAGAGAAATCTCAACACCTTGCTCCGCCCCTCATCTGATATTAATGTCACCGAAACAGACATCTCTCCAGATACTTATGACCTTCGTGCTAAAGATAAGGACGGGGATTTAACTTACATCTCTTTAACCTGTAACGATTCAGATTTTCCAGTAAAGGTCTCTATCTGGTGCGACCCAGATAAATACACCAATTCATTTTTATTCGTTGTAAAATATGCCCTAATCATCATAAACGCTGATGCTGACCCTCAGACAATTATGAATCAGCTAGAGATTAACAGTGACTTTAAAGATAATCCCATGCATTCTTGTGAAGAAATCACCTTTGAAGGTGTTTGCTATTCTCTCGAAGATGGTGTTTTTATTGCCAAAATAGACCCGGAGCATCCAGACGATTATGTTAAACACCCTATCTCTGATTATACAGACCAATACCCTGGTACCTATGCCAAAAACTCTCCAGAAGACTCTTCTGAGAAGTCTTCTGAAATTGATTCCGAGATTTCAACAGAACAGCCAGTGCAGCCGGATACGGAAGTAGAATCTTCTTCCGAAACAGAGGTTTCATCCGAAGATGATTATCAGGAAATGCTATCAAAGTATGATGCTCTTTTTTCTGAGCAGCTTTCTGTAATTGATGATTCCAAAGCTCTTGTAGAGTCTGCTCTTAACGGTTCTGAGGTCGAATCCTCTCAGCTTCTTGATGCGCTCTCAGCTGTTAATGATGCAGAAGATGTTCTTCAAGGCTACTCCGATAGTTTTTATGAAAATCGCCCTGCTGCTCCTTTTGGTACAAAAATTATGACACTGCTGTCAGATGCTCAGTCTGCTTTGCGGAGATATGCAATCACCATTGAGCACTTGTATGACTACTCATTTTATTCTGAAAAAGATAGTGCCGATTTAGAGCATGCTGAGGAGTATTATCAAAAGGTCAATGATGCTTTATCAGATTATGATGCCCTTTTAGAATCAGAGCAGAATAAATAGTTTTTAATATAAAAATGCAGGAATTGAGGTTTTCCTCTCTTCCTGCATTTTCTCTTACTTTAATTCCAGAATGTCATCTGCTGATGCCTTTAATATTCTGCATATCTCGGCTAGAGCTATTGCGCTCGGCACTCTCTCTCCAGTCTCCCATCTGCTGATGTCCTTCTGGTAAACGTCCAGCTGTTCTGCAAGTTCCTTTTGCGTCACTCCTGCCGTTTTTCGTGCCTTTTTTAACTTCTCGCCTAAATTCATTCTTTACCTCTCTTTTCTTTGGCTCTTGCAATAAGAGCCACAAGCAGCTTCACTAATCCGATTGCTACAAAAAATACTCCTAATTTAAAAATCATACTCTTTACTCGGCTATGGGTTTGTGTTATATTCTTTATAGGTAGCGGGCTTATCGCCCGCCTGTGTGGTTAGGGCTTTCGCCCTAACCGATGTACTTTTCAATTATGAGAAGTATCGCTCCTATGAAAAGGTCTATCAATGCGCTAACTGCCAAGTCTCGCCATTCGATAGGCTTTTTCTTTTGTTTCTTTTTCTTACCCATTCTTCCGTTTCTCCTTTCCAGTGGCTTTGCCTCTTATTTGTTCTATCTCCTTTCTATGATTTAATTATATACCCTTTCGGGTATTTTGTCAACATATTTTATACACCTATGGGTGTATAAAATATACAAAAAATCAGCATGATTTTTATGTATTATGCCAATAGGCACTATGCACCTATGGGTGTATTATAATGTCATCAGATAAAGAAAGGAACACCGAAAGCGGTGCAAGGTAAACAGATATGACAAAGCAGGAACAGATTGAAATTTTAATGGCAGATGGCTGCACAAAATCAGATGCAGAAAAGCACTTTAAGAATGATACTACCATTTATTGTGATTTAGAGGAGAACTTAGACACCTATCTCAGCGATTGGGAATATCTGAATGACGACTTGGACGATGTTAAGTATACTGATGCCATTGCAAAGATGGTACAGACAAAAGAGCCTCTTGCTGGTTGGGGTATTGTTGAAAAGGATGGAAAAACCTACTACATCGAATATGCTTCTTAAATATTAAAAAGTAATCTTTAAAAATCGAAGCCGGGGCAATAGCTCCGGCTTCTTTCTCATCCTATCAGTCTTTTCACATAGGTGCGTATCATTCTGAGTAAATGGTAACTGTCGCATCTGCAAATCAGCCTGATAGTCTCTTTTTTCATTTTTTTCAGGTCTTCCATAACTCAACCCCCTTCCTGTTTAAAGTGTAGCACTGTTTTTTTATGTATGAAAGGGGTTCTCCTAAAAAGTCCAAGATTCTGGACGAATTCTAACGCTTCTCCTTATTCTTTCTCGTTTTCGTACAATTTTTCTTCTTTTTCATATAATTCCTCAATCTGTACTCCCAGCGCATCCGCTATTTTTTCTAATGCATCAATGGTTGGAGAGAAAAGCCCGTTTTCATAATTGTAAAGCGTGCTGCGCCCGATTCCGGTCTTTCCCGCCAGCTCTTCCACAGAAACATGCTTTTCCCGTCGCACTTTCCAGATTAATATTTTCATGCTTAAATATTATCATTTGTCCTCTGGTCTGTCTGCCGGTAATATATTCCATTTTCTCGCCACTTGACCGTTTCCGTTTTTTCTTCTATAATGCAAATAAAAAAAATGCCCCTGGCGAACCAGGGGCTTATATGTAGCATTTTTACGAAAGATGATACTACATATCGGCTTTATTAGTGTATCATCAATCGGGTGCTGTGTCAATTATTACTGCGCTCTTTTTTTGCGCTCTTTTGGAGGTACAGACTATGAAAAAAGAACTTATTAACGGTGTTATTTATGCGAGATATTCTCCTGGTCCGAATCAGACCGACCAGAGTATTGAAGGACAGGTTCACGATTGCGAAGAATATGCCCGCCGGAATAACATCCGTATCATAAAAATCTATGCTGATCGGCATCTGTCCGGTAAAGACTCTGTTCATCGTAATGAATTCCAGCAGATGCTCCGTGATGCAGAAAGCCAGCAGTTCTCCACCGTTATCACTTGGAAGATAGACCGCTTCGGTCGTAACCGAGAAGAAATCGCCTTGAATAAATACCGTCTCCGGAAAAGCGGGGTGTCTGTTCGCTATGCTCTTGAGAATATCCCGACCGGTCCGGAAGGTATCATTTTGGAATCCATGCTTGAGGGCATGGCAGAATACTACTCTGCTGAGCTTGCTCAGAAGATACGAAGAGGACAGCGGGAATCTGTTGCCAAAGGTCGCATTCTTGGTGTCAAGGGTACCTATGGTTATAAGAAAGATAAGGATCTTCACTTCGTGGTTGATGAGCCTGCTGCCGCTGTGGTTCGAGAAATCTTCCAGCAGTATGCAGATGGGATGATGCAGAAAGACATTATTTCCCTGCTCAACAGCAAATCCATTAAGAAAGCTGATGGTCGCCCATTTACTCCTAATGCGATTCGCCGCCTGCTTTCTAACCGGCAATATATCGGTGAATATCGTTATGGTGATAACGTAAACATGGATGCCATCCCGCCCATCGTTCCAGTAGAGCTTTTCAATACTGTACAGGAGCGGCTTGCAACCACTTCTAAAACTAAGGCTGCATCGCAGGCACGTTCCACTGTTAATTATTTGCTTTCCGGCACAATCTCTTGTGCTGAATGCGGTTCTACCTATCAGGGTGAAAGTGGCACCGGAAAGCATGGAGAACGTCATTATTATTATAAATGTCACGGAAAAAAGAATCACAAAACGGTATGCCATAGCAAGAACTTTTCAAAAACGTGGTTGGAAGATTTTGTGGTGCAGCATACCGTTGAGGATGTCCTGACCGATGATATGATTTCTCTGATTGCAGACCGTGTTGTTGAATTGCAGCAAGCAGATTCCGTCAGCTATGCAATTCATGCTCTTGAGGCACAGCTTGCCTCTTGTACTAAAAAGCTGAATAATCTTCTTGCTGCCATTGAGGAAGGAATTGTGACTCCAACCACCAAGGAACGTCTTCTTGCTCTCGAGACTGAAAAAGCTGAAATTTCTACCGCTCTTTCTGAAGAAAAAATAAAAAGAGTTCCATTCACCAGAGACCATGTGGTCTACTGGCTGGAACTCTTCCGTGCCGGAGATATTAATAGTTTTTCTTTTCGTGAAAAACTCATTCATACTTTCATTAATCATATTGTCATTGATGACGATATGATGTTTATTGCTTATAATGTCTCTGGCAAAGAGGCTTGTGTGCCCTTAAATAGCGTGATTGAGGGGGTTCGCCTACGTTCACGCGGAGTGGACTAGACGGGAGTCGAACCCGTGTCCAAAAACCAATCCCCTGTCCTTCTACGAGCGTAGTTCATAATTTGACATTCCCTCTGCAATTCCGGTATGAACACCGTAACTGTTTCAGTAGCTTCATCATACGCCCACGGGTTCAAAGCTTTGCCCATGTCGTTTCTCACATAGTCGAAGCCTGGGTCCTAAAGTGTGAGTGCTCTAGGTCAGACTGCTGCCATTAGGCAGCGTAAGCTAATTTATTATCGTTAGCGTTTAATTTTAAGTTTGGAATTTAACGCATCACCCTGCGGCTCGCTTCTCCAGCTTCATAATCCCTGTCGAAACCTTTACTAGCCCTTATATGTTTATTCTATTATAACCTGCCTCCGCTATTCCTGCAAGAGGCAAAGAAAGAACCACTGTTTGTATTGCCATTAACTGACAATTTTTATCCGCCTATTAACCAAGATTTCTTACTTTGAAATCCCGCTCTGCTTCACGGCGCATATCTTTCTTTGCAATATCATTCCGCTTATCATAAAGCTTCTTACCTTTTGCAAGCGCAATCTGGACTTTTACCAGACTTCCCTTGAAATATACTTCCACCGGAACAATGGTATAACCTTTTTCCTTAATCTTCTGCTCTAATTTACGAATCTCGTTTTTGTGCATCAGAAGCTTCTTCGGACGAAGCGGATCACGGTTAAAAATGTTTCCCTTTTCATATGGGCTGATATGCATACCATATATGATGACTTCCCCATGTTCAATGTGTATGAAAGACTCCTTGATACTGCATTTTCCCATACGGAGTGATTTTACTTCTGTTCCATGCAGGCTGATTCCTGCCTCATAAAGTTCTTCCAAGAAATAATCATGTCTTGCCTTCTTATTATTGGCAATCATCTTAATCGATTCTTTTCCCATTCTTCATTTCTCCTGTTCCTGTTGCCTCTGCCAATTCAAAATCGATGGTTCTTACAATTTCATCTACACCGATTACCCGGATATATACCTTCTGTCCCAGCTTATAATGGCGGTTCGTTACTTCGCCCACCAGTTCAAAAGTGTCTTCAAAATACTGATAATAATCATCGGTAAGACTGGTTACATGCACAAGCCCTTCCACGGTATTTGGCAATTCTATATACATTCCATAGGATGCCACACCGGAAATAACGCCTTCATAAACTTCTCCGATATGCTCTGCCATATACTGTGCTTTTTTCAGCTTCTCAGTCTCACGCTCTGCCTCATCTGCCCGACGTTCTGTCTCGCTGGAATGTTTGGCTACTTCCGGCAGAATCGTTTCGTAATGCGCCATTTGCTTATGATTCATCCTGCCCCGCAATGTTTCCTTGATAATACGGTGTATCTGTAAATCAGGATAACGGCGAATCGGCGATGTAAAATGACAATAGCAGCTTGCTGCCAGTCCGAAATGTCCGCTGTTTTCTGTGGTATATTTCGCCTGTTTCATGGAGCGGAGGGTCAGCCGGCTGATTAATGCTTCCTCCGGTGTTCCTTCGATTTTTCCTAACAGCTTCTGCAATTCCTTCGGGTGAATTTCCTCCTGGCTGATATGCAGTGTATATCCGAAATTTCCAATTAACGTTGCAAGTTTTCGGATTTTTTCTTCGTCCGGTGTCTCATGGGTACGATAGAGAAATGGTATCTCCTGCCAGAAAAATTCCTGCGCCACCGTCTCATTGGCAATCAGCATGAAATCTTCAATTAATTTTGTAGCTGTATTTCTGTCGTATGGCTTGATTTCCAATGGTCTTCCATTTTTATCCAAAAGGATTTTCGTTTCCGGGAAATCAAAATCAATCGAGCCGCGTTTCATACGATTCCCTCGAAGCAGTGCTGCCAGCTCTCCCATTTTTTCAAACATCGGAACCAGTTCCCGATATGCTGAAATTGTTTCTTCGTTATGGTCTTCTAAAATTTCTTTTACCGCTGTATAAGTCATTCTGCGGTCAATTTTTACCACAGACTCTGCAATTTTATGGTCAATGACCTTGCCCTTCGGGTTAATGGTCATGATGCAGCTCAATGCCAGCCGGTTCTCTCCTGCATTCAGGGAACAGATTCCATTGGACAATGCATGGGGCAGCATCGGAATCACGCGGTCAACGAGATATACACTGGTTCCGCGGTTCAATGCCTCCACATCCAGTGCGCTGTGCTCCTGCACATAATTGGACACATCTGCAATGTGAACGCCCAGAATATAATTTTCTCCATCCATGGTAAGGGATACCGCATCATCCAAATCTTTGGAGTCTTCTCCGTCGATTGTCACCATCTGCCAGTCCCGCAAATCTTCCCTGCCTGCCATATCAGCCTCACTGACTTCTTTGGCTACATTTTCCACCTGTTTCATAATCTTCGGTGCAAATTCTGTCGGCAGGTCAAAGCCTCTTACAATGGATAAAATATCTGTTCCCGGGTCATTGATATGACCAAGTATTTCAACAATTTTTCCTTCCGGTTTCTTACCGTTTTTACCATAATCGGTAATCTCAACGACAACTTTGTGTCCATCTACTGCTCCTTTGGAGCGTTCGATTGGAATAAAAATATCCTGCGCCAGCTTCTGGTTATCCGGCACTACAAATCCGAAGTTCTTACTGCTCTGATAAGTTCCGACAATCTGATGCAGACCTCTGGATATAATTTTTATAATTCTGCCTTCCCGGCGTTTTCCGGTCTTCTGCGGATTTACTGCAACAGATACAGTGTCCATATGCATGGCTCCGTTGGTATTCTCCTCCGGGATATAGATATCTTCCTCTTCACCCTCTACCGTCACAAAGCCAAAGCCTCTGCTGTTTCCGGTATAAACACCGGTTAAGAATCTTCCGGAAGCCTTTACATATTTGCCCTTCTGGGTCAGCTCTACCTTGCCTTCTTCCAGCAAAGCATCCAAAACCGCATGCAGCTCTTCCCGCTGCTCTTTGGATACCTGCAGAATCATTGCAATCTCTTTGGCTTTCATCGGGACATATAAGTCATCACAAATAAACTCATATACAATTTTCTTTCTTTTTTCCAGTGCTTCTCTATCCATTCTTTTCTTTCCTATTTTTTCTTGCTGCTCACATAACTTCAAGAAACTGCTTTACACTTTTCTCGTGCCTGCGGCGGTCGCTTGCGGCATCTACCTTATACACCGCAGTGTGCATCCTCGCGGAGCTTTTTTTACTTTACAGGAAAGCAATTCCTGTAAAGTAAAAAAAGCTGTCGTTCACACGACAGCTCTTTGGTTCTTAGAAACTTCCAATATTCAGTACGATGGAAATTAACAGGAATAAGATTACCAGTACTCTGGTTACCTTTACCAACATTCCTTCCATAGAACGACCTTTATTCTTGCCCCAATAAGTATCAGCAGCTCCGCTGATTGCTCCAAGTCCTGCGGACTTACCTTCCTGAAGAAGAATAATTACTGTCAATGCGATACATATAATAATAAATACAACTGTTAAAACCGTTTTTAAAACTGCCACGAATGACACCTCCTGTGGATTTATAATACTCGTAACTTTGACAGTATATCATACACAAGGACAAATTACAACCACTTATTTCGCATTTGTATTGAAATTTTGCTGAAATCTATTACGATTCTTCGATCCGAATCAGACGATTATATTTTGCCGTCCGCTCACCACGGCACGGTGCTCCGGTTTTAATCAGGTCACTGCCAAGCCCTACTGACAAATCCGCTATGGTCGTATCCTCGGTCTCGCCGCTCCGGTGGGACATGATGGTCTCATAACCATGTTCTTTTGCCATGCGGATGGCTTCCATAGTTTCTGAGAGCGTTCCAATCTGGTTTGGCTTAATCAGAATCGCATTACCGCATCCCATGGAAATTCCTTTATTCAGGCGCACCGGATTCGTGACAAATAAATCATCGCCTACCAGAATCACTTTATCTCCCACTTTTTCTGTCAGACGTTTCCAGCCATCCCAATCCTCTTCGTCCAGCGGGTCTTCAATGGAATAAATCGGAAAACGGCGAATCATCTTTTCCCAATGAACAATCAGTTCATCCGTAGTATAAAGCTTGCCGGATTTTGGCAGATAATATTCTCCCGGTGCATTTCCTTTCCATTCGCTGGCAGCCGCATCCAGAGAAATCATAAACTGCTTGCCTCTGCCACAGCTGTACCCTGCTTTGGTAATGGCTTCCATAATAAGCTGTATGGCTTCTTCCTCATTTGCAATGTTTGGGGCAAAACCGCCTTCATCTCCCACTGCCACAGACAGTCCACGGTTCTTTAATAATTTTTTCAAATGATGATAGACTTCTGCACACCAGCGGATTCCTTCCGTAATGCTGTCGGCTCCAATTGGAAGTATCATAAATTCCTGAACATCCAGATTATTATCGGAATGTGCGCCGCCATTTAAAATATTCATCATCGGCACCGGAATCGTCACTGCATTTACGCCGCCCACATAGCGGTAAAGCGGCATCTGTAATGCTTTTGCCGCTGCTTTAGCACAGGCTAAGGACACACTTAAGATTGCATTGGCACCAAGGCTTCCTTTGTTTTCTGTTCCATCCAGTTCCAGCATCAGTGCATCTAGATTTTCCTGCCGCAATACGTTTCTGCCTATCAGTGCTTTTGCAATTCTTGTATTTACATTTTCTACCGCCTGCTGCACACCATTTCCACCATAACGCTCGCCGCCGTCTCTTAATTCAATGGCTTCAAATTCTCCGGTACTGGCTCCGGAAGGTGCTGCCGCCCGGGCAGTCGACTTCTTTCCGGTTGTCTCTGTCTCCACAGTTACTTCTGTTTCTATTGTGGGATTTCCTCTGGAATCTAATATTTCTCTTGCATGAATTCGTGTAATCGTCATTTTTACAGCCATAAAAAAATCTCCTTTTGAAAATATTCTGAATTAATAGTTCAGTATCTCCAAAAGAAGATTTTTTATTCTTTCGAAATAATTCGATTATACGTTAATCTCGGCTGTCATACCAAGAATCTCTTTGTTGTCATCCAAAATCGGCTGTACCACATTCTTTAAGAAGGCATCTACCTGAATTGGTGCTCTTCCTACATATTTTGCAGGGTCCATATTCTGCTTCAACTCTTCTAAGGTTGTATGGAATGCAGGTTCTGCTGCAATCAGCTCAAGAAGGTTGTTCTCTTTACCCTCCTGTTTTACATTTTTGCCTGCTTCCATGGAAAGTACACGAATCTTCTCATGTAATTCCTGACGGTCACCACCAGCTTTTACAGCATCCATCATAATATTTTCAGTTGCCATAAACGGAAGCTCGCTCATCATGTGTTTGTAAATAACTTTTTCATATACAACAAGTCCGTCTACTACATTTAAGCAAAGGTCTAAGATTCCGTCGATTGCAAGGAAGCCTTCCGGAATGGAAAGACGCTTGTTTGCAGAGTCATCAAGAGTTCTCTCAAACCACTGGGTTGCGGATGTAATTGCCGGGTTTAATGCATCAATCATGACATAGCGGGAAAGGGATGCAATACGTTCACTACGCATTGGATTTCTCTTATATGCCATTGCAGAGGAACCAATCTGGCTCTTCTCAAACGGTTCTTCCACTTCTTTCAGATGCTGCAGAAGACGGATGTCATTGGACATCTTATGTGCACTTGCTGCGATGCCTGCTAAAATGTTGGCAACTCTGGTATCTACTTTTCTGGAATAGGTCTGTCCGGATACTGCATAGCACTCCTTGAAGCCCATTTTCTGTGCAATCATCGGATCAATCTTATCGATGGTTTCCTGATCTCCGTCAAAAAGTTCCTGAAAGCTTGCCTGTGTTCCTGTGGTTCCCTTGGAACCTAAAAGTTTCAGGCTGCCTAATACATAATCTAAGTCTTCCAAATCCATAATAAATTCCTGGCACCACAGTGTTGCACGTTTTCCAACGGTAGTTGGCTGTGCCGGCTGGAAATGGGTAAATGCCAGTGTCGGCTGATTCTTATATTTATCTGCAAATTTTGCCAGTTCTGCAATGACATTTACTAATTTCTTACGAACCAGTTTTAATGCCTCTGACATAATGATGATATCGGTATTATCTCCAACGTAGCAGGAGGTTGCTCCTAAATGGATGATTCCTTTTGCTTTCGGACACTGTACGCCGTAAGCATATACATGGGACATAACATCATGACGGACTTCTTTTTCTCTTGCCTTTGCCACATCATAGTTGATGTCATCCTTGTGTGCCTTTAATTCGTCAATCTGTTCCTGTGTAATATCAAGTCCAAGTTCTTTCTCGGTTTCTGCCAGTGCAATCCAAAGTCTTCTCCAGGTACGGAATTTCATATCCGGGGAAAAGATGTACTGCATTTCTTTGCTGGCATAACGCTCTGATAATGGGCTGTTATATCTATCGGTACTCATATGTGTGCTCCTTTTTCTTAAAATAATATAAATAAATTACACAGTGCTCCGCTCGGCTGTCCGATGCAGTCTGTTTCATGCAGGCATGAACATCCTGCCCGGCAACCGGATGACTGCTGTGTCAGTCTGCTTTATCGCTCATAGTCACCACGAATATCCTCTTTTGGCGGCTCCATCGGATATTTTCCGGTAAAGCATCCTTTACAGATTGGAAGTCCTCCTACCAGCTGCTCCAGACGCTCTATCTTTAAGTATCCCAAAGAATCTGCACCGATTATCTTCCGGATATCTTCGATGGTTCTGTTATAGGCAATCAACTGTTCCCGCTCCGGAATATCGGTTCCAAAGTAACATGGCCATAAGAATGGCGGGGAACTGATTCTTACATGCACTTCTGTGGCACCGGCTTCTTTTAACATATTTACAATACGGTCAGATGTGGTTCCACGCACGATGGAATCGTCAATCATAATGACACGCTTGCCACGGACTGATTCTGCCAGTACATTTAATTTTACTCTTACGCTGGATTCTCTGCTGCTCTGCTTTGGTTTGATGAAGGTTCGTCCCACATAACCATTTTTTACAAAAGCAGTTCCATATGGAATTCCGGACTGCAGGGCATAACCCTGAGCTGCTGCATTTCCAGACTCCGGTACTCCTACTACCAGGTCTGCATCTACCGGTGAATCCATTGCAAGGAAACGTCCTGCCTGGATACGGGATGCATAAACGCTGACCCCGTCAATATGGCTGTCCGGTCTCGCAAAATATATGTATTCAAAAATACAACGTGCTTCCTGTTCTTTTGGAAGACACATAGTCATATCAGACTGAATGCCGCCTTCCGGTGAAATTGTTACCACTTCTCCCGGCAATACGTCTCTGACATACTCTGCATCAATGGTCTCCAAGGCACAGGTCTCAGAAGTAATGATATAAGCATTGTCACGTTTTCCGATCACAAGGGGTTTGAAGCCATATGGGTCTCTTGCGCCAATCAGCTTACGAGGGCTGGCTACAACCAGAGCATAAGCTCCTTTTAACTTCTGGCAGGCTCTGCGTACTGCTTCCTCGGCTGTCTTGGAATTCAGACGCTCTCTTGCAATGTGGTAAGCAATTACCTCAGAATCAATGGTGGTCTGGAAAATTGCTCCGGTATATTCCAAATCTTTGCGAAGCTCCTTCGCATTGATGAGGTTTCCGTTGTGTGCCAATGCCAGCGTACCTTTTACATAATTCAATACCAGCGGCTGTGCATTCTCACGGGTGGAAGAACCTGCAGTGGAATAGCGGACATGACCGACTCCGATATCACCTTTCATTGCTTCTAACTGTTTTCCGGTAAATACTTCGTTTACCAGTCCCATATCTTTGTAGGAAGTAACTTTTCCCTTCGGTCCGTTTGTCTCACTTACTGCAATACCACAGCTCTCCTGTCCTCTGTGCTGTAATGCAAACAGACCGTAATAAATACTGGAAGCCACATCATTTCCGTCAAAATCATACATGCCGAAGACGCCACATTCTTCATGCAGTCCGTCCCATGGGCTTTCCTTTAATTCATTGTTATTCATAGGGTTCTCCTGACTATATTTTTAAGCAAATTTCTTACCGGTCAGTAATTCAAATGCTTCTTCGTATTTCTCAATTGTCTTCTTAATTACTTCATCCGGAAGGAGATAATCGCTGTCTGGATTTGCTTTTAACCAGTCTCTTACAAACTGTTTGTCATAAGAAGGCTGTCCCTGTCCCGGTTTGTATCCTTCTAATGGCCAGAAACGGGAGCTGTCCGGTGTCAGCATCTCATCACCTAAAACTACATTTCCATTCTCATCGAGACCAAATTCAAACTTGGTATCTGCAATAATGATTCCTTTGCTTAATGCGTATTCTGCACATTTCTTGTAAAGTGCGATGGTATATTCTTTAATCTTTTCTGCGTACTCAGCACCCTTGCCCGGGAATGCTTTCTCTAATACGTCAATACTCTGTTCAAAAGAAATATTCTCGTCATGGTCACCAATCTCAGCTTTGGTACTTGGTGTGTAAATCGGCTCAGGTAATTTATCGGATTCTACAAGTCCTTCCGGTAATTTGATTCCGCAGACGGTTCCGTTCTCTTTGTAGCTTGCCCAGCCACTTCCGGTAATATATCCACGAACAATACATTCGATTGGAATCATTTCCAGTTTCTTGCACATCATGCTGTTGCCATCATATTTCTCATTCTGGAAAAATTCCGGCATATCTTTTACATCAACGGAAAGCATATGGTTTGGCACGATATCCTTTGTAAAATCGAACCAGAATCTGGACATCTGTGTCAGAATTGCGCCCTTATTGGTAACCTTATTCTTTAAAATATGGTCAAACGCTGAAATTCTGTCTGTTGCAACAATGATAAGGCTTTCTCCATTATCATATACTTCTCTTACTTTTCCTTCTTTAAATGGTTTAAATTCCTGCATACTGCTTTTGTCCTCCATTTTATGCTTTCGCAAATTTTTGTTATGATAAAAAACACTACTGGAAAATTATAATACAGTGCCTTTTAGAAAGTCAATGAATTTGGGCGAAGTGCGCCTTTTGCCCCATATAGAAAAATGAGCGAAATTTATTAGTTTTTTTGTCTAATATTTTCTATTTATAAGTATTATTAATATATGTGCCAAAAAATACTTATCTATAGCAAAAGATTCTGTACCTTACACTTAAGATACAGAATCTTTTTATTTACGCGAGCAACGAGATAACTTAAGAAACTCGCAAAGCGTGTTTCTCGTAGTTTGCATTTCGCCCTTACGGTCTTATTTTTTGATTAACAAAGATTTCCCTGTCATTTCTTTTGGCTGTTCCATTCCCATCAGCTCGATTAATGTAGGAGCGATATCTGCAAGACATCCACCCTCTCTTAAACCGTATGCAGGGTCTGCATTTACCAGAATGAATGGTACCGGATTGGTAGTATGTGCTGTAAATGGTTCGCCTGTTTCATAATCGATTAACTGCTCTGCATTTCCGTGGTCTGCGCAGATGAACATCTGTCCGTCAGCCTCTTTTAAAGCTGCAACAGCTTTGCCTACGCACTCATCAACTGCTTCTACTGCCTTGATTGCTGCAGCCTGAACTCCGGTATGTCCAACCATATCCGGGTTAGCAAAGTTGATTACGATTACATCATATTTTTCAGATTTGATGGCATCTACTAATTTATCACATACTTCGTATGCACTCATTTCCGGTTTCAAATCATAGGTTGCTACCTTTGGAGATTTTACCAGAATTCTTTCTTCGCCTTTGTTTGGCTCCTCTACACCGCCGTTGAAGAAGAAGGTTACATGAGCATATTTCTCAGTCTCAGCGATTCTTGCCTGAGTCTTTCCATTGTCTGCAAGGAACTGTCCAAATGTATTGGTAAGTTCTACCTTGTGGAATGCAACGGTTTTGTTTGGAATGGTTCCATCATATTCTGTGAAACATACATAAGTTACGTTCTTTCTTGCGCCTCTGTCAAATCCGTCGAACTCATCTGCACAGAATGCTCTGGTAATCTCTCTTGCACGGTCAGGACGGAAGTTAAAGAAGATAATGGTATCGTTATCCTGTACGGTTGCAGTTGGAGCACCATTTTTCATAATTACAGTCGGAACTACGAACTCGTCTGTTACATCTTTTGCATAAGATGCATCAATTGCTGCAACAGCGCTGTCTGCTGTCTCGCCAACACCTTCTGTAATTGCTTTATATGCTTTTTCTACACGATCCCAACGGTTGTCACGGTCCATTGCATAGTAACGTCCGTTGATGGTTGCGATTTCACCAACACCGATTTCTTTCATTTTTGCTTCCAGCTCTTCGATAAATCCTTTTCCGGAAGTAGGTGCGGTATCACGGCCGTCTAAGAAGCAGTGTACATATACTTTGTCTAAGCCTTCTTTTTTTGCCATTTCCAGGAGTCCGAATAAATGTGTAATGTGGCTGTGAACTCCACCATCGGATAATAATCCATATAAATGAAGTGCAGAACCGTTGTCTTTTACATTTTTCATGCCGGCAAGCAATGCTTCGTTTTTAAAGAAATCTCCATCTTCGATTTCTTTGGTAATTCTGGTTAATTCCTGGTATACAATTCTTCCTGCACCCATGTTCATATGTCCTACTTCGGAGTTACCCATCTGTCCGTCCGGAAGTCCTACAGCAAGTCCGCTGGCATTTCCTTTTACCCATGGATAATCTTTCATCAGTGCATCAATGTTTGGCTTGTTTGCCTGGGCTACTGCATTACCCTCAGTTTTGTCATTCAGACCAAAACCATCTAAAATCATCAATACGGTTGGTTTTTTACTCATGTTTTTTCCTCTTTTCTTTAAAATCTTCTATTGAAACGGATTACTCCGTTGCTGTCACATATCCATCATTATCTATGGTAATTCCCACGGAAAGGGATTCCATAAAATCAAAAATACGTCTTTTCTCACTTTCATCTGTCACCAGTGAGGTCTTGTAATTCTTCTGTATACACGGCAGAAACCGGAAATCAATAGTTCCGTCATCCCGGATGATTACCTGAGATAAACCGGTATCTAATGTTGAAGCCGAAAACCAGAAATTGCCAAGACTGTAGATAATCGGCACGCCATCCATATATTCCATGCCCTGCAGGCAATGGGTATGTCCGCCGATAATGACATCCACACCGGCTTCCACAAACTGTTTTGCAAGAGCCACCTGGTCGGAACCAAAATAGTTATTTCCTTCTGTTCCCCAGTGTACAAAAGCAATCACATAATCGCTGTTGTCTCTTGCTTCTTCTATTACTTTCAGAAACTTGTCCGGATTTAAGGTCTTTAACACGCCCGGTGTCGTCTCAGTTGCTTCCTTCGTATAATTTAAAGAGCGTTCAATCTGTGTAGCTGATACAATTGCTATTTTCTTTCCATTTGCCACAAAATATACCGGACGCATGGCATCCTTTAAATCTTTTCCTGCTCCTACATACGGAATTCCTGCTTCTTCCAGTGTATCTATGGTATCAATCAATGCAGCTTCGCCATAGTCATAGACATGATTATTGGCAAGACTGACAATATCTGTTCCAAATGTTTCTAACAAGTCGACACGCTTTGGATCTGCCCGGAAAGTATAATCCTTGCCGGCTAAAGGTTCCCCTCTTGTACTGTAGGTGAACTCATTGTTTATCATCATAATGTCTGCATGATTCATTTCCTGTAATAAATCTTTGGAAAAGCAGTCATTGATTCCATTTGGCTGTCCATCCATGTGTTCTGTTGTGCCCCAGCCTTCTGCAAAATTAATATCACCGGTAAAATCCAGCACAACCTCATCCTCAGAGCTGCATGTCTTCCAGTAAACCTGCTGCAAATCCTCTTCATTCATGCCGGTATCCTGACAATAAAGAAGCCACAGCACATGTATGGAATTTCCGGTCTCTTCGTACCAGACATTTACATTCTGGTCTTCCTGAGACTCCTGTGCAATATTTAATACTGCCTCTTTTCCGTAATTGGCATAAACCCAGTTTAAGAAACTTTCGTCAATCCGATAATCCCCGATAAATTCTTTGCTGCAGGAATCCAGCAGTGCTTCGTATGCATCATCCAAATCTTCTATCACCAGCTTCTTCGTCTCTGTAGAGACTTCTTCTGTTTCCGTCACTGCATATTCTATTTTCTCGCTGCTTTCCGGTTCTGCATTTACCTGCGCTTTCCTGTCACATCCACTGCAAACCATTCCAAACAACAATATTCCTATCCCTGCCATCTGCAAAGCTTTTTTTCTCAAATCGGTATCCTCGCTCAACTCCTCTTTCGTCTCTTGTGTCCTGCTTTATTGCCGATAACATTATACACTATCTTTCTTTTTCTAACAATCCTTATTTTGCAAGCGTATTCTGTTATATCAAACCTCATCATTTAACATTTCTTCTAAGGTATGCCAGCCTAATACGGCGCACTTTACCCGGGCAGGCATATGGGAAATATCCTTTAATGCCGAAGCTTCTTCCAGCTCGTCAATCTCTTCATCCGAAGCTTCTCCTTTTATCATTTTTAAGAATAATTCTCCTAAATGCAGCGCTTCCTCTTTCTTCTTTCCGACAATCATGCCCAGCATAATATCGGCAGATGCCTGGGAAATAGCACAGCCATCTCCTACAAATGCACCGTCTACGATTTCATCACCATCTAATTTTAACTTCAAAAAAATATCATCCCCGCAGTTTGGATTCACGCCCTCTAATACCAAGTCGGCATCCGGAAGGTCATGCTTGAACTCCGGGTGAATATTGTGTTCGGTAAGGATTTCATTATAAAAACTTCTACTCTCCATATCCCATTCTCCTTCTGACTCCTGCTACGCTTTTTACCAGCGCATCGACTTCTTCTTCTGTATTGTAGAACATCAGGCTTGCTCTTGTAGCGGAGCGGACGCCCAGATACTCTAACAATGGCTGTGCACAATGATGACCTGCCCGGACAGCCACACCATCGGATTCCAATACTGCACTGACATCATGCGGATGCACGTCTTCAATGGTAAATGTCAGGATTCCGGTATGTTCTTCTGCCAGTTCCGAACCCAGCACATGAACCTTCGGAATTGCTTTCAGTCCTTCTAAGGCTCTTTTCGTAAGTGTAAGTTCACTCTCCTGCATGGTTTCAAAACCGATTTTGTCAATATAATCAATGGCGGCAGCCAGTCCCACTGCGCCTGCTGCATTGACGGTTCCTGCCTCAAACTTGTGAGGAATCTCTGCATATTTTGCACCGTCTCTTGTTACAGAATCTATCATTTCTCCGCCGGTAAGGAATGGTGGCATTGCCTTTAAAAGTTTTTTCTTTCCATATAAGACACCGATTCCCATCGGTCCCATTAACTTGTGACCGGAAAATGCCAGAAAATCCACATCCAGCTTCTGCACATCAATTGGCATATGCGGGGAACTCTGGGCTGCATCCAGCACGACTACTGCATTGCTCTTTCTTGCTCTTCGCACAATTTCCTCTACCGGAGTCGGACGTCCCAGCACATTGGACACCTGTGTGATTGCCACCAGTCTTGTTTTATCGGAGAAAGCTTCGTCTAGCTTTGCTTCGCTTAAACTACCATCCTTTTCACATTCCAGATAAATAAGCTTTGCGCCGGTCTGTCTTGCCACCATCTGCCACGGCAACATATTGCTGTGATGTTCCATAATGGAAACCACAATTTCGTCCTCCGGGCAAAGATTATTTAAGCCATAACTGTACGCTACTAAATTCAGGCTCTCTGTGGTATTTCTGGTAAATATAATTTCTGTCTCAGATGCAGCATGGATAAAATGCTGAACTGTTTTTCTCGCTGCCTCATAAGCATCGGTTGCTTCCAGACTCAAAGGATAGAATCCACGCAGCGGATTGGCATTATGTTTTTCATAAAATTCCTTTTCCGCTTCAATGACGCATGCCGGCTTCTGTGCGGTTGCCGCATTGTCAAGATAGATGATATCCCGGTCTTTAAAAAGAGGAAAATCCTTCTTAAAATCGTACATTCTAAATCACCTCTTTCAGCGCTTCCTTCGCAATTTTTTCTGCTGCTTCATCCTTCATCAAATCACAGATATGCTCCAATTTTGCACCTGTCACAATACGTTCTGCAGCTTCCTTATCAATACCTCTTGCTCCAAAATAGAACATGGTATCTTCATCTAATTCTCCAATGGTTGCTCCGTGATTTCCTTTTACGTCTTCCTGTGCACATAAAATCAGCGGAATGGTCTTATTTTCCACATCATCACCCAGCAGAAGTACGCTTTCCTCTTCCTGTCCTTCTGCGCCGGAGGAACCACGTTTGAAATCAATGGTTCCGCGGAAAACCTTATGTGCCTGTCCGCGAAGAGCTCCGTCAGAATTAATATAGCTCATGGTTTTCTCGCCAAAATGATTGGCTACCATATTATAGTCTAAAATCTGCTGCGCCTGACCAAGATATCCGGTCTCTGTAGCGAAATTGCTTTCTTTTCCATTCAAATCCATGCGGCATCCGGAATAAAGATTTCCCTTTCCGAGGAACAACTGGATATATTCCACCTTTGCTCCTTCGCCAATTAAATTGCCACCTATATCACTTAATAAAGTCTCATGCTCCTGCGGCATCTGAACCTGAACTAATCTTACAGATGCACCGCTCTCGACTTTCATCCTGACACGGACTGCCAGAGATGCTTCTGCGGTACTGTCTTCCTCTTTTGTGGCATCCGGAGCCACACGGCTGTCCATCACAACAGTAAGTGTACTGTTTTCTTTTGCAACTATCTCTACACAGCCTGCCATATGTGCATCTTTTTTACCGGAAATGTGCAGTCTTACGGTTTTATCCTGTCCAGCATTATCTGCAAGAATCTGATATTTTGCAGTATTTTCTGTTGCAAAGATTGCATCTGCTTCTCTTCCGGCACCGGTTTCAATGTCCGAAAGCTGCTCTGTTTCAGTAGATACTGCATCTCCCTCTGCTGCAATCTCACAAGGTTCTATCTTATTGCTCCATTTTATCGGAGTTTCATTTACCTTCAGCCAGTTCCAGGTAGGAGAAGGCAATTCATTGATTTTCATACTTACATTTTGTTCCATGCTCTTTCCACATCCCTTCTGCTATCCTATGCTGCCTTTCATCTCAAGGCGAATCAAATTGTTCATTTCCAGTGCGTACTCTAAAGGCAGTTCCTTGGAAACATTATCCGCAAATCCGCTGACGATGCAGGCTCTTGCATCCTCTTCGCTCATACCTCTTGACATCAGATAGAAAATTGCTTCATCACTGATGCTTCCAATCTGGGCTTCATGTCCCACATTGGCATCCTTCGTACGGATGTCCATTGCCGGAATCGTATCGGAACGGGACTCAGAGTCTAACATCAGAGACTGACAGGATACTGCTGACTTCGTGCCTTTCGCTTCCTTCGTTACCACAACGGAACTACGGAACGTACTGATACCGCCATCTTTGGAAATGGAACGGGTATTCATATAGGAGCTTGTGTCCGGTGCGCAGTGTACCACTTTGGCTCCGGTATCAAGGTTCTGTCCTTTTCCTGCAAAGGTTACACCGGTAAATTCCATGCGGGCGCCCTTTCCTTTTAAGACGCTCATCGGATACAGATAAGATACATGGGAACCGAAGGAACCGGATACCCATTCAATGGTTCCGCCCTCTTCTACCAGTGCCCGCTTGGTATTTAAGTTATACATATTCTTTGACCAGTTCTCGATGGTGGAATAACGAAGTTTTGCATTCTTGCCAACATACAATTCCACGCATCCTGCATGCAGGTTGGCTACATTATATTTTGGTGCAGAACATCCTTCGATGAAATGAAGAGATGCTCCCTCATCTACGATAATCAGTGTGTGTTCAAACTGTCCGGCACCCTTAGCATTCAGTCGGAAATAGGACTGCAGCGGAATCTCTACATCCACTCCCTTTGGCACATAGACAAAAGAACCACCGGACCAGACCGCACCATGCAGTGCTGCAAATTTGTGGTCATTTGGTTTTACCAGTTTCATAAAATGTTTCTGTATCATATCTGCATATTCACCATGCATTGCACTTTCCAAATCCGTATAAATAACGCCCTGTGCGGCAACTTCTTCTCTTACATTATGATAAACCAGTTCGGAATCATACTGTGCGCCAACACCTGCCAGTGACTTTCTCTCTGCCTGTGGAATTCCAAGACGTTCAAAGGTATCTTTAATGTCCTTTGGCACCTCAGACCATTTTCCCTTCATCTTTGTATTTGGGCGGACATAGGTTACGATATGGTCCATGTCCAGTCCTTCAATCGATGGTCCCCAGTTTGGCACTTCCATTTCATTGTAAATCTGTAACGACTGTAAACGGAAATTCTGCATCCAGACGGGGTCATTTTTCTCTTTTGATATCTGCTCTACGATTTCAGGAGTAAGACCTTCTTTCAGCTTATAAGCATCCTTCTCATCATCCCGGATATCATATATGCTTCTGTCGATATCTTCTACATAGCTTTTCTCTTCCATTCCTTACACTCCTTACTCGTATTTTGCAAAACCATTCTCGTTTACTTCATCAATCAGGGAAGCATCTGCGGTCTTAACAATGTGTCCTTCCACCATGATGTGTGTGTAATCTACGTGTAATGCCTCCAAAATCTTGGTGCTGTGTGTAATAATCAAAAGGCTTCCCTTACTGCTCTTCTGGTATTCTTCGATTCCCTTTGATACGGTTCTTACTGCATCTACATCCAGTCCGGAATCGGTTTCATCCAAAATCGCAAGTTCCGGTTTTAACATCAGCATCTGCAAAATTTCTGCTTTCTTTTTCTCACCTCCGGAAAATCCCACATTCAAATCACGTTCTGCATAAGATGGATCCATCTGTAAAAGTTCCATCTTCTCTGCCAGTTCTTTCTTAAAATCATAGAAACGTACTCTCTTTCCGGTCTTCTGTTCCAACGCACTACGGATAAAGGAACTTAAGGTAACGCCCGGTACTTCCAGTGGGTTCTGGAAAGATAAGAACATGCCGCTCTTTGCGCGTTCATTCACCGGCTCTCCGGTAATATTTTTTCCCTGGAAAAAGATTTCTCCGCTCTCTACCTGATAACGTGGATTACCAACCAGTGTATAACCCAGTGTAGATTTACCGGTTCCGTTTGGTCCCATCAGTACATGTGTCTCATGTCTTCCTATTTCAAGATTTACGTCATGTAAAATATGTTTTTCTTCTACACTGACGTTCAGATTTTTAACCTCTAAAAGTAATTCTTTGCTCATTTTTCTTCCTCCTGCATCTATTGTTTCTTCTTCGCTGCTTTCTTCTCCGCTTCCTGCTTCGACTGCAGAACATCCGCCAGCGTCATTTCATCAAAATATTTATCTATCAAATCTGCCAGTCCCTTCCAGATTGGAAGTGTACAGCAGGAATCTGATTTTTCACATGGCTCCTGGTCTTCTCTTAAGCAGGATACCGGTGCAAGCGTTCCTTCTGTCAGCCGCAGGATATCACCAACCCTGTATTCTTCCGGTTTCCGCTTCAGACGATAACCGCCCTTCTTGCCGCTGACTCCTTCTATCATATGTCCCTTGGAAAGAATGGTCGAAATACTCTCTAAATATTTCTGGGAAATATTCAGTTTCTCGGCAATTCCTTTTAACGGAATATATTCTTCCGCATCATGCTCCGCCAGCTCGACCATGACCTTTAATGCATACCTTCCTTTGGTTGAAATCATGCTCTGCATTCCTCCTTTTCTGGTTCATTCGCATCATATACCCATTCGCCTACTATGTCAATTGGTGAATCAGTTTTCGTTTGTTCTTTTCGGGAAACAAAAAACGCCACCAAATGCATTTCACCGGTAAATTTTACCAATGCCATAATGCATTTCGTGACGTTTCTTATGAAAATATTCTATTTTCCGAAAAGCTTATTTATTGTAATTTACAATCTTTCCGAAGTCAGCCTTTAAGGAAGCGCCTCCTACCAGACCACCATCGATATCAGCTTTTGCGAACAGCTCTGCTGCATTTCCTGCATTTACAGATCCGCCGTACTGGATACGGATAGACTCAGCTGTTGCTTCATCATATACTTCACGGATGCATGCACGGATTGCGCCACAAACTTCTTCTGCCTGATCAGAAGTAGCTGTTTCACCGGTTCCGATTGCCCAGATTGGCTCGTATGCAATAACTGCTGTTGCAGCCTGCTCTGCTGTTACGTTCTGGAATGCAATCTTAATCTGCATACGGATCCAGTCAAGGTAGATACCCTGTTTTCTCTGTGTTAAAGTCTCTCCACAGCAGATGATTGGTGTAATACCATGTTCGAAAGCTTTTAATACTTTCTTATTTACAGTCTCATCTGTCTCTGCGAAGTATTCTCTTCTCTCAGAATGTCCTAATACAACGTATTTTACGCCAGCGTCTGTAAGCATTGCCGGAGAGATTTCTCCTGTGTATGCTCCGCTCTCTTCAAAATACATATTCTCTGCACCGATGCAGATGTTAGAACCTTTTGCTGCTTCCATTGCTGGAATAATATCAATTGCTGGTACGCAGAATACTACATCTACGTCTTCGTTTGCTACTAATGGTTTTAATTCATTTACCAGTGCAACTGCCTCGCTAGGAGTTTTGTTCATTTTCCAGTTGCCGGCAATAATTTTTTTTCTTGCCATTTTAAAATGTCCTTCTTTCTTAAATATATAAGCTTTTGCCTGCATACAGGCATGTGCTTTGATTACTTATTTATCGTTTGCTGCTGCAACGCCTGGAAGCTCTTTACCCTCTAAGAACTCTAAGGATGCTCCACCACCTGTTGAGATGTGGCTCATCTTGTCACCGAATCCAAGCTGGTTAACTGCTGCTGCAGAATCTCCACCACCGATGATGGTTGTTGCATCTGTATCAGCTAAAGCTTTTGCTACAGCGATAGTACCTGCTGCAAGAGTTGGGTTCTCGAATACACCCATAGGTCCGTTCCAAACAACAGTTTTAGCAGTCTTAACAGCATCTGCGAAAAGTGTCTGTGTCTTAGGTCCGATATCACAGCCTTCTCTGTCTGCCGGCATCTTGTCTGCATCATAAGTTTCTACTTCAACTGGAGCATCGATAGGATTTGGGAAATCTTTGATTGTTACAGCATCTACCGGAAGAAGAAGTTTCTTTCCAAGTTTCTCTGCCTTTGCCATCATTTCTTTACAATAATCGATCTTAGTATCATCTACTAAAGAGATTCCGATTTCATATCCTTTTGCTTTTAAGAATGTGTAAGCCATACCACCACCGATGATTAAGGTATCACATTTCTCAAGTAAGTTGTTGATTACATTTAATTTATCAGCAACTTTTGCACCACCAAGAATTGCAACGAATGGTCTTACCGGATTCTCTACTGCATTTCCAAGGAAGTCGATTTCTTTCTGCATTAAGTATCCAACTACTGCAGTGTCAACTAACTGTGCAACACCTACGTTAGAACAGTGTGCTCTGTGAGCTGTTCCGAATGCATCATTTACAAATACATCACAGATAGAAGCAAGGTCTTTAGAGAAAGCTTCTCCGTTCTTTGTCTCTTCTGGTCTGAAACGTGTATTCTCAAGTAAGATAACATCGCCATCGTTCATAGCTGCTACTGCTGCTCTTACATTCTCACCAACAACTTCAGGGTCAACAACGAATTTAACTTCCTGTCCTAATAACTCTGTAAGTCTTGCTGCTACTGGTGCAAGAGTTTTGGTCTGTTTGTCTTCTTCTGTTTTTACTTTTCCTAAATGGGAGCAAAGGATAACCTTTCCACCATCAGCGATTAATTTCTTGATTGTAGGAAGTGCTGCAACCAGACGGTTCTCGTCTGTAATCTTTCCTTCTTTTAATGGTACGTTGAAATCACATCTGCAAAGAACGCGAAGTCCTTTTACATTAATATCATCTATAGATTTTTTATTTAATGACATATTAAGTAGTCTCCTTTAAATTTTATTTCTAATAGCAAGAAAGAGCCCGGTCCTAAAAGACCGGACCCTTTTCCTGAGTCTTATCTGCACTCTGGCAGCCTGTCGCTTAAAAAAGTAGTCTACCGTGCAGTGATTGTTCGTTAAACTACGGGAAACACGCTTTGCGGGTTTCTCTCGTAAATTATGCTAACTCGCTGAAGTATTTGATTGTACGAACCATCTGAGATGTGTAGCTGTTCTCGTTATCATACCAAGAAACAACCTGTACTTCGTACAGATCATCAGATACCTGGTTAACCATGGTCTGTGTTGCATCAAACAGAGAACCGAATCTCATTCCAACGATATCAGAAGATACGATTTCGTCTTCGTTGTATCCGAAGGACTCGTTAGCTGCTGCTTTCATAGCTGCATTGATATCTTCTTTTGTAACGCCAGCTTTCTTAACAACTGCTGTTAAGATTGTTGTAGATCCTGTAGGGGTTGGAACACGCTGAGCAGATCCGATTAATTTTCCGTTCAGTTCTGGGATAACAAGTCCGATAGCTTTTGCTGCACCAGTGCTGTTTGGAACGATGTTAACTGCTGCTGCACGAGATCTTCTTAAATCACCTTTTCTCTGTGGTCCATCAAGAGTCATCTGATCACCTGTGTAAGCATGGATTGTTACCATGATACCAGACTGGATTGGAGCATATTTATTTAATGCATCAGCCATAGGTGCTAAGCAGTTTGTTGTACAAGAAGCTGCTGAAATGATTGTATCAGATGCTTTTAATGTCTCATGGTTTGTGTTGTATACGATTGTAGGAAGGTCATTACCTGCTGGAGCAGAAATAACAACTTTACGAGCACCTGCATTGATGTGTGCCTGTGCTTTTTCTTTGCTTGTATAGAAACCTGAACACTCTAATACAACGTCAACTTTTAATTCACCCCATGGGCAGTTGTTTGCATCTGGGAATGCATAGATTTTGATTTCTTTTCCACATACGATGATAGAATCATCTGTGCAGGATACTTCATCAGCATGCTCATATTTACCCTGAGAAGAATCATATTTTAACAAGTGTGCTAACATTTTAGGGCTTGTTAAATCGTTGATTGCTACTACTTCGTATCCTTCAGCACCAAACATCTGTCTGAATGCCAGACGACCAATACGGCCGAATCCATTAATTGCTACTCTTACTGCCATTATTAATTCCTCCTAGAAATTTAATATAAAATATCTTTATTTGGGATTGTACCCAATCTGGTATTATTCTAACCAATTTTTGTCGAAAGTTCAAGTAGTTCCCATCACTTTGTTAATTTTTTCACTATTTTTATTTCTTCTTTCTCATTTTCAAACAAATGTTACAATAGCTTTTCCATTTTTCATACTGTCTTTTGACAGATTGTCAAATTTCTATTATAGTATTCTGTGTATTATATACAAAGATTTTACTATACTTGTGAAAATGTAACATTTTTCTTAGTAGAAATGTGTAAACACCGGGTAAGGTTTGTGCAATATGTAGGCGAAGGGAATGGGAAAGCTTCTTCCCGAAAACACTGGAACAGTTATGATGTGAGAATCCGCAGCACTTCACGGGCAGTATTTTTCTTGAAATTAGGCTGTCTTTCCGGCTGCTTTGACCGTATACTGCTTTTGTCTGCCAGCAGCGGATACCACACTTTGTCTGAAGGGACTCTAAGAATTCCTGCAAAGATATTTGATTTGCGGCAACCGGCACAAATTCATATCCATATTCAGATTGTGCCTCGCTGGTACATCCATGTACCAGCGTTGCCGGGTTGCAAAGGGAATTCTAAGAGTCCCTAACAGACGCTGTTCACGGTATCCGCACGCCGGCAGACAAAATGCAGTATACTGTCAAACATTGGAAAGACTGTTTATTATAAAAGAAAGAAAAATACTGCAGGTTGAAGTGCCGGCTTCTTACATACAAACGTTCCGGTGCTTTTGGGAAGAAGCTTTCTCATCCAGTTCCCCACCTGCACAACCTTACCCGCCATACACCCCACAGAAAGGAGTACACTATGCTTTGGGACACACATATGCACACTGCTTTTTCTACCGACAGTGAGACCTCACCAGAATCCATGATTAAAGCCTCTATCGAACTGGGACTTGGCGGAATCTGCATTACCGACCATATGGATTATGATTATCCAAAAGAACATCCGGAGGATGAACCGGAATTTATCTTAGACACTCCGGTCTACTTCCCAACTATCCAGAAGCTGGGACAGCAATACAAAGATAAAATAAAAGTGCTGACCGGCATTGAACTTGGATTGCAGCCTCATCTTGCAGCGAAACATCAGGAACTGATAAGCCGATATGACTTTGATTTTGTCATCGGCTCTTCCCATGTAATCCACGGCAAAGACCCTTACTACTCCCGCTTTTTTGAAGGAAAAACCGAACAGCAGGCTTACCAGGAATATTTTGAATCTATCCTGGAAAATCTTGCGGTATTTGATAATTTTGATGTATATGGACATATCGATTATGTGGTACGCTACGGTCCAAACCGGAACCTTGAATATTCTTATCAGAAATATGCCGATGTCATTGATGCGATTTTAGAAAAGCTCATTGATATGGGAAAAGGAATTGAAATCAATACCGGTGGTTTCAAATATGGTCTGGGACATCCGAATCCAACGGAAGATATTATAAAACGTTATCACGAACTAGGCGGTGAAATCATTACCATCGGTGCCGATGCCCACAAACCGGAGCATGTTGCATTTGATTTTGCAAAAGTACCGGATATTTTAAAGGCCGCAGGCTTTCAGTATTTTACTGTATTCGAAAAGAGAAAACCGGCTTTTCTTCCGTTGTAAACTATGGGAATCACGCTTTACGAATTTCTCTTCTTATTGCGGTGTTCACCAAATCTGTATGCAGGCATGCGTTTTTTCCTGTGTATGCAAAAGTAACGGTGCGGTTCGTCAACTGCGGAAACAACATAAATACAGTAAAGGGCACTTATCATGTCTCCTAAGTTGACGAACCACGCCGCCTTTTTCTATCATAAGAAAATTGTTTTTACTTCAAATCCTACCCCAGCAGATGCAGCCGTTCGAATGCATGATACAGTCCGTCTTCATCAATCTTATCTGTAACCATATCCGCATACTGTTTTACTGCCGGAATCGCATTTCCCATTGCCACTCCTGTTCCTGCAAATTGCAGCATTTCCACATCATTTGGTCCATCACCAAAAGCAATGGTATCTTCCCTGCCTATCTTTAACTCATCCATAAGCCGCTGCATTCCGGTTGCCTTGTTGACTCCCATCTTCGTCATTTCACCGGACATCTGACGATCCTTGCCAAAGCTTGCTCCGGTTATCTTGATATAATTTCCGACTTCCTTCTGCATCACATCCACCGGAATATCGGCATCAAAATACATTCCACTTTCAAGAGCCGGCATCTGTTCCGGATGTTCAACAAGCGTCATCCCGTTTAGAGCACCGTCAATATCAAGTCCAAGCCGCATACAGCGTTCTCTCATTTTCTTTGCATTCTCTTCATCCACATAACGTCCGTTGATTCCCTGCAGCATAAAGCATGCACCGTGCTCCTTCAGCACCTCTACCATATCCTGCACCTTATCATTTGCCAGAACGCTATGGTAAATCACCTTATCATTTGCAGACACATAAGCACCTGCCGAAGCCACAATGGCATCAAATCCAAATTCTAAAAGCCATGGATACACATTCGTTACAGTTCTTCCGGTACATAACGAAATCAGATGTCCCCGCTTTCTGGCAATGCTTAATGCTTCCCTGGCAGATTCCGGCATGTGCATGGTGAAATCCACCAGAGTTCCGTCTACATCCAAAAAAATCAGTTTACGGCTCATTATTCTGCATCCCGAATCGCTTTTCGAACCGGAAGAACACAGCCAGGAGAAACAGATAATTCATCTACCCCCATCTCTAAGAAACGCTGGGTCAGAGTTGTATCTGCCCCAAGTTCTCCACATATTCCTGCCCAGATGCCTGCCTTGTGTGCATTTTCCACGGTCATCTGAATCAGCCGGAGCACTGCTTCATGATGCGGATTATAGAAGCTGTCAAGCTTTGCATTCTGACGGTCAATTGCCAGTGTATACTGGGTCAGGTCGTTGGTTCCGATACTGAAGAAATCAACCTCTTTTGCCAGTTCATCACTCATTACTGCTGCTGCAGGAGTTTCAATCATGATACCCTGCTCCACATTCCCAAAAGGAATCCCTTCCTTTGTAAGTTCTTCTTTCACTTCTTCTGAAATTGCTTTAATCTTACGCACTTCATCTACCGAAATAATCATCGGATACATAATTGCAATATTTCCGTAATTGCTTGCGCGGAATAAAGCACGAAGCTGGGTCTTAAAAATTTCCGGCTGGGTCAGGCAGATCCGGATGGCACGATATCCCATTGCCGGATTGTCTTCTTTGTCGAGGTTAAAGTAGTCCACCTGCTTATCGGCTCCGATATCCAGGGTACGGATAATAACCTTCTTTCCTGCCATGGTCTCTGCGACCTGCTTATAAGCTACAAACTGTTCTTCTTCTGTTGGGAAGGTATCTTTTTCAAGATAAAGAAATTCACTACGGAAAAGTCCGATTCCACCGGCATCATTTTTAAGTACTGCCGCTAAGTCAGAGACATTTCCGATGTTGGCATAAAGATTGATTTTCTGTCCACTCTTTGTCACATTTTCTTTTCCCTTTAAAGTCAGCAATAATTCCTTCTGCTTTGCATCCTCTTCTGCTTTTTTCTTATATTCTGCCAAAGCTGCTTCATCCGGTTCAATGATAAGAGTTCCGGTATAGCCATCCACAATTGCCTGTTTTCCGTTCCACTCTTCCTTGATTTCCACACCAATCAGTGCCGGGATGCCCATAGTTCTTGCTAAAATTGCAGTATGTGAATTCGTAGAGCCCAGCTGTGTTACAAATGCCAGCAGCTTACTTTTATCCATCTGTACGGTTTCACTCGGAGCTAAATCCTTTGCTACGATAATAACCGGCTCATCTCCAAGGTCGCTTCCCATATCATTTCCACATAATACATTGATGACACGCTCAGAAATATCCTTCATATCAATGGAACGGGCTTTGAAATACTCGTCATCCATATTTGCAAATACTTCTGCAAAGTTATCTCCGGTAACACCTACCGCATACTCTGCATTTACGCTCTGGCTCTCAATAAGATTGTGAACGGAATCATTATAATCTCCATCCTCTAACATCATGGCATGCACATCAAAAATCTGTGCATTTACTTCACCCACTTCTTTTAATGCTTTCTTGTAAAGCTTGTGGAGCTGTTCAATTGCAGTCTGCTTTGCTGCTTCATAGCGGGCAATCTCTGCTGCCGGGTCTTCTATTCTCTTTCTTACCACCTGATTTTCAGCTTTTACAAGGAGTTTTACCTTTCCAATTGCAATACCGCTGAATACCTTTTTTCCATTAAACTTTTCCATAGTCCATACCTTCTTTCTTTTATAAGTTTTCTCCATTTGAAGCAATTACTTCTTTATACCAGTCGAAGGATTTTTTCTTTCTTCTTGCAAGAGTTCCGGTTCCATCATCATATTTTTCTACATAGATGAAGCCATATCTCTTTGCCATTTCTCCGGTGGATGCACTTACTAAATCAATGCAGCCCCATGGTGTATATCCCATCAGGTCAACGCCATCTTTTACCGCTTCTTTCATCTCTTTGATATGATCCCGCAGATAGTCGATACGGTAATCATCCTGAATGCTTCCATCTTCTTCTAATTTGTCATAAGCGCCAAGGCCATTTTCTACTACCATAACCGGAATCTGATAACGGTCATAAATTTCATTTAAGGAATAATGTAAGCCCTGTGGGTCAATCTGCCAGCCCCAGTCACTTGCCTTAAGATATGGATTCTTAAGACCGGCAATCAGGTTTCCATCCGTCTGCTCGCCATTTGGATCTTTTGATACACAACTGCTCATATAATAGCTGAGAGTATAAAAATCCACACAGCCTTCCCGCAGAATTTCTTCATCGCCCGGTTCCATTTTAACATGAATATTATTTTCTTCAAAATACCGCTCCATATACGCCGGATATTCTCCTCTTACCTGCACATCGGAACAGAACCAGTTCATAATCCGCATTTCCTTCTGTGTTGCTAATACATCCTCCGGATTGCAGGTAAATGGATACTTGGTCATAAAGACATTCATATCACCGATAAGATATTCCGGATATTTTTCATGTGCTAATTTTACTGCTTTTGCGCTGGCAACAAACTGATGATGCAATGCCTGGAAACGAACCTTCGGGTCATCCGGAATCTCTGTAATTTTTCCCTCATAGCCTTTTATAGTTCCAAGGGAAAGCAGGTTGCCAAGCGGTGTGGTTCCGCCATTGATTTCATTGAAGGTCAGCCAGTATTTTACTTTGCCCTGATATCTTTCGAAAATTGCCTTGCAGTAATTTAAAAAATAATCAATACATTCTCTGGCTTCCCAGCCATTGTATTTTTCAATCAGTGCATATGGCATTTCATAATGGGAAATGGTTACCAGCGGCTCAATGCCATATTTTAAACACTCATCAAATACTTTATCGTAGAATGCCAGTCCTGCTTCGTTTGGTTCATTCTCCATTCCGGTCGGAAAAATTCTTGTCCATGCAATGGATAAACGGAATACTTTAAATCCCATTTCTGCAAATAATGCAATATCCTCTTTGTAATGATGATAGAAATCAATTGCTTCGTGGCTCGGATATAGATATTCCGGATGAATGGTTCTTGTTACCTTTTTCGGTTCGGTATGGGAACCATTCGTACACATATCAGAAACAGATGCTCCTTTTCCATCTACATCCCATGCTCCCTCAAACTGATTGGCCGCGGTTGCACCGCCCCAGAGAAAATCTTTACGAAATGTCTTCATTGCTTTTTCCTCCTGCTTCTTATTATTTTTATTTGTGAAAATTTATAATTTCTGTTTTTATATTTTTCTTTTCTCATTCTGCCCTGCAATAAGGCTTCTGATTTTGTTGGATAGAGCACGAGCCCTTTATCAGAACCCGCACCCTTAGGTATAAAAAACTATGGAAAACTAATTTATAAAACGGTAATCAATGCGTCCAACGCTGCAACTTTCTTTGCATCTGTCGGAACTACATCTGCGTAATCTGCTGTGTTGCTGATGATAACCGGAGTCAGAACGGAATATCCTGCTCCTGTAATCTTTGCAATATCAAATTCCAATAAAAGGTCACCTTTCTTTACTTTGGCTCCCTGTGCTACCTTCGGTGTAAATCCTTCTCCATCTAATTTCACGGTATCCATGCCCACATGAATCAGGATTTCTGCTCCGCCATCGGATACCATTCCAATGGCATGACCGGTTGGGAAGAAGGTTACTACTTCGCCATCACATGGTGCATATAATTTGCCTTCGGACGGGAGAATAGCAACACCCTGACCTAATGCTCCGCTTGAAAATGCTTCATCTTCTACTTCTTCCAAGGCTTTTACTTCTCCGGTAAGAGGAGATGCAATTACCTGGTTTGCTGCGGTTTTTGTGCCTTTCTTTTCTATTTTTGCTTCATCATTCTGTGGAGCATCATCATGATAGGTAATGTAAGTTGCTACGAACGCAACTACCATAGCTACTGCCATACCGATTAATACCCAGATCAAACTGTAAACGCTCTTTGACTCACCATCGATGAATGCCGGAAGTCCGAAGAATCCAAGACCACCCATCATATAAGTTTTAACTCCGGTAAATCCTATGATTCCACCACCAATAGCGGATGCAATACAGGAAATTACGAATGGTTTTTTCTTTGGAAGTGTAATACCGTAAATACATGGCTCTGTTACACCAAAGAGTCCGGAGATAAACGCCGGTAATGCAATATTTCTAAGTTTCTTATCTTTTGTCTTTAATACAATTGCCAGTACAACCATGGACTGCGCAAAAGATGCTGCGAAATATGGAGAAAGGATGAAGTCATATCCTAAAGTTCCATAATTAATCATTGCCAGTGGAACAAGTCCCCAATGTAATCCGAAGATTACCAGTACCTGCCAGAATGCTCCGACTAAGATACCTGCTACAAGACCTCCTACAACCGGAAGGTTATAGATTGCTCCGAAAATAATACCGATAATGTTGCAAAGGAAAGTAGATACCGGTCCGATTACCAGATAGGTAAGTGGAACCATTACTGCCAAAGTTACAACCGGAACGACAAATGTTTTAATAACGTCCGGAATTACTTTCTTTAATCTCTTTTCCAGCCAGGCAGCACAAGCCACTGCAATAACAATTGGTACTACTGAAGAAGTATAACCACTGGATGGCATAATAACAGGAATTCCAAAAAAGGTTGTATAATAATTCATTTCAAAGGAAGTTCCTGCAAACAGGGAACCTATCAGTTCTCCTGAAGTCAGATTAACCAGTGCCGGATAGGTAAGTGATATACCAAGTGCCATTCCGATAAATTCATTCATCTTAAATTTCTTTGCTGCAGTATATCCTAAGATAATCGGCAGGAAATAGAAGAATCCGTCTCCAATGGAATACCAGAGCTGATATGCTCCGCTTGTGGTAACATCAATTCCTGACTGACTTGCGATAAAAGACCACAGCGCCAAAAGACCTTTGATAATACCTGCTGCACAAAGCACACCAAGGAATGGCTGGAATACACCGGAAATCAAATCAATGAGTCTTGCACCAAGCCCCATCTTCTCTCCGCCATCTTCTGCATCCTCGGAAACAGCTCCGTTTCCGGCCAGATGTGCATGTTCACAAACCACATCATAGACATCCGGTACATGATTTCCGATTACTATCTGATACTGTCCGCCGGATTTCATTACTGTCACAATTCCTTCCGTTGCTTTTAATACTTCGGTGTTAGCCTTGGACTCGTCTTTTAATTTAAAACGAAGTCTGGTAACACAGTGCGCAAGGCTTATGATATTCTCCCTGCCGCCTACGTTCTGGATAATAATTCTTGCCAGTCCATCATACTTACTTGCCATAACAATCCCTCCATTTTTATTTTTTATAGCATGTTCATTTTTATCTAAAACACTCTTGTGTTTTATTCATTTTGTTAAAAACAACGAATATGCCTTGGCACATTCTCGCGCCTGCGGCGGTCGCTTGCGACATCTACCTTATACGCCGCAGTGTGCATCCTCGCGGAGCGTTTTTTAATTTACAGGAAAGCAATTTCCTGTAAATTAAAAAAGCCCAAACAAATAAAACTCTTCCTATGAGTCTTATTCGTCTGGGTTTTGCCGTCTTAACGTAACAATCCCTTGCCGAAAGGGTATTTACTTATTCATACTGTGAATCACACGATGAATGTGTACTGCCAGATAGGAAATCTCTACATCCGAGACTTCATAATCAAGCTTCTTCTTCATGTAACTCTTTATCTTCTGTGCACATTCGTAGGAATGTGGGAAACGATCCGCAATCAACTGGTCAAATTCTTCATCATTACGTTCACTGTCTTCCCGACTGATTACCCGCTGTACAAAGAATCTTAAATGCGTTACAAAACGCTCATAGGACAGGCTCTTTTCATCCAATTCCACCTGAAAGGTATATCTGACTATATTGAGTATATCCTTTATCATTGCCGGCATGTTCCTGGACTGATTCATCTGACCGCCCATCTGTGCATTTACCAGATGCATCGCAATAAATCCAGCTTCATCCTCCGGCAGCTCCACGTCTAGTTCCTGTTTTACAATATCTAAGGCTTTCAATCCCACCTGAAATTCTGCATTGTAGAATTTCTTCATCTCCCAGGAAAGCTCATTCGCAACAACGATGCCCTGCTGCTTTCTCTCTATAGCGTATCCCAAGTGGTCTGTTAATGTCACATAAATATTTTTACTTAAATGATAACCTAATGTTTCTCTGGCATATGCGATAACCAGCTCGGCTGTCCGGATATATTCATACGGCATGTCCTTTACCACCTGCATGAACTGGCTGGTACTTTCGTCCGGAAGGGAGAATACTTTTTCTATCTTTGTCTCATCTATTTCTTCTCCGGCTTTCTTTCCGAAGCCTATGCCCTTTCCCATAACGATGATTTCTTTACCTTTATCGTCCTCGGAACTGATTACATTATTGTTAATTACTTTGATAATCTGCATTACGTTTCACCTGTTTATGATATAAAAAAAGCTGCATTACACTCTAAATAATCCGACCTAACAATTATCTTAAAGTGCAATCCAGTCTTGCCTATCTCTAGTAACAATCCGGTTTGCGTCCCTGCTTATTACATTACAAATGTACTATATTTTATCAGAAACGTCAAGTCCGGAATGTAAACTTCGTATATAATACATAATTTTATCATTTCATTTTTGTGCACAATTCACTATTTTCCTATAATGATTCCACCGCCTGCGACAAATTCCCCATCATAAAATACCACCGCCTGACCCGGTGTCACAGCACGGACCGGTTCTTCAAAATGACAGCGGATCCTGCCCTCTCCGATATTTTCCACGGTACACATGGCTCCTGCATGTCCATAACGGATTTTACCTAAGAGACGTCTGCCATCAAAATCGGTAAGTCCCATATAATTGACATGGTCTGCAACCAGTGTATCCGTAAATACATCCTCTGGCGAACCTACCACTACTTCATTGGTTTCCGGTCTGATCTCTGTTACAAAAATCCGTTTGCCATATGGTATATTCAAGCCACGGCGCTGTCCTACGGTATAGTGGGTAATTCCTTTGTGCCGTCCGATAATTTCACCATCTTTTGTCACAAAGTTTCCCTCTCCCGGAACTGCATCTCCAACCTCACGGTCAATAAAACCTGCATAGTCATTATCCGGGATAAAGCAGATTTCCTGGCTGTCTCTCTTATGAGCCACCGGAAGTCCCACCTCTTCTGCGATTTTGCGGATTTCATCTTTATGATAAGCACCTACCGGCATCAATGTATGGGATAACTGCTCCTGTGTCAGGTTATATAATGCATAGGTCTGATCCTTGGCTGCTGTTACAGATTTTGCCACTGCGAAACGTCCGTTGTCACATTTTGCAATTCTTGCATAATGTCCGGTTGCAATATAATCTGCTCCGATGCTTAAGCTTCTGGCAAGAAGTGACTCCCATTTCACATAACGGTTACAGGCAATACATGGATTCGGCGTTCTTCCTGCCAAATATTCTGCCACAAAATAATCCATTACATACTGTTTAAATTCCTGCTTAAAGTTCATCACATAATATGGTATTTCCAACCGGTCAGCCACTCTTCTGGCATCATCCACGGCACTGAGGCCACAGCAGCCACCATTTTCCTGCTGCTGTGTCTCTTCCTCATCCTGCCAGATCTGCATGGTTACACCAATCACATCATAGCCCTGTTCCTTTAAAAGATATGCCGCAACGGAAGAATCCACTCCGCCGGACATTCCAACTACTACTTTTTCCTTCATATATTTAATCCTATCCTACAGGCAAATTTTTAGCTGCACTCACAGTTTACCCACACTGTCAGCATCCGTCAAGTGAATTTTACGGTTTCCTTCTGTCCCCTTAGGATTGTGACATTCTTTTTGATGCAGGCAGTCACATAATCAATCTGCTCTGCCGTAATTTTTTCATTTAAAGTAAGCCGCAATGCTCCCCTTGCAATTTCCGGCGGTACACCGATGGCTGTTAACACATGGGATGGCTCATGTTCTCCGGAAGAACACGCTGAACCTGCCGATGCACAGATTCCATCCATATCCAGCATAACCAAAAGATTCCCACCTTCTAACTCATCAAAACAAAAGTCCACATTATTCGGAAGGCGGTTGTTCCATTCCCCATTCAGCCTTACCTTCGGCACCTGCTTTAATACTGAATAAATCAAGTAATCCCGCATCCTTGTCTCGATTTCCATCCGCTCTTTTAAGCTTTCCATCGCCATGGCTGCCGCTTTTCCCATGCCTACAATTCCCGGCACATTCTCAGTTCCCGCCCGGACACCGCTTTCCTGGCCTCCTCCATGGATAAAAGGAGGTATCCTCTTTTTCTTTCGCACATATAAAAATCCGGTTCCCTTAGGTCCGTTGAATTTATGTGCGCTGGCACTCATCATATCAATATTCATTCTGTTGACCTCAATGGGAATATGTCCATATGCCTGTACGGCATCCGTATGAAAACAGATTCCATATCTCCTGGCAAGCATACCGATTCTTGCTATAGGTTCTATGGTACCAATCTCATTATTTGCCATCATAACAGAAATCAATATGGTATCCGGCCGGATTGCCTGCCGCACCTGCTCCAAGGAAACCGTTCCCTTGTCATTTACCGGAAGGTAAGTAATCTCATAACCATTCTGTTCCAGATATCCGCAGGTTCTTAAAATGGCATGATGCTCTATTTTCGTGGTAATGATATGCCGGCCACGCATAACCATACTTTCTGCGGTACATTTCAATGCCCAGTTATCAGATTCACTTCCTCCGGCTGTGAAATATATTTCCTCCGGCTGCGCCCCGATGCTCTGCGCAATGATCTTCCGGCTTTCTTCTATGGCATCATGACTTTTTTGCCCCAGATCATACAGGGCAGATGGGTTTCCATAACGACGCTCATAAAAGGGCAGCATTGCTTCGATTACTTCCGGTGCTGTCGGTGTTGTTGCTGCATTATCAAGATAAATCATTTTCTTCATGCTTCTTTCCCTCTGAGAATAGTTCTTTCTGCCTCTGATTTATCATATACTTTTGACAAATCTGCTTTTTCATGGAGGCTCCAATTGAAACCGTTGAAATCCATTTCAAATCCACTGATTGCCGGTACTCTCCTGCTTACTGTGACCGGACTTTCCAGCAGAGTAATCGGTTTCTTCTATAGAATATTCCTCTCCCGCATAATTGGTGCAGAAGGTCTTGGAATTTATCAGCTTATTTTTCCGGTTTTTGCCCTCTGTATTGCCTTCAGTTCCTCAGGCATCCAGACCGCTGTCTCCCGCTTTGTTGCTGCAGCCGACCATAAAAATACCGGCATGAGTTACCTCTATGCCGGTCTGGTTCTTTCTGTGGGAATTGCACTCTCACTTACTGTTATTCTGATTTCTTATTCTGATTTTATTGCCATTCATATTTTAGATGAAGCCCGTTGTGCTCCACTCCTTGTTATTCTTTCCTACTGCCTGATTCCTGCCAGTGTCCATGCCTGTATCAATGGTTATTATTATGGGAAGAAGAAAACTCTGGTGCCATCCGTAAGCCAGCTTATGGAGCAGGTTGTCCGGGTCTTAAGTGTCTATACACTTTATCTTATCTGCCTGGAAAAAAGTTATCCCATCACCCCATCCATTGCTGTCTGGGGTGTTGTCTGCGGTGAACTGGCCTCTTCACTCTTTTCCGTAAGCTGCCTTCATTTCCAAAAGTGCAGCAGGCATATAAAAAGAATTTTTAAGGAACTTTCCCTCTTTGCGCTGCCCCTTACCACCAATCACGTAGCATATCACTTATTTTCCAGTATTGAAGCCATTCTGATTCCCATCTGCTTAAAAAAATATGGCTACAGCAATCAGGATGCCTTGAGCGTCTTCGGCATTTTTACCGGAATGGCAATGCCAATGATTCTTTTTCCCAATGTCCTTGTAAATTCTGTCTCGGTGCTGCTGATGCCTGCTATTTCAGAAGCCTATGCAAGAAAGGATTTTCACTTAATCCGCCGTACTATTAAAAAAACGGTGTTTTATTGTCTGCTTCTTGGCTTTTCCTGTACCTTCGGTTTTCTTCTGACTGGGAAATGGATTGGACAATTCGTTTTCCAGAACACATTAGCCGGCAGTTTCATACTCATATTAAGCTGGATCTGCCCTTTCCTCTATCTGTCCACCACCCTTACTTCCGTTCTTCACGGTCTAGGGAAACCGGGGCGTGCGTTCTACATTAATATGAGCGGCTGCACTTTACGCATTTTCTTTATCTATGCACTGATTCCAACATATGGCATCCGCTGTTACCTCTATGGTATGCTTGCAGGCGAACTGCTGACTACTTTTTTATCCTTTCTTGCGCTCCTTCGGTTTGCCAGAAAGAAATCGCCAGAAAACAGCCTGCTTTAGTCTATTGATTTTAAGGATTCTGCCATGTTGATACGTTCTAATTTACCTGTCATCATACAGTTTACAATCCATGCAAAGCCCATCGTCAGCAAAACACTAAAGAGATAACTTACTGCATTAATCTGTACATTAAAGGATACCATATCAATCTGTATCTCACCCATTACAAAACGATGGAACCATTTTCCTAAAATCAGTCCCAGTCCGCAGCCGATAGCAGTTAAGACCATATTCTCCCGAAACACATAAGATGCCGTTTCCTTTGGATAGAAGCCTAATACTTTAATGGTAGCTATCTCCCTCACCCGTTCCGTAATATTGATATTATTAAGATTATATAATACGATAAATGCCAGTGCTCCGGCACAGATAATAATGATAATGACAATATAATTCATACAGGACATCATCTGTGAAATCCGGCTTAACATATCGGAATTAACGGTTACTGCCGTCACACCATCTGCTTTCATCAGTGCCGCACTCACTTCATGAATATCTGACGCATCCGGCAGTCTCACATACACATTTTTAAATACCACATCCCCAATCTGTTTTTCATAGGATTCCGGTGCAATGTATACATAATTATAAATATGATTCTCACAGATTCCGGTGACTTTTAAGTGCATCTCATTGTTGTCACTGTCACGCAGCAGAATCGTATCGCCTTTTTTGACTGCATAGGTTTCTGCCACTTTCTTCGAAAGTACTGCTTCTCCTTCTTTTGGATAAGCAATCGGCTCCTGTTTCTTTGTATGCAGTGAAATAAAGTCTCCTACTTCATCCGGATTTTCCACTGCCACCATATGAATCGACTTAGTTCCTTTATCTGTCACCAGGTCAATGGTCTTTTCCATGGCATACATGCCTGCTGCATTTTCCTTTTCCAATACAGAATCTAAAGATTTAAGGTCAGCCTCTCCCGGCATCTTTCCATCTTTTAATGTAACTCCAATGTTGTAAAGCTGGATTTCTTCATACTGCTGGTCTGCCACTGCCACTACAGAATCTCTTACACCAAAGCCCATCACCAGCAATGCCGTACAGCCGCTGATTCCGATTACCATCATAAAGAAACGCTTCTTATAGCGGACAATATTTCTTACGGATACCTTCTGCAAGAATTTAAGTCTCTTCCAGATAAATGGTACATGCTCTAAGAATACACGTTTTCCGGCTTTTGGTGCTTTCGGCCGCATCAAATCTGCCGCCACTTCTTTTAACTCTTTATGGCAGGACAGCCAGGTCGTCCCAACGGAGCAAAGTACTGCAACGGTAAGTGAAACCAGTGCCAGTGGCAGGTCAGACACATAATAAATTCCACCCATTTTATAGACAATTCCATAGGCGGTTATGATGACTAACGGGAAGAAATGGATTCCCAGCACATAGCCGATTAACGTTCCGCTGATGGCTGCAGAGCCGGAATAGAAAAGATATTTTCCCATTATCTTTCCTTCACTAAAACCCAGTGCCTTTAATACTCCAATCTGTGTCCGCTGTTCTTCTACCATACGATTCATGGTCGTCATGCAGATTAACGCTGCCACCAGAAAGAAGAATACCGGAAATACATTGGCAATTCCTTTTACTACACCGGAATCATTTTTCAGGCACACATAACCCACATTGGTATTCCGGTCCAGTACATAAGTCTCTGGTTTCTCGATTTCATCTATCTTACTCTGTGCATCTGCTATCTGGTCATCCGCATCCTGCATCTGCTCATCAAATTCACTCTGATTCTCCTGATACTGCAGTAAGCCGTCTGCCAGCTCTGTTTCTGCAGCCTCAAGCTGATCTTCTTTTTCTTCTATCTGTTCTTTTGCTGCCGCAAGCTGGTTCTCCCCATCCGTAAGCTCTGCCTCGGCAGCTGCCAGTGCATTTTTTCCATCTTCTATCTGCTGCTTTGCGGCTGCCAGCTGGCTTTCCGCAGAAGAAAGCTGACCTGCGGCTGCTTCTAATTCCGCATTCTTTGCATTTAATTCTGCTTCTGCACCGGCAACCTCCGTTAAACCGGCTTCAATCTGTGCCAGCATCTCTTCATAGCCCGGAGTATTTTCCGTCAACTGCGCTTTTGCGGCCTCAAGGCTGTTTCTCTGATCCGTCACCTGCTGCTTTGCTGCCAAATAAGCATTCAATCCCTGCTCATACTCTGCCTTTTTTGCTGCCAGTGCACTTTCCTGCCCGGAAATCTGCTGCGATGCGCTCTCTAATTCTGCCGCCTTAGAAGACAATGCATCCTTCCCGGACTGCAGCTCCGATGCTTTAGCAGAAAGCTCGGTCTTTGCAGAAGCAATCTGATTTTTTCCATCGGAGATCTCTGTTTCTCCATCCGTAAGCTGCTGCTTTGCCGATTCTAATTCCGCTTCCGCTTCTGCCCGCTTTTCCTCTAACTCTTCCTTCTTCTCATCCAGTTCGTCCTGTGCGTCTTTTACAATCTTTTCATAACGGATATCTGCCTGTTCCTTTGTATATGCCTCCCAGTCTGCTTCCTTTGCGTCCATATAGGAATCATACTCATCGGAATAGATGTCATAATCTTCATCAAATTTAATATAGATTTCTGTGTCATAATCTACTGCAAATCCATCTTTTAATATATAGGCAAATCCGCTGATTCTGCCATTTCCAATGGATGTATTGCCACGTTCAAACTGGATATAGCACGGTGACTGTACCAGTCCGGTAATCGTATATTCTTTGTATGCAAATTTATCTAAATCATCTGTTGTATTATTTTCCGAAAGAACCAGCTTGCTTCCAATGGCATCTTCTGAAAAAAGTGCGGAATCTACCACACATTCATCAGCGGACTGCGGCATTTCTCCGGCAACCAGCTTCAGTTTATTGACCTTCTCTGTGATGGAATGCATCTTGATAACGCGCTCATTTTCTCCGGCATCCTTATAAAGAATCTCTGCCGATATGGCACCCTCCGCCGCCCGGACATCTTCTTTTTCTGCCAGTGCTTCTACATTTTCTTCTGTAAAGCCAAGTGTGGATACCAGACGATAATCATAGAATTGCAAATCCTTTAAATAGACATCCGCAGAATGCACCATTACCGACTGGGTAATCTTAAGTCCGGAAAAAAGCGCAACCCCCAGTGCAATAATGGCAAGGATAGCAAAATATCTTCCAAAGCTTTTCTTTATCTCACGAAATGTATTTCTCTTCATCATGGATTTCATATTTCAAACCCTTTCTTTTCCACATGGACTACCATTCAATCTCATCAACATCCACGATATGTTCATTTTTCTCTATCTTTTGAATGGTTCCGCTCTTTACGGTAATGACACGGTCTGCCATTGCAGTCAGTGCCTGATTATGTGTAATTACAATGACGGTTTTGCCCTGTTTTCTGCAGGTATTCTGCAGCAGTTTTAAAACGGCTTTTCCGGTATTATAATCCAGTGCACCTGTCGGTTCATCACAAAGCAGCACCTTCGGATTCTTCGCCAGTGCTCTTGCAATTGCTACTCTCTGCTGTTCTCCACCGGATAGCTGTGCCGGGAAATTGGCTTTCCGTTCACTTAAGCCCACCTCATCTAAAACTGTTGCTGCATCTAACGGTTCCCTGCAAATCTGTGCTGCAAGTTCAACATTTTCCAATGCTGTAAGATTCTGCACCAGATTATAAAACTGGAATACAAATCCCACATCATATCTCCGGTAACTGGTAAGCTGCCGCTTATTATATGCTGAGACTTCTTCTCCATCCAGATATACTTTTCCGGTGGTCAGATAATCCATTCCTCCCAATATATTTAATATTGTTGTCTTTCCTGCTCCGGACGCTCCTACGATAACGCAGAATTCTCCCTTTTCTATTTCAAAATTCACATCATGTAATGCTTCTATCGTAACTTCTCCGGTTTTATATACTTTACTTACATTCTGAAAGGATACAAATGCCATTTGATAGCTTCCTCCTTTTATTCTGGTTATTCAGGTGATTGTGCAAACGGAAAGTTATAAAAACCGTCTTTCCGGTTGCTTTGGCTGAATCGCTGCACTGTCCGTCGAAGACAGATGCCACATAATGCCTGCAAGGGACACTGGGAATTTCGTTATCGTATTAATTTCATCCGGCAACCGGCACAAATTCACATCCATGTTCAGTTGTGCCTCGCTGGTACATCCCTGTACCAGCGTTGCCTGTTTCCTGATGAAATTCCCAGTGTCCCTAACAGCCTTTATCAGGCATCTGTACTTCGACGAACCAGGCAGCATTTCTTACAAACATTGGAAAGATAGTCCTGATGACAAAATCTATCCCCTTCACAATCACCTGTTACCTGCTTATTGTAATGGTAGCACAATCTTTTCACTTTTTGAAATTAAATTTTTCTAAAGTCAAAAAATCCACTTTCTTAGAATCACAGTCAGAATCTGCTATTCTAAAAAAGTGGATTATACATTCAAATATCCGAAAAATTTTTTCTTATAACAACGGAGCTATCACTGCATCAAACATACAATTTAAACTCTCTTCATATATCTCCTGATACGTACGGTGAAAAGTCTCCGTAATTGCCATTGCCTGCTTTGGAACTTCTTCGTAAAGTCCAAATGCCGCCTCATATACTTCCGGATTCTTATCGTAAAATGCTTCTGTCATGGCATTTTCAAATTCAAATCGTGCGCCCTTGGAAAGATGCTCTTTAAAATCCTCTTTCCGTACATTTTTCACATAATCATCCTGAAATATATTTAATCCTTCTGCCTTGACCAATTCCTCTAAGCCTTCTTTTACATCTTCGTAAGTCATGGTCTTGAAATTCTCTACAAAGAATTTGTCAAAGGTCTCCTTATCCGGAAACTGCTTTGTTAAGCTCTCCATCTCTTTTTCCTCCTGTCTTATACCGCATGCAAAATCATGCGTTCCCGATATACCACTTCCATATGGTCTAATACTCTTCTCGCCCGCTGATACTGGTTATAATGTGTGCTGATAACGCAGACTTCCTTCGCCCCATTATAAGCAACTCTCTTATAAAATGGAACTCTCACCCAGTTCTGTGTAAATGGAATCTCATGGCTTACCAGTGTCCGCATCATCTGACTGCTGACTCTGGCATTGGTAGTTCTGCATAATTCCACATCCCGGTCAATATTTTTCCCCATGGTCTTCGGTTTGTTCTTCTTCATAATAATACCCTGTCTCCTTCTATTTGTCCATGATCTGAATCTCTACGGTCTTCCCCAGACAGCCTGCTACCTTCACTAGAAAATCCAGACTTGGATTATATCTTCCGCTCTCCAATCTGGAAATATTGGATTTCTTCGTGCCTGCCCGCTCTGCAAGCACTTCCTGGGTAATATGCTGTTCCTTGCGCACCGCCTTCAACTGACGCACCACATCCGAACGCGTCGACTGCTCCCTGCTCTTATTCTTCTCCATTTCTCACCTCAACAACTGTCTCTATGTTATCATATATGATAACTTGTTGTCAACGAAAAAGAGCCTCAAAAAGGCTCTTTTGGGACTATTCTTCTATCTGACGCAGCACCTTGCGGAACTGGAAATAGAACAGTACAGACGTAAAGCTTACCGCCAGCACATCCGCTACCGGCTCTGCCATATAAACTGCCATTGCCTGATTGCCGGTAAAAATGTGTGGCATAATATAAATAAGTGGCAGTAATAATACGAATTTACGCATGACCGCTACAATAATGGAAGATACTGCTTTTCCCAGTGATGTAAATGCCATCTGACACGCCATCTGGATTCCGAATATCATAATTGCCATAAGATAAATCCGGAGTGCATTTCCAGTATATGCAATCAGTGCCGCATCCGAGGTAAACATGGCTGCAAATGCTCTTGGAAATGCCATCACCAGTGCCCACAAAACAAAGGAAAATCCAACATCAATTTTCAATAATAAGAAATAGGCTTCTTTTACCCTGTCTGCTCTTTTGGCTCCATAATTATAGCTGATAATCGGCTGCGCTCCCTGACCCAATCCCTGTAACGGAAGTAGTGCAAACTGCATGACACTGGTTAATATGGTCATGGCTCCTACTGCCATGTCTCCGCCATATCGTAATAACGAAGAATTAAAGCAGACCGAAATCACACTCTCGCTTGCCTGCATAATAAACATTGCTGTTCCAAGTGCAATACTCGGCCAAATAATACTTGTCTGCAAAACCATATTTTTTCCTTTCAGGCGAAGATGCGTTTTCTTTCCGCATAAGAAAGCCAGCACCCAGATACAGGAACATGCCTGGGAAAGAACCGTTGCCAGCGCTGCTCCTTTTACACCCATTCCAAATCCAAAGATAAATACCGGATCCAGCACAATGTTAATCACTGCACCAATCAGTACCGACAGCATACTGGTTCTGGCAAATCCCTGCGCCGTAATAAATGCATTCATCCCCAGGGTCAACTGCACAAAAATCGTTCCTATAGTATAAATATTCATATAATCAGCAGCAAAAGAAATCGTATTTTCGCTGGCTCCAAATGCCAGAAGAAAGCCTCTGTTTCCAGCCAGCAGAAATGCAGTCAGTATCAGCGATACAATAATCTGGGTGCAAAAACAGTTCCCCAGCGTTTTTTCCGCCTTGTCCTTCTCTCCTTTTCCCATAAATATGGTTGCCCGTGGAGCACCACCATTGCTAATCAGTGCTGCAAACGCAGATACTACCATAATAAGCGGCATGCATACACCAACTCCGGTCAGTGCCATTGCACCATCCCCCGGAATATGGCCGATGTACATACGGTCTACTATGTTATACATCATATTAATCAACTGGGCTGCAACGGTAGGCAATGCCAGTTTTAATAACAGCTTTCCTACCGGTTCTGTTTCTAAAAATGTTCTGTCATTGGTCTGTTCCATGTAATTCTCCTTACCTTCTACTCGCGTAACTACGGGAAACACGCTTAGCGAGTTTCTCGAGTTATCGCGGTGCTCGCCAAATCTGAACAGAAAAGAAGTTCGCCAAAGCGAGCTTGGCTCCTTCTTTTCTCCCAGATTTTTCTCGCTACTCGCGTAAAAAAAGAACCGACCTGTAGTCGATTCTTTTCCAAAATTTTAATGCCGGCAGCGGGACTTGAACCCGCACGTGGTTGCCCACAACAGATTTTGAGTCTGCCTCGTCTGCCATTCCGACACGCCGGCATTTATTCGGTTCAGTCGAACCGAACAAATGAAAGTTTATCATATTTTCTAATAGATTGCAAGTTTATTTTTCCGGGTCTTTCATATTTTTCAAAATGTCAAAGCAGTCAAATGTTGCAAAATAATCCTTCGGTGTCTCTGCACGACGGATAAGCTGTACGGAACCATCTTCCTTCAGAAGTAACTCAGCGGATTTTAATTTACCATTGTAGTTATAACCCATGGAATAACCATGTGCTCCGGTATCATGAATTACCAGATAATCGCCCATGTCAATCTTCGGTAACATACGGTCTACGGCAAATTTATCATTGTTCTCACAAAGAGAACCGGTTACATCATATTTGTGGTCGCATACGCTGTTGTCCTTGCCCAGCACGGTAATGTGATGATATGCACCATACATTGCAGGACGCATCAGGTTTACTGCACATGCATCCACACCAATGTATTCCTTGTGTGTATGTTTCTCATGAATTGCCTGCGTCACAAGGCATCCATAAGGTGCTAACATAAAACGTCCCATCTCAGTATAGATAGCTACATCACCCATACCTGCCGGAACTAAAATTTCATCATAAACCTTGTGTACGCCTTCGCCGATAACACGGATGTCGTTTGGTTCCTGGTCTGGTGTATAGTTCACACCAACTCCACCGGAAAGGTTGATAAAGCTGATATGGCAGCCTACTTCTTCTTTTAATTTAACAGCTACTTCAAAAAGCTGTTTTGCAAGCATCGGATAATACTCGTTGGTTACGGTATTACTTGCTAAGAATGCATGAATACCAAAATTCTTTGCACCTTTTTCTTTTAAAATCTTAAAGCCTTCAAATAACTGCTCTGTTGTAAATCCGTATTTTGCATCTCCCGGGTTATCCATGATACCGTTGCTCATTTTGAACACTCCGCCCGGATTATATCTGCAGCTGATGGTCTCTGGAATCTTACCGATTGTCTTCTCTAAGAAGTCGATATGGGTAAAGTCATCCAGGTTGATGATTGCGCCAATCTTGTCTGCAAATTTATATTCATATGCAGGGGTATCATTGGAAGAAAACATAATATGCTTTCCGTCAAATCCCTGGGAATCAGCTAACATCAGCTCTGTCTGGGATGCACAGTCGCAGCCGCAGTCATACTCTTTTAAAATATTTAAGATAAATGGGTTCGGGGTTGCCTTTACTGCAAAATACTCACGGAATCCCGGATTCCATGCAAATGCTTCTTTTACTGCCTTTGCATTTTCACGGATGCCTTTTTCATCATAAAGGTGAAACGGGGTTGGATATGTCTTTACAATTTCTTCAATCTGTTCTTTTGTCACAAATGGTTCTTTCTTCATAATAGTTAGTCTCCTTCACGCCTCAGCTAAGTAGTATTCTAAAATTCCCACTGTGACTTGTCAACCCGTCAAAGTAATTTTTATGCATTTTCTGTGTTGTGCGGAAAGGTCAGTGTTACCTTAAAGAAATCTCCATCCACTAACAGGTGGAAGCTTCCATGCATAAGCTCCGTCAGGCTCCGTGCGATAGATAATCCAAGTCCGCTTCCTTCCGTATTTCTGGAGCTGTCTCCCCGGACAAAGCGTTCCTGTAATTCCTCTCCGCTCATATGCAAAGGATTCTTAGAAACATTACGGAATATGATGGCAACATTTCTCTCATCCTGCTCCAGGTCAAGATATACTCTGGTTCCCGGCTGTGCATATTTATAAATATTGCTCAGCAGATTATCAAAAACTCTCCACAGATGTCTTCCATCTGCCAGAACAACAAGCTCTTCCTGCGGATGATGAATCACCAGTTCCAGATTCTTTTGTTCCAGCCGTTCTTCATATTCGCCTGCTGCCTGTGTCAGCAATACCTCCGGTACACATTTCTCCCAGTTCACCTTCAGCACTCCGGATGAAGCTTTGGATGCCTCAATCAGATCTTCAATCAATTTCTTCAGGCGGGCAGACTGTCGTGTCAGCACTTCTAAGTATTCCTGCACCTTCGGATTTTCCACATCCTCTTTGGTCAGCAAATCCACATAATTAATAATAGAAGTAAGCGGTGTTTTAATGTCATGGGATACATTGGTAATCAGCTCTGTTTTAAAATGCTCGCTCTTCATCCGCTCATCCAGTGCTGTCTGCATTCCGCTTCCAATCTGATTCAGATGCTCTGCATAATTTTTAAATTCTCCACGCATATGGCTGGTGTCCATCTGATAATCATAGTCACCCTCTGCAATCTTCTCACCACCCTGCTTCAACTGATTGAGATTTGCCAGTATGATGCAGAATATCAGGAAAAGTGCTGCCTTTTCTACCAGAAATACCAGGAAAATCCACTCCCAGTTGTAACTGTCTTCCAGCATCAGAACACCGATAAATTCTATGAAAGTAATGCCCAGTGCAATCACTACACCTTTATAAATAAACGGCATATGCTTTTTAATATAAGACAATGCCTGTTTCAGCCATTTTACAAACCGGCATAACAGCGTGTTTCTCCACAACGTCTTTGTCTTATGCCTTACTGAGCAGCTCATGAGAAATACTAAAAGCAGGGTTGCTGTCAATACTGCCAGTATCACAATGGCAGCAAAGGAGCCTATGTCCGTTCCGTAAAATCCCCATATGTTTCCAAAAAATCCTGCCACACAGGCTGCAACGATATAAAGCATCAGTCCATAGAGTTCCAGCGGAATCTTATCGATAAAACTTCTCTGTATTCTGCCCTCTTCATCCTTCTTTCCGGCAGTCCGTACCAGCGTAACCAGTAAAATAACTGCTCCAATTGTACTTACTGCAAGTACCGCAAAGATTGCATAGCGGGTCTTATATGCAAAATCAATATATTTCATTTTAAAATACAAATCATCATGATAAGTCAAATCCCCCAGCGGGAAGAATGCCACTGCATAAATATCACCTCTTGAAAGATTTGCATCCTGTTCTTCTACTTCCGTAAATATCTGCTCCGGACTGTTTAAAACATCTATGGTAATTCCCGGATAACAATAACTGTCATAATTTCCCACGATTGCCATGTATTCCGGAATGACGCTTGCCAGATTTCCGTTTTCTATGGTACAGATTCGTTCCACGGAAGTATCTACACTCTTTTTAAATACATAAAAATTAAAGTTCGTCTCATCAGCCAGGCTGTATGCACAAGACCGCGCATCCTCTATATCATAATTTACAAAGTCTGAAAAAATTTCTGCTGCCAGACAGGAACCAATCTGCTCCTGAAAGTCTGCCGCTGTTTCCTTCTGGCTGTTTCGATAGATCTGGCTGTCTATCATTTCCAGCGTAAATACTGCAGATAAAAATGCAATTGAAGTCAGTAAAATAAATGCAATGACTGCGCTTGCTCTTCTGATGCTTCTTTTTTTCTTTTTCATGGCGTGTTTCCTCTTTCCATCTTATAGCCCTGTCCCCACACCACTTTTAAATATCGTGGATTTGCAGGGTCATACTCTAATTTTTCCCGAAGATGGCGAATATGCACTGCCACTGTACTTTCTGAGCCAAACGGCGCATCTTTCCATACTTTGCGATAGATATCCTTTGGAGAAAATACAACTCCGGGCTGTTCCATAAACAGTTTCAAAATATCATACTCTGTAGGGGTAAGACTCACCGCATCTCCGTCCAGCGTCACAACCTTGGCACTGTCATCTAATTCAATGCCACCGATGGCAAGATTCTTCTTTGTCATGTTTCCACCTCCCAGCTGCATATAACGGCGCAGCTGGGATTTTACTCTTGCCTGGACCTCCACCGGATTAAATGGCTTGGTAATATAATCATCTGCTCCCACCATAAGTCCTAAAACCTTATCGTTGTCTTCACTTTTTGCAGTCAGGAAAATCACAGGGACATTGCTGTTCTCACGAATCTTCACCATGGTCTGGATGCCGTCCATTTCCGGCATCATAATATCCATGAGCACAAGATGTATCTCTGTTTTCTGCATCATTTCAATTGCTTCCCGACCGTTATAAGCCTCGTAAATTCCATAGCCATCCGATGCAAGATAGATTTTTAACGCGGACACGATATCCGGTTCATCATCACATATCAATATGTTATACATTTTCTTTTCCCCTTTCCAAGTACACCATTATTGTATCGAATGAACCTTTAAGAACCAAGGCACCAAGTCTTTAAGATTTCTTTAACATCACGCAAATACTGTCTGTATCAACACCATATAAAGCACGGTTCCCACACCGATGCTCAGTAAATTATTTCTTTTCCACACATGTAAAACGATAACTACGAAAACTGCAATAAATTCCGGCAGACCAAAGGGAAACTTCACTACATTTACTGCCTTTAAGCAATAAATAACAAGCATTCCCACAACTGCAGGCGGCAGCACTTTTCCAAGATATTTTACGATTTCCGGGATTTCTTTTTTCCCGCTGAATAATACAAACGGAATTGCCCTTGTTGTAAATACAACCAATCCACAAACCACAATAATTAATAATGACCGTTCCACACTAATCGGCATTTTCCGCTACCTCCTTTTCTTCCATCACCTTACGACCGGATAACAGAATTATCATAATACAAATCATGGATGGCAGAATGAAATTATCACTGCCAAAGATAAGCAGGCAGATAAGAGATGCTGCAATTCCGGTCAGCGCCGGCAAATGATTCCTGCTGGTCAGCCACTGCTCCACAAAAATTACGACAAACAATGCTGTCATGGCAAAATCAATACCCGTTGTGTCAAACGGAATCAGCGTTCCGGCAATGGCTCCGATGGCAGAGCCAATAATCCAGTAAAGCTGGTCTAACAACGCAATGGAAAATAGGAATTTGTGCTCATCCACGCCCTCCGGCACTTTTGTAATAAAGAATAAGGAATAGGTCTCATCTGTCAGGGAAAAAATCATATATAATTTCTTTTTTCCCATATCACGGAATTTTTCTATTAAAGACAGTCCATAAAAGACATGCCGGATATTTACCATAAATTCTAAGAATATAATCTGCAGGAAGCTGACTCCCGGTGCAAAGAAATTAACAGCCAGATACTGTCCGCTTCCAGCGTACACCAAGATACTCATCAGGATTGCCCAAAGAAAATTGTAGCCTTTTTCCTGATACATCACGCCAAATGCAATTCCTATAAAAAGATAACCTGTCAATACCGGTATCGTATACGGAAATGCTGCTTTCACTGCTTTGACATAGCCATTTTGTTTCATTCTGTAATCCTTCTTTCTAATCCGCCCTTTCTACATCAAACACAATAACTCTACAATATGAGACTTCAAAAAACAAGTTTTTTATGCTATACTAGTATAAATTGTAATTTTAATACACAGCCTGGAATTCGCATCTTAATGAGAAAGAAGAATTTCAGATTATGAAAGGAGTTCTATCCATGCAGATTGATCCGATTACCGCTGCGCTTGGAAGTACCGCTGCTTCCACAACCTCTGTAAACGGTGTAAATAATTTTGAATCCTATTTAAATAATGCAGGCAACAATTCCCTTGCATCTATCTTTCAAAAGGCCGCCGATACCTATGGTGTCTCTGTTTCTCTTCTGACCGCCATGGCAAAGCAGGAATCCAATTTTCAGGCAAATGCCACTTCAAAATCAGGAGCCATGGGCATCATGCAGCTAATGCCTTCCACTGCTTCTTATTTTGGCTGTACCGACCCTTATGACCCGGAACAGAATATTATGGCAGGTGCCAAATATATCAGCGAGCTTTTAAATAAATACAACGGAGATACCTCCCTTGCTCTTGCCGCCTACAATGCAGGCAGCGGCAACGTAGCAAAATACGGTGGAATTCCTCCATTTAAAGAAACCCAGAATTATGTAGCCAAAATCACCGGCTATATGCAGGAAGGTGTCACTCTTCCGGACGGAACAGCCGTTGCTGCAAGTGCAAACAGCAATGCTGCCTACAATGCAGGCACTGCAGATAATTCCCTTTCTGTTGACCAGTGGGATTCCCTTGAACAGGATGCCCTGCAGGATATTCTTGACCGCTTCTTTAATTATGATGACTATTTACGGTTTTTGAATATGTTTATGAAATTTATGTAAGATGACTGCAAAAATGCAACCCGGATATTTGTTGCTTCCTAAAAAGCATAGTTTTAGGGGCATTACAAATATCCGGGTTGTATTTTTTTGCGGATTCCTGGAGGAGCTGGGAATTCTGGCTTCGCTGACTCTCGTCATGGTAAAAGGCTGGCATTTCTGCGGTTTTTTACCCAATTCAAAGATTCTTACAGCTCCTTCATCATTTCCTGTACTAACTTTGCACAATGCTCTGCTGCTTTCTTTTCAAAAGTTGGATAATCCTCCTGTGCAGAGCCATCTGCTTTATCTGAAATTGCACGAATGACTACATATGGGATGTTATTTAAAGTTGCTGCCTGCGCGATGGAGGCTCCCTCCATCTCCGTACAGTCCGGATGAAATTCTGCAATCAATGCATCCTTTATCTCTTTGCTGGAAATAAACTGGTCTCCACTTACTACGCGGCCTTCTGTTACATGAATATCCGGATTTACTTTTTTACATACCTCTACGGCAGTCTTACACAACTTTTCATCTGCCACAAAAGCAAGCTGCTCTAATCCAGGAATCTGTCCTTTTGCATAGCCTAATGGTGTCACATCCATGTCATGTTGAATAGCATCCTTAGATACTAAAATATCTCCGATATCCAATGCAGGATTCAAAGAGCCTGCTACACCGGTATTGATAATATGTGTTACATCATATAAATCTGCAAGAATCTGCACGCACATTGCTGCATTTACTTTTCCTACACCGCACTGTACCACTACTACCGGCATTCCTTTTAAATTACCCTCATGAAATTCCATGCCGGCTTTCTTTGTAATCTGGTCTGTATCCATATTTTTCTTTAATGTTGCTACTTCTAATTCCATAGCTCCGATAATTCCGATTTTACTCATGTTTTCTTTCCTCTTTCTGCCGATTTCCTACTTATGCATTACGCAATACATTTTTCATATCTGCTTTAAAACAAATTTTCCAAGCATCCTCTACGCCGGATAATTCAGGTGTGCATCATCAATATGATAGAGCACATTATTTAAATAGCGGTCTGCCAGATAGTTTGCCATACCAAGGTTCATATCAAGATAGTTGCCGCAGTCTTTTGGACTTGCGCCCGGTACTTCACCTTTAAAGTCACGGATGAACTCAAACATGCGAATCATCAGTGGCACGATATCTTTGGATGTATAGTCTCCCGCCAGCAATAAATAAAAGCCGGTCCGGCAGCCCATTGGTCCAAAGTATACGGTCTTGCTGGCATACTCTGCGTCATTTCTTAAAAAGGTTGCACCAAGATGTTCTATGGTATGCACCTCTGCGGTATTCATAACCGGTTCATCATTTGGCGATGTCATTCTTAAATCAAAGGTTGTTACTGTACTGTCTCCTACTGCATCCTTTCTTGATACATAGACACCCGGCTGCAGTTTAATATGGTCAATTGTAAAGCTTGCGATTTTCTCCATGTGCTTCTTCCTTCTTTCTCTTTTTTCTTTTTTCAGAGTAAATTTATCATGCATTTTCTGTTGTGTCAAATTTTCTAACAGTCCCCCCAGATTTCTCGCTACTCACCTGTAGAACCTGCCACCGGCAGCTTCTTACGGATGCGTTGCAGCGTAAAAAAGTAAGATGCATACCCGATACCCGCTGTACGCATCTTACTTTTTATCTCCACAATCCTTTATGCGGTAATATTTTTTCCATTTTCCTGAATGCACTTTGCATACCAGTAATAGCTGTCTTTTGGGATTCTCTTAAAATCTCCGCTGCCGTCATCATGTCTGTCCACATAAATGAGCCCGTAACGCTTCTTCATTTCGCCGGTTCCGGCACTGACAATATCCATGGCTGACCAGATGGTATAGCCGAACAGGTCTACACCGTCCTCGATTGCCTCGCCCATTGCTGCGATATGGTCATTGAGATAGGAAATACGGTAATCATCGTGGATGCTTCCATCTGCATCGACTTCATCCGGTGCACCGAATCCATTTTCCACCACCATCATTGGAAGATGATAGCGGTCCCAAAGTTCATTTAATGTATAGCGCAGTCCCTTCGGGTCTATCTGCCATCCCCACTCACTGGCGGTCAGATACGGATTCTTGGCTCCCTCCAAAAGATTTCCATCGGTCTGCTCTGCTGCATCATCTATCGTGGCACAGTTTGTCATGTAATAACTGAAGGTGTAGAAGTCCACGCAGCCGGCTTTTAATATTGCATCATCCTCCGGCTCCTTCTGAATCGTAATTTGATGCTCTTTAAAATAACGGTTCATATAAGACGGATAACTGCCGAACACGGCTACATCTCCGGCAAATTTATTTAATAGCCGGTCTTTGTGCTGGCACTCTAACATATCTTCCGGCCGGCAGGTCAGCGGATACTGCGTAATGTGTCCAATCATGCAGCCCACTTTTATTTCCGGACTGATTTTCCTTGCTTCTATCACCGTTTTCGCTCCGGCAACAAACTGGTGATGTAATGCCTGGAATCTTACTTTTTCGTCTACGGTCATGGATTTAAGAGAAATGAATGCTTCCCCGCCGAGATATTTCCCATCAATCAGCCCCAGCGACTTATAAGCACCCATTGGCATTACGCCAAAGTTAATCTCGTTAAATAAAAGCCAGTAATGTACCTCTTCTTTAAAATAATTCATTACACAACAGGCATAACGAACAAAATCATCAATTACTTCCCTGTTTGCAAAACCGCCCTTTTCTTTTACCAGATACCACGGCATTTCAAAGTGGCTTAATGTCACCACCGGCTCTATGCCAAAGGATTTGCACAGAGTAAAAATATTCTTATAAAAGGAAAGTCCTTCCTGATTTGGCTCCTCTTCGCATCCGGTTGGAAAAATTCTTGCCCAACTGATACTCATGCGATAACATTTGCAGCCCATCTCCGCCAAAAGGCGGATATCTTCCTCATAATGATGATAATGGTCTACCGCATCATGGCTCGGATAGAATGCTCCTTCTTCCATGGTACTGCGAAACATCCGTGGTCTTCCGATTCCGCCACCTTTTATATTGTCCTGTATGGTAAGTCCTTTTCCTCCTTCTAAATATCCTCCTTCGCACTGGTTCGCAGCAGTGGCTACGCCCCATAAGAAATTTTCTTTAAATTCCACTTACACTCCCCCTATCGCTCTATTTTCCTTCCGAGGAATTCACCCAGCCGCTCATCAGAATATATGAGATTTACAGTCTGATAAAAATGCTGATAGCCGTCTCCTGCAAAGGAATGGAATGGTGCATCCTTTTTATAATTCTCCTGCAGTTCCCATTCGAAACAGTCTATCAAATCTGTCAGATAATTTTTCTGAATCGGAATAATGTCATGTGCCGGATAAATTTTATAATCCTCTGTTACTTTTAATGCCAGCTCCTTCAAGCTGTGAAGTGTACTCCGGAAGGGAGCCTGCACATCATTTCCCTGAAAATGCCAGATGTTGTGTGCAGATATCTGGTCTCCGGAAAAGAGCCATTTTTTCTCCTCTTCCAGAAGCATAATATGTCCATAGCTATGTCCCGGCGTATGTAATACCGTAAATTCAATATCTCCCAGCGAAATCTTGTCTCCATGACAGAGAAAATGAGGTTTCGTCTTACTGCTGATTCTCCACTCCGGGAACTCTTCCGGTATCAGTTCTTTTGTCCAGGGCATTTTATTTACCCTGTAATCCATTGCTTTTTTACGCATCTCTGTAGTGTCATTCCAAAGAAGCTTTCCCCAGTCCAGCGGATGTATCCACACTTCATCAAACCATTTGCTTCCAAGACCATGATCCGGGTCACCGTGGCTTAACACCAGCATAACCGGCAAATCTGTAATTGTACGAACCAGTGGCATGATATTTTCATAGCCATAGCCAATGTCAAAGAGCATTGCCTTATCACTTCCTATAACAAGATAACAATGCACACTCTCTGTCTCCGTAATCACATAAAGCTGATCCGATATTTTTTCCACTACATTCAGACTTTTTTCCATTACGCTGCTTCCTCTCCATAAATGCTGTCATCAAATCCTAACACCCAGGTTGATACAAAGCTTACTACAATGGTAATTGCTGCTGCAGCAATTGCAAAATAGAAGTTACTCATCGTTCCATCCGGATTTAAGAAAATCGGCATTGTAAAGAAGGATGGAGCGCCGAAGCTGTATACTCTTACGCTGAAGATTGCACAGAAGATTGCGTTTACTATACATGCAATCCAGGTAGCAATCAAAGGTTTCTTCATTCGTACACAGATTCCATAAAGGGTAGGCTCTGTAACTCCTGCCAGGAATGCTGTAATTGCACAGGAAGATGCCAGTGTACGAAGGTTTTTATTTTTAGTTTTTAACATACAAGCTAATGCTACACCGAACTGTGAGAAGTTCATTCCGATAAATGCAACGAATAACATATTATCATATCCTGCTGTTGCAAACATGGACATTACAAGCGGAATCAATGCAAGATGCATTCCGGTTAATACTAAAAGTGGTGCAAGACAGCCAACAATTAATACAGAAGACCAAGGTGCTACATTATTGATTGCAGTCAGTGCTTTGCATAAAAGGTCTCCACAATAGCTTCCGATTGGTCCGGTAATACATAACATAACTGGAATCATGATAATAACAGACAGTAACGGTTTAAATACAAATTTAACTGCTACTGGAACAATTTTAACTACCAGCTTCTCTACATAGCTGAAGATCCAGATGGTTAAAATAATCGGGATTACGGTAGAGCTGTAATTTACTGTTTTCACCGGCAGTCCGAAAAGTGATACAAAGCTTCCCTGCTCCGTTAATCCAATCAATGTCGGACTAATCATAATTGCACCAAGGAAAACACTGGTCATAATATCACAGCCGAATTTCTTGGCAGAAGTATATGCCAGTAATACCGGCAGGAAATATAATGCTGCATTTCCAACCATGCTGATGATGGTATAGGTTGTGCCTTCTGTACTCAGTCCGCACTTGGTTAAAATAATCAGTAATGCTGAAATCAATCCACTACACATAATCAGTGGAATTGCCGGTCCTAAAATGGCAGAAAGCACATTGAGAATTTTTGATACAATTCCATTTTTCTCCGGTGCTGCATCTGCTTTTTCAACCTTCTTGCCATCACTGCTGTTTTCAATCTTGTGCTTTGCTACAATTGCAGCATAAGCGGATGCTACATCATTTCCAATGATAACCTGAACACCGCCAACACTTTCTACTACGCCCATGACATCCGGCAGCTTCTTGATTCCTTCCAGTTCTGCCTTAGACATATCTGCAAGCTGAAAACGAAGTCTTGTAGCACAGTGAAACAGCTTGGTAATATTTTGTTCTCCTCCCAGCCGGGTAATAATTTCATCTCCCAGCTTCTCATAATTTTTTCCCATAAACATTCTCCTTTCATAAATGACCCGCATTTATTTTGTTAAGCTTATTATACCGTGCTTTTATGTTTCAGGAAATTTATACTTTTGCGTCACTAATAGCGAAATCCTCTGCCTAGCTCTGTCCACCTAACAGCTCTTTTACATAGTCAAAGAATTCTATCATATCCCCTTCTCCGCCATAATGTGCTGCAATAACTTCTGTAATCTGCTTACCGCCATAAGAAAATGGCTTTTTAAGATAAATGCGATAAATCTTATTTCTGCCATCCTGCTCATGGTCAATCATAGAAAGACGATTGCTTCCGATGGTCTCCTTCGACACCTTCTGTTCCTGATATTCATAGCCGATTCTTTTCTTTAAATCATCAAAGTCTGCCACTTCTTCTATCAAGTACAGACTGTCCTTTGTGCCATATTTTTTCCGGAGCTTTTCTTCCTTTTCCTTCCAGTAGTTATTTTCAAGCTTATCAACATTTCTCCCCAGCCGCATAATCTGCTCATTGTCTGCAAAGAGATCGAGATAAGTAAAGGAAGTATCCTTTAATACCAGCTCCTTTTCCGATGTAATCCGAAGCTGGTAATTCCGGCAATACCACTCCTTTCTCTGTTCAAATAAATATTCCGGGATAACTGTTATCTCACTGATTCGCTCCCCTAAGAAGCCTTTTAATTTATTCTGCACATTATAAATGCTGCTGGCACTCTGGTCACTGATAAATAAAATATCCGGTTTTCTTCTGTTCCGTTCAATGGCAGATGCAAAATAAAGCACCAGATAGCCCATTTCCGCATCCGGAATCTCTGTATTTAAAACAGGACTTAAACAGGTTCTTAAAAGATGCATTTCCAGCGGATACCGCTTCGCCATTTCTTTGGTATGATTACCGATATTATTACGTCCATTCTGAATCCGGAGTTCCATTCTTGACACATGGTCTGATAAAACCTCTAAAAGGTCCCGCTCCACCTGCAATTTAAGTCCGGTTTCCTCCTGCACCCGCTGGATAAATACTTCTAATTTCTGCAGCATATCCAGTTGAATGTCCGTCTCCTTACAGACCATATTCAATTCCTTTAACCGTGCCTCTACATTCTGCTTTTCCTTCTCCTTAAACCGATAGGTGCACACCTTTTCGATTTCATCTACCAGCTCAGTAGAAAGTCTGCCAGGCATTTCAGTTGTGCCATCCTCTTCCTCTGTTACCGGAAATCCCATCTGGCTTCGCATCATGCATACTGCCAGATAACGTGCAAAATCATGATAGGCTTCTCCCGATACGATAAACTGGTTTCTGGTAAATACTTCTGCCAGAACAGCCTGTAACTTCTTCTGATTTTCTGTAAACTGCTCCATCTCTTCTTCCGAAAACAACATATGATAATCCTGTCTGCTCTGCATGGTCTTCATGCACATGATTCTCTTTACATTCTCCGATGCCTGAATCTTAAGTCCATATTGTCCGGATACCAAAAGATTTGCCCCCGGCGTGCGGCTTATAATCCGCTTTACCTGCGGCAGGTCAGAAGTTACAGATGACCGGGAAAAGAATAATCGCTCAGAAATCGTTCCAATACTGGTATACTCCTTTTCAAACAGCAGTAAAGTAATAATCTGTTTGGAATGCACATAGTTCTCCTGTCCGTAACTTTTCTGTTCCTGCTCTAATGCAATCTTATTTTTCAAAAGATACCCCAGCCGGTTATTAGACTGTATCAGAGGCTCTCCTGACTGTTTCTCATTGATTGCCTTAATATCCATCTGCAGTGTCCTGCTGCTCACCCCGATATTTTCCCGCAGAAGGGAACCACTCATCCAGCCATCTGCACTTTTTAAGACCGCTATAATCTTTAACTGTCTGTCTGTATACATTTCATCCTATCTCCTGATTTTCTTCCATTCTTCTATCAGCCGCTCCAGACTCCATGCAGCATTGGCAGGACTGGTGGACGGCAGCTTGCAGATTTCTGCCTTATCCTTACAGGAACAGTATTTCATAAATAATTCATATGCTTTTGCGCCATTTAGGAAAACAGCCTCGATGGGAGCCTCCGTTAACAGCCGTTCAATATCATTTGCCACAACATTTGTTATGCTGCTGTCTGAAGATCCTGCTATGTCGCAGGATGCAATAACATCCCAGATAGCAATATGATTTTCAAGAAGAAATGCCTTCTTTTCTTCTATCGTCTCCGGGACCTCACAGCCGCATACTGCCGCCGTTACTTTCCAGAAGCGGTTTCTCGGATGACCGTAGTAAAACCGGTTCTCTCTCGACTTGACCGACGGGAACGTGCCTAAGATTAATACTCTGGATTTTTTATCGTATACCGGGGCAAAAGTATGCATAACATGTTCTGTCTCCATCTTGTTTTCTCCTTTATAAAATGCTACACTAAAAAAGTTGAATTACCTTTACTATAAAATAGAATGACAAAATAATCAATTTTAAAGGACGATAATCATTATGTATATTCAATTAAATGGTCAGATTCTCTATTATGAAAAATATGGCGAAGGGCAGCCTTTCCTGCTAGTGCATGGAAATGGCGAAACCCACGAAATTTTTGATGTACTGATTCCGGAGCTTGCTGAACATTACACCGTTTATGCCATCGATTCCAGAGGTCACGGTCTTTCTGCTTCTCCAAAAGAACTTCATTACATGGATATGGCAGACGACATGGCAGCTTTTATTGATGCCTTAGAATTAAAGGCCCCTCTCTTTTATGGCTTCAGTGACGGCGGTATCGTCGGACTTCTCTTAGCTTCGAAATACCCGGATAAGCTCTCCAAGCTTATGATCAGCGGTGCAAACCTGACGCCAAAGGACATCAAAGGAAGAGACTACCGCCGCATCCGCAGGGAATGCAAAAAGAATCCGAATCCTTTTTCCACAATGATGCTCAATGAGCCAGATATCCAGCCGGTGGACTTACATAAAATCAAGATTCCAACCCTTGTCTTAGCCGGCGAAAAAGATTTAATCAAGAAAAAGGTTACAAAAAAGATTGCAGAAAATATTGAGCATGCCACTCTGGTTATTGTTCCGGGAGAAGGTCATGGAAGTTATATTGAACACAGTGATAAATTATATCCGCTTCTGTACTCTTTTTTAAACAAATAATCCATTGCAAACTTGAATTGCTGTGCTATAATAATTGCAGACCAAAATGAAAAAGGAGCTATTATGGAACATCTGATTATACCAAAAAATTATCAGTCTCAACTTAACCTGCATGATACACAGATTGCGATTAAAACAGTGAAAGATTTCTTCCAGAATCTGCTTTCCCTGCGTTTAAACCTTTCCCGTGTTTCAGCACCACTTTTCGTTGACCCTGATTCCGGATTAAATGATAACTTAAATGGTGTGGAGCGTCCGGTTACGTTCACCATCAAAGAACAGAATGAGCGTAAAGCAGAAGTTGTTCACTCTCTTGCTAAATGGAAACGTTATGCCTTAAAGCATTATGATTTCAAAGAGGGCGAAGGTCTTTACACCGATATGAATGCTATCCGCCGCGATGAAATCGCAGATAATATCCACTCTATCTTCGTAGACCAGTGGGACTGGGAAAAAGTCATTGCAAAGAAAGACCGCAGCATGGAAACTTTAAAAGATACTGTCCGTACTGTATACAAATGTCTTCGTAAAACAGAAAAATATATGGCTATCCAGTACGATTATATTGAAGAGATTCTTCCGCATGATATCTTCTTCATTACCACTCAGGAATTAGAGGATATGTTCCCTGAAAATACTCCAAAGGAGCGTGAATATTACATAACCAAGGCAAAGGGTGCTGTCTGCATCTTACAGATTGGTGATGTCTTAGAATCCGGCGAGCGTCATGACGGACGTGCCCCGGACTACGATGACTGGTCTTTAAATGCCGACATCTTAGTATACTATCCTGTCCTTGATATTGCACTGGAATTATCTTCCATGGGAATCCGTGTAGACAAGGCTGCACTGCTCTCACAGCTTGATAAAGCAGGCTGCCCGGAACGTGCTAAGCTTCCTTTCCAGAAAGCAATCATTGATGGCAAACTTCCATATACCATCGGTGGAGGAATCGGACAGTCCCGTATCTGTATGTTCTTCCTTCGTAAGGCCCATATCGGAGAAGTCCAGTCTTCTCTCTGGCCGGAAGACATGTGCAAGGCTGCAGCAGATGCAGGTATCCAGTTATTGTAAAACGAACTATTCGTAAATATTAAATCCCCGGTATCATATCTTTTTCGGATATGATACCGGGGATTTCTTATTTTGTAATTATATGCGTGCCCAACTCTACTCTGCATGGATTACATCATGCATATCATACATTCCGGCAGATTTTCCCTTTAAGAACTTTGCTGCTTCTACAGCTCCTTTCCCAAAGATTGCCTTAGAATATGCCGTATGCTTAAATTCAATCACTTCATCAGTTCCTGCGAAGATTACTTCATGTTCACCAACAATGCTTCCTCCACGGACTGCCTGAATACCGATTTCTTTTGCATCTCTCTTCTTCCGCTCACTGCTCCTGTCTAATTTATAGGAATAGGTATTGTCCATAGCTTCGTTCATGGCATCTGCTAATGCAAGAGCAGTTCCACTCGGCGCATCCAGCTTCTGGTTATGATGTTTCTCTACGATTTCCACATCAAAGCCGGCAGGTGCAAGCTTCTTTATAGCAGTCTGCAATAAATCCATTAAGGTATTGATTCCAAGTGACATATTGGCAGATTTTAAAATTGCAGTCTCTTTGCTGGTCTCAGTAACTTTCGCCAGCTGGTCTTCGGATAAACCGGTGGTGCAAAGTACCAGTGGAAGCTTCTTCTCGCCACAGTAATTTAACAGTTCATCTACTGCCTTCGCATTGGAAAAATCAATCACAACATCTGCTGCAATCTGGCATTCCCGGATGGACTTATATACCGGATAATCATTTTTCTTTTCATCATAGGTATCAATTCCGGCTACAATTTTCACATCTTCGTCCTGCGCAATCAGGCCGGTTATTACCTGACCCATTTTTCCATTACAGCCATGCATGATTACTTTTGTCATCTCTATCATCTCCAGTTTCTTATACTAATTTTAATCCATATGTACGCATTGCCTGAATCAGTCTCTCTTTATTGGCTGGCTCCATCTCGCAAAGCGGGGAACGAAGCGGTCCGACGTTCTTGCCCATAAGATTTAATGCTTCTTTTACCGGAATCGGGTTTACTTCACAGAATAATGCATCAATCAATGGAAGGGCTTCTCTCTGTAACTGATTTGCTGTTGCAAGGTCGCCTTTGAAGAAGCTTTCACACATATTATGCACTTTTGCCGGAGCAAGGTTTGCCCATACGGAAATTACTCCGATTCCGCCAATGGACATAAGTGGTACAACCAGTCCGTCTTCTCCGGAATATAAATCAAGCTTTCCATCGGTTAAGTACATGGTCTTAGATGCCTGTGCAAGGTTACCGGTTGCTTCTTTTAATCCAACAATATTTTCCTGGGTGCGGAATAATTCTGCAACTGTCTCCGGCAGAAGGTTACATCCGGTTCTTCCCGGTACATTATACATAATAATCGGAAGTCTTGTTTCCTGTGCAATCTTAGAATAATGTCCGATTAAACCTTTCTGTGTTGCCTTATTATAATATGGAGTTACGATAAGTGCTCCGTCTGCTCCTGCTTCTTCTGCTTCTTGGGTCAACTGGATTGCTGTCTCCGTTGAGTTAGAACCGGTTCCTGCTACTACCGGAACTCTGTGTTTTGCAAATTCTACTGCTGCACAGATTACTTTGTGATGTTCTTCCATGGATAAGGTAGAACTCTCTCCTGTTGTTCCTGCAATTACGATACAGTCTGTACCTTCAGAAATCTGTTCTTCGATTAATTCCTCTAATTTGTCATAGTTAACTTCTTCATTTGCTTTCATTGGGGTTACAATTGCAACTCCGGAACCTTTGTAAATAGACATGTTCTTTTTCCTCCACTTTATAAGTATCTTATTTATTGTATGAAGATATCGTTTGTTTTGCTTTTATTACCAGCATAAAAAAACCGGCTCACAGGGAGCCGGTTGATATTCCACTTAAATTATTATGGATCATACCGATAGCGCCCCATCTTATTACAAGATGACAGTCATGAACTTCTTCAATCCATGCCCAAGATTATTCTTTGCAGGAAAAATAACCTTTCGGCGTGTTCCCCTTTCCTTATGTCTTCTTCTATGTCTGCCATATCCGACCAAGTACTCTTGTCTCACGCAACCTCTACCTTCATATATTAAATTTCTTACCTCAATATAGCACCGCTGCTACTATCTGTCAACGTCCTATGCAGACATTTTACATTTTCTTTCTTATTTTTCCGCAGTAATCTTATAAATCTCATCTGCATAGCTGCGAATGGATTCTTCTAATACCCTTCCGGTCATAATAACCTCTGTTTCATCCATCTTTGCTTTTAAAACAGCTTCTAATTCTTCCGACGAAATTACTCCGGCATCTATAAGGCCCAGAACTTCATCCAGAATCAGTACATTGCATTCACCGGTAACCAGCACTTTCTTGGCAAAATTCAGTCCGTTTTTCATATTGAGTTTCTCTTCTGCCTGTCTTTCTTCCGGCAGTTCATCATAATTCTCTTCTGATTTTTCAAAACGGAATACCTTGATTTCCGGTTCTAACTGCTTCATATAAGCAATCTGATCATCTGTTTTTCCTTTTAAAAACTGGATAATAATTACACTCTTATTCTCTCCGGCTGCCCGCAACGCATTGCCCAGTGCAGCATTGGTCTTTCCACGACCTGCACCATAATAAATCTGTACGGAACCCTTTTCCATGACAAACCTCCATGCCAATTCTTACAGGGACTCTTTATCCCAGATTTACTTACGATACCACAATTTCCAATAAAAAGCAATGTCTGTATGTTTCATGTTTTCTCAATTATTCTTTATTTCTACTATTTTATTCCATATATTCAATTTTGCTCACGGATACCTCATAGGCGGTACGCTTCTCTACCTCATCCTCATTTAAGCGTTTGACATACTCCCTGCTCTGGATTCTGCCCCAGATCTGCACATGCACACCCACCTCAAATCTTGCGGCAAATCTTGCATTTCTTCCCCAGCAGATGCATGGGATATAATCAGATTTTCCATAGGAACGGTTTACCGCCACCAACAGGTCTGCAATTTCTCTTCCAAGAGGAGTCTTACGGTAAATCGGATCTTTACAGATATAGCCATCAAGAAGAATCTGGTTGCTCTTCATCTCCTCTGTCTCTTCTTCAATAAACTCAATCTCCCGGACGAATACGGAGAGAACCAGCCGGTTCTTAAGTTCCTCATGTCTGTTATAGGAACGGAACTGTCCGGTCACATATACCTTCTGTCCTATGTAACTCTGCGAAGTGTCAATCAGACGCTCTGAAATCATCAATGGAATGTAGTCGGAAAAATTACTTAATCTGCTGACCGCTACCTCTACCATATAAAAGCCTTCCCCATACACTTCATGACTGTATTGGAAATCGGAAATAATCTCCCCTACAATGGATACCTGGTTGTTTTCTAAAATCTTATCTGCCATGAATCTTTCTCCTTTATTTAGTGTGTTTTCGAACGTTTTTACAGTACCATTCCAATGAGATGAAACTCATCAAAATCTGTCGATAACATTTTGGATATATTATGCATAAAGCCACTTTTCCATGCATATGCGCTGTGTCCTTGAACAAAGAATGTGCCTTGGCACATTCTCTCGCCTGCGGCGGTCGCTTGCGACATCTACCTTATACGCCGCAGTGCGCATCCTCGCGGAGCGTTTTTTTCTTTACAGGAAAGCAATTTCCTGTAAAGAAAGAAATACTTGCGTATTTTTCAATATGTGATAGAATAAAAACGCCGGTCATTTACAGACAGGCATTATATATAAGAAGAAACTGAATTTTATGCACTGATAGAAGGAAGGATTTTATATGAAAACAACAAGAGACGATATTAGAAACATAGCTATCATCGCCCACGTTGACCACGGTAAAACTACTCTGGTCGATGAGCTGTTGAAACAGAGTGGTGTATTCCGTGCCAATCAGGAAGTCCAGGAACGTGTCATGGATTCCAATGATATTGAGCGTGAACGTGGTATTACCATTCTTTCTAAGAATACTGCTGTATTCTACAAAGATGTAAAAATCAATATCATTGATACTCCTGGCCATGCCGACTTCGGTGGCGAGGTTGAGCGAGTTCTGAAAATGGTAAACGGTGTTATTCTTGTGGTAGATGCATTTGAAGGTGCTATGCCACAGACCAAATTCGTTCTTATGAAAGCACTGGAACTGAATCTGCCGGTTATTGTATGTATCAATAAAATTGACCGTCCAGAAGCAAGACCGGAAGAAGTTATTGATGAAGTATTAGAGCTTTTCATGGATTTAGACGCTTCTGACGAACAGTTAGACTGCCCATTCATCTTCGCTTCTGCAAGAGATGGATACGCCATAAGAAATTTAAATGATGAGCGCAAGGATATGACTCCTTTATTCGAAACCATTATCGACTACATTCCGGCACCTACCGGTGACCCGGATGCAAACACCCAGGTTCTTATCAGTACCATTGATTATAATGAATACGTTGGACGAATCGGTGTTGGTAAAGTAGACAACGGTGTCTTAAAGGTAAATCAGGATGCTATCGTAGTAAACCACCACGAGCCTGACAAACAGAAAAAAGTCAAAATCAGCAAATTATACGAATTTGATGGTCTGAATAAAGTAGAAGTAAAGGAAGCGAAAATCGGTTCTATCGTTGCTATTTCCGGTATTGCAGACATCCATATCGGTGATACCATCTGTGCAACAGACAACCCGGTTGCCATTCCTTTCCAGAAGATTTCTGAGCCTACTCTTTCCATGAATTTCATGGTCAACGACAGCCCGCTTGCAGGACAGGAAGGTAAATTCATTACTTCCCGTCACTTAAGAGACAGACTGTTCCGCGAGTTAAATACCGACGTCAGCCTTCGTGTAGAAGAAACCGACAGTGCAGACTGCTTCAAGGTTTCCGGACGTGGTGAGTTACATCTTTCCGTATTAATCGAAAATATGCGTCGTGAAGGTTATGAATTTGCAGTCAGCAAGGCTGAAGTTCTTTACCACACTGATGAAAACGGCAAGAAATTAGAGCCTATGGAATTAGCTTATGTTGACGTTCCGGATGAATTCACCGGTACTGTTATTGATAAATTAAGCCAGCGTAAAGGTGAGATGGTTGATATGCGTCCAATCAGCGGCGGCTATACCCGTATGGAATTTAACATTCCATCCCGTGGTCTTATCGGTTACCGTGGAGACTTCTTAACCGACACCAAAGGAAATGGTATCATCAATACCATTTTCAATGGCTATGCTCCATACAAGGGAGATATTGCTTATCGTAAACTTGGTTCCCTGATTGCTTTCGAATCCGGCGAATCCGTAACTTACGGTCTGTTCTCCGCTCAGGAGCGTGGTACTCTCTTCATCGGAGCCGGTGTAAAGGTTTACTCCGGTATGGTGATCGGTTCTTCCTCTAAACCGGAAGACATTGAATTAAACGTATGTAAGAAGAAACACTTAACCAATACACGTTCTTCTTCCGCAGACGAAGCGCTGACCCTTGTTCCACCAAAGATACTTTCCTTAGAGCAGGCATTAGACTTTATCGATGTTGACGAGCTCTTAGAGGTTACTCCAGAATCCTTACGTATCCGTAAACGTATTCTTGACCCGACCTTAAGAAAGAGAGCTAACTTCAAGAAATAAAAGTATCTCATGATATAGCATAAGAACTCCCCCGGATATTGAAATTTCTTCCAATATCCGGGGGAGTTTTCGATTACTATAAATGCCTAGTACGCACCATCTTTGTCATATTATTGCAGATATCCGTCCTTTATAATATCAGAAACCACACTGGTCGGAATCGTAAATTCTACAATTCCCATATAACCCGGTGCTACTTCATATTTATCAAAAACAATGGTCAACTCTCCTTCTTTGTTGACATAGAAATTTACATCATTCTTAATTCCATCAAAGCTGTAGCCATCTACATCCTTGTCTAAGAAGTATTGCAGGTTACTGTCTTTTTCCATATTTTCCTTCATCTGCTTTTCTATTTCCTCTGAAATCCGGTCCAGATAATCGGAATCCTTCTGAAATAAATCATTTAATGTAATGGTATTTCCGGTTTTCTTATCTATATTATAGATTTTCGTATACTGGTTCGATCCTGCCATTACAATGGAAGTATCAATTCTTAAAGCAAACAGCCGGTCGTTATCTGTCACTACCTGATAAGACGAATTCACTGCCTCATTACCATTCTCACCATCTTCAATGGAAGCTACATCAGACTGATAAGACTTAATAATACCACCGGCATACTTTTTCACTTCCTGATTCAGCTCGTCCGTCTCATCCGATAATACTTTCCCATCCTGATTTGTCACTGCCACCTGGGGAATGTCTACATTTGCTTCCATATTCTTATCATCCTGTACATCAGAATATGTAGAAAAGTTCACTACTTTTACAATTGTGCCAAGTAATGGAACCTCTTCCATGGCATGGGCTATTGTCGGGCTTACATTTACCGAAATCACCAGTGCAACCATAGCTGCCGCTACCGTTGCTGCTCCTTTTAAAAAGCGGATACTGCCTTTCTGGGTCTCCCTCTTTCCTTTTCTGATTCCGGCTTCCACCTGCGTTTTCAATGCTTCCGGGACTTCTATCTGCTCATATTCCTGCTTCATCCTGTCTATTTTCTCATGGTTCATGCTATTTCCTCCCTGGACATCTTTATCTTTAATTTCTTTAAGCTGCGATACAGGATTGATTTTACGGTGTTTGGATTTTCTTTCAGAAGATCTGCAATATCATCTATTTTCCATTCTTCAAAATATTTTAATATCACAATAGTTCTTTCCCGTTCTTCTAATTCTTCCAACGCTGCCAGCATATCCCAGTCTTTGTATACATCTTCTTTTGCTTCTTCCGGGATAAATACTCCACTTACGATACGCTTCTGTTTCTTGCACATATCCAGTGACGTATTTATAACAATCCGCCAGAGCCAGGTCTTAATATAGGTTTTTTCCTTCACCTGACCGGCATTCTTCATTGCCTTATATGCACTTTCCTGCACTACATCCATTGCGTCCTGTTCGTTCTTTACATAGGTAATTGCCAGCCGGTAAAGCTGCTCATAGGATGCAAGAATTTCCTGCTCCACCGCTTTTGCGATTCCTCTTTTCTTCATTCCTGTTTCCTCTTCTCTTTCCGAAAACCTGCATATGCAAAGAAAGCCTTTCAACCTTTGCTTTCTGTAAATTAGACGTTCCAGCCGGAAAAATAGTTTCATCTTTTTTATTATAACCCACACAACTTACTGCCGGCAACTCCTTACCTGTGCTTTGCACCCAGAAAATGCTTCCTCTCTTTCATAAATCTCTCTTCTTTTTTGTACTTTTTATTTAGGGAAATGCATAGATTACTACAAAAAATGAATTGAGAATTGCTATGTGCGGTATTTCCGGTTTTTGTAATTTACATACTGATTTTTTAGAAAGGGAGACTTATTATCGTAACATTCTATCTGATATGAGTGACGCACTTTATCACCGCGGGCCGGACTCCCATGGTATTTATTTAACCTCTCATACAGGGTTTTCCCACACCCGGCTTGCCATTATTGATCCTCATGGTGGACTTCAGCCTATGACCAGACATTATTGTGACGCAGACTTCACCATCGTCTATAATGGAGAACTTTATAATACGAAAGAACTCCGTGAGGAACTGGTTTCCCATGGCATGACCTTTCGTACTCATTCCGATACAGAAGTCATTTTAAATGGATTTCTTTTTGAAGGACCGTCCTTTGTCCGGAAAATGAATGGTATTTTCGCTTTTGCCATTTATGATGAGGCTCATCAGCTTCTCTATCTCTTCCGGGATGCCTTTGGTGTAAAGCCGCTCTTTTACCGGCTTTTTCATGACACACTTATCTTTTCTTCCGAGCCGAAGGGAATTTTCTGTTATCCCGGCTGCATCCCTTCGGTAAATAAAACAGGACTCTGCGAAATCTTCGGGCTTGGTCCTGCCAGGAACCCCGGCAACGCAGTTTATGAGCATATGGCAGAATGTCTGCCGGGACATTACCTCACTTTCAGTGCTTCCGGACTGAAAGATTACTGTTACTTCCGATTAGAAAGCCATCCACATACAGACAGCTATGAAGAAACCGTTGTCCACACAAAAGAGCTGCTGTTACAGTCCATCCGCCGGCAGATGGTTTCCGATGTTCCTATCTGCACCTTTCTTTCCGGCGGGTTGGATTCCAGTCTTGTCTCTTCGGTCTGTGCGGAAGAATTAAGAAAAGAAGGGCAGACTCTTTCTACCTATTCCTTTGACTTTACAGATAATTCCCGTTACTTTAAGGCAAATGATTTTCAGCCCTCCGAAGACCGTCCCTTTGTGGATATTATGAAAGACTATCTTAAGAGTAAGCATCAATATCTGACCTGTGACAACCGCTCCCAGGCTGACTTACTCTTTGCTTCCATGAAAGCCCATGACCTTCCATGTATGGCTGACGTTGACTCATCCCTGCTCTTCTTCTGCCGGGAAGTCAGTAAGCAGCATAAGGTAGTCCTGACCGGAGAATGTGCCGATGAAGTTTTCGGCGGCTATCCGTGGTTTCACCGGAAGAATTTTCTTTCCTGCAACACGTTTCCATGGACACCGGATTTGTCTTTCCGCAAATCCTTCTTAAAAGACGAAATTGCAGATGCACTGTCCTTAGATTCCTATGTGCAAAGTTCTTATGAAAATGCCATTGCAGAGGTCGATATTCTGCCATCGGACAATGATACGGAATGCAGCCGCCGGCGTATTTCCTATCTTAACATCCGCTACTTTATGCAGACTCTGCTAAACCGCATGGACCGCACCAGTATGTTCTCCGGTCTGGAAGCCCGCGTTCCTTTTGCAGATAAAAACCTGGTTTCCTATGTCTTTAATGTGCCATGGGAAATGAAAGCAAAAGATGGTCTTGTGAAAAACCTTTTGCGGCAGTGTGCGAAAGACTATCTTCCGGACACCATTACTTTCCGCAAGAAAAGTCCTTATCCTAAGACCTACCATCCTTACTATGAACAGCTCCTGCGGCAGCGTCTGAGTGCACTGCTGACCACCGGGGAAAGTCCCCTTCTTGCACTGATTGATAAAGAAAAGACTATGCAATTCTTAAATCAGGAAGGAGACTATGGCAAACCATGGTATGGCCAGCTTATGGCAGGTCCTCAGATGATTGCTTATCTCCTGCAGATTCATTACTGGCTCAGTGAATATAAGATTGACCTTCATTTATAATCTACCGGCATTGGAGACAGCACCACCGGCTGCAGCTGTTTTTCTTTCATGGCTGCAGCAATAGTCTCCTCTAACCGGCTAAAATCCGCCACCAGAGAATGAGGTTTCTTCTGATAATCATCCTGCCGGAAAGGTACAAAATAGATATGCTTCATATTCATCAGCAGTCCGATATTTCTAAGATTCATGGACAAAGCATCATTGGTAGAAATTGCCAGCACCAACGGCTTTTCATTTCTAAGATGCGCTTTAGCTGCCATAAGCACTGCGGTATCTACAATGCCCTGCTGCAGCTTTGCCATGGTATTTCCGGTACATGGTGCAATTGCCATCACATCAAAAAGTCCTGACGGACCGATGGTTTCTGCCTGCACGATACTTTGAATTCCCCTTTCTCCTGTAATCTCCTGCATTCTGTTTTGAAATACTTCCGCTGTCATAAATCTGGTATCCAAAGTTCCTGCATGTCTGGAGTATACCGGAATAACTTTTATTCCTTTTTGCACCAGTGCTTCTGTCGTCCGGAGTATCTTCCCAAAAGTACAGAAAGAGCCGGTAATTCCAAGTCCTAATGTAAGCTTATACTCTTCCATAATCTGCTGCTCCTCTTTCTATCATCCGTGCAAGAATGATTCCTGCACTTTCTGTCAGTATTCTTCCAGGAACGGCAGTAAGATGTTCCACATGAATACCTTTTTCTTCTAACTCCTCTGCCGGAAGTCCGCCACCAGTTGTAATATCCCATAGATATGTTTTCTCATCGCACCATTTTAAGACTGTGTCTATTGGACATGGTTTATCTGCCATATGAAAAATCCACTCAAAGTTCTGCTCCTCTGCATTCTCCTGCCACAAGCTACACCCCATTTCCATTGCCACCCGCTGGCAATCTTCCTTTATATCATAAACAGTTACTTCCGCTTCCAAAGATAAAAGCAGCTTTGCCATGGCTCTTCCACAATAACCAAAACCTGCCACCAGACAGTTTCTTCCTTTCACGCAGCACCTGCTCTTTGTCATTGCTTCTACAAGGCAGCCTTCTGCTGTCAGTCCGGCATTCTCATTTCTAAAGACTTCATCTTCCATATAATCAACCAGCCGTATCCGCCGCCCTGATGGTCTTCGTGTCAGAACCTCCGGGAAACAACCTCCATAAATAACACTTCTCTCCGCTGCATAGGATAATACCATTCCTATTTTTACCCTGCTTCCTCTGATTCTGCCATCCTCCTCCAATGCCCGCAACGGTAATACAATAATCTGACTCTGCATCAGTCGCCGGATATTCTGCTCCGTTATTTCTATGATTCCAATTCCTGATTCCGTCAGACAACGTTTCAATGCCGGTGTTCTTTCATCTGCTCCAATGATTGCGATTTGCATTTCATCCCTCCTTGCCTTGCAATCGTCTGTTATTACTATATGCGGATGCTCCATTTTGTTACCGACAGCAAAAGAAAACAGAACCGGTTTGCACCGATTCTGTTTTCCTTTATCTGTTTTCTTTTTATCTGCTATTTTTTAAACCGCTACAATAACACCGCCATTATTGGCATACATGGTGCTTACTCCTGCAGTATCTACAATTCTGATATCTTTAAATCTTGCCAGCTTTTCCAATTTTTCTTTTACCTGTTTTGCACGTTCCGGACAATTGCAATGTGCGATGGATAAAATCTTCTTTTCACACTCTTTCGTTCTCTTTACAATTTCATTAACCATATAGTCCAATGCCTTTGTCATTCCTCTTGCCTGTCCCAGCTGACAGATTGTACCCTCGGGCGTGGCCCCCATTACCGGCTTGATATTTAATGCCCCGGCAACCCAGGCTTTCAGGTTACTGAGTCTGCCGTTTTTACGCAGAGTCTCTAAAGTCTCTAATACAAAGAAGGTCTGCTGGCCTTTAATATATTTTTCTGTCTCAGCAACCACTTCTTCAAAGCTCTTTCCGGCTTCCTCTGATTCCTGTATCTTTTCTGCAATCAGAGTCTCTCCAATGGATGCGGAACAGGAATCAAATACATGAATCTGTTTTGCCATATGTTCTTCTAAATAAAGCTTCTTTGCCAGCTCTGCACTGTTATAAGAACCGCTTAATTTACCGGAAAGTGTTACTACATATACATGCTCTGCTTCTCCTAAATATGCTTCCACATATCTCTGTGGAGATGGGCAGGATGACTTCGGGCTATGCCTGCTTTCCTTTACCCTGCGAATAAACTCCAGTTGATCAAAGGATTCATCATCCACCACATGGTATCCATCTACCTCAAGCTCTAACGGAACAGACTGGAATCTTCCATCTGCTTTCATATCATCAAATAACTCTCCACAGCTGTCTACTATGATTTTGTAGCTCATTTTCTATCCTCCTGATTGCGTGGTCATCTCTCTTATAGTATGTACGCAATGTTTAAAATTATATATTATGTTTTCCTTTGTAATAACAAGTAGTTTTCATTACTACGTCATATTATCATAAATATTACGTTTTGAAAAGAGGATATTTAAATTTTTATAATATTTCACAAATATTTTATTTTTTCAGGAAAGTAAGTACCCGCATTGTCTCATTTTTCATATAAAATAAGGAACTATCCCCGGTATAATAATCCCCGATATGCCCTTCTTCAATGAAAAACTGCTGTGCCTGCCCATAAACTGCCTCATCCTCAAACTTCAGCTGTACAGGGTGGCTGTCAAGCTCTGTAAATAATGCTCCGATATCTTCCGGATACCAGTCCTTAAAATAACAATTTTCCTGCACAAAATAACTGTCATCCAGGCAATTGCATTCCGGCAAAGAAAAATTCACATTGGGACTGTGGGTCTGAAATAACTCTTCTGTAGTTGCAGTAAAAAAGCAATAATCTACCACTTCAGCTACATCTCCGAAGTCATCCGGACTGTTGGAAGTTGGATTACCCCAGGTAGTATCCATATAATAATAGGCTCCATCCAGTTCGATGAGATTCCATGCATGTGGTTCTCCATTGGCAGTTCCTGTCACTATCGTACATGGAATATCTAATAAATCCATCAGATATTTTGTGGCACAGGCATAGCCCTGGCACACCGTTCTTCCCTCTAGAAATACACTGATGATATTCTGATTATTCTCTGCATTAAGGTCATAATTTACCGTACGCACCAGCGTATCAAATATAAACCGCGCTTTCTGGTAATCACTGTCCTCGGATGAAATGCCGCCAAGCAGTACGTCGACCTTTTCATCAATTGCCGCCTGTGTCTCCTGTCTTGCAGCTTCATCCATTGTATACTTCGGTGCAAACTTAAGCCCGGTCAATACACCCGCACGGGAATATTCCGTATAGGAATAGCCATCCACCCAGAAGAGTCCACCATAGTCTGCCATAATTGCTTCATACATTTTTGCCAGTACGTCTTTATCTAATGTAGCAACTGTCACCTCTTCCCGATGATTTAAAATAGCATCCAGCATCTCATCATAAACAAGCTGTTCTTCTTCCGTAAGCTGGCCATATACATATTTTTCCTCTGAAACCGACTCTACCGGAAGCAAGGTATTATCCGGTATCTGCCCATTGATATCTTCTACTACTTCATCTACCCATTCTTCAACGGATGACGTATTACAGCCGGTAAACAGAAATGCCATAAGTATTCCTGCAATACCGGTTAATAATCTTTGTTTTCTCATATCATTTCCTTTCGATCTGCTCCTTTTCATAGACATTCTACAATACTTTCTCTGTTTTTTCTATCCGGTTTGTGTTACACTTTAAAAATGAGGAGGATACTATGATTGCAATACAACTTTTACAGGTAAAGGATTTTATGAATAAATTACTTCGCACGGATTTATTTGACCACTTCTTATTATCAGAAGCTACCATCCGTGGAAAAGGTTCCTATGAAATCGACGGACATCTTGTACCGGATTTCTACAGTCCGGAAGAACTGGATGAACTGGAACTAACCGGTTTAAGCTGCCTGCCTTTTGGCATGCTGCGTGAAAACTGCTTCGCCCTGATCAAGGGAAAACATACCCCCTCCTATTTCCGCTTTATCTTTCAGCTTTCTCCAAAGAATCTTAAAAATACTCTGGAAGTAAGTAAAAGTGGTCTGACTACCCAGGATTTGAATGGAGTTTTCTTAAACATCAAATTTCAGGATGGTATTCTTTCCTGTACCAATGGTGTATCTTACCGCAGTTTTACCTTAGACCACACCTTCGACCAGGAATGGGATCTGCTGATACGAAAATTTTTTGCCGGGCATGATATCCCCTATACTGATATCAACTAATTTTCTTTACTTTTAAAATAAATTATGCTATTCTAAGCATAGCCGTATGGCTAGATAATTTTTGTGGAGGTACTATAATGAACGGTACAGTTAAATGGTTTAATAACCAGAAAGGTTACGGATTCATCTCTGATGCAGAAGGTAATGATGTATTCGTACACTACTCAGGACTTAACATGGATGGTTACAAATCCTTAGAAGAAGGCGCAGCAGTAGAATTTGACGTAACAGAAGGCGCTAAAGGTCCTCAGGCAACTAACGTAACAGTAATTAAATAGTTGCAATAATCAAGGTTTTTCAATGTACCTTTCTCAGATATAGAATTTGATTTTTAATAATGATTTTTTATGTTGATTAAGATATAACGAACGAATTTGATTAAGAAAAATGGGATTGCTTCCTTCGGTATTATTACCGTTGGCTGCAATCCCGTTTTCTTACCTGTATGCAAACAACATAGAAACTGCTGCTCCGATAAAAATAAAGAAATCGGAAATATTAAATACAATTCTTGAAAAGCGTTTCCACGGTGTATCAAAGCGGATATAATCCACCACATGCTTCTTATGAATTCTGTCCCAGAGATTACTTAATCCGCCGCCAACCATCATACTCATACCGGTTTTCAGTCCTGTATTTCCTTTTCTTAATACAAATCCATATATGGTCATCAGTCCTGCCATGCATGCACTGTGTAACCCCAGCATAATTTTCGGTTTCTTCGCTAAAAGATTCAATGCGGCTCCATTGTTATAATATTTTTCAATTACAACCGGAAGCTTTGGAACTCTTCTTTCTTTTCCCAACGGCTCCTTCTTATCAATCCGCTGCTTGATTCCTTCATCCAGCCCGAAAATGGATACCACCAGTAATAAATATTTCATGGAAACTCCTCCTTCTTTTGTCCTGCCTGATTCCTTCTACCCTTTTCTTTCTCTCTTTCTATTCCGCCTGCTCTATAATTCTATGTCAGCAATCACCTCCCGCAGTGCTTTTGCTGACACATGAAGCCTTGCCCGCTCTTCTTCGTCTAATGACACCGGAAGAATCTGCTCCACGCCACCGGCATCCACCACTGCCGGCATGCTCAGTACGATATCGGAAATGCCATATTGCCCATGCATCAGACTGGACACCGGAAGCACCGAATGTTCATCCCGGACAATACATTCACAAATCCGCTTAATCGCCATTGCAATCCCATAATAGGTTGCCTGCTTACGCTCTATGATTTCATAAGCACTGTTCTTTACTTCTTCATATATACGCTTCGTATGACTTTCATATTCCTCATAGCCACGCAGCTTATAAATCTGTTCCAACGGAATACCGGATACGTTGGCAGAACTGAATACCGCCACCTCGCTGTCTCCGTGTTCTCCTACAATAAATGCATGCACACCACGATTGTCGATGCCAAGCTGTTTTCCCAGCATATTTTTTAACCGGGCCGTATCCAATACAGTTCCGGAACCGATTACCCGGTTTTCCGGAAAACCGGATAATTTCAATGCTGCCAGCGTCAGTATATCCACCGGATTCGATACGATGAGTAATATGCCACGACACCTTCTGTTAGCAATTTCCGGGATAATATTTTTGTAAATGGCTACATTTTTCTTTACCAGCTCAAGCCTTGTTTCTCCCGGTTTCTGGTTCGCTCCCGCCGTAATGATAATAATGTCGGCATCCACAATGTCATCATAACTGCCGGCATATATTTTCATCGGTGCAGCAAATGGCATTCCATGGCTGATATCCATGGCCTCTCCTTCCGCTCTTGCTTTATCCACATCAATTAAAACCAGTTCAGAAAAGAGCTTGCTCTGCATCAGTGTAAATGCAGTGGCAGAGCCGACAAACCCACATCCGATAATGGCTGCCTTTCGTAAATCAATTGCATGTTCCTGTTTCATCTTTACCCTCCTGCTTCGTGTTTTCTATATAGAATCCCACAGAAGCAGTTATTCTATGCAAACAAGAACCTCTTATGTCCGGCGCAATTGTTCGAAGGTCTGATAGAGATTTAATGTTCCATAGCCCCATTCCCGGTTCGGATAGACTCTGCTTTCTAGCCGCACCGCGCCGCGGATAAAATCATTTTTAATTTCTGCATTTGTAATATCAGTATTATAACCACGCTCTACTGCCCATTCCAGATACAGTGCTGCAGCTCCTGCAGTAATTGCCGCTGCAATGCTGGTACCACTTCTTGCCTCAAAACGGTTGCCCGGTACCGGTCCAATTACATTGACACCCGGTGCTGCAAAATCCGGCTTTACCTGTCCCGATGCAGTGTATCCTCTGCTGGAATTCAGATAAATACTGCCATTTCCTGCATTGTATCCACCTGCTGTCATCGGTGCAGCTGCATTTCCCGGCATGGTAATCGTCGTATCCGGATTAGAGCGGATAAAGGAAATATCACCGGCAATCAGTCCGGTAATCGGAAGCCACATGTGATACCTTCCTTCTATACTGTAATTGCCATTTACCTCAATCGTCCAGATGCCTCTGGTGGGCTGGTCAAACCGGATATAAATAAGCTGATCTCCTGTGGCAGTGCCAACAATGCGGTAATCAATGGTAACCTGTGTATTTTCAAATACAAAACGGTATACCTCTCTGCCATCCTGCTGCACCCGGACACCTGCCGTCCGCTCTCCCGTTGGCGATATAATCTGCACCGAATAAAGCTCCGGAGCCTTTGCCCACATTTCAATATGGAAACCCTCCACTGGATCTTCCACATTTACTTCTACCACATCACTCTGCTGCCCGAATGCAACTTCTCCGTAATAATGATGTCTGGCAGTAGCTTCATTCCCTGCTGCTACCACAACTGCCGTATTACGCTTTAAGGAAACATAATTAAGATAATACGAAATCACACTGTTTCCACTGTGATCCCCGGAATTGCTTCCAAGCCCAAGATAAATCACCAGAGGGCGGCGATATCGTTCCGCCAGTCTGGTCAGATATGCCACCCCCGCCATAATATCATTTTCCTGATAAGCCTTTGCACCTTCCGGAATATAATAAAAACGCCTTAAATATTCCTTTGCCGGCTTCAGCTTTACCATGGCAATCTGTGCATAGGGTGCTACTCCGGCAAATTTCTCCGAAAGTTTTTCGCTTCCTGCCGCAAGACCTGCCATAAAGGTACCATGTCCTTCTTCATCCCGGTGAGGTACTACCCGAAGAGGTGCATCTGTTAACAATGCCATATCGATCTGTTCTTTTGTATATTCCGTTCCATAGAGGAATCCCTCTGGTGTATCTCCGCTTTGAATGCTCTGATCCCAGATTCTTAATATACGGCTGCTGCCATCGGAATTACGGAATACTTCATTCTGATAATCAATTCCGGTATCCACAAATCCAATCAGAACGCCCTGCCCTCTCAAAGCAAGATTTGGCTGACTCTGTACCCTTATGATTCCGCCTGCCTGCAATGCCTCTTCGTCTAATGTGGTAAAACATTTTGGAATTGCCGAATAGGTATACTGGTCAATATCCAGCTTCGGCAAGCCTGCACTCTGCAAATAGACTACATTAAAATCTTTATCAATATTCTGGATACAGTCTTCCGGAAGATATTCATTTTCAAGTCTCAGATAGGAAACCAGAAGGTCGTAATATTCTTCCGAGTATGGTGCGTCTTTACAATCTTCCATATAAGCTCCGGCACTTATTTTCTTTTATTTTATTCGTTTACCGGTAATGCTGCCACTCCACGCATAGTGATAAGCGGACCGCCCTTTTTCTCAATATAATCTCTTGTAATCGTTACCTGGCCGATGTTTTCGTCCTTTGGAATCTCATACATGATATCTAACATAAATTCTTCAATAATGGAACGAAGTGCTCTGGCTCCGACCTTCTTCTCTTTTGCTTTCTCTGCAATTGCCCGCAATGCATCCTCTTCAAATACAAGATTCACTTCGTCTAATGCCAGAAGCTTCTGATACTGCCTGATGATAGCATTTTTCGGCTCCTTTAAAATACGAACCAGCATATCAACGGTAAGCGATTCCAAGGTAAAGAGAATCGGAAGTCTTCCGATAAACTCCGGTATCATTCCAAACTTCTTTACATCTTCTACCGTTACTTTCTGTAACAGATTCTCATCATTATCATATTTATCCTTCAAATCTGCCTGGAAACCAATGGATGCCTGCTTATTGAGACGTTCTTTGATAATCTCTTCAATATCCGGGAAAGCTCCACCACAGATAAAAAGAATATTCTTAGTGTTAACGGTAACCATCGGAACCATGGCATTCTTGCTGCTAGCTCCCACCGGCACTTCCACTTCTGCGCCTTCAAGAAGCTTTAACATTCCCTGCTGTACGGATTCTCCGCTGACATCACGCTGGTTGGTATTCTTCTTCTTGGCGATTTTATCAATCTCATCAATGAAAATAATGCCATGCTCTGCCCGCTCTACATCATTATCTGCAGCTGCAAGCAATTTGCTGACAACACTTTCGATATCGTCTCCGATATAACCTGCCTCGGTTAAGGAAGTCGCATCTGTAATTGCCAGCGGCACATCCAGAAGTCTTGCCAGTGTCTTCACCAGATAAGTCTTACCACTTCCGGTCGGTCCAATCATTAACATATTGGATTTCTCGATTTCAATATCATCCATCGTATCGGTTGCCACACGTTTATAGTGATTATAAACTGCCACAGACATTACCTTCTTGGCATATTCCTGACCAACCACATATTCATCCAGGCTTGCCTTAATCTTATGTGGTGCCGGAATCTTCTTAATATCTAATTTCGGAGCTTCTGCTTTCTCTTCTTTGGTTTTCTTTTTCTTAATCTTCTGACTCTGCGGCATAAAGCCCTGCAGATCAGAAAGATTAATCATACTGATATTGGGCATCTGACCATTTGGCATAAAATCACCCATTGGAAATCCTGAGTTATTCATGCTGTCGAAGGTTCTCTGCATACAGTCTTTGCAAATGCAGATATTATTCGGAATCTTTATCATCTGACCGGCAACGCTTTCCGGTCTGCGGCAGATGTAACAGATTTCTTCGTATTCATCCTTCTTCTCATCTGTGTTCTCTTTCGTTGCGTCTTCTACAGTATCTATATTTTCAAGTTCTCTCTTGTCTTTATTCTCTGCCATATCTGATTCTCCTATTCTCTCAAATCTGTTTTAAGATTCTAAAACATTGCTTTTATTATAATTCAAGCCGGTTTTAATCTCAACCTTCGCAGCCATAATTTTATAAAATCTTCATATATGACAAAACCTGATGTTTTTTACTATTTTTCGAAATTTGCAACCATTATTTGACATTATTCCATATTAATGATAAACTTTCTACGTAATTTATTAAATTTTTATAAACCAAGGAGGACTTGAAAATGGGCGTTGCATCATTAGTATTAGGAATTATTGCAATCGTTGTTGATGTATTCACTATTGGTGTTTACGGATGGATTGGAGCAATCTTAGGTCTTATAGGAACTATCTTAGGTGCTATCGGACATAAGAATCAGGCTAAATGTGCTACCGGCGGACTTGTATGTTCTATCATCGGATTAGTATTAGGCTTACTGCTTTACATCGCATGTGTTGCATGCGTTGCATCTGCAGGTTTGTTATAATAGAACCGACTTTTTAAAAGGGTGATACTATGTCGATTTATCTTAACATTCTGGGATTTCATATCCCATCATACGGACTTATGATTACCCTTGGGGTAATCCTTGCAAATGTATTTGCACTTTACCCCCTTAAGAAATATAAGTTGATTTTTGATGATTTTCTTATATTAGAAGCATACACATTACTTGGCGCCTTTATAGGCGCCAAGCTTTTGTATCTTATCATTTCTTATCGGGAAATTGACTGGTCCCGTTTTTTAGAACCCAAGTATTTTAATTATATCATGTCAAGTGGATTTGTATTCTATGGTGGACTCATTGGCGGACTTCTCTGCTTTCTTTTTGCAGGAAAATTCCATCATATCAACAGCAAGCCTTATATTACACACCTGATTTATCTGATTCCATGGATTCACGGTTTCGGACGCATCGGCTGTTTTCTTGCCGGCTGCTGTTATGGCATTCCATATGACGGTCCTTTTGCTGTACAGTTTCCGGAAGGCTCTCTGGCACCATCGGATACGACACTGTTTCCGGTTCAGTTAGTAGAAGCAATCTGTCTTCTGATTCTTGCGATTGTACTTGCTGTGCTGGATTTAAAGAAATCTTATCCCCATACCATTGCCATTTATTTCATCGTCTATGGTATTCTCCGGTTCCTGTTAGAATATGTGCGTTACGATGCCGTCCGCGGCCATCTTTTAGCACTCTCCACTTCCCAGTGGATTAGTCTTGGATTCGTAGTGGGAACCGTATGCTATCTTATCCGGGCGGCACATAAGCAAAAGAAAGATATGGTTCCATAACGGGAAACAAAAAATCCTGCAATATGGAAGTTTGTTCTTACATACTTTCCATACTGCAGGATTTTTTATAAATTTGAATGTGCTTTCGAAACACATTCTGTCATGCTCTTTTCAAAGCTTTATCACAACTCTTATAACAGTTCTTTTAAGATTTTATTTACCATTCCAGGATTTGCTTTACCCTTCATAGCTTTCATGGTCTGACCTACTAAGAAGCCAATTGCCTTTTCTTTCCCATTGCGGTAATCTTCTACCGACTGTGGATTCTCTTCGATGACTTTGGCAATGGTATCACGCAATGCACCTTCGTCATTTACAGTCTTTAATCCATGCTCTTCTACATATTTATCCGGGTCGATATCCTCTGCAAAAATCTGCTCAAATACTTCTTTTGCCACATTGCCATTGATGGTTCCGGCATCGGTAAGCTCGATTAATTTTGCCAGATTCTCCGGTGAAAATGCGATATCCTCCGGGTCTTTATTCTGCTCCTTTAAGATTCGCATGGTCTCACCCATCAGCCAGTTGGATACTTTCTTTGGCTTATTGCAGATTGCAGTTGTTGCCTCAAAAACATCTGCCATTTTCTTTGCAGATGTTAAAATGTTGGCATCATATTCCGGCAGGCCAAATTCATCCTGATAACGCTGACGTTTTGCTTCACGAAGCTCCGGCTGGCTGTCTTTTATGCGTTGTAACCATTCATCACTGATGACGATTGGAACCAAATCCGGTTCCGGGAAATAACGGTAATCCTGTGCATCCTCTTTGGAACGCATGGCATAAGAATATCCCTGGTCATCATTCCAGCGTCTGGTCTCCTGAACTACCTTTTCGCCAGACTCAATCAAATCAATCTGTCTTGCTGTCTCTGCTTCAATGGCTCTTGCAATTGCTTTAAAGGAACCGATATTTTTCATCTCGGTACGGGTACCAAATTCTTTTGCTCCTACTTCACGGACAGATAAGTTGACATCTGCACGCATGGAGCCTTCCTGCATCTTACAGTCGGATGCACCAAGATACTGCACAATCATTCTTAATTTATCAAGATAAGCAATGACTTCCTCTGCAGAACGCATATCCGGCTCAGATACAATCTCAATCAGTGGCACACCGGAACGGTTATAGTCCACCAGGGAAACATCTTCCCAGTCATCATGGACTAATTTTCCCGCATCCTCTTCCATATGAATCTCATGGATTCCAATGGTTTTCTTTCCTTCTGAAGTCTCAATCTCAATGCCGCCATCGTGGCAGATTGGAAGATAAAGCTGGGAAATCTGATAGTTCTGAGGATTGTCCGGGTAGAAATAGTTCTTCCGGTCAAATTTACAATACTGGTTGATTTCACAATTCATGGCAACACCTACTGCCATGGCATATTCTACCACCTGTTTATTTAAAACCGGAAGAGAGCCCGGCATACCGGTACAGACCGGACAGGTGTGTGTATTTGGCGCACTTCCGAATGCAGTAGAACAGCCACAGAAGATTTTGGTCTTAGTTGCCAGTTCCACATGGACTTCCAGTCCGATGACGGTTTCATACTGTTTACTCATAATCTTCTTTCCTCCTATTCTGCTGCTAACGGGCTGTGCTGATATGGTCTTGTCTGTTCAAAGGCATAAGCGGCACGGATGATATTCTTCTCCTTGAAGCAGTCTCCAATCAACTGCATGCCAATCGGAAGTCCCTTGCTGTCGATGCCGCATGGCAGGCTGATTCCCGGAAGTCCTGCCAAGTTCACCGATACGGTATAGATATCGCCTAAATACATTTTCAGCGGGTCGCTTAAGGACTCTCCCAACTTCGGAGCGGTGGTCGGTGCTGCCGGTCCTAAGATAACATCATATTTTGCAAATGCTTTATCAAATGCCTGCTTAATCAATGCTTTCGTACGCAGTGCTTTCAGATAATATGCATCATAATAACCGGAACTTAAAACAAAGGAGCCTAACATGATACGACGTTTTACTTCTGCTCCGAAGCCTTCGGAACGGGATTTCTTATACATGTTGTGAAGTCCTTCGTAGTCTTTCGTACGATAGCCATATTTTACGCCATCAAAACGGGCAAGGTTGGAGCTTGCTTCTGCATCTGCAATTACATAGTAAGCAGGGATTGCATATTCTACCAGGCTCAAATCGAACTCTTCTACGATAGCACCTTTTTCTTCTAATTTCTTAGCGGCTGCTAAAATAGCATCCTTTACTTCTGCATCCAGTCCTTCTCCAAAATAATCTCTTGGAATACCGATTTTCATTCCTTTCACATCATCGACTAATGCACTGGTAAAATCGGTCTCTTCTCTCTGAATGGAAGTAGAATCCTTTTTATCATAGGAAGTAATTGCCTCTAAAATGGTTGCGCAGTCTGTCACATCTTTGGCAACCGGTCCTATCTGATCCAAAGAAGAACCATAGGCAATCAGTCCATATCGGGATACGGTTCCATAGGTTGGCTTAATTCCTGTGACACCACAAAATGCACTCGGCTGACGGATGGATCCACCGGTATCAGAACCCAATGCATAGAAGCACTCTTCTGCTGCTACTGCAGCACAGCTTCCGCCGGATGAACCGCCCGGTACATGTTCGGTATTCCATGGATTTTTGGTTTCTCCAAAAGCAGAGGTCTCTGTGGTACTTCCCATGGCAAACTCATCCATGTTGGTCTTTCCAAGAATTACTGCTCCGGCTTTTTCCAGATTTAATACTGCTTCTGCGGTATAAGTCGGAATAAAGTTATATAAAATTTTAGAACTGCAGGTGGTCAGCATTCCTTTCGTGCACATATTGTCTTTGATTGCTACCGAAACTCCTGCCAGCGGTCCTGTCAATGTGCCGTCATCAATGAGCTTCTGCACTTCTGCCGCACGCTTCATTGCACCTTCTTCATCTACGGTAACAAAACTGTGTACCGCATCCTCTTTTGCTGCAATGGCATCTAAGGCGGCTCTTGTAGCTTCTTCTACTGATACCTCATGGGCTTTGATTTTCTTTCCAAGCTCTACTGCTGTCAGTGATAATAAATTCATCTTCTGCCGCCTCCTTTACTGATCTACGGTCTTTGGTACAACAAACGCCCGGTCTCTGCGCTCCGGTGCATTGGCAAGGGTATCCTCGCCGCCGTCACCATTGGTTACTACATCTTCGCGGAATACATTATGCACCGGAAATACATGGGACATCGGTTCTACACCGGATGTATCCAGTTCATTTAATTTATCAATATAATCTAACATGCTTTCCATGTCTTTTTTTGCTGCTGCTTTTTCCTCTTCGGAAAGCTCAAGCTTTGCAAGGATTCCAACGTATTCCATGGTTTCATCTGAAATCACATTTGCCATTGTTTTTCCTCCTTAATCACGTACTTTGATATGAACTTCTCTTAACTGCTGCTCGGTTACTTCGTTTGGTGCTCCGCACATCAAATCCTGTGCATTTCCGTTCATCGGATAAGCAATGACTTCACGGATGTTATCCTCGTTACGCAGTAACATAATCATACGGTCAATGCCAGGAGCCATTCCTGCGTGTGGCGGTGCTCCAAACTGGAATGCATTGTATAATGCCCCGAATTTATTTTTCAGCACTTCTTTATCATAACCTGCGATTTCAAAAGCTTTCTCCATAATCTGCATATCATGGTTACGGACTGCACCGGAGGAAAGTTCCACGCCGTTGCAGACGATATCGTACTGGTATGCTAAGATGTCCAGTGGATTCATGGTATTGAGTGCTTTTAAGCCACCCTGAGGCATGGAGAATGGGTTATGGGTAAATCCGATTTTCTTGGTCTCCGGGTCACGCTCGAACATTGGGAAATCATTGACATAACAAAAACGGTATGCATCTTTCTCAATTAAATCCAGTTTCTCGCCTAATTCATTTCGAATCATGCCTGCATAATATGCGGCACGTTCTTCTTTATCTGCCATGAAGAAAATAGTATCTCCTACTTCAAGGCCTGCCAGCTTTCTGAATTCTTCTTTCATGTCATCCGGGATAAATTTATCAATCGGTCCCTTGTAGCTTCCATCTTCTAATACTTCCAGATATCCTAAGCCGCCCATACCGATTCCGGTTGCAAATTTCAAAAGTTTCTCATGGAAACCTTTGGACATCTCTGCATGTACGCGGATGGCTCTTACGGTCTTTCCGATAAATGGCTTAAAGGTACATCTCTGGAAGAACTCTGTCACATCGATGATACGAAGTGGGTTCCGAAGGTCCGGTTTGTCACTTCCGAACTCTAACATTGCCTGCTTATAACTGATGATTGGATACGGTGCTTTCGTTACTTTGCTGCCTTCCGGTGCGAATTTCTCAAAGGTTGCAGAAAGTACTTCTTCACCAATCTTAAATACATCTTCCTGAGTTGCAAAACTCATTTCAAAGTCAAGCTGATAGAACTCTCCCGGTGAACGGTCTGCTCTTGCATCCTCATCACGGAAACATGGTGCAACCTGAAAATATTTATCAAATCCGGATACCATCAGAAGCTGTTTGTACTGCTGTGGTGCCTGTGGCAATGCATAAAATTTTCCTTTGTATTTTCTGGATGGCACGATGTAATCTCTTGCGCCCTCCGGAGAAGATGCACAAAGAATCGGAGTCTGAATCTCTAAGAATCCCATCTCTGTCATTTTCTCTCTTAAGAATGAAATTACCTTGGAACGGAAAATAATATTGTCTTTTACTTTCTGGTTTCTCAAATCCAGATAACGGTATTTCAACCGGACATCCTCGCGGACTTCCTTACTGGTCATTACTTCAAATGGAAGCTGTGTATAGACTTCTCCCAAAATATCTACGCTCTTTGCCTCTAATTCAATGGTTCCGGTCGGAATCTTTGGATTGTAGGTCTCTTCATCTCTTTTTTCAATCAGACCTTCTATGGAAACTGCCTGCTCCTTACGGATTCCCTCTAACAGTTTTCCATCCCGGATTACAATCTGCATTACTGCATACATATCTCTTAAATCAATAAAGGATACGCCGCCATGGTCCCGGATATTCTCTACCCAGCCTGCTACCCGAAGTGTCTTTCCAATGTCGTTTTCGCTTACCTGATTTAAGGTTACGTCTCTGTAAATGTTGCTCATCTTATCTACTCCTTTTCTGATATGATTGTCAGCCCGGAGTATAAAAATAACCCCGGAATACTGACTCGTATTCCGGGGCGAATAATCTTCTTATCCGCGGTACCACCCGCATTGGAAAATGAATGCTTCATCTTCCCTCTCTTCGTGCGTAACGTGCACTACGTACTGACCTACTGTAATTCAGCCAGTCGGCTCCAGAGTGTTCCCTTTGCTTTCTCTTCCAAACAGCGCTCTCAGTCGGTGACGCTGTATTCCTGTCGGCCTCTAAAAGTAAGAGTCTCTTTCCCAGCTTTTGCAACTATATCTCCTAGTTGTTGACTATGATAGCACTGCTTTTTTTGTTTTGCAAGTATTTTTTGCAAATCTGATGCCATTTTTTCACTATGTCCATTATATTATCCAATTTTATTTTATATAATGAACATAATCTGTTTTTCTCGGAGCGGCGTCTTTTGCCGGTTCTTTTGCATAGCCAATGACACAGTTTCCAATGCCTTCGTAATCTCCTTCAATGCCAAGTTCCTTTAAAATTGCTTTTCCTTCTTCCCGCTCAAAAGTCTCTTTGGCACGGTGAATCCAGCAGCTTCCAAGGCCTAAGGAATGTGCTGCCAGCATCAGATTGCCCATAACAAGGCTTCCATCATATAGATAGGTTGGGCGGCTTTTATCTGCTAACACCACCAATACCACCGGTGCTCCATAAAACGGGTCACTGGTTGTTCCCATAATCTCGGCATTTACCTTGGAAAGTCTGTCTCTTACTTCTTTATTGGTAACTGCAAGTATAATCGGTGACTGCCTGCCCATTCCGGTAGCCGCATAAGTTCCAGCTTCCACTACTTCTGCAATCAACTCTTCCGGCACCATATCTTCCTTATAACCTCTGATACTTCTTCTTGTCTCCATTGCTTTTATGATCTCGTTCATTCCTTACTGCTCCTTTCTGATGCTCCGGCGTAAAATTTCATCCGCCTCTTTCACTACTTTTATTTCTCCAGTCTCAATCATATGTTTAATGCGGTTCATATACCAACTGTCACTGATTCCAAGGGGATATTTTAACAACAGATTTCCAATAAGTCTTGCCTGTATGATTTCGCCCTCCGGCAGTTCTCTTCGAATCAGGAAATCATAAAAATCATCTTTTACGCCCACCAGACAGCCATTTATCAGAACCCGAAGAGGTGCATCCTCTTCTTTAAGTTCGTCCCATCTGGATGCAAATACTTTCTGCTCATGCTCTGAAAGTTCCTTTTCCAATGGGAGGAATCGATAAAACTGTCCGGCATCTACTTCTCCCCAGGAAGAATAGCGTACTGTCGTATTCTCTTCTTCTCTTACATAATCCGGCAGACGTACCACGGATATCGCACATTCATATTTCCGCAGCACACTGACTGCATGGCAGAGTCCGCACAGGGAATAAGGCTTGTTGCTGTACCAGATACGGAAAGATTCTCCCTGCTTTGCAAACTGCTCCATCCGCTGCAGCTCTTTCCCATAGGTTTCCACTGCCTGCTCTAATTCTTCCCGCTTCTCTTTTTCATCCTCATTCCAATAGACACCATACTGCTCTAAGATTATCTTCTTCCGATATGTACCATCCAGCGGTTCCCTCAGGCTGCCAATGTCCAACATAAATGGCAGTATAATGACCTCCGCAGAAGTTCCGCCAACTGCTTCTCCTGCAAACATGTCTTCAAAGGTGGCTTTGTCCGGCTTTTCCCCAAGCCATGCGGTTGGTCCATCCTCATAATCCGGCTGCTGATAGTTCTTCGCAAGCTTCATGGCTCCGCCTTCACTTTCGCCAAATAAGATTTCTATCATCTACACTTCTCCCTGCTCTATGAGATATTCTAAGAATGCTTCGCATCCGCGTGTTACATCCGCATAGGTTTTATCGAACCTGCTGCTATACCATGGGTCAGATATTGCTGCCTGCTCTCCGGCAAAGGAAAGCAGCATGGATATTTTACCGCCACGATGCCCGGTTATCCGCTCGATTCCACGGATATTGCTTTCGTCCATCCCTATGAGGTAATCATAAATCTCATAATCGGATTTTGTCAACTGTCTCGCCCGCTTGCCCCGAAAATCAGTCTCCGGCGTATTCCCGATTCCATGCTTCTTAAGCTCCGTCTGCGCCGGCGGGTAAATCGGATTCCCAATGCCATTCCAGATTTCTTCGGTGCTGGTGGCAGCCGAAGCTATCTCGAAGCGGTCGGTGAGCCCTCGTCTGGCGACGAGGTCCTTTAGGATGAATTCTGCCATGGGGGAACGGCAGATGTTACCTAAACAAATGAAGAGAACTTTTATTTTTCTTTGCATATATTAGTATAACCTCTTTCTCATAGAACCTTATCTTGGTATAGCTTAGCATATTTTACTCTTTCTTGGTAGGTAAAAAGAGTTCAAACAGAAGTAAATTTACTCCTTCGTATTCTTCTTACTTTAGGCTATTCCTATATACTACAATATACTACACACTCGTTTTATTTCCTTTTTGGCATACTCCATGTCCACCAAAGTCATCTCCTTTTTTAACTGCTCCCTTACTTTCATCTGCTCCAGTTTGTCCTTCGCATCTTCCAATTTGAAAGCGTGTTTTCCTCCCCAAATGAAATTTAATTTTCTTGCACTTAATCACACTGCTGTTTAGGATGCATAGGTAATATAAACATGCAGGATATTATCTTTTTCAACAAACTATCTATTTTCTTTGAAATATTTCAAATTCACAAATAATAAACTCTTGAAACACTTTTACGTATTCAGCTAAACATTTCACAGGAGTATACCATATTGAAATGCCAAAATACCGCCTCCCCTTTCTGATAGCCGGTATTCACTCATCATTCTATAAAATCAATCAACATCTATAATATCAATAATTTCTGCAAACTGCTCCACCAACTTTGTTGCTGCGCTAGTTGCCTGTGGATACAGTATAAAAGGTTGCTTCTCTATATTTTTATATAATATTGACAACCAAAAAAAGGTACGACCTATAACTGTATCATTAATTATTCTTATACCATTAGTAAAATGCGGACCACATACCCTTTTTCCATATTCGTTTAGCATCTCATAGTACGCATGTCCCAACTTTTCTCTTTCATTTACAAAAGTTGAAGTCCATACTTTACTAAGCCAACATAGATTTTTACTTTTCATTTTTAAGGAAACTGTAAGGTATAATATTTCAAAGGTCATGATACTGCAATCCCTAACATCGTCTGACTTCGCAATTATATGCATCACTCTTGCTTTATTAAATATTCTTTCCTGTGTTCTCATATCTAATCCCTTAAGAATATCAGACAGAAAATTTTCTACATCCTCTCTTTCCTCTGCTGTCATATCAAACATTAAAAAATACTCTTGAAATTTTTCTGCATATCGAGATGCTTTACCAGTATTCAAGCCAACCTTAAACGAAATAAACTTTCTAAGATATGTGTCAACATCAATTTCCCCATATATCGCTTTAATAGAATGTTCCAACTGTCTTTTATCCATAGATACTATTACAATAACATTGTTCAATTCATTAAATATATGATGTAATCTCTCCAAAACTTTTATTGAGTACATTGGTAAACATCTATCCAGTTCATCTACCACAATAATCACTGTTTTATGAGAAGCAATTTCCTGTATACCATTTCTAGTTTCCTCCAAAGCTCTCTTAAAGCCATACAAAGAGTCAAAATTCTCTGTCCCCTCACTATCGTGCTTTTCAAGAATATCACTTGCAATTTCTACCAAGTTTATACCTATTTTGTTTTTACATAGTTCACCAGCAATACTTGTTAGTGTTTCCTTTACAGTTTCTAATGCTAATTTTCCCGCATTCTCTATACCTTCTGAAAACAGACTAAGTTCCCGATTTGTTGCATCAAGCATTGCTGCTATTATCGCTATAGCCGGTTCATCATAATAATCGTATTTCCAACAATCATAATGAAATACAAAATATTTATTATCACAAGTTTCTTCTGATTGTATATCTTTTAACTGTTCTTCAAACTTTTCTATAACGAATGATTTACCACTTCCCCAAACACCTTCAATTCCAAAGCAACACCCTTGCTGTTTATCTGCCAAACCACCAACTAACTGTAACAATGTATCAATAAATTCTTGTCGGTTCAGAACATCTAATTTCTCTCTCATTTGCATATCCTCCCTATATCTCATATCACAACGTAAGATAATCTAATATAATATTTTAGAAATACTTTTATCTAGCTGTTTTCTTCTAAAATCCTATCTCGATATACCTTAACACATTTCAATATATTTTAGTAGGCAAAACAAACATAAACAGAAATAAACTTTCCCCTTCATGCCTACCCTGTAAATAAATTTATGTATTTGATGTCTTGGTCGATTAAAAATTTTTCATGCCGTCTATGAAATCTTTTCCAGTCCATGATTATTCTGTTTACAATAATAACCGCTTTCATACCTCTATCCAAATGTTACTCTCTTATATTTGTTCCATGATAACCATATCTATTCATTCTTATTTGCTTCTCGTTCTTTATTAACCAAAGGATATACTTTTGACACCACCTCCTAAAAATAAGCATAAAAAAGAAGGTATATTCAACCTTCTTAATCTAAATTTATATATTAATTTATTTAATTATCTAACTATCGATTCATTTAGGCTTATTCTTTTTCAATGTGTGATATGTAACAACAACTTCTGCATCTAACCTATACTTATCATCAGAATCAAATTCCTTCTTTCCATTTATGGTCACCGATTTAACTTCTCCATCATCAGTCAACCATCCTGTTACAATATCATACTCAACGTTAGTGGTAACATTAGTAAATCCTACGTTTTCAAATTCTCTTATTACATCAATATAGTTCATACCTTTTGCCTTCTTTGATGTTAATGGGGGATTATATAATTCCACTGTATGATATACCACTGTGATTCCTAAATTTGAAGGATATTTCGTATTTTCATCAAAAGAGTCACCAAATATAAGTTTTATATCCGTAACAAGTTTTTCTTCAGCATCTCTGGATATAGTCAAGTCTGATATCTCTTTAGTTTGAACATTTGAAAAACCTGCCTCTTTTAGTTTCTGAACTACCTCCGTATATTTAAGCCCTTCCAAGTTTTCACTTGAACACCCTATAGGTATCAATTTCTGAACTTCATAATATTCTATCGCAAAAAACACTGCTATAGTCAAAATTAGGATTGTAATAGCAATGCCTCTTCTGTGTTTCTTTCTCCATGCATGTCTTTTATTTCTATTGAGATGAACCTGTTCTCTACGCTCTGCCGCTTGTCGTACTTCTCTTTCACGTTCGTCAGTAACTGCTTTTGTCCCAGCTGCCATAACTCCGACTAATCCTATGCCAATTATCGTACCGAGCATTTCACCTAAACTACTACCGTTGGAACATTTATCGGCGTCATTATCATATTCAAAATCACTGCTACCAGAACTACCATAAAATGAGCCACTTCCATCTGCATTTTTATAGCCCCAACTTCCATCGGAGCCATGATATGAAATGCTTCCATCTGCATCTCGATAACCCCAACTACCATCTACATCATAAAAAGAACCACTTCCATCAGTATTTTTATAGCCCCAGCTTCCATCGGAGCCATGATATGAACCGCTACCATCAGCGTTTTTGTAATTCCAACTACCATCTCCACCATGAAAAGAACCACTTCCATCAGCCTTAGTATAACCCCAGTCACCTTTGCTTCCATCGGATATACTATTAACATCATCGGAATTAAGGTAATCCCAACCTTTATTCTTTTTTGACACAATCTCACCTCGCTTGCTAGAATATTTTCAAACCTATAATTATTTTAAGATAAAAAGCGTCTAAAATATCCTCATTTCCTACCTGTACTTTTGCAGACCAACATAGCTATATAATTAGGCTTTTCATTTATACTCTATTTCGTTCATTCAACTATATAGCATAGTCAAGTTTAATTTCCAAATCATCTCCCAATTCACTAATAACATCTTCTGAATCACCAATTGCTTCATTTGCCGACTCATATCCATTTGTATCAAACAAATCCTTATGTTTTTCAACAAACAATGCATATTGTTCAGATTCTCTATACTGATTCAATAATGGCCAATCCTTAACACACCAAGCAGGAATCTCTTTTTTTATTGCTTCCTCAAGGTAAATAGAAACTTGGTCAAATTCGTCTAGTAGAGCATGCTTTGCAACAAAAAATTGATTTTTCATAGCCGATACATCTAATGCCCTTACCTCCGATTCAATTTTCTCTATACCACTTTTATTTTTTATGGCAATCCACAAATTGACTTGTTCGCATATTTTGTCTGCATCAGTTTGTTTTTCTTCTTTTAATAGCATGCTGTATATATATTCTGCCAAATCCCACTCTTCATTCTTTAAACTTGTATAACCGTACTCAAATAGATAAGAATTCAATTCTTCCATATCATCAGCTGTTTTTCTCAATCCCCAAACTGTACCAATAAGTACTTTTCTTGCTACCAAAAAGGCCTGTTCAAGATATTCCTCATTTACACTCAATCTTTCACCTAATTCATACGAGCAATCTGGAACATTTTTCTTATATACCTCATTTACAACGCCTTGATTATGTACAAATAAATTTCTTCTATAATATATTTCTTTGAAAAGCTCAAATTCATCATTTTCAAAATAAAAATTTGCCCCCTGTTTACTTTCAAATGACTTATACCAATCAGACAATGGAAGTCTCATAAATTCATCTATTTCTTTATTAATGAATCGTTCTCTTATTTCCTCTATATCAGAATCAAATGAAACAATCTCTGAATAAGTTATACTCTTATCCGATAAATACGCCTTAGGAAATGCTTCCAGTAAATAACGATATATACCTGCAATTGCCTCTTCATATTTGACTAAGAGCATCATAATCATTGATTCATTTAAAATATTGGGTTGCTGTATTAGCTTTGAAAAATTTGTTCTTGCGATTTGAGGATTCATCTCATAATCTGAAAAATTTTTCTCAGGATCCAGTTTATATTTTACAACGGTTCCTTCCTCTTTTTCTTCTATTTTATATTCTGAAATGATATCATCAATAACTTTTTGTTCTTCTTCTGTAATCTCGATTTCTTCTAAATCCATAACCTTTTTAAGGAAAAAACGATCTAACAAAATTCCATACTTATATCTTTTTACGTTATCTTTTACATATTGGTGAACATATTTTTTCTGAGTATTATAGTATTCTTGTAAATTTTCAATATCTGTTAATGCATCTCTTAATAAAATTGTTATTATTTTATCCACTCTGTAACCGCCCTTCTACGCTACTGCATTTGCATTTATAGTATCAATAACCTTCTTTATTCCCAACCATACTGATATGTCAGTGAATATTTCCACTACACTTCCCTGGTCAGTAAATGGTGATTCCTGTAGAACGGAAAAATCCTTCAGCATTCCATTGTGAACAATATACTCTACTATTTGATTTACAAAATAAATTTGTCTACTATCAAGACTGGTATTTGTTAAATACTCTGAAAATGCTTCCTTTGCCGCATTCATGTCAAGTCCGACAATTTCACGAACAAATTCGCCTAATGGTTTTGTGCCAAATTCATTCTCGTAATCCTGCTTTGTACCTACTTCTCGCCATAATATTTCTTCTAATGTTTCAATATCAGTTGCTGTCAATGGCTGGTTTGTCTTAAGCTTTGCAATAGCAATATTGTCTTGATGTTGTCTAATATAATATTCAGCTTTTGCTTTATAATTTTTCAGTTCATCATTCTCCAGCTCAGAATCCTTCCACTCTATTGAGAGTAAATCATCCTCAAAATTTGTGTCATAACGCACAATATTCTTTGGAATATATTTTATCAAATTGCGAAGTCTTTCTCGGATTTCTTCAAATTCTGCAATTCCTGCCTGCTCAACATAATCCGTACTTAAAATTTTATTAATAAAGTCAGCTTGTGCTTGAATTTCCGGAATATTTGCTACGCTTGCAATTCCTGCTACTTTTTTATAGAGATCACTGCGAGCCTTTGTATATTTCTTTCCTACTAAATATGCAAGTTCTATTCCATACATAAGTGCATCAAATCGAATTGCATTCACCTCATCACCATCCGGTAAAATAAGTGGCGCAACCTCCTCACGTACAACCAATGTATCTTCATATGTAATCGTCTGATAATTGGCTTCTGTTGAATATAAATCAATATATTTTAAATGTTGACGGACTGCAAAATTATCTCTCGGTAATTCTTTCACTTTTTCACTCATCTGCTGAACCAAAGCATTTCTATATGCTATTAATCTTTCATTTTGAAATGCAATATCCTGAAGTTTATATGATATTTCAAATTTAAGATTAAAAATTGCTCCTTGAAGTGCTATCATATTTGCAGAAGCCTTTCCTTTATTCATACGAAAGAATTCAAAGTTTCCACAAAAATCAAAAATATAGAATTTCTGTTTATCTTCTCCATCAATGAGTCCCGGACATAATCTTGTGCCACGCCCAATCATCTGCCAAAATTTTGCTTTACTCATAACCTTTTTAAAGAACACAAGATTCACTACTTCTGGTACATCAATACCAGTATCCAGCATGTCCACTGAAATTGCTATCTGAGGCATTTTTTTAGAGTCTGCAAATTCATCAATTGCGCTCTGTGCGTAAGTCATGTAATTATCAATTACTTTTGCGAAATTAGGAAGATGCGGATATTCCTTATTGAATACTTCTAATATTTTTTCTGCATGTTTATGATTCTTTGCAAAAATAATAGTCTTTCCAATGCTTTGACCATAATCAATTTTTATCCCTTCAGTCATTAAAATATTCAGTACCTGCTTTATTGTATCCTCATTAAATATCCAGGTATTCAATGCCGATGATTCAATTGCCTCTGGTATATCCCCATATTCGTCCTCAAAAGTTTCCTCATAGGCTTCCTTGTCTTCCTCTGACAATTCATCATAGACTATTCCCTGCTCTATGAATTTAAGCTTTGACTCGACTGATATATAATCAACCAGATAACCATCTTTTACCGCTTGTGCCAAATCATATCCATATGTAGGCACACCATTTTCCAATTCAAACACTCCATATGTATTCTTATCAATTTCGTCTTTAGGTGTTGCCGTAAGACCAACCAATGGAGCATCAAAATACGCAAAAATATCTTTATATTTATTGTAAATTGATCTATGCGCCTCATCACATATAACAAGGTCAAAATGTCCACAGGTAAAAAGTTTTCCAATATTATCATTTACCGTATCAATGCAGTTCATCATTGTCTGATATGTTGAGAAAACGCAATGCGCATTATAATTATCTTTCTCTTCTACTAAATTTGTGCATGACAAATTCGGAAGCATATTTACAAAGCTTCTTTTTGCCTGTGTTACAAGTGAATTTCTATCCGCTAAGAAAAGAATATTTTTTACCCATCCTGACTTTAATAAAATATCGCATAAAGCTATTACCGTTCTTGTCTTTCCCGAACCTGTTGCCATGACAAGAAGCGCTTTTCTACGATTTTTTTCATCAAAACTATTACATACCGCTTTAATTGCCGCTTCCTGATAATAACGTCCCGCAATTTTTTTATCTACCATCACATGCTTAAGACTTGTCCGCATGGTTAATAAATTAAACCATTTTTCCAAATCTCGTTTTGAATATATTGCTGCACATTTTCTTTCCGGATACTGACCATCAATAATATGCGTCTCGAATCCATTTGTCAGAAAAATCACCGGTCTTCTCTTATACTTTTCTTCTAAAATATCTGCATATAATTTTGCCTGCTGCCTTCCTTTTGAAACATCTACACAAGTTCGCTTTGCCTCTACAATAGCAAGTGGACGACTAGCATCATCATAAAGTACATAATCTGCACGACCAATTTCTGATTTATTTGGCATTCCCGGAAGTTCAACCTCATTTATCCAGTCTATACCTTCCTTCCAGCCTGTATCCATAAGCATCGCATCGATATAAAGTTTTCTTGTTTTATACTCAGATAAGTCTAATGGCTTTGGAACATATGTCTGCTGCTGTTCCTGTCTCCGAGCGGACAACTCTTCTTTCAATGAAGCGTTTTCCGCAATTAGTTTCTGTAAATCCAGTTCCTGTTGCGCAGCCTTCTCCTGTTCCTTTGCTAATTTTTCTCTTGTTGCATTAGCAGCCTCTCTCGATTCTTTTGCTTTCTCAACTCTTGAGTCAATAATAGCTTTATTAAATGCATGCTCTTCATATTTATCAGAATAGCAATATGCAATATAATCAAGATAAATAAAAAGATTTTCAAGACAAAGCATCGCCTCGTCTCTTCCAAGTTTTCTATTGCTATGAGCCACACTATTTCCACAACGTCGAATATAATCCATACGTTTCCACAAATCAGGTCCAACAATCTGTCTATATTCTTCAGCATTCATCAAACTTTGTAAATTGTCCTGATATGGCATCTCTAATTCAGAATCAACAGAATACATCCACTTGATTGCAAATTCCATTGCACGGCGACTGTTGATTATGCTTGCCTCTGGATCCATAAGAATAATTTTTTCAGCTGAAATAGCGACATCAGCAAATCTTGAAAATTTAGGTTCTGCTTTTAGATAATCAAAGTTTGTTACCATACTATTACCCCCTAACATAATTTTCCATGACCTATAAATATTTATTATTTTATTTACTTGTTCTAATTTACTATATAATATCACTAAAGTGCTAATTTTAAAATATTTTTAGCACGGCAACTTTTGATTTGTCAACTTGGTCGACGAATGCAATATATTTATTAACCATATCTTCTGTTGGACATATTATAGGGAAATCTTCAATATGTTCCTTATTGAGCTGTCTCTTATCAATTCCACCAACACAAACACTTCTAATCAAATTTCTATACTCATCCGAAACAAGTATCCTAAGTACGAACTTTTTATTAACTTCTGGTTTTAATCTTATAAAATACACATGTCCATTAACATTCGCTTTATCATCTTCTCCCATATATAGTGCAGCCCGACCCAATGAACTATTTTCCGTATTAATTCTTCCAGTTTTTGTCATAAGAATATCTCCATGCTTTAGGCTACTTCTCTTCATACTTTCATGAGTCTGAACATCAATATACGCAATATCTTCCATTTCCAAACGATCCTTCCAAACATTCTGACTCCTAAAAAATACAACCCCCTTTTTAACATAATTTTCAGAGCCACCCTTCGGTGTATTTCCGCTGTTAATTTGAATGGATAATTCTTTAAGTTTCTTTACTGGCCAATTCATAGTATTTGAAACTGGATCACCAAACAACTCGACAAATCGGGCTTTGATGAGGTCGTCTAATAACCGCAGTTCATGCTGACGTTGTTCTTTTATCCTAATGATGCGATTCAGTTCATCAACAATATATTTTTGCTCATCTATACTTCTTGAAGGAATCTGCATCTTACGCATAGCTGCTTGGGTTAATTTTTGCCTTGTAGCACCATTAACCATTCCATCAACCTTATAAAACATTAATGAATAGCATAGATAATCAATATCTAACCCTTCTTTAGGCTTTAACACATGTGCATGATTATTAACCCAGCATTTCCCAGAAACTCTATATGCAATGGGCCTTTCCTTAGAGCCAAAATTACCACCATCCTCAGCTAATAATACAAGTTCATCATCAAAAATATAATCTGCAACATAGTCTTGAATACCATTTGCTCCATAATAAGGATATTCTCCTTCTTCTCTATTAGATGCTGTAATAGGCACTCGCATAGAATCAAGTATTTGGCAACAATCTTCTACAAACATCATATCCATATCATCATCCCAACAAATTCCGAATTTATATTATAAATTACGCTATATATTTTTGATGAGATGTTTTAACATTATTTTGATTTACCATTGCATATTGCATGGTAGTATCTATTTGTGAATGTCCTAACAGTCTTTGTACTTGTTCTATTGGCATTCCTTTATCAATTGCTCTAGTTGCCATTGTTCTTCGAAACTTATGCGGATGAATTCTTTCAAGGTTTAAAGTTCTTCCAATGTTTCGTAAACGTATCTCAACACCGCTAATTTTTAATCTCTCATGCGGGGCGTCCAAAGTCACAAATAAAGCCTCATTATGATCAAACCTAGTTTCAAGATATTGTTTTAAATGAACTTTGGTCTTTGCATCAAAATATACTCTCCGCTCTTTATCACCTTTTCCATAAACAATACATTCTCTACCTTCAAAATTTATATCATCTATATTAAGATTGACCAATTCTCCAACCCTGATTCCGGTCGAATACAATAGATCAATCATAGCCAAATCTCTTTTTTCTTTACAGTTGTCACGCAGTTTTTCGATTTCTTCATCCGAGATGGTATTCTTAACAATCTTTTTCGTTTTGATTTTATGTATTCTTTTCATTGGACTTTTTAAGATATAATCTTCCTCTTCCAGCCATGAAAAGAAACTTGAAATATTTCTACGCACATTATCAATCGTAACATTAGAACAATTATTTCGCTTTTGATAATTTGACAAATACTCCCGCATTTCCTCAGTTGTAATCTTTCGAACATTTTTCTCAGTACACGATAATAAATGTTGTACTGTCACCCTATAATAATTAATCGTTCTCTCTGAACATCCTTCAATTCTCTTTGCTGCCAAAAACATATTAAGAAAATCTTCATTCTCTATATCCACTTTTGCTGCCTCATTTTCGGCAAATGTTTTAATAATAACCTCTTGCAGTTTTTTCATTTGAGTAATTGATAAATACTCTGACATTTCATTCAATACTGTTACAATTTTTTCTTCCATGTTGGTTTCTCCTCATCTGATACCAACATCCTACAACCATACTCTTTATAATATCTTATTTTCCTTATAGCATTCAAAAATGTAATTTGGATTTTCATAATAAACACTGCTATTGTAATCATCTATCTTCGAACTGATAAACGAACTGTACACTTTTATCAATGCATCAACAATTTCAATTTTTTCATCATCTGCAACCATTTTTATAAGGCGTTTGTACACCTTACCTATATCCCAATATGAAGGCAATGCATAACCACAATCAGACACATTATCAAATTCTCCCATGCGAATATTTGCATCCGCAATAAACTCATCACTAACGCTGTCGATATTATCGCAATGATATACATCAGCAAGTTCATAAATCTTGCTAATTCTAGTCTTTCCAAGTTTATTCACTACATCAGCACGAATATTTTTCGTTTTTCGAGAAATATATTCGATTAGACTGCAAGTAAAAAATAAATCATTATCTCTTTTATTTTCTCTTCCCTTATCAGCCACTATCGCACCTCCTCAAATCCTCTATAATTCAAACATTTTAAGGCCTCATCTGTGCAGAAAACAATCTGATGCGTTGGATATTTAAATTTTGCTAACACCCAGAACTGTTCTCTGGTAATAGTTCCGTCTATATAGTCAGATACATAATTATAAATCTGATCATCAGCCATAGCTCCAATCACAATATCATAATCATGCGGTTGTCCATTTCTGCATGCTACAATAAAATCAAGCCATTCCTCTGTCATCTCTTTAAATTCCAAAATTTTTAGTTCTGACAAAATCTTTACATCATATATTGATATAATCTTTGTACTGTACCGCCTTGCCCATCTTTGTGCCTGTTCTTTTATTATTGTACAATAAAAACCTGTTCCGAAGTCCTTTGTGTTTTTATCTGCTCTTATCTCTGGCTTTTCAACTGCTTGATATCCTCCATGATATACTGTCATCAATGCCATTCTCTTCACCTCATTAATTCTTGTGTTACGCAAAATATTTCTGCATCAAACTGTCAAATAACATTTGAGTTTCGTCTAATGCTTTTTGCACGGCAACTTTTGATTTGTCGACTTGTTTGACGAAATCAGCGAACTGATTTATCGTATCCGCATCTGGCACAGGTAACTTAACAGCATCAAGCATTCTACCAGTAATTTGATTAATTGTAGTTGTTGCACCTGTTGCTATTTGCATTCTAAATGCAGGCATTTGAAAATATGTCATAAGATATGAATAATAAGCACTTCTTATAATCATCATAAAAGCACCAAAGCTCATTGGTTCTTCAACTTCCTTAATAAGAGCCACCTTACCTACAAGCCTTGCACTGCCATTCCTTGAACACATTAAAATATCATTATCTTGGACGTATTTTTTATCACCAATTTTACAAGATACTCTAACAATATCAGCAAAATCTAAAGTTGCATTCTGAATATTACTTGAGCGCAATACAATAATACCTTCATCAGATACATCTTCTGGTTTATATGTTAAGCCATTCCAATACTCAGCAATCTCAGATAATACCTTTATAGGATAGCCTTTAGGATTAGTTGTTGGATCCCCAAACATCTCGACAAATCGGGCTTTAATGAGATTGTCTAATGCAAGTAATTCTTCTTGTCTGAATTTAATAACCGCATTAACTTTATCCAATTTGTTTATTATTATTTCTTGATTTGATATATCTGGAATATATATATCTATATCAGATACTTCCTTGAGATATATTCCTTTTTGAGCTACACCCTTTGCTCTATTTTCAATATATGTACGTTTTCCTCTCAAAGCATACATTAAAAATCGAGGCAAACAAACATCATTCTTTGGATGAAGCACAGCAACACTTCGCTGTAAAGCAAATGTTGGCATATCTTCATCTACAACAGCTGTCCGCCCAACAGTTCCAACAATAGTAAGCAAAACATCGCCCACTACTATCTTAGTTCGCTTGTGTTCTCTTTCAAAATCTTTTTGAGAGAGAAAGCGCGGTTCATCAAATGTTATTTCATCATCAAAAATATTTTTTGAGCTCAACATCATATATTCGCTTTTCTCAATTCCTTGCGGTGGATTATGACTTCCATCTGTCACAAAAGTGCAAATATCTTTAATCTTCATCTACATCATCCCAACAAATTCCGAATTTGTCTTCCTTTCTATTCTATCATTTCGCACTAACTGCAATCAAATAATTCACAAAAGCACTACACGACACCAACATAAATTTTGCTTCTTCAAATGTTGATGATGGTCCACCAATATTGCCAGCATGTCTTATTCCATTAGCATCCGATGTATATCCATAAAGTATATTAAAAGCCGATTTCAGTCCTGCATGAATTACTACACCATTATCTTCTAATTTTTTTAACAGCTTTCCCAATGAAGCCTCTTTCCCCGTTATTCCAGTAAGTATTTCACATAATGCTTCAACTGCACTAATACTTTCTTTAATAGAATTCTCATAATCAGGCTTGCTTCTGTCTGCTAGCAATTTGTTCGCCTTAGATAAATGCTCATATACCGGACTATATGGGTTTTCTAACGCTTGATTTATTTCTGTGACTTCATATTCATCACTTATTGGTACGATTATATCATCCACAAACCGATATCCTACATACTCATCTTTAAAAAAATCATTAGCAGCTTGATATAAGGATTTAGTCGGATATTGGTCAAAACAAGTTTTGTAATACATAACTCTTTGTATATCAGTCCGATAGTCTTCCCAATATTGAATAATAGCTTCAATCAAAGTCAAAACATCATCATAATCATCTTCTTGTATGGTCTTATTAATCATTTTTAACACATCATCATCATCATACGTCCGTCTAGTATCCACTGGTTCGGAATAAACGGTTCCGATAACATATCTAAAAAATTCCTGTATGTTTTCTCCACCATAATATTCATCCCCATATACCTCCTGATAAAACTGGCTAATCATATTTTGCAATTGTACTCTAGTTCTCTTATCAAACTCTTTTAACTGAATCTCTGTATTTTCCGGTTTAATTTTATTTCTATCGGAAAATCCACCTCGTTTACTTACTTTTGCCATAATCTCATTCTCCTAACAATTTCTCCAACTCTTCCATCTCGTTCCCAATCTCAATCTCAATCTCACGAATATTAGCCATAATCTCAGATGTAGGCGGATACTCTACAGGCACATACTCAACTTCTTTATACTTATTGATACTAAGATCATAATCATTATCAACGATTTCCTGCTTAGGAACCATGAATGACTTATCTGTACGTTTTCTATCTAACTCAGCATCACGATTGCGAAATCTTTCAATAATATCCGAAATATCATTATCCGCAATTGAAGAACGCTTGTCATCCAAGCTAAATCCATCTGCCTGCATATCATAGAACCATACATTGTCTGTTCCACCATGCTCTGTCTTTGTAAATATCAGAATGGCGGTCGATACTCCAGCATATGGTTTGAACACACCAGAAGGCATTGAGATAACTGCTTCGAGTCTCTGATTTTCCACAATTTCTTTTCGTATATCCTTATGAGCCTTGGAAGAACCAAATAATACTCCATCAGGAACGATACAGGCACATCTACCGCCAACTTTAAGCATACGAACAAACAATGCTAAAAAAAGAAGCTCTGTTTTCTTTGTTTTGCACACTTTTAACAAATCTGCTGATACAATGTCTGCATCAAGGCTTCCCTTGAAAGGTGGATTTGCAAGAATCAGCGAATATTTATCCTTATCTGGATTCTGATCGGACAAACTGTCTCTGTATTCAATAAACGGGCTTTCTACTCTATGATTCATCATGTTCATTGCTCCTATACGAAGCATAGTTCTATCCATATCATAACCATGGAACATATGATTCATAAAATGATCTTTTTTCTGTTTATCATAGAAGATTTCATCTTTCTTATTAGCCCACAGATACTCTCCTGCTTCCACCAAAAATCCCGCTGTACCGCAGCTCGGATCGCAGATCACATCATCAGCTTTAGGATCCATAAGTTCTACCATCATTTTAATGATATGACGAGGCGTCCTAAACTGACCATTTACCCCTGCTGTAGCCAGCTTTGAGAGAAGGTACTCATATACATCTCCTCTGGCATCTGAATCATTCAGTTTTGCCATCTGTGTATATAAATCATCCATTGCATCTACAACCTTGGAAAGCATTAATGGTGTAGGAAGCTTAAAAATTGCATCATCCATATATTTTGAAAAAGCACTATCTTTATTAGCATGCAGATTCTTAATAAACGGGAATACCATTTCCTGCACTACAGAATACATTCTATCAGCCGGATAGTCCCTGAAAACAGACCACTTAAGTTGTGTTCCATCAATAATCCTCTCACCAATTTTTACTTTCTCGGCAAATACACTTTCATATGGAAGACCAAGCATAGCACTTTCTTTTGCATGTGTATTATCTGACACATCTAAATCGTGAATGAACATAAGATATGTCATCTGTTCAATTACATCCAACGGATTTGTTAGACCTCCCGTCCAGAAAATCTCCCATAAACTGTCTATTTTATTTTTTAATTCACCTGTAATCATTTTCTAAATCTCCTTATCCCAGTTCCACTTATACTTTGTATAGCGGCCATTTCCAATCTTTATTATCTTCCCTGCCTTAACCAAATCTGTTAGTGTCCGCTGTACTGTAGTTGTACTTATTCCTGACGCTGCTTTTACAATCTCAGTCTTAGTAATTGTACCTATGTGATTCTTTATCAGTTCTTCAATTCTATCTGGCTTAGGTATTCTCTTTTCCTCAACAATCTTTGTTCTATCAAAAAAATCTCGATATGCTGCAGTAATTATCCCCAAAATATATTTCACAAAATGCTCGTAATTGTTCTCATCTTCCATCCATCCTTGCGAACTTTCCTGTAAAGCATCATAATAACTGCCTTTTGTTCGCTCTATTAGCTTTTCCAGGCTGATATATTTTCCAACAATATAGTCATTCTGATATAGCAATAATAAAGTCAATAATCTACTCATTCTTCCATTTCCATCATTAAATGGATGAATACATAAGAAATCTATAATAAACATCGATATTAACAAAAGCGAGTCTGCTTCACCTTGGTTAATTGCCTCATTATATGCTGTACACAAATTTATAATTGCATCTGGAGTTTCCCATGCAGGTAAGGGTCTGAATCTAACAAACTTATTACCCTTTTCATCTTCTTCCTCAATAATATTATCAGAAGTCTTGAATCTTCCTCCGTTAGAAGCATTCTCAAATTTATATAAATCTCTATGAAGCTGTAATATAAATGTATCACGAATCGGAATATGCTGAAAATTCTCGTGTATAGTATTAAGTACATCCCTGTATCCTGCTATCTCACGCTCATTTCTTGTCCTTGGCATTGTCTTATCCAAAACAATCTTTTTCAAACGTTCCTCAGAAGTATAAATACCTTCAATTTTATTAGAGCTCTCTGTACTTTGAATCTTTGCCATCTCAACAAGATTTTCCAGCACATCAGCGTGACGTTCAGCAATCAAGTACTGTTTACCTTTGTACTCATGAATTGTTGTAAGATAACTTACAATTTCTGGTGTAAGCAATTTCTTCCATTTTTCCGTATAATCGAATTGTTTCATTTTAATTGCCCCATTTCAAGTTCAACTTCGTCACATTCACAAAATATCCTAATTGAATTATATATATAATCTTATTCAAAATCAAGTTCAATTTAGTCATTTTTATGCAAATGACTAAATTGAACTTATTTTGAATAAGTAATCATATTTCATAAAAGTCAGCACCATTCTTTGATATTTTATCCTGTAGGCAAAACTCTTCATTAATTTTGATTACGAGAATTATGAACATTTTCAATAAAACAATGTAGTCATTCTGCTGTTGTTGTTCATCTAGAGAATTCGTATCATGAATATATCGATTCCGCAAATCAAGGCCATTAGAAAATTCAGCCTTATTTAATACATAATCAAAATACTCCCATTCCGACTTCGATAACAACGAGCTTTCCACTCTAATTTCGCCTTTACTAATAAGTTCTCTTAATATGTCACTATCTTTATATTGCAGACAAATAACACCTTTATCATTTAATTCCTTTAGAATCCGTATTCTTTCATAATTTAATATAAATATTCCATCATTTATAACCACTGCTCCGCGTTCTAATAACCAGTTAAATTCGTCGAAATTGTACTCTTTTAGTTCTTCTGGTCTTACATGTTCAGATTGAAGTAATTCGAAAAGTGTATTATATCTGCCTTTAGTCTTCTCAGTATAAGAAAGCAAGCCTTGATTCGAAAACATATCCTGCATTTCACGTAAAATTTCATTGCTATTCGCATATGCATACTTATTTTTAATTAAACTCGGAATTTCTTTATATCTCACAGACCCCGATATCATTTCATATAATTCTCTGTCAATCTCTCCTTCTTCGCAAAAAAGCTTAAACTGCTTAGTCACTCCGTCCATAACCGTAGCCACACGCTCATACTTACTAAGAATGCTGTCACTCTTCTCCGGCATAATACAAATAAAACCATTCGCACCAAATTCATTTTTTAAGTAGACTTCAAAAAACCATTTAATTATCTCCTCTAAATAAATGTCAAAATTATTAAGAATATCAACATAACCCTGCATTTGTCCACTTGAAAGCACATTTAGCAATTCAAAAAGCTGCCCCTTTTGATACATTCCATTTCCTTGAACAGATACCATTTTTTCAAAAATCCCCTGTTTCAAGCTTCTTGCAGTAAACAAACATCTCATACAAATATCTGTATATCCAAACAGATAAATGAAATTATTTAACAATGTAGGATAGTCCAAATTATTTTTTATCCAATCGGAATTGTATTTTGCAATAATAATACCGTCTGAAAAATCTAAATCTTGATCTGGATTTTCAGGTGAAAAAGATACTTCTACACCTGTTTCATATTCAAACACCGAAGTTGTATTATTGTTCCAATAACGCTCACTCCTTTTCTTTGCAAGATGTCTAAGTTTTGCATCTACATCAAATTCTTTCGATTTTTTTGACTTACCATTTATGATTAAGTCTAAAATATTTATATTTACTATATCTCCATTAATATAAGCTTTTATAATATTATACTTGTCCTCTTTCGTTAAACTTTTAGGAAAATAGCACTTCGTCTTTCCATTATCTTTCCTCATATAATAATCAACAATAAATCTAGCTCCATATTCCGGATTTTTAAGCATTTCTGTAATCTGTGTATCAAACTTCTCAACTAAATTTTTATTTTTCAAAAGCTCGTTTGGCGGTATGCGGAGCCCGTCTGCAATTTCTTTGAAATGCTCTGCAGAAATTTTGTCATACACCTTATATATGTAGAAATATTTCCAAAATTCATCCCAAAATATAACTTTACATACATTATATATAGGAACAATTGCATTCTCCGTAATGCTTTGAAAAAATAATCTCACCTCTTTTTCAGCATTTCTAGAAAGTTCTTTATACTTTCTATAATAATCATCATTCCAGGCATTTACATAATCATATTTATCAAAAAATTCTTTAATACTACTTAACTCCAAAACTCTATTTACATCAGATAAATCCAATTGATTTTTAGCATAAGCATCCAAAACGAGTGGAATTTTTTTCTCCTCACCCACAAAATAATATCCTATTGCAAAATATTCTTTCAATCCCAGTTCTTGCAAAGCTCTATACCTCTCTATGTCCCATTCGTATCTATAAAAAACTTTCTGTCAACATTTTCGTTCTATTATCCCCCTAATTTTCCCCCCCAAAAAAAAATTCACAAACGACCAATGCCCTTACGCATCATATCTTTTGTGAACTTCTAATTTCTTTTTATCATATTTACTTAGCTTTTTCATAACTTTTCTCTCCCTCCAAATCCTATATAAATATTATGCAACTCCTTTTTTCAAATTGCAAGCTATTTTACTAAGAATCGTGAAAATCTGCCACTTTTATCAATCTACTCCATACCGCAATTCGACAATACTTTCTATGATTTCTATTTTATACTTATATCTATATCCTTATCTAGTTATTTTCCATCATAAAAAAGCCTCAATGCATGCAGGCACATCCTATCTACAATTGTGGCTTTTTCATTCATATCTAACTTCTTAGTAGTCTTTTACTACTAAAAATTTTTTCCAAAACACTTGCCTTTATCCCGATTCTGCCCATGAGCCTTAGCAGTCGAAACCATGATAATTCCAAGGCTTTCCTTCATATTCTGCCCTATGTTGCCCTACTTTGCGAAGGTATGCATTATCATATCAGTGTTTTTTTACATATTAATACTAATACACTCTGGTGTTTTTCCTTCTTCTTGATATTTTCTAAATATATAAAACAAAATTTGGCCTGCCATGACATCAACTGATAACTCGTCATCCATAACCTTCCAGCAATTGCTACAATTCTCTACCTTTATCAACCCATCTTCCAATATTTTCTCATAATCAACTGGTACAGGTATTCGTTTTGAAATTAATTTTTTCTTACCAGATGGCATTTTCTTTATTTTTTCATGTATTTCAGATTCTGCAAAACACTCTCTTGAAATAACAATCTTTCCATCATATAAATGGTTTTCGTTTCTATACTTTGAATCATCCAAATTATATCCACCATACTCATATATTACAGTCTGCTCATCTTCAAAAACTAAATTAGCGTGGGCGCCAATTCCTATACTCATAGTTACTCCTCCCACTTTATTATTTAATTTATTCTCAGCGTTGAAATTTCATTATTACTTCACTAATCGATATCATATTGTACAATTCTTTTTTAAGTTTAGCACAACATAGAATATAGCTACAATACTAATTATCCATTTCTACCCTAATAATTTGTTATCGTTTTGCTAATATTTTGGCACCGTCTGTCCCTATGGTCTCTCCTAGTCTAAGATCCCTGTATTTTGGAATCGCTCCTCGCTATAAGTCTCCTTTTCATTTAGGAAATATTTTTTATTCCTAAAAAAAGGAGTCTCGAAAGTCTCCCTTTTAAATCAAGTATTACATATTCAAAATATAATCATCTATACTTTCTGCACTAACCGCTTTGCTTACATTCAAGTAACTACGATTCTCATATTTATTCCGCAACTTTTGATAATCCTTCGACACCTTATAAATAATAGATGCATCCCATATTAAAAACTCAGCTTCCAATGCAGTATACTTGCATAAAATCTCCGTATTTTTCACACCAAGAATTGCATCTGACGCCAATACTTTATACTTTTCGGCCTCTAATTTGCTCCAAGTTAAACTTTTCGGAACTTTAACTTTATTCTCTGTGAAAATAAAACGATTCTGCCGTATCCAATCCAATGTGTAAGAATCCAACGTCATATGGCAAAAGAAAAACCATTTTTCATACTTTTTCTTTCCAAAGTCGATGCAGAATAAATATTTAAAAGTCATATTTACAATTTTTTGCGCTTTACCATATGCTCCAATGAGTTTATCATTAAAGTGTTTTGTCCAAGTGTTGCACAATTTTTCATGAAGCACATCAAACTCCTCTTGCGAAGTAGCTGGTTCCAACACTGTAAAATATTCCAAAATGCCTTCTCCTATTTCGTCCAAAGCTGCATCTTTCTCTTCCGAAAAACAGCTTATTCCCTGCATAGTTCTTTTCGCATCACCGTAAGCAGATTTCACAGCCCACATCACAATGTCTGTCGAAAAAATTTCCTCATATTCCGGCATTTTTATATTGCTGATAAAATCTAAAATACAATTTTTCACCTTATCATCCATTATCTTTCATCCTCCACACCTCATAAGTTTCTGCCATTCTTTCACCATAACATAGGTATCAAACTCGCAATATTCAGTAAATTGTGTCTCATTCGATTCTGCCCCACAGGCTCCATATACTGAATTTGTGTGAAAATACTCATAACCTCTGGACCATTATGCACACCCTCATGATTATGGTAGTTAAACTCCGAATTATCCTGAAAAATAGCTGGCAAGGCAGTCTTAATATCATAATTCCTGAGCAAACGTTCCTCTATCTCCTTTTGGCTAAGTCTGTGATTCTCATCAGAATATTTTCTAAGAATATCAAGCATATTAAACAGCACAAGCTTTTTGGGTTGGCGTTCCCTCTGTTCTTCAGCTTTACTTAATTTACCTATGTATAAAATCTCCTATATAGCTTTCTTCAATCATAATCTAAAATTTTCACTTTGGCAATCCATTCTCCTTCTGCCACATCTGACAATTGCGTCTAAATCTAAATTTCAAAAACCTCATCATCATTAAAAACAAAAACATTGCAATCTGTTTTAACAAGTAGATTTCTTAGTTAGAAAAGGTTGTCTCTCTTATATTAATCTACTTATGCTTCAGAATTGCCTTTGATACAAAGGTTTTAATATACTTTTTAATATCTATCCTATCACCTACAATTAACTCCAGCGTAATAGATGCGGTGCTAGAAGAATTCAAAAAGAAGTATCCTCTATTCTCTTTTTCTTCAGTTTACTTTTCTAATAGTAAGATATCATGCAAAATGAGAATTTTCTTATTCTCATTTTAAAAATTTCATCCAATAACAACTGTCTGCATGTTCCATCACAAAAGAGCACAGAATTTCTTCCATGCTCTTATCTTACAACCCTCATCTATCTAATTATCTTCTGTCTGAACTTTCTCTTCCTCAGAATCCTTATCCCCGGATTCTTCATCCTCACCTGCGCTCGAAACTGCCTCATCTTCCCCCGAATCCGCAGTATCTTCCGATGCCACCACATCCTCCGGCACATTTTCCTCTTCTAACACTTCTTCTTTCTGCGCTGCATCCTCCAGCATAGCCTCTTCTTCTAACGCCTTTTCTTCCGTTTCTTCCTCTCCCCCATCCTTTCGGAACTTCTCCTGGAGCTGCTCTTTCTTGGCTGCCACGGCGTCCTTGAGAGCAAGTTTCTTCTCTTCACGGTTCTCTAAGGCTTCCTGCTTTTTTGCGTCACGGAGTTTTTGCTGCTCTTCGCGCTTTGCGGCTTTCTTAAGCTCTTTTTCCTGACGCTGTTCTTCTTTGATGCGAAGCCTCTCGGCTTTATCCTGCTCCTTCTGCTGCAGGCGGTTCTGGCGAAGCTCGTCTTTCGCCTGCTGCTTCTGGCTCTTCTTGACCTGCTTTTTGGCGGAACGCTCGATAGAACGGATCATGCTCTTGGCATCACCGACTCTGCGGCGGGCACTGCGGTATGGATCGTAGAGGAAATAGGATGCTGTGGTAAGTACCAGCAGCACCAGTCCTACGATAAGGCAGATTGGAAGTAGAAAATCATAGAAGCTGTACTTTAATTCATAACCGATAAAGAGAACCAGCATCACCGGGAAAACTACTGCTGAGAAAATATCGCAGATGAGTCTCCAGAGAAAGAAGCACTGCTTCTGATGTACAAAAATGGCTGCCTGCACGCCGGTAAAGAACATCAGCATCAGACAGATTTGTGAAGTAATTCCATGTAAAAAGCCTACAAAGACGCACAGTGCCAGTGAAAAGAAAAACATGGCAAGGGCGTAGCCTCTGCGGTATGCATATTTGTATTCCCGCATTCCCTCGCGCTTATCTGCACTCAGGTCATGAATTTCATATACCCGGTCGTTGACCCGCTCCTTCATGTCCTCCCGGTATTTGCGGCCTTCTCTGGCATGAGCCATATTTTCGTCCATGTCTTCATCAAGTTCCTGCAACATTTTCTGTTCCAGGAAAATCTGCTGCAGCAACTCATCTTCCCGCTCTCTGCGCTTTGTGATTTCATCCTGAATCCAGCTTGCCTTCTGCATCTGGAGGCTCTCTTTCATCCATTGTTCCTTTTCCATATTTTCACCCATAGCTGCCTTCTCCGTTTCGTACGCTTCCATTCTGTTCTATTTCTAATCAATCAAATCATTCTGAAATCTCGACAAATGCTCATAAGGAAGAATCAGTCTTCCCCGGTATAAGCCGCAGCCGTCATTCATCAGGCTGTTGCTTACTGCTGTAAACATGTCGACATCCACACCGGAAAGCTCCAGTTCCTGCAAACGCTGGCACCGTTCATAAGCTTCATCAAAATAAATACATTCTCCCTCCGGGATGGTATCCCGGCGTGCTCTGGATGCTTCCTGCTTTTTCTCATAATTAATATGATTGGCGGAACCGATTTCTGCGATGTCATCCATCTGCTTTGTACGAAGCTGCATTTCCACATAACATCTCGCACTGTTATCATAAAAAGTAATATGTAAGGATTTGTAATCGTCCTCATTTTCGCTGGTGATATAATCCCGGTAATATGGTTTTGCAGCCTCCTCCAAAAGTGGGGAACTGCTTTTTAAAACACCGCCTGTCGGCTCTGCCGTAAATCCACGCTCCTCTAAGAACTGCGGCAGCACATTTGCGATCTGATAAAGGTGTTTTAATTCTTCAACTTCGCGGTTCTCATGATTTTTCAAATGACACCGTGGCATGGAAATGACAATCCGGTATGCAATCAGATCACGGAAGCAGTTGAGTTTTTCCTTTAATTCAGCAATGTCCGGATAGCTTTTATGCTTTTTATAATAATCATAAATGTATTCTACAATATAGCCGTTGAATTTACCCTCCGCACGAATCAGTGACTTGATTCTTCCTTTAAAAGTAAAGGAAAGATAAGGATATTCCATTGCCATATATTTGTAGAACTCACGGATTTTCTGGGACTGCGCCGTCAGGAAATCATTGTGCTCTAACAGTTCCATGATCTGAATCAGGAAATTGCAGTGCACCAGATTCACTTCATTTTTGGATTCTTTTGCAGATGCCCGGAGGTCCTGCGTATACTTTTTCAATATCCGGAACACTGTTGCTCCGGAGTATAAGTAATCATTTAATGTAACCATTTTTCCTCGCCAAAATATCTTTTTATTTCAAATACTCTGCCAGTTCATATACCCTGTTTCTTGTTAATTCTGCCGCCTTATCATTTTCCAATAATGGCTGCAGGCTTCCGCCCTCGGCATCTTTGCCGGCTTCCTCTACTGCACTGTCTTTTGTCTTAATCCAGTCACGCTCTTCCTGGGTAAGCGTCGTCATAGTGTCCTCATCCAAAGTCTCTTTTAAACGGCTCCAGATAGAATTCAGCTCATTATCCCACAACTGATACAACTGCAGAGACAGGGTATTCATTTCCTGCTGTGCCAGTTCTCCACTGGAAAGGTCTTCCTGCATGGCTGCTGCTTTCTCCTCGATTTTCTGCAATTCACTCTCTATGGATACATCGGAAGTTGTGGTTTTATCATTTACCGTAACCTTATCTCCACTCGGTCCTAAAAAGGTATCAAAGGTCAGCGTATTAAAAATTGCATAGAATGGAAGCGTCGTATCCTCATCGGTAAGACCAATGGATGCCCAGTCCAGGAATCTTTCCGGCAATTCATCTAATGGTGCACCCGGCAGATAAATATATAAATCATAAACCTCTTCCAAACCCGCCGGTCCCGTGTAAATATATTTCACGCCGCCTTTAATTTCCGTGTCGCCTTCTGTTTCCTTCGTTGCAATATTCTCCAACTGCATCTCATAGGTATAATCATTTATCTTTTCCGGCTGGGTGAATTTTCCATAGAAATCACAATAGTAAAGGGTTCCATTTGGATATCCATCCCCGCTATCTCCCGCATCTGCATCATGATAATTTCCCACAAAAGAGCCATCCTCGGATAAAATCAATGTAGAATCCCATGCACCGGCTCCGCTGGTAAACATAAAGCTTTCTCCTGCAAGCTGTGCAAAAATGTCATCTTCATCCACATTTTCCGTTTCTGTCTCCTCTGTCACCTCTTCTGAGTTTTCCGTTTCTTCCGTCTCAGTCTCAGCCTCTGTTTCTGTGGTCTTTTTCTCCGGCTCCACGACTCTTCTTCCGCAAGCCGCAAACGTTGACATTCCCAACGCTGCACTTAATATCATTGCTAAAAACTTTTTCCCTTTCATAAACGAATCCTCCTGATGTTCCTTTTCATTTCTCGCCCCTTTTTTATCTTTCTATGATTCTAAATCAAAGACATCCTGGTTTCTTCCCCGTTCTTTTGCAGCATAGAGTTTCTCATCCGCTAAGCGGTATAATATCGTAACAGCAATTCCTTCTGTATAATGCTGTACACCACTGCTGAAAGAGCATTCGATATTCTTTTCATGCTTTGTATATTCTTTATATTCCCGTCTTATATGCTCTAGCATTTTACCGATTTCATCCGTGTTCATCCCCTTTAAAACCAGCATAAATTCTTCTCCGCCAAAGCGTACTGCAATCCCTTTATTCTTTACATGCTTCGCTAAAAGTCTTGCAAATTCCACCAGAATAATGTCTCCAAACCCATGTCCGTAATTGTCATTCACATGTTTAAAGAAGTCAAGATCAATCAGTACCGCATCAAATTCTTCCTTCTCATCCAGAATAAGTTCTCCCAGATACTGATTTAAATAACGACGATTATAGAGTCCGGTCAGTGCATCTTTATCTGCGGCATCTTTCAACTGTTCATTCAACTTCTTTACTTCTTCTTCCTGCCTCTGTCTCTGCATCTGAAGCAGGATAGAAATCAAAAAGACACAAAGTAAAACGATTAGCAGGGAACAAAGTGTGCTCTGCAGCACGACTTCTTTTGACAGTTTTTCACTTTCCAGCGGTCTCATATAGGCTAAAATAACTGCTGCCACATCGGCGACAATTACTATGCCGGCAAACCGGATTGCATTTCCGGTTGGAATAAAAATCGCAATTGCTACCATCGCAAGTACCATGTATACAATCGTTCCCGTCTGATATATATAATATAGTGTTGGAAATTCCACAAGGCTTAATACTGCTATCATTAAATAAGACGCATAACGTATCTGACCTTTTTTAATTCCAATGAAACTTCCTGCGGCCATAAGTAACATACAGATTCCACAGAAAATCGTTGTTCCGTTCCATCCGAAAATCAATGCATTTCCAATAAATCCTGCCAGATTTCCGATACAGCTTCCCATTGCCAGCACATAAAACTGTCTGCGGTTCACATCAATTGAAGTATCAAATAAAAAATTCATCTTACCTCTCCCATTTTATGAAAATAAAATTTTCAATTCATCCAGTGTATTTGCACATATCGTAAGTTTCTTTTTTAATTCATCATCCGGCTGTGTCTGATCCGGAACCATTGCCACCTGACAGCCTGCCTGACAAGCACTCATAACCCCATTGGGCGAATCCTCCACCGCAAGGCATTCTTCCGGAGCAAGTCCAAGTTGTGCACATGCAAAAGTATAGATATCCGGTGCCGGCTTTCCGTGTTCTACCATGGTTGCACTGATGATTTCATCAAAGTACGAATATAGTCCTATCTGCTTTAAATATCTTTCTGTCCGTTCCATGTCGGTTGCCGTTGCAACTGCCCGCCGGATTTTCTTTTCTTTTAAGAAATTCAATAACTCAATAGCTCCTCTTTTTATCTCAATACCGTTCTTTGCAAGATATTCCTCCATCAATTCCTTCCGGTAAGCCCGGATAGCCGGATAGTCAAGATTCTCATCTGCAAACATTTCCTTTAAATGCGCCGGTGCAAAGGGTTGTCCTAAGGAACGCATGGACAATGCCTGCTCATCACTCATTTCATAGCCAAAATGCGCCATTGCCTTAGGCCAGCAGATTCTATAGTATTTCTCTGTATCAATGAGTGTTCCGTCCATATCAAATAAAACTGCTTTTATCATATTACATTTTCTTCCTGCCTTTTTCATTGACTAATTTGCCATACCCACTACCACAGTTACCGAAAAAAGATTTTCTTCCTGTTTCAGGAAAACATCCCCGTTCATTTTATGCATCAGCTTTCTGCATATATAAAGCCCCAGTCCGCTTCCTTCCTGGCTTCCTGCATTGGAGCCACGATAGAAGCTGTCAAAAAGATGCGGAAGTTCTTCTGCCGGAAGAACTTCTCCTGTATTTTCCACGGTAATCAGCACACAGTCTTCTTCTTTTGAAATTGATATACCAATTTTTTTGCCACTACCATATTTTATAGCATTTTCTATGATATTCTGCAATACTTCCAGCAAACGTTCTGTATCTGCTTTCACCAGAGAATTCTGATACTCCCCCATGTTAAACCCTATATGAAGCTGTGAAAGTTTATCTTTATAGTATACTGTATCTCAACAGACATTTCCGATGGCATGCCTTCTTCCGTAAGTTCTTCTGCCAGGTCATCTAATTCTTTTGCCAAATCAGCCCGGGTCTTTCCTGCCATATTCCCCATTGCCTGTAATACATCTGATATGTAGACATCACTTTCTTTTCCAAATGTCGTAATCAGATTCTTACTTTTCATGGTATCTGTTGTAATAACCACTCCCAGCATAAAAACGGAACAGAGGAAAAAGGACAATATAATCGTAAGGAACCGTCTTGGACTGCTTAAAATATCATTAACTGCCAGATACCAGGTACTGTTAAAACGGCTTTTTCCCAGCCGGTAAATGGATTTCTTTTTAAAGCGTTCTCCGGACTGACCGTTTCGAATAGCATCCACCGGTGTCAGCTTCTTTACTTTTCCGGTACACCGGTATGCAAACCAGATAGTAACTGCAATAACAATGACTGCGCCCATGAAATTTACCGTAATGGCATGACTGTTTCCCAACATCATATTTTCTGTCACAGACTGCAGCAGCATATTGCCAAATGGAATACTTGCCAGGAATCCAATTGCTGCTCCCACAACAGCCAGCATCAGATATTTTACAAGATAAAGGCTTCGTATCTTAAAGTCCGTAATTCCGATGGCTTTCATGACACCGATTTCCCGGTATTCCTCTGTCACCGTAAAAGTAATCGTAAATTTCAACACTGCAAAGGATACTATCATCAGACATACACTTAAAACCAGCACCACAAATGCCACAATCATATCCATGACATAACACAATTTAAAAATACCCCGTCCCCGGTTAAATAGGATGTTGGATGCATTGCTTAATAAAGAGGCTATTTCCGATGGATTGTCTGTGTCAATATAAATGATCTCGCCACGGTATTCTGCAAGACTTTCATCCGATGCAAATTTCTGATAATCCGCTTCATTTAAAATAAATCTTTTATTTCCCATAAATTCAGAACCCAGCAGCGCATCTTTTGCTTTTCCGGCAATCGTAAGCTCCACACTGTTTTTGCCATGGGTAATCGTAAGTTTATCTCCCTCTTTTAAATCATTTGCATCTAAGAAATTTCCTGTGACATAGACCTCACCCTCAGGCACTTTTGTAAGCTCCTTATTATCCTTTGTGAAAAAATGTATCTCACTTTCGGAAATGGATTCTATGATCATTGCCTTGTTTGCCATATCAAGTTCTTTTCCCTCTGCCTTGATATTCCCCTTGGTTGCATACATAATATGATCCATGCGGTAGTCTTTTACATACTGACAGGTATCCAAAAGCTCCGGCACACCGCCATCCCCCTGCTGGGTCAGTACTACATAATCTCCAATGTCTGCCTGATTAAGATAATAATCGGTTCCATTTACTACCGTCAGTACATTGTTCAGCCCGCTTGCCACAAACATGGCAGCTAAAATAATAAACAGCAAAATTACAATATTAATTGTTTTCTTTCGCTTTAAGTCTTTGCGTAAGATATCCCAAAACATCTTCTGCTCCTTTCTATCCTCTTAGTATACCTCAACTACGCGAAACACGCTTTGCAAGTTTCGTGCCGCAGTGTGCATCCTCGCGGAGCGTTTTTTACTTTGCAGGCAATTTCCTGTAAAGCAAAAAAAGAACCGGCAAAGTTTTATTTCCTTTGCTGGTTCTACTATAACGAATCAATTATTAAAGAATCCTTAAATCTGAAAATTCTTATTTCATGCTTTCTTTTAAAATAAATGCCATCAGAAGTGCATCCGGTCCGATATGGGTTCCGATTGCCATTCCAACTTCATGTAAGCTGCTTTCTGTCAAGGAAAATGCTTTCATGGTTTCTTTCCGGAATTCCTCTCCCATTTCCGGGTTATTGCTGTGAGCAAATTCTACCGGCATGCAGCTATCCACTTCTCCTTTTTTCAAAAATGCCTGCATTCCGCTTTTGGCCGCTTTCATGCCGCGGGCTTTGGAATATCCTTCAATCTCTCCATTCCGGAGCAGCAGCACCGGCTTGATTCCCATTACATTTCCCACTGCTGCAACTACCGGAGAAATACGTCCGCCCTTTTTCAAATATAATAATGTGGACGGAACACCGGTAAGATAGGTGCGGTTCTTTACTTCTTCCAAGATTCCTGCAATCTCTTCTGCACTTTTTCCTTCTTCTTTTAACTTCACGGCATACTCCACCAGAAGCCGCAAGGATAAGGATGCCTGCAGGGAATCCACGATATATATCTTTTCATATCCGCACATTTCCTTCGCCAGCACTGCCCCATTATAAGTTCCCGAAAGCTTCGAGGAAATAAGAATCACCAACACTTCTTCCCCCGTTTCTTCTGCCGCTTCATACTTTTCTAAAAATGCTGCCGGTGATGGCTGGCTGGATACCGGAAGTTGTTCCTCGCTGCGCAGTTTCTCATAAAATGCTTTGAAATTCTCTTCTGTATTCCGGTCAAATATAACATCTTCAAAGTTTGCCGAAATTGGCACCAGATCCACGCCCATTGCCTTTGCTTCGATTTCTAATATATCAGATCCTGTATCTGTAATTATCTTCATTTTCGTCTCCATCTCTTGACTGTTGTCTGTATCTATGCCACACTATATGTGAGATAATTTATATCACATTGTTGTGGCTGCATAAGTAGCATTGTAGCATAGTTTTCCCTTTTTTCAACGGTTTGATGTGAGACATTTTATATCATTTTGTATCATGATACGGATGTGGTGCCGGTGGGTGGGACAGAATATGATATTCGTTTCTTACGATTTGCATTTGATATGTGCATTGGTTCATTACGCAAAGAGCGTTATTTTTCTTAGCACTGTATTTTTCTTGCTGTCAGGCTGTCCTTTCCGTTGCTTTGACCGGATGCCGGCTCTGTCCGTCTGATGCGGATACCACATTCCGTCTGAAAGAGACGCTAAGAATTCCGTTAAAGTTTCCGTATCTTCCGGCACCCGGCACATATTCGCATCCATGCTTAAGATGTGCCTCGCTGGCACGTCCCTGTGCCAGCGTTGCCGGTTGCTGCCGGAATTCTAAGCGTCTCTAACAGACTACATATATCGTATCCGCATTCAGGCGAACAGAGTCCGGCATACTGTCAAACATTGGAAAGACAGGCTTTATCGGCAAAAGAAAAATGCAGTGCAAGAAAAACCGCTCTTTGACGTTAGAAGCAATGTATGTATCAAATACAAATCGTAATAACAAATATAAAGCGACTGTCCCACCCACCGGCACACATCCATAGCACATATGAACAGGAGCATTTAAATGAAAGAAACAGACAAACGATACGAAGCGAACCGCCAGGTAAAATTAAAGATTGCCCGTGCCCTGACCAAACTCATGGACACCAAAGCATTTTCCGATATATCCGTAACCGATATTATTACCACTGCCGAAGTAGCAAGAGCTTCCTATTACCGGAATTTTCATTCCAAGGAAGAAGTGTTGATTAAAATTACGGACGATATTATGGAAGAATACCGGAAGAGGGCAGAAAAGCTTGAAAATGACTTTTTCAGCTATGAGGCAATTTTACTGATTTTCCGGTATTTTAAGACTTACAAGAAATTTATTTTAAGTGTATATAAGGCAGGTCTTGCATACATTTACTTAGACCTTTTTGATCAGGAATTAGAAAATCATATGGGTGACATGCCTTATAATGATATTCACCGGTATAAAGTCTACTTCTATTCCGGTGCGCTCTATAATGTTTTCTTAAAATGGCTGCAAAACGGAATGAAGGAACATCCTTCCGCTATGGCTTCCATGGTGACGGAAATGTTAGAACAGGGAGCCTATCCGCTAGCTTAACTGCCAGCGGACATGGCTTCCTTCTTCATCTTTTGTAATAAGAAGCTGGTCTTCCATTTCCTGCTTTAATTCTGTTACATGGGAAATGATTCCAATAAGCTTTGAGCCGCCTGCCATCTCTTTTAATACCCGGACTGCCTGCTCTCTTGCATGCTCATCCAGGGAACCAAAGCCTTCATCAATAAACATCATATCAAGATGTATGGCAGCAGAATTTTCCTGAATCTCATCTGCCATGCCCAATGCCATGGATAACGCCGCCATAAAGGATTCTCCTCCGGAAAGCGTACGGACTTCCCGCTCTTTTCCGGTTACATTGGAATATACCATAAGGTCAAGTCCCTTGTTCTTTCCGATTGCAGCCTTCTTCTCATCAAACATTCTGAGTTCAAACTGTCCTGCTGACATTTCTTCAAAACGGCGGTTTGCTGCATAAAGAATCCGCTCCAGATAATAACGTTGCACAAAGGTCTCCAAATCCATACGGCTGCCGGACACATTTCCGGAAATGACAGTATAAAGCCGTGTTATACGGTTGTGCTGCTCTAATACCTGCTGCCGCCCGCTCCATATTTCCTCTACCGCTTCTAAGATTTCCGTATCCTTCTGATTAGAAATCTCCCACTCATTGGCTGCCCTGCCTGCAAGCTTACTCTGCTCCTCTGCTGCCTTAAGTTCCTCTGAAAGCTTCTCTACGTCCGGTTTTTCTTTCTCTCCTACAGTTTCTTTCGCTGTCTCATAGCGGCTCTGATACATCGTCTTCTGATTCTGATAATCTTCCCTTTTCTGCCGCATCTCTTCCATGGCATCTATCGAATACTGCTCCACCAGAGTCTGCCATTCCAGTTTGGAAATATCTTTTTCTTCTATATATAAATCATATTTTTGCTGCTTGGCTTCTGCTTCCTTTTTCCGTTCCGGAAGTTCTCTTTCACAACGGACAATGCCTGTCTGTGTACCGGTTTTCTCTTCCTCTAAACGGCTCTTTTCTTTATCAGCCTTTACATATGCACTTTCTGCAGAAGCCTTCTTCTGCTGTGCTTCTGCCAAGACTTCATCCGCTTCTTTTTCAGATGTATAGTCAAGAGTGCGGTTCCGCTCTGTGTAAGCTGCCTGGCAACGGTCAAACTGCTCTTTTGCCAATAGCTTCTTTTCTGTTGCTTCTGTCTCTTCTTTTTGAAGTGCAATCTTTTTTGCTTCTGCCTCTTCTAATTTATGAGACAATTCCTTCTTCTTTTTTATCTCCTGAGAAAGTGTTTCTTCTTCTTTTGCAAGCTTTTTCTTTTGCGCGACAAGCCACGGTTCTATTTCATTATCGGCTGCCGGGTTTGCTTCCTTTCCAAAGTCTTCTATTTTATTCCGGCACTTTTCCTTTCTTTCTGCCAACTCTTTCTCCCGGTTCTCTCTTCTTACGTGGCATGCACCGGCTTCTGTAGATGCCGCTTCCTGCTTCTGCTGTAACTTTGCAATCGTTTTTTCTAAAGCTTCTAACATTTCCCGGCTTAATTCTTCCTGCATTTCTACCGCAATGCATGGCTTTGGATGTTCCATGGAACCGCAGACCGGGCATGGCTCTCCCTCTTTTAATTCCTTTGCTAAAATACCTGCCTGCGCATCGAAAAATCGCTTACGATATGCTTCGTATTCCTGCTGCTTTGCCTGATACTGTCCGGATGCTTCCCGATAAATCTCTTTTGCATGTTCCTCCTGTTTCTTTTCTTTACCAAGAAGCTGCTTTGATTCTGTAATCTCTGCTACGGCATCTTCGATTTCTGCAAGAGCATTTTTCTTTCCGGTAATCTGTAACTGCCTTACTTCAATTTCTTCGAAGGCTTCTGCTTCTTTCTTCCACTGCACGATATTCTGCTCTAAGACAGTGCTTTTTTCTTTTGTCTCTTTTTCCGTCTCTTCCGCCTGCTGCAAAGCATCTTTACTCTGCTCTACTTCCTGTGCGGCTTTTCTTATTTCTTTCAATGCCTCTTTCGTGCGATTTACTTTTTCTTCTATAATACTGTAATTCTTCTGCTGTGTTTCCTTTTCCGCCTCTGCTAAGTTTCTTTCCTTTTCTGCCTCTTTTAAAGCTTTCTTTATCTCCGGCAGCTTTTCTTCTAATTTCTGCTGTTCTGCCTTTAAATTCTCCAGCCTCTTTACCGCTTCTTCATACTGCTGATAGAGCTGTTTTGCATCATAGGCAAGCTTTATCATCTGCTCTAACCGGGCAGTCTCTTTTATCTCCTCTTCCGCTTCAAAAAGGCGTGCTAACTCCCGCTGTGCTTCTTCCATCTGGGTAAAGGATTTTTGCAGATTTTCCGCTTCCTGCAATGCACTCCTGCAATGCTCCCGCAGTTTTTCCGCTTCTTTTGCTTCCTTCTTTTTCTTCTTTCCCTCTTCCTTAAGATACTGGCACAATTGCTGCATCAATTCTAAAAAGCGTTCCATCTCCGGTGCTTTTGCATCCGCCTGCTGCATCTTCTTTTTCAATGCCAACAGGGCTTCGGCTTCTTCAAAGGCTTCCGGTATGTCCGCATTCTCAGCTTTGGCATGAAACTTCGTACGGATTGTGGCAATCTCTGCATCTAATTTTCTTTTCCGGTCTCCTAATTCATTGGCAATCTTTTCATATTTTTCTGTGTGGAATAATTTTCGGAAAATCACTTTTTTCTCATCTGATTTTGCCCGGAGCAGTTCCATAAATTCTCCCTGGGCAATCATTGCCACCTGCATAAACTGCCCCTTGTTCAGCCCGACAATATCAATGATTTTCTGATTCGTTTCCTTTTGCGAATAAACGATTTCATCCGGCATGATTAAGGTAACGGATTCGCTTTCTTCTTTTTCACCGCTTCCCCGCTTCAATGGGCGGACATGTCTTGGCACACGGCGCACTGTATAGACGCCGCTTTCTTCTGTTCCTTCACAGAATTTCAATTCCACATAAGGCTCTGCGCCTGCTGTGGCAAACTGACTCTGCAGCTCTGTTCCACTTTTTTTATTAGCTGTAGAACTGGCTTCTCCATATAACGCAAAGGCTATGGCATCAAAAATAGTGGACTTGCCGGAACCGGTATCTCCGGTAATCAGAAATAAATTCTGGGATGGTTTTCGAAAATCAATTTTCGTCCGGTCTCCATAGGACCCAAATGCCTGCATTTCCAAGGTTAATGGTCTCATAACTCACTCTCCTCCTCTACTTTATTGATGACTTCCTTAAGAATTTCTCTCTCTTCCTCGTTCATCTCTCCAATAAACTCACAGCATAGCGAAAAGGCATCAAGCTCTGCCTCATGCCGGAATTTTTCCATTTCATAATTGGCTTTGTGCAGCGTTTCTCTTCGGATTTCCAGCAAATTGGGAAATGCATGACGCAACCGGTCCTGCATGTCAAAGACATTGACATCCACCTTATCGGTAAGAATCACAGTTACAAAATTATCGGATGGCTGCTTTAATACTTCTTCTAATTCCCCTTCCACAATACGCACCTGACGCAGTGGTTTTAACGGAATTACTCCGGTGGAAAGCCTGCCCTTTTCTTCCAGTTCCACCATAATAATGCCTTTTTTCTGTCCCGCTTCACTGACGGAGCAGGCAAGAGGTGTTCCACAGTAACGATAACACTCTTTTCCCACGGTCATAGGCTTATGAATATGTCCCAATGCCGCATAGTCAAACCGCTCCAACACATCCGCAGACACTTCATCAATATTTCCCACGGTACGGATTTCGGAATCCATCCGCTCGACATCCTCTGCCGCTTTTCCTGCCGGCAGATAGAACTGGTGGCTCACCAGCACATTCCTCTCTGCTTCATTTACATTTTCTCTTTCCAGAAGCTTATGCAAAGTTGCATCATAAGAAAGATTGTTGTCATTTTCATCCGTTCCCACAATCTGCTTTACCATAGACGGCTTCACAAATGGCAGAAGATAAAAATTCACTTTTCCATACTTATCCGTCAATGTCACTTTCTCAATGTATTCCTCTTTCGTCTCAGGCGGCTTTCCTATCATATATAAATGCTGTCTTGATAAAATGCTTCGGAAACAGTTCACTCTTGGTGCGCTGTCATGGTTTCCGCTAATCATCATAAGGACAGCCTCCGGCACCATCTCCGTCAGTTCATTGATAAAATGATCGAATACCTCTACTGCCTCTGCCGCCGGCACTGCTTTATCATAAATATCTCCTGCAATCAAAATGGCTTCCGGTTTTTCTTCTCTGGCCCGCTCTACAATCTGATGCAGGATATATTCCTGGTCTTCCCTTAAATCATGATTCATTAATTTCAATCCGATGTGAAGGTCGGATAAGTGAAATATCTTCATAGCCCATGTGCTCCTTTTCTATACAAGATTATCCTACAAAGTAAGATTATATTTTTCTCTTACTTTGTATTATAGCTTGTCTGGGGTTCTGCCGCAACGGACTTCTGCCGAATTATATGGCGGCATTTTTAAGCAGGAGGCTAATTCTTTAGGGGGAAAATCTTTCAACTTTCTTCACTTTATAAAAATTTCGCAGTTTTTTTATTGATTTTATGACTTATTTATGTATAATAATTATGATGACGTAACTAGGATTTATAGTTTCTCAGTCAAGATATCATAAAAACCTGCTTTTTGCGGGCGATTATCATATTACTATATTTAAAGGAAAGAGGTAAAAAACAAAATGGCAGAAATCAATTTAAGCAAGTATGGCATTACTGGAACAACAGAAATTGTCTACAACCCATCCTACGAAACATTATTCGCAGAAGAGACCAAGCCAGAACTGGAAGGCTATGAAAAAGGTCAGGAAAGTGAACTTGGCGCAGTCAATGTTATGACTGGTATCTATACAGGTCGTTCCCCTAAAGACAAATTCATCGTTATGGACAAGAACTCCAAAGACACTGTATGGTGGACATCTGATGAATATAAGAACGACAACCATCCAGCATCTGAGGAAGCATGGAGTGCTGTAAAAGACATCGCTATCAAAGAACTTTCTAACAAAAAACTTTATGTAGTAGATGCTTTCTGTGGTGCTAACAAAGATACCCGTATGGCTATCCGTTTCATCGTAGAAGTAGCTTGGCAGGCACATTTCGTAACAAATATGTTCATCCAGCCTACTGAAGAAGAATTAAAGAACTTTGAGCCGGACTTCATCGTTTACAATGCTTCTAAAGCAAAAGTTGAAAACTACAAAGAATTAGGATTAAACTCTGAGACAGCAGTAATGTTCAACATTACAAGCCGTGAGCAGGTTATCGTTAATACATGGTACGGCGGAGAAATGAAAAAAGGTATGTTCTCTATGATGAACTACTATCTGCCATTAAAGGGCATCGCTTCCATGCACTGCTCTGCTAACACAGATATGAACGGTGAAAACACCGCTATCTTCTTCGGACTTTCCGGAACAGGTAAGACAACCCTTTCAACCGATCCTAAGCGTCTCTTAATCGGTGATGACGAGCATGGTTGGGATGACAACGGCGTATTCAACTTTGAAGGTGGATGCTACGCTAAGGTTA